>Ga0209631_10000336_pt1 | contig 62552 bp, 60 predicted proteins | sample COG_08_FD_184752 | JGI IMG/M metagenome (GOLD analysis project Ga0209631, IMG submission 184752) | Pelagic Microbial community sample from North Sea - COGITO 998_met_08 (SPAdes) (version 2) | ecosystem: Environmental > Aquatic > Marine > Neritic zone/Coastal water | place: Helgoland, sampling... | reverse complement strand
GTACATCCGTTAATGCCCATAAATGTATCTGCAGCCTGCAGTTGCACTAGACCGTGCCCATAAGAGGTATCTCGTCCTGCCGCGCCGAGGTCTTTGGCCGTTGCGGCCATCGTCGCGCGAATGTCGGCCGCGTTACATGCCGGATAAAGGCCCCAAAGGACACCCGCTACGGCCGAGACATGAGGCGTTGCCATTGACGTGCCAGAAAGCGTTGCGTAGCTGTTAGTTGAGGTGGCCCATGTCGATTCCACAGCCACGCCGGGCGCTGCGATTTCAACCTGATCATTTCGCTGCGAGAAGGAAGCCAGATTTTCATTAGAGTCTACCGCCGCCACACTCACTACTGAATCATAGCTCGCCGGATAAGAGTAGCTAGTGTTTCCTGAATTACCCGCCGCCGCGATGATCAACATACCCGCCGCCGCCGCCTCAGCAAAGGCAATCTCTTCATCGGCCGCGTAGCCGCCGCCCAGACTCATCGATACAATATGGCTTCCAGCGGCCAAGCACTGATCTAACGCATTCATCAAATCCGAAGAAAACGTCCAATTACCGGTGTTGTTGAATACTTTAATAATATGCAGGTCCAGACTGCCGCCTGAGTGGACGCCAACCACACCTAGGTCGTTCCCAGCAACGGCGGCAATGGTGCCCGCCACATGCGTGCCGTGGCCGTGCCCGTCTTCAGACCACTGCTCGTTTTGTATTTGAGAGTCTCCCGTCACCCGGCTCGCATCGGGCAAATCTTCGTGCCCTAGCAGATAACCGGTGTCCACAATACAGATTTTCCTCTGCGCAGCCGACTGCGCCAGCCCTGCACTGTATTGCACCATGGGCAGACCATAGGGGGTAGTTTCCGCCATCAGATAACGGCGCTCGTCGATCTCAATAGATTCGATGCGCTGGTTTTTTCGCAGCCGCCTGAGCTGCGCTCGGGTTAAATCGGCCGCCAGCAAACGACGTTCACGCTTACCGCGGCGTTTAACGCGTTTACCCTTGATGTCTTTTACAGCTCGCTCAACCTCGTCGCCATAACCATCTTTAAATCTGATCTTATAGCGTTCGTCATCCGCATTTGCAGCACTCGATGCTGCTAACATAACCACAGACATTGTCATGCCCAGCAAGCAAGCCATCAAATTGCTTTTCTGAAAGAAAACATTCATCTCTTTGACTCCAAAGTTATACCGCCGTGACGCCTACAGGTAGGGAAAACGCCACACTTAAAACCGCAACATTCATTCTTGGGATCCACTAAGAGCAACAAGCTCAATCGCCTGCACGGCAACCTCTCCACCCATCTGAAAGCTATACCCCTGTTCTATTTTTTTGAGAACACCGCAAACTGCCAGACCATCGTGGTGCAATTGCGGAAACTGATTAAAATTGCGAGGCAGAAACTGCCGGTTCAAAGCGTCGACAATGCGGTAGTAGCCGCCTTCAAGTTCGACCCATTGCACCCGCGCTTCAGGCAGGAAAATAGATTCAGGAAGAGAAGATTTTTCAGTAATCGCACACTCGTTGGCCAACACATCTGCACATAGAAAAAGCCCAATCATTGGAATAAGGCAGTTTACTTGTTTAATACGCGTTAAAATCGTCAACTCGTTTGACACCTTTAGAGCGGTAGCGATCCCAGTACTCATCTAACGCCAGCGTGACCCCAAAATCAACTGATTTGCAGGCGCGAACCCTATGCGCCGGGGATCGTCAGACCAGGTACTCTCAGATGTGCGCTCATATCACCAATCAACGAAAATTTAATTTCTCGACGCAGAAATTGCCATGCACCGTCGATGCACACAAAATCGTCAAAATAATCGCCCGCAAAGATCACCTGTAAGGGAAAATCATCGGTCTGTTGAAAAACAGTCACGTAACTGCGTGCTTTTGCTGTTCCTGCCTGCTCATGCACATCCACTTGAATGTTAGACAACGTGTGTTTCGTTCGAGGGGTGCCATCAGCATATATAATTAGATTATTCGCCGCTTCGGGACCCGGCACCTGGCCCTCTGCAATCCACTGCGCGCCCTTGAACAATCGCCCAAAGGTCTTCAGGTCACCCCGATCTATGGCATAACAATACAAATTCATCAGGTCAATAATCGCGGCTCGCGCGCCGCCGTGCGCAATCGGTGTCATCACCATGGCCTATTCGCCGATTTCACATAGCGGCATGAGTATTTCATTTTTGCGCAAAAAAGAGGGCCAAAACGGCGGATTATGTCGTGCAAATCTTGGCGTTCCACAGGCCTCCAAGCCAGCCTCGTCAAGGTGCTGCTGCAGCAGGGTTTCATGCTTCAAATAACGCTTACGACTCCAATTACCGCTGTAAGTAATTGCCGCCATGCGCAGCGCGGCCTCTTCATTGACGCTAACGGTTGCATCCGCTGGGGCGGGCAGCGTGGCGGGATCAAAGCTGCCGGGCATGACAAAGGAAACTTTCCAGCCGGGCTCGGTCGGCTCCTGTATCACGGGCGCGGTCATCGCTATTTTCTCGTTAGTGGCATTATCACCTTGTATGTAGTCGAACAAATCACGGAACGCGCTATTACCTGCCTTTTCAAAGTCGCCATCCACTTCAACGGTCGCCAGCAAATGCGCATCATAAAGCCGAACCTCAAAGTGCTCATATTCGTCAAGCACTTGGTACCCGAGACTTTCAATGGCCAACGCGGCCCCCGACCATACGGTCAACAAAATCGCCACGCAGATCCGGCCAAGTATGTGTTGCATCTATGCCTCTCCTCTTACTGGCCAAACCTGCTGTACGCAAGGCGACCCCGGTTTAATAAAACGGCGGCTATCGGCCCCACTACCAGCGCCACCAATGCTAACGATTTTGCCACCGCCAACGAGTCCTCGAATATATAATCAGTTGACGCTGCCACCAATGTAGGTCCCAGCGCCAAGCCTAAAATATTGGTAGTCACCACATAGGCGCCATTGACCACACCGCGCATATCATTTGGCGTCACCTCCTGCATTACCGTGGTAATCAGCGCCAGCGGCAGCGTTACAGAGAAACTGGCAATAAATATGCACACCAACGCCTGCCCGCCGGTCGACTGCAAAGGCAGCATCAGCAAAGCCAGTGTCGCCATGATTGCGCCAAATACAGCCACCAACAGCGGTGCGTCTGAGCGCTGACGCCGCTGCAAAACGCGCGACAGGGCCGGCCCAGTTAATACACCTGCGGATCCTGCAACAAGGGCCACCACACCATAGATGCGTCCCGCATCCGCCAGATCCCAGCCATACACCCGCAAAAGAATTGTCGGCGTCCACGCTTGCAACCCATAAAGCATAACAACAATAAACGGCACACCAACATGCAGAGCCGTATACAGGCGAGCGTTTGCGCGCATATGCCCCCAAACCGCACCCCAGGCTGGCAATACATCAGAGACACGGCCGCGCCGCACCGGCTCGGCAATCAAAGCGAGCAGCGCAACAATTAAAATACCTGGCAGACCTACAGCGATGAACGTTGCCTGCCAAGGCGCCACTTCTCCGGCCAAAGGCAACACCACCTTGTCGACATCGCGACTCCAATCTAAAACCTCGGCGCCGGCAATCATCGCCAAACCCGCACCCAAATAAGGCCCCATCAAATACACACTGATCGGCAAGGCCAACTTGTCGGGTTTGAAATAATCAGACAGCACCGACCAAGCACTGGGCGACAATGCAGCCTCGCCAGCACCCACACCAAAGCGCGCAAACAACAGCTGCGTATAATTGCGTGAAAGACCACAGGCGATTGTGGTGGCACTCCACACCAACACGCCGCCCATCATAATGCCCACGCGGTTGTAGCGGTCCACCATGCGCCCCAAAGGCACACTCATAAGCACATAGGTCAGGGCAAACGCAAAGCCCTGTAAAAAACTGATTTGTGTATCTGACACACCAAGATCGGCTCGAATGGGGTCGACCAATAAATTCAGAACTTGACGATCCACAAAGGAGAAAGTGAACGCAATCAGCAAAATAATGGTGACCACCCAGCCTCTGACGGGGGAAGGCCAATCGTCAGCGTTCTGCGCCACCCTCACGCAGGATCTCCCATAATTCGTGCCTCTGAACTGGTGTGCGCTAACGTCATGTCAAAAATCTGCCAACCGACGTCCGGGGAATAGACGACTTCATCCGTGTAAGTACCCAACACCAGCCGCAGCGCGCGGTCCGGCCAGGCATGCCAAGCGTGCAGATAACTGGTGAGTTGGGCTTGGCCGGCAACTATTTCATCCCCCGCAAAGGTGACCTTTGAAAATGTCACCAGCTGCGTGCCGATCAGGTGTTGGGTTGTTTCGTAGTCTTTTAGCGCATTTTTCACCACCGCCACCCAAGCGTCTGGGCCTTTTCCGGTCAGCGCAACTGATGAACCCGCCACTCGAATCTCTGCAGAGGCGGTGAATATGCGGCGGTAAACCGACTGACCGTAGGCCAGCGAGGCCTCATCCTCCCAACGACCCAGCGCATCAGTTGCGGCACCATAAAGCCTGCGCAAGTACTCAATTTCCTGACGGGCGACCGTCAGTTGGGCACGTTGCGCCGCATTTTCACCCCACCGATCCAACATAAAGTTCTTCCTTTGACACGTTGTGACCGCTGGTCACCGAATTCCGCTTGTCTGATTGAATTAACGGGTGTTAGATTCGTTTGAATCATTGAAGAGGTCAAGCGGCGTTGTTTAAGGTTTTTGCTTTTCTCAAGCGCAATACTCATTTACTGAGCCATGATGAGTATCGCGCTGGACACGTGGGATATCACTGTGGCCAAAGCCGCAGATTAAAGAACATTCGCGGTTACTTAGTAAACGTTTGGTCCAATACACCCATTGAAGAGCGCTTGGGCAAACAATGGCATGACGCACTGAGCATCCATCCGCCGAATGATTTTATCAACTGGTGGGACGGCTTCCCCGAGGTGTTTTTTGACCACCGCGAAGACTGGGTCACCGCCACCACCCTCGAGCCCACTCGAGCCACCGCCGATGGGCTGGTGATTGATCCCGACTGGTCGCTAAGCGATGGGCCGCAGTTATTCAACCCGGTAGCCGATCGACCCGGTGAATTTCAACCCTGTCATTTGCGTATGCACGAACATGTGATTCGCCCAGTGCTGCGGGCTGAGCAAAAAACCTTCAAGCTCATGCAGTTCTTCAAGCTTAAACAGCCTGAGGCTGAGCCAAATGTGTCTGCCGCCGCCCAACAATTGTTATCAGACTACGCGCCTATCATCAGCCGCTGGCATAACTGTAACGGCGCGATCTTAAATTTTAGAGACAGCAATCGGGAAGCGGCCATGGACGACTTTTATAAGCCAGACAGCTGGGGACACAGTCCTGAGGGTCTTGCCCACCGCGCTGCCTTTTGCGACTATTTTGACGGAGCCATTGAATACCATTTCCACACCCCCACGGCGTTCTTGGCCACTAGAGCAGCGGATCAGGCGCGACTGCGCGCGCTGGAGGAGGCCCACTTCTCCTCATGTTGGTATGTCGAGGTAGATGAAAACCTGGTGGTTATGCCCAATCGCAATCCCGCTCCCAACTTCTATTTCCGGTAGATTCCATGCTTAAAGTATTTGGCTTCGTAAAACGCAATCCTCGTCTGACCCATGACGACTATCGTGCCGGACACGTGGGCTACCATAACTCCTTTGGTCGCAGGCTCAACAACATTCGCGGGTATTTGCTCAATGTCGCCTCTAATACACCTGTGACAGCCTCGCTTGGCACAGACTTAGTCATGCGCCTGACCCGCAATGAGCCTGAAGATTTCGACACGCAATGGGACGGCTGGGGCCAGTTGATGTTTGACACCCTGGAGGACTATCTCGCAGCGCGCACGCCGGCGCGCGACTATCCCGGTCTAAACGGCCTACAGATGGACCCGATGGTGGGCAAAGTGGGTGATGACTTCAACGAGTTGTATGCCGGCTCACCTTTTCAATTTCATGTCGATGAAACCATATCGCAGCCAGTGGTTCGGCCGGAGCGAAAGCTGTTTAAGCTGGTGCAGTTTGGCCAGCGCCCCGCCGACATGCCTTTGGCCCTGTTTCGCGCCTATTGGACCGGGCGTTATGCACAACTGGCCCGCACCCTGCCCGGCCTAAGGGGTTTGGTGATTAACTTTCGCACACCGCTGGATGTGATGACGCATTTTTTTGCACCCGACAGCGAAGGCTTTACCCCTGACGGAGTGAAGCGTCGCGAACACTTCTACGCGCAGTGGGACGGTATGGCCGAATACTGGTTTGATTGCGCTGGCGACTTTGCGCACGCACGCAATAGCGGTGCATTTGCATTGCTCGATGAATTAGAAAAGACGCTGTTCGACCGGGTATTTTACCGAGAGGTCGACGAAACAGTTGCCGTGTTGCCCAAACGCGACCCTGCGCCCGAGTTTTACCACCGCTGAGCATCCTTTGAATGACTAAACATAAATTCTTCAGCGGCCGACATTTGAGTATTAAGCGATGACCGAAGGCTTGGACCCTCTGCTGTCAGTAGCGGAAATTTCCGCCGCCTTTGCCGGCTTTGCCGGCATCGTCTCGGCGATTGCTCACCGCGGCACCGACGTATGGCAACCGGGCAACCTCACCAGATTACACCTAATGATTTACAGCAGCCTTGCCGCCACTTTAATGGCGCTCGTGCCTTTCCTGTTTGCTTTGAATACCGATGTCATCAACTGGACGCTTTGCGTCGGCGTATTCGCAGCTTTTCTTGTTGTGTTCTCCACCATACAAATCCGGACATTTATTCGCCTGGTGCGCGAAGGTGCGTTAAATGGCTATGTGGCAACGTTCTCCGCCGGCATCACCCTGTTCGGCACCGGCACACAAATTTTGGGCGTGTTTGGAGTATTTGAGGCCGGATTGGGTGTCTACTTTGTGGGAATCTTCTGTTTATTGGTGGTGTGCAGTATCGCTTTTGTGCGCTTGGTAACCGCGACGATCATGGCCGGGATGGAGTGAGGCGAGGATCCAACCGCGTCGGCGCTCGCAAAAAAAACCACTCAATGCTTCTCTGAACCTTTATCATTACGATTTACATCAGAAACCCTATCCCATGCCCAAAGCCAGCGACCTCAAAAGAGGCGAAGTCGTCGACCTAGACGGCACGCCTTACCGCGTCAAACAACTCGAAGCCCGCAGTCCTTCATCCCGCGGCGCAGCCACGCTGTACAAAATACGTTTTAACAACCTCATCACCGGACAGAAACGCGATGAGTCTTTTAAGGGTGACGACTTCTTAGCCAGCGCTGACTTCGTCAGCGTGCCAGTCCAATACTCGTACAAAGACGGTGAACATTATGTTTTCATGAACACTGAAGACTACGCTCAATACACACTGGGGCAAGACGTTCTCGACGAACAATGCCACTATCTCACCGAGGGCTTAGATGGCATCGTGGCCCTGCTCATCAACGATGAAATTGTGGCGGTAGATCTGCCGCAATCCGTCATCCTACCCATCGTCGAGACTTCTCCCGCCATCAAGGGCGCATCGGCAAGCGCGCGCACCAAGCCCGCACACTTGAGCACTGGCCTGGTGATTCAAGTGCCTGAATACATTGAAAACGCAGAGCAGATCAAAGTGAACACCAGCAACGGCAAATTCATGTCTCGCGCCTGATATGACCGCCGTAGAAATCGAATTTTGGGTAATTGTTATTGGTATTCCCCTACTGTTCATCGCCAGCTATATTTTTGTGCGATGGGCACGCGCGCGCAAGCCCTCGGCAATCGAGCAATGGCGCACCGCTCAACAGTGGAAAGCAATAGAAAAAATCAACCCTGAATTCAAAAAAATCATGGATGCACCACCGTCGCGCATTGCCCGCATCCGCAACCATAAGGCCTACCTGCCAACATTGATTGTTCTGCTGGCAGTGGGATACTTGTGGTCAATCGCCTTCCCCTAAATATTGAGTATCAAGATGAGAGTATTTTGCGCTGTTATCATGCTAGCCAGCATCGCGGTTTTACCGAATTTACACGCACAACCAAGCGCTACACCTGCACCCATAAAGACATCAACCGTCCTGCTGACCAGCGCCAAAGGCGATCAGCAAAAGGAAATTGATCCGATCGTCTTTAAGCAGGATTTAGAGAATCGAAAAATCGATGCTGCAATCATCGTAGACTCAACCGCACGGCGCCAAACGATCACTGGTATCGGCACCTCTTTCACCGAATCATCCGCTTATGTGCTGGCCCATCTTGAACCTAGCGTGCGCGCGACGGTCATGCGCGCCCTATTTTCAGATCGAGGCGCAAACTTCTCACTCACCCGCACCATGATTGGTTCTTCCGATTTTTCTGTGCATGGTCGCTACAACTACGCCCCGGTCGTGGACGACTCAAAGTTGAGCCATTTCTCCATTGGGGAGGATTTGAAAGGTTTCGACCTTTCGGCGCATCCGCGCATAGTGGATGCCAACTACGACCTACTCCCGATGATTCAGGAGGCACTTGCCATCAAGCAAGACCAGAGAGATGCCGAGCTCTCAATCATCGCCTCAGCATGGACTGCGCCGCCGTGGATGAAAGACATCGAGAATTACTACCAACCCGGCACACCAGAAACCAACTTTGAGGGCACCGGCGGGCAACTCAAATCCGGCTATGAAAGCCTCTACGCAGATTACCTGCTGCGCTACATGGACGCCTACGCGCAACAAGGCATTGCGATTTGGGGCATAACGCCCGTCAACGAACCCGAGGGCAACAGCGGCCAGTGGGAAAGCATGCATTTCACACCAGACTCTCAAGCCACATTCATCACCGAACATCTAGGGCCTAAATTGAGGCAAAGCCCCTACAAAGACACAAAATTATTAATCTTCGATCAAAATAGAAACCATTTAGAATCCTGGACCAACCGTATATTGGGCGACGCTACCGCCGCTCAATACGTTTACGGTACAGCCGTTCATTGGTATTCAAGCACTGTAAACGTCTATGGCGATGCGTTAGAGCGAGTGCACGCTCAATTCCCGCAGTTTGATATCATTCACACCGAAGGCACCATCGACGACCTCGGCAAACCCGCAGGGGGCGGCATCGGCGACCCCAAAGGATTTGAAGAAACCAACTGGTTTAACAACGATGACTTCTGGTGGCAAAAAACTGCCACCGACTGGGCCTACACCGCAAGCTGGGCGCCAAATGCGAACGACCACCCGATGTATACCCCCGTGCACCGCTACGCACGCAACATCATCGGCAGCTTGAACCACTGGGTTTCCGGCTGGATTGATTGGAATCCAGTTTTAGATGCTCGAGGCGGCCCCAACCACGTGGGCAATTTTTGTGGCGCTCCAATAATGATCGACCTAGATACCAAGCAGGTTTACTACACACCAATCTTTCACATTCTGTCGCAGTTCAGCCGCACAATCCGGCCCGGAGATACGGTGCTGACCACTGCGGTGAACAGCAGCCAGTTACCACCGGATGCGCTGCATGCAGTGGCTTCGATAAACGCCGATGGATTAATCTCCGTGCAAATCCTCAATACTGGCCCGGCACCTATTACCCTTGGCGTGACGCTAGACAAGCACAACGCCGTCATCACCATGCCGGCCAATGCACTGAAAACTATTCAATTTAACCTCGCCCTTTAGCCTAAAACGCAGATTAAGTAGTAATATGCGCAAGAAAATAAAAACAACCAAAAAATGTGTAACTAGAGGTTCTGTGATCAAAAAAGCACTCATCACCGGCATTACGGGCCAAGACGGTTCCTACTTGGCCGAATTACTCTTGGCAAAAGGGTATGAGGTCCACGGGCTTAAACGGCGAGCATCATCATTTAATACGCACCGTATTGATCATATCTACCAAGACCCGCACGAACTCGACCCCAAGCTGATCTTGCATTATGGCGATTTAACAGATTCCTCGAACCTCACCCGCATTCTTCAGGAAATTAAGCCTGACGAGGTCTATAACTTGGGCGCGCAATCACACGTTGCGGTGTCTTTTGAATCACCCGAATACACCGCTGACGTGGACGCAATGGGGGCGCTACGCCTCTTGGAGGCCATTCGCTTGCTAGGTCTGGAGAAAAAAACACGCTTTTATCAAGCGTCAACGTCAGAACTTTACGGCGATGTACAAGAAATGCCGCAGCGCGAATCCACACCTTTCTATCCGCGGTCACCCTATGCCGTCGCCAAAATGTACGCCTACTGGATCACCGTAAACTACCGCGAGTCTTATGGCATCTACGCCTGTAATGGGATTTTATTCAATCACGAGTCACCTCGCCGCGGGGAAACCTTTGTGACTCGAAAAATCACTCGAGCGCTGGCCAATATTTCCCAAGGACTAGAAAACTGCCTACATTTGGGGAACATGAACGCCCTTCGCGATTGGGGGCACGCCAAAGATTATGTGCGTATGCAGTGGATGATGTTGCAACAGGATCAGGCTGAGGATTTTGTTATCGCAACGGGGCAGCAAATTTCTGTGCGCGAATTTGTGCGCTTGGCGGCAAATCAACTCGGCATGACCCTGGAATTCACAGGCGAGGGTAGCGAGGAAGTTGCCATCGTCACCGCCATCAATGGCGCCTCGGCTGAAAATGTTAAGGTCGGAGACGTTATTGTGCGGGTTGATCCGCGATACTTCAGACCCGCTGAAGTAGAAACACTGTTGGGTGACGCGACAAAGGCGCGGGAAAAAATAGGCTGGGTACCGGAAATCAGCGTGCAAGAGTTGTGCGCAGAAATGGTGACCGCAGATCTGGCGGCCGCCAAGCGTCACGCTTTGCTCAAATCCCATGGGTTTCAAACCAATGTAGCCATCGAGTAGTGCGCAAGCGCACTGTTGAGCCACTTAACCCTAAACTTGTGACAAGCAGATATAATCAAGCGTGAATAAAACGAACATTTTCATCGCTGGCCATAATGGAATGGTCGGCTCTGCCATCAAAAGAGCGCTTTCAAAGCAGGCGGATTTAGCGATCATCCAACGCTCCAAAAGTCAGCTGGATTTGTTGGACCAAGCTGCCGTCTCAGATTTTTTTGCACAAGAATGCATAGACCAAGTGTATCTTGCCGCGGCAAAAGTGGGCGGAATTCAAGCAAACAACCAATATCCAGCCGACTTCATCTACGAAAATCTCACAATCCAAAACAACCTCATTCACGCCGCCCACAAAAATGACATCCAAAAATTATTGTTCCTGGGCTCCAGCTGCATCTATCCAAAACTGGCTGAACAGCCGATGGATGAACACGCGCTGCTGACCGGCACACTTGAGCCCACCAACGAGCCATACGCGATCGCCAAGATTGCAGGCATTAAATTGTGTGAATCGTACAATCGGCAATACGGGCGAGATTATCGAAGTGTCATGCCTACTAATTTATATGGGCAGCATGACAATTTTCACCCGGAAAACTCCCATGTAGTGCCCGCACTCATGCGCCGATTTGATGAAGCCAAACGATCAGGTGCCGCGCAGGTTGTGGTCTGGGGTAGCGGCACACCCATGAGAGAGTTTTTGCACGTTGATGACATGGCGCAAGCCAGCGTGCATGTCATGAACCTCAATCAGGCGCGCTATCAAGCAAATACCCACCCGATGATGTCTCACCTAAACGTCGGTACCGGCATCGATTGCACCATTCGTGAACTGGCTGAAACCATGAAAGATGTGGTGGGCTTTGAAGGCCGCATCATATTTGATGCCAACAAACCAGACGGCACACCCCGCAAACTTCTCAATGTAACGCGATTGGCCGAGCTGGGCTGGCGATCCACAATCAGCCTGCGCGAAGGCTTGGTAACTACCTATGAGTGGTTCAAAGAAAACGCAGCGTCTTATCGAACGTAGCCACAAGCCACCCGCAAAATCTCAATGGTTGCGCTGGCTGGGGCCTTCAAGCCGTCAACGCCGCCAAACCAGCCCCAATCGTAACGAGTCCATGACAACCCGCGACCTCGCTGTGCGCCTCAACGTCTAGCGATGTATCTAACGGCGCCACCGGTGCGCGCCGTGTCGACAACAACTCCTTTTTGGCGCGCTGAACGTCAAAAGCCACCTGCGCTGCGAGCCAGAACTCAGCAGGGTATTGCCCGTTGGTGACCTGCTCAAAGAGCAACGCCATCTTCGGTGTAAACCCACGTTTGCCCTTCACCAACTCATTCACCGGCTGCGGTTGATTAAACCCCAGCCGTCGCGCAAGTTCCGATTGTGATATGGCTGCCGGCTGCAGAATCAAGCGATCCACCAGCTCACCCGGATGAGGTGCCGACACCCCTATTCCCCCGGTGATACCGGCGCAGATTGCACCAATTTCTTGAATCCGCCAATCATTGACCCTAAATCGGTGGCTGAATGCGGCATCCAGACAACATTGTTGTTTTTCGCCATATTATCGAGGGTTTCCATGTAGCGCAGCGCCACCAGATAATCTGCCACTCCTTGCTCACCTAGCTGCATTTTCAAAATGCGGAGTTCTTCACCTTTAGCATTGGCCACCTCTCTAATGGCTTCAGCTTCACCCTTAGCCTCGGCAATTTGCGCCTTTTGTTCACCTTCAGCTTGCGCAATGCGCGCGTCTCGCTCGCCTTCAGCACGCAGCACCTCAGCACGCTTGAAGCCTTCGGCTTCGGTCACATTGGCGCGGCGTTCTCGCTCAGCTTTCATGACCTGCTCCATAGCTCGGGTGACATCCGCAGGCGGCTCAATATCTTGGACCTCAACCCGATTCACTTTCACACCCCAGCCATTTGCCGCTTGATCAATGGTATCCACTAATTTTGCGTTAATGGTGTCTCTGGAGCTTAACGTATCGTCTAAATCCATCTCACCGATGACATTTCGCAGCGTGGTTTGGGTCAGCGTCTCCAGCGCCAAAGGCAAATTAGCAATCTCGTAGGTCGCTTTTTTCGCATCCATAATCGCAAAATAGACCACCGCATCCACCAAGATACCCACATTGTCCCGGGTGATGACTTGCTGAGCCGGAAAGTCATAGACCTGTTCGCGCAAATCCAAGCTGATTTCCATCGAAATCAGATGCGCTTTCTTACCGTCGGCATCTTTGACCGTAGTACGAATAGGCACGAGGCGCGGCGAATCGACCACCGGCACAATAATGTTCAAACCCGCGTTTAACTGACGGCTGAATCGTCCCAGACGCTCAATCATCATCACAGAACGCTCAGGCACAATACGAATGCCTTTGACCGTCAGAACAATGACAAATATCGCCACTATGGCGAACACAATAATCCCTGCTACTGTCATCACTTAATCCTCCTCAATCTTCTTAACAATCAACGTTGCGCCCTCAACATCAGTGATCACCACCTGATCCCCTTCAAACAGCTCATCCTCACTTTTCAATGACCATAAGCTGTCTCTATAGCGGGCCTTTAATTGCCCTCCTACGTCGCTCGCGTCAGATACAGTAATCGCATCTCCCACCATACCGGCCGCACCAAAGCTGGAGCGTTCTTCAGGCGCTAACAACTTGGAAAAATAAGGTCGTATCAGCAGCAACGCTGCGCCTGAACCCAGCGCAAAACTACCCACACCCCAACCCATATCCCCGGTAAGCTGATGGACCAGTGCACCCGTGAGCGCACCAAGTCCCAAGCTGGCCAGCACAAATCCAGAAACAAATACCTCACCAATGAGCAAACAAAGCGCGATGCTCACCCATAAGTGCCAAGGTTCTAAACCCATATCCATAGACTCACCTTACATGCCTTTCATGTCAGTATATATCATGCAAATTTTGTTGTCAGACAATTAGGGGCGGGAGTTTAACTTCTACTTTAAAAGTGTGTACGCTTAACATGAGAATTTTCTCCGAGGGAGGAAGTGTTGGTGGCAAAGAAAACTGACTGGGAAGGCAAGCCGCAGACACTTCCGCGCGCGAAAATAATCGATTTAAAGCCTATGCAACTGGTAGGCTTCGCCACAGCAATGACGCTTAATCAAGGCAAAACCCAAGAAGTATGGGAGGCGTTTATGCGCCGCCGCGAAGGCGACGCGCTCCCGCTAAACCGCGACGTTATAGTCCTTAATCACTATGCCAACTATACTCGGCGCTTTGCTGATGATACGCCTTTTGATCAATGGGTGACCGTTGAAGTCAGCCCGAACCCCAACCAAGCATCACCGACGCTACCCGCAGGCATGCAAGCCTACCCGCTTCAGGGAGGCAAATATGCTCGCTTCAACAATCGAGGATCTGCCAGCGATGTGCAGGACTTGATTGAAGCCATTCTCAATAACTGGTTCCCGCAATCTGGCTATAAACTGGCCAACCGCCCCCATTTTCAAATGTTCCCAGCGGGATATCGTCAAGGGGATCCCGAAACACTGCCCACGATTTGGCTGCCTATCGACTCTTTTTTGTGGCAGGGATAACATATCCAACGCCACAATCACTCGCTCCGCGCACCGGTCAATTATGTATAAGTCGATCAATCTCCTTGTTGCGTTCGTGTTCGGACTCCTGCCCACATTGCTCTATGCCAGCCAGAACTCAGATCAATCCGCCGCTGGGCAATGCCCTTACGCGCAGTTCGGCGCCAAACAGGTGTACTGGGGCGACTTACACGTTCACACCGGATATTCACTGGACGCCTGGGGCTACGGCACCCACGCAACGCCTGCTGATGCCTACGCGTTCGCCAAAGGCGCGCCTATAGTCTTGCCCGACGGCACACGCGTCGCACTGGATCGCCCACTTGATTTTATGGCAGTCACCGACCACGCCGAATGGTTCAACTTACTGTATATGTGCACAGACCCACAGTGGCGGAGCGCCGATTACTGCAAGACCATGACCGAAAAGAACAACCCCGCCCAAGGGACAGAGGTATTTGGGGAATACGTTATTCCAACCATCACCAAAGCCGCCCCGGTGCCCACCCCCCTATGTGAATCAAACCAAACGGCGTGTCGCAGAGCACAAGATGCACAATGGGGCCGCATACAGCAGCAAACGCATCAAGCCAACGCACCCTGTTCATTCACGGCTTTTGCCGCTTTTGAATGGTCGGCAACCCCTGACTTCAGCCACAATCATCGAAACGTGATCTTCGCTAACGCAAACGTCACCGACCAGGCACTGGACTATCTGCGCTATCCCACACCACAGCAATTGTGGCAACAGCTTGACCAAGACTGCAGGGAGCAGGACGGCTGCGAGGCCATTGTGATTCCCCACAACACCAACATGGGTGACGGCAAAGGTTTTGATGTCGAATCTGAACCCACCGATCTTTTGTCTCTGCGCGCACGTTTCGAACGGTTAGTAGAAATCCATCAGCAAAAAGGCAACAGTGAATGCCTGCCTGAGTTTAATTCCGAAGATGAGGGCTGCGCATTTGAGCGCTATTTGACCCTCAATTCTGTACCTACCCCCGCGGCGCAATACACCGAAACACAGTGGGAAAAAATGCGCGCTACCTATGTCCGGGGATTGCTGCAGCGCGGCCTTAAAGCCTATACCGCCAGCGCAGAAGAACAGCGCAATCCACTTCAGCTGGGCATCATTGCCTCAACAGATACCCACGCGGCAACCGGCGGTTTTGTTGAAGAAAATCAATGGCTCGGCTCAGTCTTTGGTTTGGGTGATTTTGACCGCGCCATGACCCGAGTTGATTTTAATCCAGGCGGTTTGGTGGCTGTTTGGGCAGAAGAAAATACCCGACCGAGTATTTTCAATGCCCTGAAAAATCGTGAAGTATACGCAACCAGCGGGCCGCGGATTCGGACTCGGCTATACGCCGCCGACACACCGATCGGCTGTGAAGCGCCACACGGGGTTGCCATGGGTAGCGAGCTGCCCAAAGACACCCGGAAGGCACATTTCCTCATTCAAGCCAACTATGATCGCACACCCCTGACGCAGATTGAGATCATCAAGGGTCAATGGGTGAACGGGGCAACCCAAGAAAGTGTGCACACCGTCTGGAAAAACAGTGACGGTGCACTGGACCTGTGTATTGCCTGGACCGACGAGCAATTCGACGCCAACGCGCCCGCCTTTTGGTATATCCGTGTTTTAGAGGCGCCTACGCCGCGCTGGAGCGAACATCAATGCCGCGCGGAGGGTCGATGCGAAGACTTTCCCCAAGCGCGCCGCACCGTACGGGAACGCGCCTGGACGTCGCCCGTTTGGTTTTTACCTAAGCCGACATAACGCTGTTTTGAGCTTGCACTTCTGTTCGAATCGCCGCCAAACTGCGCCACAAAATATAACCCCCTAGCGGACATAAGACCGCCGCACACAGGGCAATTGATTTGCCAATGGCTGCGTCATAACCAAAGATATAGTCGGTGGTCATCGCCACCACAGTTGGCCCAAGTGCCAAACCAATCAAATTGGCAAACAACTGAAACACGGCTGTTGCCTGGCCACGCATGCGGTTGGGCGTCATCAAGGCCAAGGTGCCACCTGACAATCCACCTTGAAAGGCTGAGAAGAATACCGCCAAACTGATAGCGGCAATTCCTACCACATCACTAGTGGCAAATCCCATCATCAAAGCACAAGGCAGAAGGCCCACAATTGAGACAATGATGGTACGCACGTACGCATCGTTCACCCCCCGTTTCATCCAGCTGTCGGCAATAAACCCAGCCAACAATAAGCCAGAGGTGCCCGCCACAATCATGACAATACCAAAAACCCATCCAGCCTCTGGGCGGGTGTAGCCAAAGGTGCGAATCAGGTAGGTGGGGCCCCATAGATTTAGCGCATAAACCACCATAATAAATATCGAGACGCCAATGATATGGCCCCCGTACGCCCGGCGCCGGGACCACAGATAGTCGACCACCTCACGCAGCGCAATGGCCTGTACATCGTTCGCGGACAAACCACGGCGAGGCGGTTCACGCACGGTGAGCATCATCAGCAGTGCCACCAGCAGCCCCGGCAGGCCGACAATAAAAAATGTCAGCTGCCAGCCATGTATTGCCCCTAATACGGGCAGCACAATTTGCGGCATGTTCTCTACATAAGCCACCACAGCGCCGCCCAACATATAGGCAAAACCGGAACCCAACGTCACGCCCACCATGTAAACGGACAGCGCCCGCGCCAGCAAACTTTTGGGGAAATAATCTGCGATCATGGAGTAGGCGCCCGGAGCCAGCGTGGCCTCGCCAACGCCCACACCCATGCGCGCGACAAATAACATCCAGAACCCCTTAGCTAGGCCGCAAACTGCCGTCATCAAGCTCCACACTGCGATGCCCGCAGCAATCAGATTGCGGCGACTTCTGCTGTCCGCAATGCGGGCCAGAGGCAGCCCCATGAGCGCATAAAATAACGAAAATGCCAAACCTGCCAGCAGGCTATATTGGGTATCTGATATCTGGAATGTATCGCGAATCGGTCCGACCAACAGCCCCATAATCATTCGATCTAAAAACGAAAACGTCTGCGCCAGTAACAGCACAAACACCACATACCATGAATACCTCATAGGACGTTCAACGTTCGACGGCAATCGCCGGCTCAAGATTAACGTCGCGCTCGTCCAACTCACGCGTCCAAGCAGCAAATTCCAGCAAAATACCATCTGGGTCTTTGAAATAAACCGACCGAACAAAAGTCGATTCAGTGATCTCAGGACTGGCCCCGTTCTCCGAATCGTCGTGGTTTACCACTTCAGTGCATTCGATGCCGGCGGCACGCAATTTGGCCACATACTCATCCATGCGCTCCTCCGGCACATCAAAAGCCACGTGATTCATTGACGCATGTGCTGATGTGATATCCCCCTGGCCCACCAGCGCCGGCGCGTGAGTCACCCCTGGCTGACTGTCTTGAGCGGTCGGAAACCAAAAGAACGCCAGAGAATCCCCTTTGCCAATATCAAAGAAAAAATGTTGCCCTAAATCACCGGGCAACTTGATGGTTTTAGTCAGCGGCATCCCCAACACACCCGAATAAAAATCAACGGTGGTTTTCATATCACGGCAGACCAATGCCAAATGATTAATGCCTCGAATATCAAATTTCTCATTACGTCTTTCAGCAGCCATATCTTCGTCCCTCATTTGTTATCCCGCCACGCCGCACCCGCCCAATCCACCGGCTCGCCGTCCCCTGGCACCGGCACTTCCACGATGCGCTCATCTACATCGTCAAATTCCAAACGCAACGCTTTGCAACATACTGCGTGTAAGTTGTATCCCATGACATGGTAGGTCAGCTCTAAAATGTCCTCGTCTGACAGATGCGCGTGCAAGGCTTCAAACAGCGCATCTGAAGCCCGACCACCCTGCAAAATAAGTGCGTCAGCCCAGGCCAATACCGCCCGCTCTTTGGCATCATAAACATCCGCTACTTGCCAATGCGGGATAGCCTGAATTTTTTCTTCACTGACCCCGTTGCGGCGCGCCGCCTTGCAATGCTGAGAGAAAACGAATTGGCTGGCCTGAGTAAACCCGGCCCGCATAATGCCAAGCTCGCGGATCGCCGGATCCATCTGACTGACACTTTTATCCGCAAACATGCCAAACATGCCAAAGTGGCTGGTCGCGTGGTCAAAAATATACGGCACATTTGCAAATACCGTCCACCAATTGCCCGGCGTACCCGTGGCTGTGCCCGGCTGGGCAACAGGATCGCGCTCACCAAACAGCGCGTTGTAGTATTTGCGAACACTCTTCGCTGCGTCTGCTCTTGAAATTTGTTTTAGTCTGGGCATGGTTTGACTGTCCTGTGTTGGTTGTCTTTATATTCGCCAGTGTCGGCTCATCGCGCTTGTCGTTGTTCTGCAGAGCACAGTTAAACCGGGCCATTGGGTGCAAGACCGACCAGCATTCGACCATAATTTTCCGCACTCACATCCAAATCAAATACCGTATGACACGAGGCTGTATTAAGGTCACGCAAAATCCGCTGCAAGGGATTGTGTAAAAAATGAGCGCTTGCCCCGCTCGCCTCGACAATGTCTCTGACAACATCGCGGGCCCGGCGCACCACATGGCCCAGCGCAACACGCAGCCGCGCTCGCTCCAACTCAGGACAGGCCTCGTCTCGCGCTCCCCACGCCTGCACTTCGTGCGCCAACTGCATCAACTGGGCACCGATAGATTGAACCTCAACCCGGGCCTGCGCGAGACGCGATTGCACCACCGCTTTATCTTGTTGTTTGGTGGTTGTCCCATAAACGGTGCGATTGGCGATATTTTCTGCAAATACATCTACGGCTTGTTGCGCAGCGCCCACCAGAGGTGCAGCGGCTGTCAAGCCAAGCACGGGCAACATCGGCATTCGGTAAAGGTCCGCTTTATGGAATTGCGCGCCAGGACTGGTACCGTCTCTGAGCAGTGAGATATCAATACACCGGTGCGCCGGCACAAAGACATCGTTCACCACAATGTCGTTGCTGCCCGTGCCCACCATGCCTTGCACATACCAAGTATCCAGTACCTCAACTTCATCAATGGGTAAAAGGTACATCGCCAACATAGGCGCATCGCGCCCTTCAACCGGTGACATCGCACCCACCATCACCCAGTTGGCATGCATAACACCGGTACCCCACTGCCATTGACCGGTGATGCGAAATCCACCGTCCACGGGCACGGCTTTTCCTTTGGGTGCCAATGCACCAGGGGCGATGATATAAGGGTGCGACCCAAATAAATCGTCTTGTGCCGCTTGCGGAAACAGAGACAGCAACCAATTATGTTCCATACAAAAGGTGGTCACCCATGCATGTGAGGTACACGCCGCACCGAGCGTCAGGCCCACTTCCATAAAACCGGTCAGAGAGAATTCAAAGCCACCGTATTTTTTTGGCACAAACCAGCGGTACGCGCCAGTCGCCTCAATCGCCTGCATGACCTCATCCACCGGCTTACGCTGCTGCTCGGCCGTCACAGCGTGCGCTTTGAGCAACGGCCCAAGCGCCTTCATGGCGTCAATCAGTTCTCTTTCGGTTGTTGCCTGCATGTACACTCTTTAAAATAACGGCTTAGCTGCGCAGCACTTCAAGGCCTTGCACTTCATTCTACTTGCTTCAACTGGGTAATCAATATACTTTGATTGCTAAGTATTAAGGGCCAACTAATGCCTAATTGGACCAAAGAATTTGTCTCCGTAGTGTCGGCGACCAGCGCTCGCAACGGGGCCGGTTTTAATCCCTGCCAGGGCATTTACTTCAAACCCGAAGGCCCGGCGCCAAAAACCGCACTGATCGCCACCCACTACAACGTGGATTTCAGCGAGCATTACTTGGGTCCTTATCTGGCCGCCAGAGGCGTTGGTTTTCTAGGCTGGAATACCCGGTTCAGAGGCAACGAGGCATTTTTCCTACTGGAGCACGCCTTAATAGACATCGGCGCCGGGGTTCGATGGCTACAGGAAAGCGCGGGCATCGAGCACGTGGTGCTGCTGGGCAACTCCGGCGGGGGTTCACTGATGGGAGCATATCAATCCCAAGCTCTGGGCGTAACCATGACCCCAACCCCCGATCTGAGCCTGCCAGATGCCTTGCACGACTTAATCCCCGCTCACCTGTATATTTCATTATGTGCTCATCTGGGACGACCCGAAGTGCTCACAGACTGGTTTGATCCATCAATTATTGATGAAACAGATCCGACCAGCATTGATGAGTCATTGAACATGTACAACACGGACCATGGGCCGCCCTATTCACCCGACTTTATCCGTCGTTATCGTCGCGCCCAAACAGCTCGCAACCACCGCATTACTAAGTGGTGCCATAGTGAATTGATTCGCCTTAAGTCTCTGGGCATGACCGACAGAGCCTTTGGCCTGTACCGCACGTGGGCTGATCTCAGACTGATGGACGGCACCATAGACCCCTCTGAGCGCACGGTCGGCCGATGTTACGCAGGCAATCCAAAAACCGCCAACTTCTCACCCCGAGGCATCGGCTTGACCAATACGTTGAGAACCTGGCTTTCCATGTGGTCGCTGCAGGATTCTCACTGCAGCGGCACCGAACATTTAAGTCGCATCAAACAACCCGCTTTGGTCATCCAATCCACAGGGGATACCGGCGTATTCCCGAGCGACGCGCGCTTAATTTTCAGCACACTGGGCAGTTCGGACAAAACATTGGAGATGATTACCGGTGACCATTATTTGCAGCACCCAAAAACCGCGCGCGATCACGTCGCTGATATGATTAGCGACTGGCTAAAATTAAAGGTTACCTAGGTGTCAAAGCAAAGCAGACAAACCAAACCTAACCCCTATCTTGAACCCATGCACAGCATTGGCTATCTGGCCCGCGTCAACTTCCGCCTGTTTTCCAAAGCGCTGGAAGATATGACGCTCAAACACGGCGTTAGCGCCGGTCAATGGCGATTACTGCGCGTGCTTTGGGAAAAAGAAAACATCACACAGCGAGAATTGAGTGAACTCACGGCCACCAAGGAAGGGACCACCGTGCAGGCTGTGCGCAGTTTGATTAGCGCGGGCTTGGCCGTTCGAACGCCCTGCCTGGAAGACAAACGCAAGGTTTATATCTCCTTGACCCCCAAGGCCCGACAATTAAAAGCCAAACTCATGCCCATGGTGGTCGCCGTCAACGAGCAGGCGCTGGCGGGCATAGACCCGGCAGATGTCGCCATCGCGCGCAGGGTCTTGTCGCTCACCCACACCAATTTGTCCGCGTCACTGGATGCTGAGCGTGACTGAGGCTATCGCCGCAGGTTGGACCCGGCCTCTCGCACTCACTTTTTAACTGTTTGACTTATGCGCATCACAGAGATTCGTCAACTCAGCGTCAACCTGCGCGGAAAACTCCGCAACGCGGTGGTCGACTTTTCGCAGCATACAGTCTCCTTGGTTGCGCTTGTCAGCGACGTTTACCGACGCGGCCAACCGATCATTGGCATTGCCTTTAATTCTATTGGCCGCTTCGCCCAACCCGGCATTATCCAAGACCGCCTGATTCCACGCATACTTGGGGCAAAAACAGAAACATTGCTGAGCGACGACCACCGCCGATTTAGCCCACAGGCCATCGCACGCACCGCCATGCTCAACGAAAAACCCGGGGGGCATGGCGACCGCTCAAGTGCTGTTGCCGCGATTGAGTTGGCCGCGTGGGATCTCAATGCCAAGTTAGCTGGGGAGCCGGCCTATGCCCAAATCGCTCGCACCCTCAACAAACCTTTGCCCACTGGTGGAACACCGGTATATGCCGCTGGCGGCTACTACTACCCCGCGAAATCAAAAACAACGCTGCTCGATGAACTGCTGAACTACCGAGATCTTGGCTACAACAGCTTCAAAATTAAAATCGGCGGGGCGCCACTGCATAGTGACCTGCAGCGAGTTGAGATGGCGCTCAGAGCCACACAGCACCCCAACACCCTGGCGGTTGACGCCAATGGCCGTTTTACGCGCGAGCAGGCCAACCAGTATGGCTCGGCACTACAGCAGTTTCCCCTCAAATGGTACGAAGAGCCCTGTGATCCGCTGGACTACGCGCTGCTCGCAGAGATCACCCGCGGTTATAACGGCCCAATCGCCACAGGCGAAAATCTTTTCAGCGCCATCGACACCCACAATCTCACACAATTTGGTGGTCTGCGAGGTCAGCAAGACATTCTCCAAATGGACCCTGGCCTTGCCTATGGTTTAACCGAATACCTGCAAATGCTCAAGGTAGCTGAACAGGCTGGCTTCAGTCCGAGCCAATGTATCCCACATGGCGGCCACTTGATCAATCTGCATATCGTAACCGCATTAGGACTGGGCGGATGTGAAGCCTACCCGGGCGTCTTTCAGCCGTTCGGCGGCTACGCGCCCCAATGTCGACTCGAGGATGGCCGAATATTTCCCAGTGATGCGGTTGGGTTTGGGCTGGAACAAAAACCAGAGCTCAAAGACTTTATCAACCAATTAACCGAGGTTTAGCATGCGTATTTACGTGGTGGGTTGCGGCGCTATGGGATCCATTTACGCGGCCTTGTTTGCCTCGGATGACCATGAGGTTTGTGTGGTCGACCCCAACCTTGCGCATATTGAGCAGATTAACTCTCACGGTTTACGAGTTTACGGTGCAAGCGGAGATCGCACCGTACGCATACGTGCTTTCACCGACGCGCCCACACTGCCTCCATCAAAACGCCCGGATCTCATTATTTGTGCCGTGAAAGCACGATTTATCCCGTCCGCCGCTGACACGCTGCAGCACCTCTGCGGCCCCCATACCCTCATCATCACCCTACAAAATGGTCTGGGCAGCGCGGATATCATCGCTCAAACACTGGGCGAGCAAGCCTTAATTGTGGCCATTGCTGCGGGTTTTGGGGCGTCACTTGAAGCACCGGGAGTTGCCCATCACAATGCAATGAAAGCCATTCGCATGGGTCCATACAGCAGCGTCAACCCAGAGCGCGTACAAGAGATGGCCAGACACTGGCAGAATGCCGGCTTTGACGCTGAAGCGGTTGATAATCTGGAATCAATGCAATGGGCAAAACTGATTTGTAATGTCGCCTACAGCGGGCCCTGCGCACTGAGCGGATTGACCGTCGGTGAGGTCACTCGCCACCCGATTTTGAGTTTAATCAGCCGCAATGCGGCTCGAGAAGCCTACCGCGTTGCGCAAAATCTAGAGATTATTTTGCCCTTCAACAACGTCGATCAAGAGATCTTGCAGTTCGCACAGGGCATGCCCGACGCCAAGCCCTCTGTCTTGCTGGACATCGAACGCGGCAGCCCCAGCGAAATTAATGTCATCAATGGGGCCATCGCAGCTCAAGCGCAAAAGATCGGCCTAGACGCACCGGTGAATCAAGCACTCACAGAGCAGGTTTTGGCGCTGCAGGCCAAATCCGCACCAAAACACTGACCAGAGGCGACATCTAGGCGGTTGCTGATCCGACTGCATCGCGATCTAGGTAATGACGCCCACCGCGAAGTGGGCATCTCCAGCAATCAATATTAATCACCAAAATTGTAGGTAATGGACCCGTAATAATGACGTGGACGCACCGGTTGTCCAAAGCTTAGACCAAAGGTCGCAAACGGCGTTGCTGACTGATAATACATTTCGTCCGTTGCATTACGCGCACCAGCCGTGACTTCCCACTTGTTATCAGCAGAGAAATAGGTCGCTGCTAAATTCAGGTTGCGATAATCATCTATCAGGAGCTCTTCGATATTTTCTGCCCGACTGTAATAGTCGTCTTTCATGGCATAGTCCGCCCGTAGCGACAGACGCGCACCTGAAGCCAATGGCATCTCGTATTTCGCCATCAGTGACAGCGTCCAGTCCGGTGTATTAGGCAAGTCGTTGCTCTTATCAATCACCACTGTATTGGATACCAGGGTACCTTTTAATGTGTCTATTTCATCATCGAGTAACCCGACATTTACGGATACCGACAGACGCTCGGTCAAGATCGCGGACATCTCGATTTCGAGCCCACTGATGGTAGCATCCCCGAGATTCGCTTTGGTGGAAGACGTGGTTACAGCATCGCTTGACGCATTAATTTGCATGTCTTCATAGTCCATCACAAAAGCAGAAGCATTTAAACGCATACGACCGTCCAGCAAGCTGGACTTCATGCCTATTTCATAATTCTTCACAAATTCAGGATCGTAGTTAGGCAACGGGTCCGGCACCACACCCGTGAATCGGGCGGCATAGCTGCCGTCACGGTAGCCTTCAGAGTACGTGCCATAAAACATCATGTTATCCGTCGCATCCCATGCCAAGGACAGCAGCGGTGTTGTCTCTTTCGTTTTCAAATTACCATTTTGCGTTGCAATTGGACCGACACGCCGGCGAGTGACCAAAGTAAAATCTTTCTCGCTTTCGGTATACCGCGCACCCACCGTGAGGGTTAGCGCATCCGTCAGATCAAAATTCACCTGTCCGAAGACCGCTTGACTGTCGTTGTCTATGAATCGATCCAGATACTGGAAGAAAAAATCCGGTGGACCGGACAACGGCGGAGCAAACGCAATTTGGTTAAAGATGGCTTCATGACCTTTTTCTTCGAAGTGATAAACACCCAACACATAATTCAGTCGCCCGTCCATCGCCTCGCCGCTCAATTGAAATTCTTGCGAAAATTGGTCCTGGCTATATTCATCATGATTATTGGCAAACAAAATGTAGGGTGAAAAGTCCAAATCGTTAAACAGCGTGATATCAAATTCGCGGTACGAGGTAATCGACTTCAATTCCAAGCCGCCTAGATCCCAGGTCAGCGCCAAATTTCCACCCAGTACTTCTACGCTTTGTTCCGGCACGACTTTGTTGCCGTCATTGTCGACAAAAAGCGAATTGGTCTTATAAGGATCGTTGGCATTCCACACGGGGCCATAACAGGCTGAATTTGAAGCCTGGCCTTCAACAGCACCACAAGAAGCGCCATCGCCGCTATATATTGCGTTGTAGAAGTGCGCAAAAGGCTGCGCAGGAAGCCCCAGCCGGATGGTTTCGCCGTTGAAACCACCGATACCACCGATGGGTGAAATCGCACCTGGCGTTTCATCTGACTTGGAGTAATCGGCTGAAAAATCAACGGTGAATGTATCAGACACATCTGATCGAATGCGCAGTCGAGCGCCCCAGATATCGTCACTGCCCAGCTCTAAACTGTTGTACTGCAACGCGTCCACATAGCCATCACGCTCACGCTTGAACGCGCTCAAGCGTCCCGCAGTCTGTTCTCCCATGGGCAGGTTCACCGTTGCCCGAGTCTCCAGATAGCCATCTTGACCAAACGCCACCTGGGCAGAACCGGCAAGCGTATCGCCTGGGTTTTTCGAGATGATGTTCACCGCACCGCCGATCGTATTACGCCCAAACAAAGTCCCTTGAGGTCCGCGTAATACTTCAATCCGATCGATGTCGATGAGATCAAATACGCTACCTATGTTGCGCCCCATGTAAACACCGTCTAAGTAGATACCTACCGCAGGATCTTCCACTGGAATAAAGTCGTTCTGCCCCATGCCGCGAATGAAGACCACCGGAGACTTCACGCCGCTGGTGCCACCGGCCGCCTCAAAATGTACGTTTGGGACCATCTGACCGATGGTATCTATTTTGAGACCACCCTGTTCAAGCAGGTCCTCACCCGTGAGTACCGAAACCGCAACAGGCACCGTCTGAAGGTTTTCCTCGCGCCGACGCGCAGTCACCACGACCTCCTCCAAAGCCAACGTTTCTTCCATCGCATAAGCAGGCATTGGAGGCCCTATGGTCCCCAGCAGGCCTAACGCCAGCAACGTAACTACCCCACCCTTTTGATGCTGTTGGCCAGCGGCATTTGCCGACCTGAACGCCTGACAACACATGAATAACCATCGGTTCATTATCTTCTCCCCTTTACACGACAACTCTCTCAACCTGATTTCAACCTGATAGCAATGATCTTTTTGTCACCAAACTGGAATCCTACCCGCGATGATCAAAATCACACCGCTTGATTGAGGTAATACGTTAGACGGATCAAAGGTTGAATGCAAACTCCTTAGCAACCTAAGGGAATCAGTATTGACTCGCGCCGCGCACCACCACGACAGCCTGAGCTCCGCGTTCGACAAAAGCAGACTTGCGGTTTGCGTTCCCGAATACAAGCCTTAGGATATAGGCCACAAGCCTTTGAATGCGGTGAAGAGATGGAAATTCGCTACCAACGCAAAATTGATCTGAGCGCCGCCGAAGTATGGGCAGAATTGCAGCACTTCGACCGCGTTTTGAACTGGGTGCCGGGCGGCAAAAACAGCACGATCGCCATGCAAGGAGAAGGCCCAGGCGCTGTGCGCACATTGCATTTGACTACTCAAGGTTATGTACAACACAAGCTGTTAACCTGCGACAACACAAAGAGGATGCTCTCCTACACTTTAACCGGAGGCAAACCGCTGGGCATGCGAGACTATACAGTCACCGCCAAGGTAGGCGCGATTAACGATCACCTCTGCTGCATTAGCTGGCAAGGGAAGATGACCGCTCAGGCCCCACTCAATGCCGGTGATATCGGGCACGCCCTTGAAGTCGGACTACAGAACATGACCTCAGGGCTGATCGCATACATCAAAGGACAACCGCCTCAGTACCGGCATCAACCCAACGAAGATTGGCAACAACAACATACCCAGGCGCACGCCCGAGAATGATACAACCCCCACAAAACACAAGTCAGCGACCCCCAAACAGCATCTGCTCGAGTATTTTTTTATGACCACAAACGGGCCATTGTCAGGAGTACGCGTCCTCGATTTGTGCTCCGTCGTATCAGGACCAATGACAGCCGTGATGCTGGCCGACCAGGGCGCCGATGTGATCAAAGTTGAACCACCCGGATGGGGGGATGGTATTCGCGGCCTCGGCGCCCAGCGCAACGGCGTCGGTGCATTATTTGCCATGATCAACCGTAACAAGCGCTCTGTGGGCATCAACCTCAAACACCCTGAGGGTGCGGCCATCGCGCGACTGATTGCACAAACCAGCGACGTCGTTATTCAAAACTATCGGCCCGGAAAAATGGACAAACTGGGCCTCGGCTTCGACGATTTAAACGCACTCAACAACGCCTTAATCTACGCATCGATTAGCGGTATGGGTGAAGTTGGACCCCAGGCCGAACAGCGGGTCTATGACTACGTCATTCAAGGCATGAGCGGCGCGGTGGATGCGCAGACAACAAGCAACCCCACGATGGTGCGCTCTATCATCTACGACAAAGTAACCGCTCTGATTGCAGCACAGGGAATCACCGCCGCGCTTTTTGCGCGCGCCAACGGCGCAAAAGGACAACACATTAAGCTGTCTATGCTGGACGCCGGCATTTATTTTAATTGGCCCGACCTCATGTGGAACTACAGTTTCGAAGGCGAAGGCGTTCAATTTGCGGGCGATTTAGCAGATCTATACGAGGTTAACCCCACAAAAGACGGCGCCGTGGTTTCGCATCGACTGGGGGCTGACACCGGCAAATACTCTACCGCTGAGCTCATGGAGGTTTTAACCCATCACGAGATTCCAGCTGCTCGCGTCAATAGCCGTGCTGAGGTTTTGAATGACCCTCAGGTTCAAGCCATTGGCGTACTGGAGGCTTTTGAACATCCCCGTGGTGGGCCGATGCGACAGCCCCGCACTCCGGTACAATTTGAAGGCACCCCAACGACGCATCAACATCCCTCTCCTGAAGTCGGCGAGCATACCGTAGAATTACTCACCGAGCTGGGCTTGGATTTCGCCGATATGCAAGTACTGGCCAAAGCAGGGGCTATCGGTTGAGCCGACCTTACTGTCTTCACTGCAGGCAGACGTTGTAACGTTTCAAGCTCTACAGTAGATTAACCCCACCCTGCTAACTCGCCGTGGATCCCCTTGTGGACTTTTTATTTGCCTTAAAAAAAATCCTCGGCGTGTTAGTCAGCCCCCTACCCATCATCATTGTCTGCTTGGGATTGGGGCTTTTTTTCATCTACAAAAATAAACGCCAACTGGGCTTGACGCTGAATGTTGCAGGTTTTGCCCTGCTGCTGATCACGTCGTCACCGCTACTGAGCGTGCATCTCATTCGGTCATTTGAATTTTCGATTCCCAAATTAGATACCACGGGACTAACCCCAGAGTACATCGTGGTACTGGGCTGCTGGCACAGCAGCGATGAGCAATTGCCTCTTGCGGCAAAACTTCACCAATGCTCACTACCGCGTGTCGTCCAATCCGTGCAATTTTGGCGTGAATTTCCAAGCGCTACTGTCATTTATTCCGGCTGGAGCGGTCAGCCAGGTGAACCCTCTCACCCGGCTGTTAATGCGCAGGTGGCCAAAAGCCTCGGCTTGCCCGCGCAACACATCATGCTCTCGCCAGGCAGTGGCGACACAGAAGCTGAAGCTAAGGCCATTAAACAACTCGTGGGCACCCGTGAATTTATTCTGATCGCCTCGGCCAGCCAGATGCCCAGAGCCATGACCCTGTTCAACCGCAACGGCTTGTTCCCCCACCCTTCACCAGCCGAGTACGTCTCAGGCCACGGCGACTTCAACTACAACTTATTGGTCCCGCAGGCCAGTGCGCTGCGCCAAAGCGAACGGGGGGTTTACGAGGCTCTTGGCAATCTCTGGATCAGGCTGAAAACTGTCTTTGAATAAACACTACACCAGCAGTTAACCCACCAGTTTTTTTAATCGACCGCGAACCAGCCAGCGCTTGATTAAATTAAGTGCTTGGGTCTGCTGCGGAAAGTTTTCCCAGATTTGACGGTTTATCGGCTCCAAGGTCTTTGGCCATTGCGACAGCGGCAAGGCATCTAAGTAGCGTTCTTGAATTTTACCCAGTTCATAACGGGCAATCCGGTTGCGATAAAGCTTGATATCACTCGCGCGAAAGGGCGATAGGCTATCAACGTAATAACCAACCTGGGGCAAATAAGTCACTCGATTGGGGAGGTTTTCCGAACCAAACTTAAGGTCCGTATTGGCCGCTTTAGTGAGAAACGAATCTATCCAGTTAAGACCCACCGGCAGGTAAAACTGCGCTTGTCGCAGCAACTTGAGGTAGCTGCCACGCAGCCCGTAGAGATTGCCAAAAAAACACGCCCGCTCAACCACCAAAGTTTCATAATAATCGCGATTGCGTCCACTTAACGGCAGCCCGGCAACCACGTGATAACTCGGATCGGCGTTATTAAGGTGCGCACTCATTTGGCTGAAGCACGCCGACGAAAACGCAACGTCCGCATCAATAAAAAAACAACAGGTCTCCATATCTGCCAGTTGATGCACATAATGGTTCCAGGCATTACATTTATCGCCCAAGGATAATTCAACCAGCTGCAAACGCTGCGCGCTGAACCGCTCAATATTTTTCCGAACAATCTCCGCTGTGCGGTCGGTACAGCCATTGGCCATAACCGTTAGCGTCGTCAAGCCGTCGTCAACGTTGGAGAAAACCGAATCTAAAGAACGCTGGATATTGTCTTCTTCATTGTATGCAAACATAACAATGGCGTACGCCGGCTGCTTCAACCTAAAACTCCATTTGCGTTAGCTGGCCTTAGCATCAATGACTACCGAGCTTCTCAAGATCGGACAGCACACGTTGAGCCAGTATGTTGTTGTGATTTTTAACTAAAATTTGCGCTCGAAAAAGTGCCGGTAATTCAATCAAAATAATCAGGCCAATCAAACTCACACCCGCCATAGGCGCCCAGGCTGAGTCATTTAACCATAGCCAAACACCGCAGGTCATGATGAACAGATTGAAACATCCACGGACATATTTTTTTAAGTAAATATGATGCAACCCCGCCACAAAAAAGAAGTTTAACACGGCATAAGTATCCGGATCTTTCAGCTCGCGGGCCAAGGTTTGATAGAACGCTTTCCTTTGCGGCTCCCGCAATTGTCGGGCTAAAACACGCAGCTCCTCTTCGGTCTGTTCAACCTTCCGGCTACTTAATCTTATGGCATCAAACACGAGGGCGCTCTAAGAAAGGATCGCACACCCGCTCGATCTTATCAGGGTCGTTACAACGCCTGAGTCGACTGAGAATCACCGGCACCGATCTGCGTGAACCTAGCGCCAAGATAGCTTGCTTGGCGTATTCAGAGCAGGTTGGCTCAAAATTACAGTCGGTATTGAAGTACCTTGAACCGCCACCGTTGCGCTGATAGCGCTCGATCAAGCGGCAAAGCGCCGAGTCTAAGCGGCTACTCATCTGCCTAGCGTGACCAGCACCGCCTCTCGATTCCAAAACAGGAAAAACCGCTTATTTTCGATGGTTTGAAATACAAGCTGCCATCCGTCAGCGGCTTCTTTATTCAGTTCCGCCTCCAGTTTTTTGATCGGAATACCCGAAGAGCCCAGTAAAACGGTTCCACACCCTCCTTCGGTGATATGCAGTACTTTATATTCTGAAAAAGCCATCACAGCCCTCCTATCAATTTTTCTAATGCGAACCCTGCAGAGTATCTGCCATCGTCGAAGGCCCGCTGATTTCAGGGCGTTCGACGCGCAGCAAAGCCCGCTGATATCAACGCCACCTGTTCACTGCGTATTCCTTGGCGAATTGACAATTGAGGGCCCAATACCGCCGTCGCCGGCGCGCTCGATCGATAAGCAGGCCAATCAATGACTTCTGCCACCGAAGGATTCCCGGTTTTCGCAAAGTTGGTCCAAATGGTCATCATCAAATCTGCAAAAGCATAATCCTCAGCCGAGGGCTCGATGCCAAACGCATCAAGGCGACCAAACACATAGGGGATTTCAGCAGCATGAAAAGCGCCCAATCGATCACTACCGTTAATCACGGGTCGCCAATTCCACCAATATAAGTAGGCCGGACTCGAAACCGCCTCCATATAATCGGCCCAGAGTCGCATCTGCTGGGTGAACATCACATCCGTATTAAACTCAGTCCAAGACCGGCGGCTATCCGCCGCGGCCGGGGGATAGAAATCGAGCAACTGCGCGCCGACCGCAGGCAACAACGCCTCAACCTGACGGGTGAGCAGGGGCCCGTAATCCATATCTTGCAAGCTCGGGTTGGACAGCGCCGGATCAAAGGTGGTCGCCTCGTTTGCATTTGAGCCAATCAGCACAGGCACATCAGCCTGCTGCGCGGCGGCAAAAATGGCATTGACCTCTTTGGGCAATACGGCGCCATCTTGTATGGTCAGATAATCAAAATTATCCCGCATTGCTGGGTCTGAGCTGTACCCCTGCATTATCGTCTGGGCGTCCAGAGCCCGCATTGCTGCCAGGTTCGTTGCCGTTTGACCGGTTATTTTTTGGGCCACGGATTCACCCCGTGCTTCAGCGCTCTGCAGGCCCCAGCGCGCCTGCTTTAAATCTGGTAACGGCATAAACCGAGCACCACTCTGCCCGATGACCTTATGAAAAAGTCCCCTTGCCATTGGGCTGGCCTGAATTACCGACAAACTCCATGAGCCTGCCGATTCACCAAACACCGTCACGTTATTGGGATCCCCTCCAAAGGCTGAGATATTTTCTTTTACCCACTTCAGTGCGGCAATCTGGTCTAAAAAACCTTGGTTACCGGAACTGCCTGACGGAGCCTCCAACGATAATTCAGGGTGTGCAAAAAAACCAAAGGGTCCCAACCGATAGTTCATCGTGACCAACACAACACCCTTTTGGGTTAACCCTGCGCCGTCATAGTCAGCCGCGGAACCCCTGAGTAACGCACCCCCATGTATCCAAACCATAACCGGCAAACCATCACTGGCCGTTTTCGCACGTGTCCACACGTTCAGCGTTAGACAGTCTTCACTGGTTTGAGGGTAGCTCCCGCCATAAAACCCGCTTGCGGATTTCGGCTGCATACACGGCAAACCCCTCTGCGTCGCATCGAGCACTGCATCCCAGTGCGCAACGGCCATGGGTGGCTGCCAACGACGACCCCCTATCGGTGGGGCTGCATATGGAATTCCCAAAAATTCAAGTAAGCCGTCATCACCTTGGTTACCCGCGATCGCACCACTGTCAATTCTGATGGTGTTATCCAGCTCAACAACCGTCGCTGGTTGTTGTATCTCGTTTGATTCACCACAGGCGATCAACGCCACCAGGATAATTAAAAACAGCTTTCTCAACGCGTTCTCCCCTGATCATAAAAAAAGCTCAGACAACCCATCGCCGGCAGTGCGATCCCTGCTAATTGGTCTTCACCTGAGCTGGACAACGGTTATCATGCTTATAAAAAACCTAAAGTGGTTCACCGTCAAGCGCAATGCGCCCCAACAGCGGGTTGCATTGGCGACCAATCAAAAGGAGTTACTTGTGAAATATTTTATCGGTGTGGTGACCAGTCTTGCTCTGATAATGCTATTTATCCTCTGGTTTGTTTTCTTCTCTGCGCGCCCGGCGTTGACGATTGATCCAGCCGTTCTGGCGGGCGATGGGAGCCTCATCAACTATTGCCAGCTGCCCATTTTAGACAACAGCGGAAAATTAGCCGCTGATATACCCAAAGCAAATACACCCGGCTGCAGCTACGACCACTTTCCTTTACCGATCCTGAGCGCATGCACCGAAACATTACCAACCGATGCGGATGATATCCGGGGTTTATGGATCGGCGTCACCGGCAAAGTGGGTCATGTCGAACGCATTGAACAGTGCGGCGCGCGCGTAGTGGTAACCTCCAGCGGCATCATTCACGATTTAGGGCCTAACAGCACAAGCAGTCACAACTCTAATGACACCGAAGGGGGGGTCTTGTTCACCATCGGTGATCAGGAATATTGTCCCCGCACATCTGCTGGCGCGCTTTGGAACAAAGGTGTGCTCAACTTTCGGGTACTTGGCTGGGGCCCCATCGTTGTAAAGCGGTATCGAGAGGATGAACAGTTGGTCTGGGAATACGCAGACGGTAGCACTACCCGCATGAAGCGACTCTGCAAACTACCCGCGACACAAAAGATACCGCAAGCGCGCGGGCCCCGAATTGCGATCGGGCTCTAACGCGAATCCGTGAGAAAATCTAAATCAATGTTTGCGCAAGAATGATTAATCACTCTAACTGACTCGCGGTTCAGGCCCGATGAATGGCATACTGGCGTCTCCCATAAGATACCAAATACAGAGAAACCTATGCGGGCAAACCTTCAAAGAGTCGTTCACCAACTTCTTGCGCTGACCATCACCACGTTTGCGACCGGCCTCGCAAGCGCCGACTCAGAGCGCCCCCTGTACGGTGTCCCTGAATTTCCCACTCAAGTTTTCTGGGGCGATACCCATCTGCATACCACCAATTCCTTGGATGCGCGCGTGATGGGTGTAACCCTGGGCGTCGCAGATTCTTACGCGTTCGCGCGCGGCGATCTGATTGTCACCAGCACAGGACAAAAAGCACAGTTAGCCAGGCCTCTGGATTTTCTGGTGGTATCCGACCACTCCGACGCTATGGGTGTTGTGGATCAGCTGATTCGTGGCAACCCAACGCTCATGCAGAGCAGCGAACTCGAAGCACTGCGCGCAGACCTCACATCCGGTGGGACCGGCACCATCGAGGCCGTTCAAGTCATTACCGCAGTTTTGATTGATGAAAACTATACCGGTCCGCTGTTGAATCAGGATGTCATGCGCTCCGTCTGGGAGGATTACGTGGAGACCGCTGATCAATACAACAATCCCGGACACTTCACCGCGATGATCGGCTACGAGTGGACGCCCACCCAAAGCGGTGACAAATTACACCGTAACGTGCTCTACAGGGATGGCGCTGAAAGCGCGCGCCAGATGATGCCGTTCACCGCTAACAAGAGCATCAATCCACAAGACCTGTGGCGATGGATGCAACGCTATGAAGACACAACGGGCGGCAAAGTTCTTGCTCTGGCGCACAACGGAAATCTGTCTAACGGTAAAATGTTCCCGGTGGAGACCAACCCCAACACGGGCGCGCCAATTGATGAGGATTACGTTCGCACAAGGGCCCGATGGGAGCCGCTGTTTGAAGTAACCCAGATCAAGGGTGACAGTGAATCCCACCCCGCCCTCTCGCCAGATGATGAATTTGCCGATTTCGAAACCTGGGATCGAGGTAACGCCAGTCTCGCAGGACTTAAAACGCCTGAAATGTTGCCTTATGAATACGCCAGGGAAGCATTAAAAAATGGCCTAAAACTCGAACAACAGCTCGGTGAAAATCCGTATCAATTTGGCATGGTCGGCTCAACCGACACACATACCGGACTTGCGACAGCGGATGAAAATTATTTTTTTGGCAAATTTATTCATGAAGAACCGGTCGCTGACCGAATGCATACACCAATGGTGAGAAGCGGCGCTGAAAACTTATGGCATACGTGGGAGATGAGTTCGTCAGGCTACGCAGCCGTATGGGCAAAGGAAAACACCCGCGAAGCGCTATGGGATGCGATGCAACGACGCGAAGTATACGCAACCACAGGCCCGCGCATGACCGTCCGTTTTTTCGGCGGTTGGACACTGTCACAGGACGATGCCAGCTTCCAGAAACTGGCCACCACCGGCTATGCACGGGGTGTGCCCATGGGCGGCACGTTACAGCCCGCAGACGGCGCGAGCGCACCTGGATTCTTGGTGGGTGCGTTGAAAGATCCTATGAGCGGGCATCTTGACCGCATTCAAATCATCAAAGGTTGGTTGGATGCCGATGGCAATACCCAAGAAAAGATTTTTAACGTGGCCTGGAGCGATCCAGAGCAACGCAAGATGACACCCGAGGGGCAGCTTACTCCTGTGGGCAACACGGTCAACATCGCTGAAGCCACCTGGCGAAATACCATCGGCGACGCTGAACTGGTCGGCTACTGGCAGGATCCTGAATTTGACGCTGCCCTGCCTGCTGTTTACTACGCGCGAGTGATCGAGATTCCCACCCCTCGCTGGACCGCCTATGATGCAAAACACTTCGGCGACAACCCCGAGCCTGGCATCAAAATGACCCTCCAGGAACGCGCCTATACATCACCGATTTGGTATTCACCGAAAATCGATACACCCCGGTCCGAGCTACCCTGAGGACCGGTCAAGATTTGGGTCGGCCACCCGCCTTAGCGACCAGCCGACCGCCTGATGCTGAACATTTTGGCTTGCAACCGCCTACGCCTGCCTGACACACTGCCTATGCGCTTAACACCCACTGCGGAGGAACGTTATGGATTTAGGGGTTTGTGTCGCCTCACACATTCGTGACATCGACTACATTGTTCGCGCTGAAACTTTAGGGTATTCCCACGCGTGGCTGGCAGATTCTCAGATGCTGTGGTCTGACTGCTACGCAACGCTTGCCTTAGCCGCTGACCGAACATCACGGATTAAATTGGGCACGGGCGTTGCTGTCAGCGGTACGCGACCGGCTTCGGTAAATGCCAGCAGCATTGCCACCATTAACGCAATTGCACCGGGGCGAACTTTTTTTGGCGTCGGTGCAGGCAATACCGCGCGTCGCGTCATGGGGCTGCCCCCCCAAAGAATTCAAGCATTTGAATACTATCTGCAGGAGCTTGTGCCACTGCTTAAGGGTGAGGAAGCACACATGCGCTGGGCAGATCAGACGATTCCCATACGCCACGTTATGCCGGACAAAGGTTTTGTCAACTTCGATGATCCGATTCCGCTGTATGTCTCAGGATTTGGTCCACGCTCGCTGGCACTGGCCGGCCAATACGGTGACGGCGCCGTCTTGGCTTTGCCCGGAAACCCCGCGGCAATGGCCAGCCTGTGGCATATGATACAAACCGGAGCCCGGGCGGCCGATCGCTCTCTGTCGACGCAGGGCGACTACTACACCACCGCGCTGACCACTATGGTCGTGCTAGATGATGACGAGGATGCCGATTCGGACCGAGTCAAAAACGAATGCGGTGCTATGGCCCTGGCCGCCGTTCACTACGCCTACGACCAATATCGGAATTTTGGCCACCAGCCCCCGCATGCACTTGCTGGCATTTGGGACGAGTACACAAGGCTATTAGACAGTTATCCTGAAGAACGGCGGCACCAGCGAATTCATGCGGGACATAATTGTTGGGTGCTACCCGAGGAAGAAAAATTCCTCACACCTGAAGTACTCCAAGCATCATGTATGATCGGGTCAAAGTCGGCTTTGATTGAGCAACTGCGCGCATTAGAAGCGGCAGGCCTGCAACAAGTCATGATCCTGCCAAATTTTGATACTCGTCATGATGTTTTGGCGCGCGTGGCCAACGACATCATTCCCAATGTCTAATCGGCGCGACCTGGCCTACCGGTGAAGAGATAAAATAAGGGCAACACATCCTGCCGGCATACTCAGCACGGGTATCGATCGCGAGGGGCTGTAGTTATGGTAGTCTGCGGCGCCGGAAACTAATTTGAGGTTCTATTTTGGCCAGCAGTTTTGAAGGTGTACTCGGCTTCGCATTTCTTGCCGTTATGCTCCTAGCGGGCACCATCATGCGAGCCAACGTGCCTTTGTTTCGAAACGCCTTAATTCCCGCCAGCTTAATTGGTGGCGTGCTCGGATTTGTTCTGCTCGCACTTGGCATGGGCTACGGCTATGAAAGCCGTGATTTCCAGGTGTTCACTTTTCACTTTTTCACGTTGAGCTTTATGTCCTTGGTGTTGGTACGTGGCGAACAGACCAGCGCCCGCAGCATTACCCGAGGCGCCAGCTGGTTGTCGCTGGTCTGGGTAATGAGCCTGGTGCTTCAGGCGCTCATCGGCCTGATGATCATCGTCGGCTATAACCTGCTCTCTGGCGACAATTTATCCGAATATCTCGGCTTATTAGTGACCCACGGATTCACCCAAGGTCCAGGACAAGCATTGGCGCTGGGCGGCATCTGGGAGCATGAAATGGGCATTACCCATGCCGTAAACTTTGGGCTCATTTACGCCTCCGTCGGGTTCATTGTGGCCTTTAGCATCGGCGTGCCGGTGGCTCGCTGGGCGGTGCGTCGCGGTTTAACCGCAAATAAGAACGCACAGATGAACGACGATTTTATGCGCGGCATCCTATCACCAGAAAACCAACTGAGCGCGGGCACTCAGATCACACATCCGGCCAATGTCGACAGCCTCGGCTTTCACCTTACGCTCCTCGCCGCTGCCTATTTGATCACCGATATCTATATCAACCTGATGGCCTCAGCGGTGTCCACAGTGGATCTAGGCGCAATCAACCTGACCGTGATTTTCAGTCACAATTTATTCTTCTTCCATGGATTGATCATTTGCGTGCTGCTGCGCACGCTGATGAATCGTTTGGGTCTTGGCCACTTTATTGATGACAACACCCAACGTCGAATTACCGGATCCGCGGTCGACTTTATGGTGGTGGCTACCATCATGAGCATCGAGCTTGCTCTGTTGAGCGAATTTATTGTGCCTATCTTGGCCGTCTGTATCGCGGTGAGCGCCGGCACCGCGCTGCTATGCTACGTTTTCGGTCGGCGGCTCAACGAATTGGGCGTCGAACGCGCCCTCACCGCGTTTGGTTGTTGCTGCGGCTCCACCGGCAGCGGCGTCCTGCTGCTGCGCATGTTGGATCCAGATCTACGCACGCCAATTGCACGCGAGTTGGCCTTCTTCAACATTGCCATAATGTTTTTTGGCTTTCATATCCTGACGTTAATGTCCCCCGTTTTACCCAACATCGACCTCACCACTGTGATTGGCGTTTATACGTTAACCTTTGCCCTTGGCGCTGCGGGTGTGCTGTGGTTGTCCCGACCTAGCCAACCCGCCTGAATGCAGGTGGGCGCGGTTATATGCCAACAATCTGATAAGCAAGCCGCTTGAAATCATGACTAAACGGATGCCAAAAACCTGGCATTCTCTGCGTCATGCAGACGCCGGCAATATTCGCCTGCGCAGACCACCAAAAATGTGTGCCGGCCATCCCCCCCCAATGATATTCACCGGTTGCCTGCACAGGCTCCCCGGGCGCAGGTTCGCCTTTTAGCGCAAACCCCAAACCGAAGCCAGTGCCAGGCATACTCCACATGGGAAAATTAACGATCACACCCGGTGCGCATTGATTGCTGCGCATCAAAGCCAGAGTTTCCGGCTTTAGGAGTCGTGTCTCTGCGTGCCGCCCTTGGTTGATGATCATTTTGGCAAACGTCAAGTAGTCGGGCAACGTCGACATCAAGCCCCCGCCTCCAGAAAGGAAAGATGGCCGCACCGAGTTGGCCGGATTAGCGGCGGTATCTGCTGGTGTCGGGCATACACTCATCGGATCTAATGCGTCGTTAGGCGCATACATTGTGGTCAGCCTGCTGAGTTTTTCAGGCGGCACAAAGAAATCGGTGTCGATCATACCCAACGGGTTGAAGATATGCGTCTTAAGAAACTCATCAAACCGTTGCCCGGATACCACTTCCACCAGTCGAGCGGTCACATCTGTGGCAAAACTATATCGCCAAAAAGCGCCGGGGTGATACACCAAAGGCATCTCCCCCAGCCGCGAGCAAAGATCTTCAAGAGTTTTCACACCACCGGGTATAAAAGGATTGATACCCCTTCGATTATAGGCGCTATCAATCAAACCTTCGGGCTCAATAAAACCATAAGATAAGCCAGCCGTATGACTCAGCAGATGTCTAACGCTTATTGCACAGTTAGCAGGTTCGGTGTCCTCAATGGATACTGCGTCGGGTTTCAGAACAGACATCTCGCCAAGCTCAGGAATAAACTGACCTATGGGATCGTCGAGCTTGAACTTGCCTTGTTCGAATAGCATCATCGCCGCTACGCTGGTGGCGATCTTGGTCGACGAATGCATACGAAATATTGCGTTTTCTGCCGGCGGCGCGGACCCGCCGTCGGTGTTTTTGCCGTAGAAATGTTTATCAACAACTTCATCACCCTGCAAAATCAGCGTATTGGCAAACGGAATAATATCTTCGTCTACATACCATTGAATTCGTTGATGAAGCTCCGAAAAATCGAAATTATTGGGCCTTACGATGATGCTCACAGGTAATATCCAACGCAATTAAAGAACCCGCAGCCTAACGCATTGTGGTTTTATAATGCCAGCCGCGGCGGCGCTGTTCAGTGAGACACCCCCTGCATAACATTGCGGCTCAATCAAGGCGCTGCTTGATGACCACCTAAGGCAATCCAAGCATGACTTTGGCGGCATATACGGCCATCCTAGAGCACGCTAAACCACCGGATTATCAAAAATGACAGCCCTAAAATTTCAATCAACTCCCAATTAAATTGCAACCCTGTAACCAATGCGGCAAATGCTGCATCAACTACGCCGACGAAGGACTTTCCGCCACGCCTGACGAGATCAGCTGGTGGGAAACGTTCCGTCCTGAAATCTTCGCATACGTTGCCAGCAATAAAATTTGGATGCATCCCACCACCGGACAGCAATTGACTCGCTGTCCCTGGTTAGTTGAGTTGCCCGCCCAAAAATGGGGATGTTCGATTTACCATGATCGCCCCGAGGATTGTCGCCACTACCCAGTAGACATCCCGCAAATGGTCAAAGATCAATGCGAAATGCTGGAGCTCAAAGATTTAAGTGATCAGGTCAAAGCGCAAAAACGACTCGACCACCTGATGACCGAGAGCCGCCCGCCCCGCGGTTAATTTACATCACCCGCCCTCTGCGTTGGGCCAATCAAACGCTACGTGACAATCGGGCACGATTGCGCGATGCTTTGTCCATGACAGACCCAATACAACATTACGACGCCATTATCATCGGATCAGGCTTTAGCGGGCTGTATGCGCTACATCACCTGCGCGACAACTTAAATCTAAACGTTCGAGCTTTTGACAGCGCGGGTGGTGTCGGCGGCACTTGGTGGTACAACCGCTATCCCGGAGCCCGGGTAGATGCACCCAGCAGCCCCTTTTATGCCTACACTTTCTCGCAGGCGCTTGTCGATGAGTGGCGGTGGAACGAAACACAGACTTCACAGGCCGATGTGCTGAACTACCTAGAACACTTTGCCGAAAGGTTCGATCTGGTAAAGGATATCCAATTCAAAACATGGGTCACTGATGCGCAATACGACAGCATCACACAACAATGGACGATTGAAACAGACGGCGGGGAAACTGCATGTGCTCAATTTTTAATCTGCGCCGTTGGTGCGTTATTTGTCGCCAATATGCCCGATTATCCCGGCATCGAAAGTTTTTCCGGTGAGTGCTATCACACCGGTCGTTGGCCACATGAGCCAGTATCATTTGAGGGCAAACGCGTTGGCGTCATCGGCACCGGCTCCTCTGGCATTCAATCTATTCCCGAGATTGCCAAGCAGGCAAAACATGTCACGGTTTTTCAACGCACGCCGCAATATTCTCTGCCCGCGCGCAACCGCCCAATAAGCGATACAGATCTTGTCCAAGCCCGCGAACAATGGGACGAATTGCGCCAATCCATGCTTCACCGAGGCGGCTGGCCACATAAAACAATCCGCAGAAACGCTGCCGACTATACTGCCGAAGCGCGACAAATCATTTATGAGCAACTGTGGGAAACCGGCGGCATTCATCTGTCCATCAACAGCTTCAGCGGCGTCTTGGTCGACAAGAACCTCAACAACGAAGTTTCAGAATTTGTCCGCGAAAAAATACGCAACTTGGTGCACGATGCCACAACTGCCAAGAAGTTGCTGCCCGAATATCATTTTGGCACCAAACGTCTAATCCTGGACAATGGCTATTTCGAAACCTATAACCGCAATAACGTCACCTTAGTTGACCTACGCGAAGATCCGATTCAGGCTTTTACCCCATCAAGCATACAAACCCAAAACGATGAGCACGCAGTCGACATACTGGTCCTGGCAACCGGTTTCGACGCCGTGACCGGATCAATGCTCAATCTAAATCCCAAAGGTCGCAACGGCCTGCGTCTTAAGCAGAAATGGGACGATCAATTCGAAAATTACCTTGGGGCAACCATCGCAGGCTTCCCCAATCTATTTATGATTCATGGGCCAGGATCGCCGGGGGTCCTATACACCATGCCGCTAGGGGGTGAGCGAACGGCCAATTGGATTGGTGAAACCATCCAGCATTTGCGAGCCGCAGGCCTGGGGAGTATTGAGGCCACCGACGAAGCTGCTCAAGACTGGGTCAATAGCATCAATGAGGCCGCTGCCCAGACCCTCTACCCTCTGACAAATTCCTGGTACATGGGCGCTAACGTGCCCGGCAAGCCTCGACAGTTTCTAGCCCACTTGAGGGGTTCGCAATACTTCAAACAGCTGGAGGCCGTTGCCGCATCGGGTTATTCAGGATTTACTTTCGAGCCAAAAACATAAGCCTGCCGGAACCGCTATACCAACAATCAGATCCTGCTCAATATAGTCCCGCCACCACAAAATCATTCGGTGCGCGCAACCTGCACAAAACCGTCTTCCACCCGGATATCAAATGCCTTGATCGGCACGCTCGTCAGCTGACCAACTGCTTCGCCGTTGGCCAATTTGTAGCGCATACCGTGCACGGGGCAGAAAATATACCCATTACGAATACGCCCGCCTTCCAAGGGCTGGTCTTGGTGAGAGCAGCGATTCTCAACCACCCAAAGATCACCCGCGGACTTGCAGACCAGCAGGGCCATGCCTTCCATCTCAACCGCGACACTGCCGTTTTCAGGCACGTCAGACTCGTGTATCAATGTTTGAAACTGGGACATGAGTCAGGGGCGTCGCCCTTCAATATAATCGTCAATCAGCTCGTGATATCGACGAATACGCTCTTCCTGTTTGGAGAGGTAGACCCCTTTAAAGCCGCGTGAGCGAAACCCTCGCTGTTGGGTCAAAAATACCCGCACGTCGTCTTCAATTGCAGGCCCTATGGATTCTTTTTCGATATCCACCATACGCAGTTCAACTTCTTCGCCCGCTCCCATACCTCGCTCGACTCCCGCTTCTAAACCAGCGGGACTGCAGTACCACCAATTATCAAAAAGGCACTGCTCAGGATCACTACGGTGAGGTCGGGCGCGCAAAAAATGAAACCCGTCAGACCATAACGAAACCGCAAAATTGGGAAACAGCGTATAGTGAAATGCATCGGTTAACTGGGCATCGGGCACATTGTCATAATGAGTAAAGCCTTTCCCGGGTCCCAGGTTACGCTTGGCTTTCTGCAATGCCGCCCGAGTATCGTGCGGGCGGCCTTTCAGATCATCCACGTCAACTTCCCAGTACGCCAATTGACTGGCCAGCGGTTCGAGGAAATTGCCTTCTTTATCCATAGATCCAGCGCCATAGCCGCCTTCCATGACCATTCGGTTGTGGCCTTCATTAGACAAATCAAAGCGAGTCTCTTTGACATAGGTATTAATGTTGCCGCGAATTTCTTTGCGATCGGTTTGCGGAGTCGCCCCCATGTGCACCGTAGGCACATGATAAGACTCATTAAAGTTGTCCAGCACAATCTTCCAGTTACACGGCAACCAAGTGCTGTTCGCCATGGTACGCGTCCATTTGTGGATTTCACGCGCATGCCACTCATCCCAAATTGGCCCTAAGTATTCTTTCAAGGAGACGCTGTTCGGGTCCATGTTTACCCATACAAAACCAGCAAAAGTCTCACACTTAAGTTCACTCAGCCGGACTTTTCCGCAAGGGTTACCTTCTGGAAAATCATCCCTATCAGGCGCGAAATTAAGCTCTCCGTTGGGCATAAACGCCCAGCTATGGTACTTGCAAACAAACCGCTTAACGCTGCCTTTGCCCTCTTCAACCAGGGGATTACCTCGATGCTGGCAAACGTTATAAAACGCTTTAACACCCCCGTCATTTTGCCGCACCATGAGAATTTCTTCTGGTCCAACTTCTTCCATTTGCCAGTCGCCCGGGGCAGGAAGCTCCGATTCGCGCCCCAAAAGCAACCAGACCTTGGTCCACATCCCTTCCCATTCCGCGTCATGAAATGCTTTGGATGTATAACGTTTGCCTTCCAATAACGATCCGCGCGTACGTTGCTCGGGATAGGCTTGAATATCGACTACAGATTGCTCAGCCATGTCTGCCTCTAAGTTAAAATTCTCCGCCTATTCTGGCACCCCGCGCGTAAAAATAAAACGCATGATGCACTTTTGTTGAAGCAAATTTACCACCGGATGCTTGCCCTGCGACGGTAACCGTCGCCCACAGTACAAAACTGCAGTTCACTCTTGAGTTGAGACAACGCCGTTGCTGGGTCAATATAAGCGTCGGTGGCTGGACTTTACCTCTAACGACCTGAAAAGGATGACAAAATGACGATCGCTAAAAACGTAAATACTGTTCCTTTGGAGGAAATCGATGTCAGCCAGCCAGAGCGCTTTCACCAAGACACATGGCGACCCTGGTTCGCACGACTGCGCAGCGAAGCGCCGGTACACTACCTGAAAAACAGTGCAAACGGTCCGTTCTGGTCAGTCACCAGTCATGAATTGATCAAAGAAGTCGACACCAACCACAAAGTTTTTTCATCAGAAAAAGGCGGCATATCCATTGTCGATTTAATCCCGGTAGACGGCCAAATGCAGGGTAAGAATTTCATCTCGATGGATGAACCTGACCACCAAAAACAGCGCAAAGCAGTAGCGCCTTCTGTGGCGCCAAAAAATTTGCGCGAATTGGAACCGCTAATCCGCAAGAACGTCCGCGATATCCTCGACCATCTGCCCCTAGACCAACCTTTCAATTGGGTAGAGCGCGTTTCTATCGAGCTCACTGCAAGAATGCTGGCCACTTTGCTGGATTTCCCCTACGAGGATAGGCATAAACTGGTCCACTGGTCGGACATCACCACCGCCGTTCCTGAAGTCACCGGCGAAACCGGCATCGACATGAAAGCACGCTACGACGAGTTGATGCAGTGTGCGGCAGCTTTTTATCAACTGTGGACAGCAAAGGTCGGACAACCACCGTCTTTTGATCTGATCTCCATGCTGCAAAACAATCCAGACACCGCGCGTATGAACGAGGATCCGGAACTCTTCTTGGGCAACCTTTTGCTGCTGATTGTGGGCGGCAACGACACCACCCGTAACAGCATCAGCGGGGGTGTATTAGCGCTAAATCAATACCCCGACCAATACCAAAAATTACGCGACAACCCCTCGCTGATTCCCAACATGGTGGCGGAAATGGTGCGCTGGCAAACCCCCGTCATTCACATGCGCCGCACCGCCCTGCAGGACTACGTCTTAGGAGGGCAACAGATCAAACAAGGGGACAAAGTCATCATGTGGTATTTATCGGGTAACCGCGACACTCACGTGTTTAAGGACCCAGACAAGCTCATCATTGATCGACCTAATGCTAGAGCTCATGTCGCCTTTGGGTTTGGCGTTCACCGCTGTATGGGAAATCGTCTGGCTGAGATGCAATTGCGTGTGCTGTGGGAAGAGATCATGCTGAGGTTTCATAAGGTAGAGGTGATTGGAGACGTCGAGAGATTGCCAAACAACTTTATACGTGGCATCAAGGATGTACCGGTCAGGTTGAGACCGCTCTAAGCTTACCATTGGTGATGTTCACTGCCCTGAGGAGTTTACCAAAACTGCCAGCGCAACACTTACTGGAGGTGGCCTAACAAACAGCAAAACAAGAAAAACGCCTCTTTTTAGTTATCGAGTACAAAGGAGAATTCAAATTGGCTTTTGATCATCCCAGTCTTATGCCACAAATGCTGGCTTATCGAGCGCAAAACCAAGCAACGGGGATTGCATTAAAGAAAAACGATGGCTCAACCTTAACTTGGGAAAGCGCTTATACACGCACTTTACGCATCGCCAGCGCACTCGAACGCTTGGGCGCCAAAACGGGACAGCCCGTTGTCACCCTCTTTGCAAACAGCTTTGAGGCCTACTGTGTCTGGCAGGGATGTGCATGGTTCGGTGCAATCGAAGCGCCAATTAACACCGCCTACAAAGGAGAGTGGCTACGACACGTCATTAACAACACCCAGGCTCATATCGTCATGGCGGACGCCCGTTTTGTCGCACCACTTTTCGATATTGCCGCTCAATTGCCCCATGTTCAGCACGTTGTTGTCTTTGGCCAGGCGTTAAATGCACCGCCTGATTTGCCGTTCAACGTAGTCAGCGCTGCAGAATTTCTCGATAACGTGGCCATCAAAGAGCGTGCCGAGCCCCGACCATGGGATATCTCTTCACTGATCTATACCTCTGGCACAACCGGTCGATCCAAAGCGGTCATGGTACCTTGGGCGCATATTCAGGCTTCGCTGGAAAGCGGATTCTTACCACACGAGCGGCTAAATAATATTTCCATTTACGCGCCCTACCCTGTGTTTCACATCACCGGTAAAGGCGGATATTATTTTGCAACGGTATTTGGCGGAGCCAGCGGTATCCGCGAAACCTTCTCTTCAAACCAGTACTGGGATGATGTCCGTACAATGGGTGCCAATGCTACTGTCTTGTTAGGACCGCTGGCACAGATGCTGCTCGATCAGCCCCAACGCGCGGATGACCATGACAATCCAATGCAAACCGTTTGTATGGCGCCTGTCATCGCTGACGTTGACCTTTTCAGCGAACGCTTCGGCGTTGAGGTCTTCACCACCTACAATATGACTGAAATCAATTGTCCTATTATCCGCTCCGATGAACCTTGCACGAGCAGCAATCATCGCAGTTGCGGTAAAGTCCGCAGCGGTGTTGAAGTGCGGATTGTTGACGAAAACGATCAAACCGTCGCCCCGGGCGTCCCGGGCGAAATGATTGTTCGCGGTGAACCGTGGGAGCTCAACGCCGGATACTGGAACATGCCGGAAAAAACCAATGAGGCCTGGCGCAACGGCTGGTTTCATACAGGAGATGCTTTTACCTATGATACAAACGGCGATCATTATTTTGTCGACCGCACCAAGGACTATATTCGGCGCCGCGGCGAAAATATATCCAGCTTCGAAATCGAAGCGATCGTCAATACCTACCCCGGCATTGTTGAATCTGGAGCAGTGGCGGTGCCCGCCGAACACGGCGAAGATGAGGTGAAAATTGCCGTGGTACTGGCGCCACAAAGCTCCTTTGAGCCCGCCGATTTAATCACCTTTCTGGACTCAAAAATGCCGCGTTTTGCCATACCTAGATTTATCGAGGTCTGGGAAAGTTTGCCTAAAACCGAAGCCACCGCACGCATCCAAAAAGCAAAAATTCGTGACAGCGGCATTAGCACCGATACTTGGGACAGAGTCGCAGCAGGCATCAAGCTGCGTGGATAGGCATGCGCATGGTTCTCAAAAAAGATGCACCGGTAGCGTGCGCAGTGACCGATCTACAATGGTTGGGCTGTAATCAGGTGCAGTTGGGTTAGCCAACCGCATACGAGGAAATCGCTGCAGCAGAGCGGGCAACGCAAGCGCAGCCTCAAGTCGCGCCAACGATGGTCCCAGACAAAAATGGATACCCGCACCAAAAGCAAGATGAGGATTGGGCCGACGGTTTAAATCAAGCGACTGGGGAGCTGCAAACACGGACGGGTCATGATTTGCTGCCATAACACCTAACCACAGGTGCTGACCGGGAAGAATGTCGTGTCCACCCAATTCTAGGGCGCCTTGTGCCACTCTAATGTTGGTTTTAGAGGGGCCATCAAAGCGCAATAACTCCTCAACCGCAATCCCCACACTGGCACTATCGGCATGTGCCAATGTAGCCTGTTCGCCAGCTTGCAATAAGGCGTGCACACTCGAGGCAATCAGCGCTGAGGTGGTATCGTGTCCAGCAAATAGCAACATCGAGCACGTACCAATCAATTCGTTGTGAGTCCAAGACTCATCATTGCCGGCCTTCAATAAATGGCTTAATAGGTCTGCTCTGGGCTCACTTGAGCGCTGTTCTAAATGCCGAGAAAAACGCTCATAAAACTGATCTCCCATCACCGCCGCTGCCTTTATATAGTCACCGTCGCGGCTGGAGGTTCCGTAAATCAACCGTCCAAAAGCACGCGCCCAATCACTGAGAAAGTCTTTTTCCGCAGGGTCTACACCTAATAATTCACAGATCACCAACGACGTCAGTGGCCGGCAGAAATCCGCCACCAGATCACAGCTGGGGTCCAGTTGATCGAGCAAGGCTTGGCAATGCTGACTGATTCGTGGTGCCAGTTGCGCAACCACCGAGGGCGCAAAGGCCTTGCGCACCGGATCACGTAAGCGACCATGTGCCGGCGGATCGTTCAACAACATCCAACCATCAAGCAAGCCCATGGCATGCTGCACAAGCGGCCCGTGTTGAGCCTGAATGCGTTTGCGAAAACCGCTGATCATGCGCCCAGAGGACATATTCTGGTCCTGAAATAATCGCTGGACATCCGCGTGAGCCGTCACCATCCATACCTTGTGTCGCTCACTCCACAATACCGGGTCGTGTTCCCTGAGCCGTCTAAAAAAACTCTGCGGATCGGCAATCGCTGCCGGCGATAACAGATTGTCGTCAGGTGGATGCAAAACAGTCCTGACCTTGCAGATGCGCTCGAACCGCCGGCGCGACTTCTTTAAACAAGCGCTCAAGACTGCCGTTCATCTGTTCAGGACGCAATCCAGGTGGTACCGCCATCGTTACAATATCGGTAATGCCGAACGCTTCAATGAATTCGAGTAACTCATCAACACACTGAGCAGCATCACCCACAATCCAACGCTGAGGGATTTGTTCCCCGGCGCCAAAACCTTCACCACTTTCGGCAAACAACTTTTCATAAAAGCCCATACGATAACGCTCAGCTTCGCGAATCAATGGCCAATCCGCACTGCGATTGTCCGTCACTAAAATACTGCGCAGAATACCCACCCGATGGTCGCTGGGGTCGCCACCGGTAGCGGCCAATTGTGCACGCCATGGATCAAATGAGGCCGCTCGGGCACCCTGAGGTAGAAAATGCGTTTGATAATGCGCCGCTCGCAACGCACCAGCTTCTGACATCGCGGCAATCCAAAGCGGCGGCCCACCTTCTTGAACGTAACCGGGCGTAATTTTCACATCACTAAACGTATATCGTTTACCGCGATAGCTAAACCGTTCGCCACTGAAACAGCGCTGCAAGACTTCGATGCCTTCGTCCATCAGCGAGACACGTCGGCTCACAGGCAGACCAAAGCCGCGAAATTCATGCGGCGCGTAACCCATGCCAACCCCAAGCTCGATGCGGCCTTGCGATAGATTATCAAGAACCGCTAAATCCTCAGCCAGACGCACGGGATGATTAAAGGGTAATAAACAGATATCGGTGCCAAAGACCACGTTTTTGGTCACAGCCGCCATAGCACCGGCTACCGGAACCCAACTGGGCAAGTAACCATCCTCGACAAAGTGATGTTCCGTGAACCACACAAGATCCGCGCCCAACTGATCAAGCCATTGAACTTGCTCAAGCACTTGCGCATACAAGTCGGCATCACTACAGCCCGAATCAGGTGGGTTGCGAAAATCGTAGCAAACCCCAAAGCGAATGCGATGCGCCATGTTTAGCTTTCCAGCCCGCCGATGCCCCACTTAATGCCGCGACGCAGCAGTTCATAATAAACCGGAGAATTCCATGAACCCCTGACCACAGGATTAATATCTACCATAGGTTTCATATCATGTTTGCCGCTGCAGTGGCCCAAAGACAGGTACAACACCTCGCCAGCACCACAGGGGTGCAAATACATCTGCGGATGACGCTCTCGATCAGTACCATAATCTGACTGCACGTAGCCCACTGAACGCTCGCCGTATTCAGCTTCTAACAGCACCGTCTGCGTACCCAAGGGTTCGCAGTAATAAGGTTCTTCATCTTCAACTGTGAAATCTGCAATATCTGCCGTCAGCGGATGCACCACATCGGTGACTTTGACGTCGATTTGCTGATTTGCAGGGTGGGCAACAAATCGGCTACCCAGCGTCTCCATAAACAACGGTGCAACATCCGGCGTATCCACCCGACCATCTTCTGTAAATTCAAGCAGCGCATTAGTGGCGTGCAAAGCGAACCAACGGCCCCCGCCCTGAATGAACCGCTGCAATCCTTCCTGCTCTTCAGGCGTTGGCCTTAAATCACATGTATAGGTAATCAACAAACGGCACTGACTGATTTGTGTGATGTCCCGAAAGCTGTCTGCCACGTGGGTATGAATATCTTCGTTTTCACCCAGCAGCTTTAATAATTCCAAGCGTGCAAAATTTGTGTCGTGATATTTTGCGTTACATACCACATACACATCCATTTTCTCGTCGCTGCCCATCATTGCCTCCCACGTTAACCGTTGACGAGGTCGCAGGAAAAACTCAGCCGAAGCGGCGTGAACGCCAACCGTTCAATCGACAAACGCAGGCCTGCGCAAAAGACTGATCGGTCGTGGTCCGCGCCTCTTACAGAGGCCTCATAAATCCATCTCCCCCACCTTGCAGTTTAGATCCCTTGGCTTTAGAAAGACAGCATGCACGCCTGCTTAATTTGTTCGCAGCCCGCCACTGAGCCCCACCCACTGGCAACAACATTCACCTCCCACCAGCTCAATTGGAACCATACAAGCGTTTACTTAAGCCTGTATTTCCCTCAATGTTATTGAGCGGCGTCTTACTAATCGCCGGTTCTTAGGAAAGCGCACATGACAAATCAATCCTTATCTTTGGCCGGCACACCCGCAGCGTCGCCGCTGGGCTATTTCAGCTGGACATTTGGTCAGGCTGCTCGCGATCCGTATTACATCATGGTCGTGATTTATATTTTCTATCCTTATTTCAGCAATACAGTGGTTGGAGATCCAATCAAAGGCCAAGCCTTGATCGGTTATATCACTGCAGCAGCTGGTTTTCTGCTCGCCTTCACCGCACCCTTTTTGGGTGCCATCGCCGACAAAGATGGTCGCCGTAAACCTTGGATTATCGCCACAATTTCACTGATGACTCTGGGCGCACTGAGTCTGTGGTTCGTCGAACCGGACAATCAAGGGATCAATCTGGGACTTTCATTACTGATTCTGTTTGCTATCAAGGTTTGTTTTACCGTGTCGGAGGTTTTCCATAACGCCATGCTACCCTCGGTTGCACCCGTCAACCGGATGGGGCTGATTTCGGGGCTGGCTTTCTCCTTGGGCAATATTGGTGGTTTATTGCTGATGTTGTTTGTCCTGCTCGCGTTTTCAATGCCGGGCACGCAGCCGTGGGCTTTTTTGCCTGAGGCACCCTTGTTTGGCATCGATCAGTCCGCACACGAGCATAATCGAATTGTTGGGCCTATCGCCGGGTTATGGATGCTGCTGTTTACCCTGCCGCTACTTTTATTCACTCCGGACGGAAAATCCTCCAGCTTACCGATGTGGCAAGTGGCCCAAGCCGGCATGCGGGATGTTGTGCAAACACTAAAACATGTTCGCCACTACGCAAATATCGCCAAATACCTGCTGGCGCGCATGTTTTTCATAGACGGCATGGTTGGCGTGCTGACCTTCGGGGGCGTTTACGCCTCTGGCACCTTTGGTTGGGACACCACAACGCTGTTAATTTTTGGATTGTGTACCAGTGGCTCAGCAATGTTCGGCGCCTACATCGGCGGTCGCCTAGACGATCACCTGGGCTCTATGCGTACGTTACAAATTGCCATCGGCACAAGTTCCGTGGTTCTGCTGACCCTTGTCTCCGTGCAACCCGACACTGTCTTATACGTTGTTCAGGTGGGCTCAGAGCCGATATGGGATTCCCCTTATTTTGCCTCGGCACCGGAGATTTTTTATTTTTGCACCAATCAAATATTTGCGATGTTTTTTGTGACCGGCTTGTCCTCCTCACGAACCCTTATGGCAAAAATATCACCGCCAGAGATGGCCACCCAATTTTTTGGGTTATTTGCCTTATCAGCCACTGTGACTGCTTTTTTAGCACCCTTGATGGTCGCGACCGCAACCGATTTTTTTGATTCACAGCGCATGGGCTTCGCCTCTCTGGCACTATTGATGATCATTGGGGCCATATTGCTGATGCAGGTGAAAGAAGAACAAGGCACGGTGGCAAAAACTACCGAGCTTTGAAAGAATCTGTAGATTAGGCACATCGCCCTCAAACCGGTTAATCAACAAGGACCCACCGCATGCACGTCCAGAACAGCCTCGCCCCCACCCAAGAACAAATCCAAGGGTTCTTTGACCCCAATGCTACTGGCCCCATTTATATGCTGAACCTTTTAAAGTTCAAAGCAAGGGCGCAATACAAAGACGGTCGCGATAGCGAACTGACTGGGGCTCAGGCTTACGCACTTTACGGCGCCGAGGTATCCAAGATCCTTGCTCAACAGGGCGGCGGAGGCATGTTCAAAGCCGACGTTACTCGGCTTGTGCTCGGTGAAGTTGAAGCACTATGGGATGCGGTGGCCATCGCGATGTACCCAAATCGTCAAGCTATGGTCACAATGATGCAGTCCCAAGAATACCAAGCCATTCATCATCACCGTGAAGCAGGGCTTGCCGGTCAACTGAACATTGAGACCACCAATGCTAACGGGATTTGGTTAGACGGCTCAGGGTTCGCTTAAACACATCGGCTACGCGCACAGCGTTGGCCACTAAGTACTACGCCGCAACGCTTTGACGAGACCCAGACAATGCTTACGGGGCGATCACCGCCCCTTGAGAAAAATCATAGCTGAAGTGCGGGTCCCCGGAGATAGTGCCGTCTGCATGCACGATATGCGTTTCTTTACTGGCAATATCAATGAAATCCTGCACCCGCAGATAACCCATTATTTCGCTATTTGGATCCGCTGAAACATGATTTTGTAACAAAATGTCCGTATCACTCTCAAAAATCCCGCGTGCCTCAAAACCTTCAGGACAATCACTGTAAGGGGTATGAAATGAGCCTGCAGCTTCATAGGAAAACATGCCATTGTCCACTTGATTGGTGCCCTCTCGATAACCAAACCACCCTTTCGTGGTGAAAGACATCGCTCGACAGATATGGAAGTGGGATGGGAAATCCGGCGCACCCGGATCCATACGAAAGGCATAAGCGACCGTCTGGGTAGGTACATGTATGGTCAACGCCTTGAAATATGACCCGGGCGCGACTTCCACCCAATCAAGATCGTTGGCTTGAACATCTGCGGTGATACGCTCGAGTTGCTGTAAATTCAAACCCATGACTGACTCCTTTATTTGCGGCTGTAAGCACGATCACACTGTTAACCATACCCTACCGGATTGCCGCGCGCACCCCACCCACTGACATCTGCAAACCATCGCTCAAAACCGTTCGTAAATTCACCAAAAAAAGCTTGCGCAGCGAGCAAAAATACAGAAAATGGCGCCGCTGTTTTTATCTATAGGTACGGTGTGTTAGCAAACTGTCATGGCAAATTCTATACGCTCAATTATGAGTGTGTTGCTGTCTGCGGCGCTGCTAATCACCGGCCATGGACTCCAACTCACGTTACTACCGCTCCAAGCGCACACCTTAGGTTGGTCTAGCGACCTCATTGGTCTGACCGGGGCAACCTACTACCTAGGGTTTGTGCTGGGTTGTCTCTTCATTCCTCGAGTGATTCGACAAGTTGGACACATTCGCACCTTTACGGTTTTTGTCTCTATTGCCTGCATCAGTGTTGTGATCGCAGAATCAATCCCGCACTGGCTGGTTTGGACCCACGTCCGTCTGGCCAGCGGTCTGGCCATGGCCGGCATCTACACTGTGGTCGAAAGCTGGTTGAATGAGCGAGTGGCCCAGCGTTGCCGCGGCTCGATCATGGCCATCTACACCACCCTCTCGCTGGGCGCTATGGTTGCCGGCCAAATGCTGGTGGGATTCAGTGAACTGCCTCTGGGTACGTTATTTTCCATCGCCATCACCTTTATCGTGGTGGCCACAATCCCCATTGGTCTTACCGCTCAAGCCCAACCTGTACCTCCGCAGGATGTTAGCTTCAACTGGCGCACCATCTACACCGCTTCTCAAGTAGGCGTGGTCTGCGCAGCATTGTCTGGGGTTGTCGTCGGGCTAACTTGGAGCATGGGTGCAGTATTTGCTGTGAAGGCTATTGGCACCGTTGAAGCGGGCAGTCACTTTATGTTGTTGTCTTTGTTGGGGGGCTTTATGACCCAATACCCCGCCGGCCGGCTCTCAGACTATCTCGACCGCAGATATGTCGTACTGGGACTGGCGGTGCTGGGCAGTATTGGCGCAATTGTGGCGTTGACAGCAACTGGCGGATCGACGTTTTCTATCTACTGCGCCGCGTTTTTATCCGGTGCCGGTGCCATGCCGCTTTATTCTATCTGTGTTGCTCACGCAAACGACAACGAACAGGGTAACTTCCTCGAAATCGCCAGCGGTATGCTGATTGCCAACGCCCTTGGATCAATTGCTGGGCCTGTTAGTTATTCAGTTTTATTACGCTATACCCCCGATGCTTATATGCTAATCATCTGCGCGTCATTCATCGGCTGCGTGCTGTGGACCCTCTATCGGCTGACCGTGCATCAGGTCGCGCGCGCGTATTACGCCCCGTATCAACCCTTACCTAAAACGACCACCAATGCCATTCCACTTGATCCGAGGGTCGACCCCGCCGATTTGCTGGCTAACGAGGCCCAAGTCGTCAAAGAATAAATCAACCTCACCAGAGCAGGCCAGCGCCCAACCGATTTATCATCATCGCTGAAACTGTTTGTAGTTAACGATTAATTATTGGCAACTGACCTTCCTGCGGGCCAAGCGGATGATTAGTTTGCAGTGCGAGGCGAGCCTGAATCCGTTTTCCTATTTTTCAGCCACTGCTCATGATGGACAAATTGATGGTCGTCCCAAAATCCCCACTCATTGGATTTTGTCCCCGTCAAAATGACCGTCCAGACCGGCTGGCCACCGACCAGTTGCACGATATGCCGGTACGACGCAGGGCGAAAATGAGGCCGCCAGCGTTTCACCTGATGAACCGCCGCGCCCGGCGTTTGCTCGATATATGTGCTCAGGGGAACCGTGATAAACCACCACGGATGGTCGTGGAACGCACGGTCATCATCACCGGAATGGAACTTGTGCAGTCGCAACGTAAAGCCTAACCAGATAATCCAGCGCTCCAAATACAGCGTCCCATTGTCAAAGACTGCATCATGAGTGACCCCAAAGCGCCAGCCTCTCAGTGAGATCACCCAATCAAAAAAGGGCATCATATACTGATCCGGCGCGCGCAAAACCGCGCAACACGCTGGCCAACCCGGCAAGGCTGCGCTGATTTGCCAAACGCATCAGGCAATCTCACTTGCGCCCTTTTTATTTGCACAAGAGCCTACAGAGATTTTTGATCATGCGCCGCGATTTCCAAACTACTACGCGGCGCATTATAAACGTCAAAGAAACACCAAACCACAATCTCGCCTCAACATGCTAGGATCCGACCTCGGGGCACGCTGCCCGCCCAATCTGCTCACCATCAAGGGGTTGTTCCTACCGATGCACATATCCCCTTCAATAAACGGCGCTTGCTTATGCGGCAATATCGCTTTTGCAGTCCGCGGCAAACTAAAAAACGCAAGATCTTGTCACTGCTCCCAATGCCGCAAAGCGTTTTCTAGCCAAGCTTCAGCCTATGCGCTGGTCCATCCAGAAGAATTCACATGGACTCGGGGCAAACACCTACTGACAGCCTATGAGAGCAAATCCGGCTCCGGGCTTCTATTCTGCAGCCAATGCGGCTCAACCCTGGTTGGCACCGCTGACGGCATCATTCACGGCGTTACTTTAGGTTGCATCGATGGCGATACCGGGGTGGAAATCGAGACGCATATTTTTGTCGACTCAAAAGCTTCTTGGGAGATTTTACCGGAGGGCATTAAGGCGTTTTCCGGCGCTGCACCTCAGCGAGAGTAAACGGCTTGTTTTAAAACTGATGTAAATCCATTTATAATGCGTTTCATTATTTTATAATTTTTTACGCAAGGAGATATCGCATGCCGCAACAACAGCCGCTCAAGCTAAAAGGCGTGCCCGGCTCTCCTTACACCCGAAAAATGCTGGCCTATCTGAGATTTCGCCATATTCCTTACGAACTCTTGCTTGGCGACCAAAGCAATGCTTTGGACCTACCCGAGGCCAAGGTGGGTCTGCTGCCCACATTTTATTTGCCTAATGCGGATGGCGCATTAGAGGCTGTCGTCGATTCGACTCCACTAATTCGTCGTTTTGAATCGCAGTTTCCAAACCGAGCGGCTGTTCCAACCCACCCGGTGTTGAATTTCATCAATTACCTTATCGAGGACTACGCTGATGAATGGTTGACCAAAGCCATGTTCCATTACCGCTGGCACTATCAGGCGGATATCGACATGGCAGGCACCATATTACCTCACTGGAGCAACATACAGGAATCAACCGAAACACTTACCCGCCTTAAAGACTATGTAGCAAACAGACAAATCTCCCGGCTTTACGTTGTGGGCTCCAACGAGATTACCGCGCCTGTGATCGAAGCCAGCTACAAACGCTTTTTGTTGATCATGAACAACCTGATCGAAAAACAGAAATTTGTGCTCGGCGCTCGGCCTTCATCCGCTGATTTCGGGATTTATGCGCAACTGACACAACTGGCTAAATTCGACCCCACTCCTGCAGCAATCTGCATGGACCTTGCGCCGCGGGTATATGCCTGGACCGACCTCGTTGACGATCTCAGCGGACAACCCGCAGCCGAAGACGGCTGGATGGAAGTAGCCGAAATTTCTGCTGTACTGGGTGACTTACTCACAGAAGTTGGCCGAACTTACGCACCCGCGCTGCTCGCCAATGCACATGCATTGCAGAATCAACAAGCGCAGATGAGCACCACCATTGATGACAAACCCTGGCAACAACCGACTTTTCCCTACCAAGCTAAATGCTTGCAATGGATCAATCAGCTATACCACACGCTAGATACAACCGCGAAATCCCAGGTAGATACGGTATTAGCAGGCACTGGCTGCGAATACTTGATACGCCGCCAATCAGAATAACAATTCGACGCGCACTGGCAACAACATGATTCTGGGCGTGCATGCCCAAATACAACAATTGCAGCCGAGTTAGGGGTACAGCGTTGGCACTGAAAACCCACCCATTTCACGACTGATAAGCCGCGCAAATTCAATACATCGATAATCTCGAAAAGGTGCGCTAACTGCCTGCAGTCCAATAGGTAGTCCATCGGTTGACAGGCCTGTTGGAAAAACAGTACTCGGCAGATAGGCATTAACGACCAAGCCGGCCCACATCATTTGCTGAAAGTACGGCTGCGGTTCGTTATCCACCAATAACGTGCGCTCGCCCATTGGTTTTTGATCATGACTAAAGGCAGGCGTGGCCATTTGCGGACAAATAAGAATATCCCAAGTATCAAAAAACTCAGACCAGGCATGACGAAGCCGTTCACGTCGGCTGTTACTATGAATCCAATCACGATGTGACAATACCGCTGCTCGCGCATTGACCGCATCCATAGAAGTATCGCTGGGGTCCAGCACGGCGACTTTGGCCTGCATACGAGCCACGGTCTGCTCATCCCAAGCGGCGGTCATGACAGAATTGAGTAGTGTCTGGTAGTTCTTCAGGGCACCCTCTAAATCAAAATTGGGTCGCGCATCGTAAGAAACTTGGGCACCCAGACCCTCGAGCGTGGCACCCACTTTGAGCGCACGCGCTTCGATTTCTTTGGTCACTGGTGCTAAAGAATCGGTGGCCCAAATCGCGACGCGGAAATCCTTTAGGCAAGTGATGTCTGCAGCGGGTAAATCCAGCGACCAACCAAGGGCTTCTCGTTCTGCCGGGCCGGCCATAATCGACAGCGCCAGCTGCAGATCTTCAGCACTTCGCGCCAGCGGTCCGCACACAGCCAGATCAGCTTCGGGCTGACCGGGAATTAACTCATGCCCTTGCATGGGCACAATTCCATAGGTGGGTTTATGGCCGAATACGCCACAGAAATGCGCCGGATTCCGAATCGAGCCACCAATATCTGAGCCAGCCTCCAGCGCGGTGAAACCAGCGGCCAATGCCGCTGCGCTGCCGCCAGAGGACCCCCCCGGCGTCCGCGTCGTATCCCAAGGATTGCCGGTTGTGCCGTAGATTGAGTTATAGCTCTGGAAGTCTGCGAGATCTTTCGGCACGTTGGTTTTACCCAAAAAATGCGCGCCAGCTGCTTTAAACCTGCTAACGGCAAGGCCGTCGGCGCTGGCGACATTGTTTTTGAAGGCTTCGATACCAAACGTCGCAGGCGTATCCGCGATGACATAAGACTCCTTGATGCTCATAGGAACACCATGCAGAGGGCCAAATAACTCATTGCGAGCAAGCGCTGCATCAGCGCGATCTGCGGCGGTACGCGCCGCCTCAAAAGTGCGCACGACCATCGCGTTGATCTGACCGTCATATTTTTCAATACGATCGATGTAAAGCTCAGTTAGCTCACGAGAGCTAATTTCGCCGTTGCGAATACGTTCTGCAAGCTCAGTGGCTGATTCATATGCGATCATAACTTACCCTCGTATAACCCTACCCATCGAAACCCAGAATTGATGTTTTGAGGCGCGGTAGATGATGTTGACATTGCCAAACCCAATATCCACATTAACCTAAGCCACGCGAGCGAACTAGCCAGCAACGGCGTGATTATCAAACCAACCATCGAAAGGCCAGACCATGTCCAAAGCAGCCGAAGAACAGATCCAAACAACCATTCAAATCTATTTTGATTCAATGTTTGAATCAAGCGCAGAAAAAGTTCACCAAGCTTTTCACGCCAACGCTCGCATCACCGGCTATTTGCCGCAGGGGTTTTTTGAAATGACCGTGGGCGACTTTGCTTCTTTTGTCCAGCAGCAACCAGCGGCTCATGCGGCGGGGAAAACCCCGTTTCTGGAGGTGGTATCGTTAAACGTCCACGGGCAAACAGCCGTGGCAAGAGTAAGAGACGATTATCTGGGACATCGCTATCTCGACACGTTGTCGTTTGTGCAAACCGATGGGAGATGGTTGATCTATAACAAACTTTTTCATATTGAAAGTGAAGCCGCAGATTAAAGATGCACCGGCGCATCTAGGGTGATCAGCCGTGAAGATCAGCCGTGAAGATCAGCCGTGAAGATCAGCCGAACTTTGACCCTTTTGTTGGGCAGGGTCACTGGCCATAGAAACCTGCCTTGTCATTAGCTGGTAAGCCGCGGGCACCGTATACAAGGCCAAGATGGCCGAGCCGACAACGCCACCAGCAATGGCGGTGGCCAATGGTGGCCAAAAGGTACCACCAAACAAAATCAACGGTACAAAGCCACCGATTGTGGTGGCGGTGGTAGAAACGATATGCCGTGTTGCATCGACAACCACGTCTGCGCTGCGCTCGACATCCCCTCGTTGAGCGTTAGCGTCAGCTTTGAGGGCAGCCAACACAATAATCGCACCGTTAATAGCCAGACCAACCATGCCTAATGTACCAATTAGTGCGGTATATCCCAGCGGCCATCCAAACACGCGCAGGCCAAACAGCGCCAGTCCAGTGCTGAGAAAGCCGACACACGCAATCAAAGCAGCCTGTCTGAAGGAGTTCAGCGACAGCACAACCACCGCAATCATCGCGACAGCAAAAAACGAGAAGATCGACAGCAAATTGCCAACTGACTCCCCGCGCTCCTCCGCCTCACCGCCGACTTCAATTCGGTAACCGGCGGGCATCAGAAATTCGCTGGCGGCCAGACGCGACTCAAATTGGCTCATGACTGCTGCGGGTAATGTGAACGGTATCAGGTAAGCTTGAACAACCGACAGGCGTTCACCTTGATAGCGATCAATGGTCGTGGCTGCAGGCTGCAGCGACCACACACCCAACTGATCTAAAGGGATTCCCCCACCATTAGCTGAGGGAATAATGGCCGGCATGGGCAGCGAGCGAATGTCACTCACCTCATCGCGGTTGACATTCGCCAATCTGACCCTGATGTCTAGTTTGGTATTACCCTCTTGAACGCTACCAGCGGGTACCCCGACTAACGCACTGGCGAGCAACTTAGGAATGTCACCGGTGCTGAGTCCGGCTGCCGCCGTTGCGTTTTCATTCGGGGAAAACACCAGTTTCGGCTCGGAAACCGATAAGCTGGCGCGAGTGTAGGTGACCTCATCAATGCCACTCAACAGCAGGCGCAGTTGCTCACCCAAGCGACGCAGCACGTTCAGATCGGGTCCAAGCACCCTCACTTCGATAGGCGCATTGGTCGGCGGCCCCTGCTCAAAAGGCAATGCGATAACCTCCGCGTTAGGCAGCGCCTGGCTTAACTCACGCTGCAAATCAGGCAACAGAGCTAAGGTGGTCGATGCACTTTGGGTGGTGACCCAACCACCGGCGAAATTAGCTAACCCATCGTTGTTGAGCAGCACGTTATAGTAAGTCCTGGGCGGCCCGGTGCCGATCGTCCAAAAGGTATCTGTGATGCCCTTGTTGGCGCGCAACACCGCATCCGCAACCGCAACTGAATTTTGTGTCTCATAAATTGAGGCATGTTTGGGCAGGGTTATCTGCACTTGGAACTGGTTGCGGTCCACCGGCGGAAAGAACTGCTGAGTCAGCGTCGGCGCAAGCACAAAACCAATCAACGGAATCACCAGACCAATGGCAATTCCCTTCCAAGGGCGTCGCAACACAGCAACTACTCCCGCCCGATAGCGGCGAGTCAATGCAGGGTGACTATAACCACCCTGCCACCAGGCTTGCGAATTGTATTCGGTCGCAGCCAATGTGGGCGGATAGCGCCGCTCAATGAAGCCCGCAATCGCAGGCACCACGCTCATAGCCAACAAAAAGGAACTAACCACGGCTAAAGAAACGGACACACCAATGGTTCCTGTAAAATCTCCAATTCCCCCTGGAGCCAATACAATTGGCATAAAGGCGAAAACGGTTGTCAATGTTGACGCGCCCAGCGGTATACGCAGGTGAGTCACTGCTTGTTGTATGGCCAGCGCAATATCTGCGCCTTTGCGCCGGCGCAGCTTATAGTCCTCAACAATGACAATGGCATTGTCGATCAGCAAGCCCAAGGCAATGATCAAACCGGTAACTGACATCTGGTGTAAAGGAACATTCAGCAGGCTCATGCCAGCCAGGACCATACCGCCAGAAAGCGGCAGGGCAATACCTACGGTAAGCGCTGAGCGCACGCCCATGAACAGCATCAAGACCAACATAACAATGACTAGGGCCATAATCAGGTTAGTCAAAAGGACACGCATGCGCTCGGCTGTATAGCTATTCTGATCATAAACCACACTCAACTCGACGCTGTCGGGCAACTTTTCCCGGAACCCATCAATCACGTCATAAGCGTTGGCGATCCAATCATCAATGATCAAATCCTTTTCCATTTTGGCATTCACGAAAACCGCACGCTCAACTCCATGCAGCGACATACTCAACGGGGGATCAATGGCGCGCTTGCGGACTTCGGCGACATCACTCACTCGCAGCGTCTGACCATTGGACGCTTTAGTTTTAAGCGGAATCCGCGCGATACGTTCTGTGGAAATCAGGTCTGCATCGACTTCCACCAACATATCACTGTGATTATTCGACAGACGCCCGGCGGTGAGCTTGGTGTCAGCCGCCGCAATCACATTGCCAATTTCTACAGTGGTGAGCCCAGCACTTGCCAGCGCATAAGGGTCTGCACTGACAAGAATTTCTTCATCTATCGCACCGTAGATTTTAGATTCTTTGGTACCAGACATATTGGCCAACCTGATCTGTAAAGACTGCGCAAGGCGGCTGAGAAGGCCAATTTGAATGGGCTCATCTGAATGCCACTTAAAAGCCACAATCACGGTTGAGGCTATAGGCGCCGATATTTCTAGCTCAGGACCTGACGTTGCTGTGGGTAGGGCAGATTGCGCCTCCCCCAATTTGTCCCGTATTTCCGACCATATGCCATCGACCTGAGCCGCACCTACAGAATCGTATATTTCGATATTTAATACTGACAACCCGGCCCTGGAGACAGAGTCAATCTGTTTAATTTCCGGTATCTCACGCAGCTTGGTTTCTAACGGCTCACTGATCAACGATTCCACACGGTTCGCAGTAGCACCGGGTAAAAAAGTGAGCACATTAGCCCACCGCTCGACCATGGTTGGATCTTCCTGCCTTGGCAGAGAAAACGCCGCACTTACCCCAAGAACGAGAATGAACAGCACAGCAATCGCGGTCAAACGCGGATTAGTAAAAAAGTTGTTCATGAATAACCGTTGGTGAGCGCCGCTATCGAGTTGGCACCAGAGGGACCGGTGAGGGAGCATCAGCCACCTTCACCCGCTGACCGGGAACCACTCGGTGAATGCCCGTGCTAATGACGCGATCATTGGGTTGTAATGTGCCGCGCACATAGGCTTGTCTCGCATCGCTATGCAAGACTTCTATCAACCGTCGCTGGACCGTTTGCGCACTATCTACGGTATACAATCCCCACAAGCCGCGCTCGCTCTCTGTTAGGGCCCCCAACGGCACCCAATAACCTGCCTCGTTGATGGTTTGATCTAGCTGTAGTTCGACCACCGCCCCCACTGGCAGCGTGGATTGCTCTAGCTGGTAGACGGCGGTTTGGGTTCTGGTGTTTGCGTCGATCTCTGGCAGTAGTGTCACCAACTTAGCCGGCAAAACTGTGCCGGACCAGACAATATTATGAGTATCACCCGAGCGCAGGGCTGCTGCGACTGTTTGCGGGACGCCTATATGCGCTTCGAGCTTGCTGATTTCAACGATACGCAGTACTGGCTGACCCGGTGAAACTTGGCTGCCTTCGTCCACATGACGCGTCTGAATGCGGCCAGCATAGGGCGCGCGGATTTGGGACTCTCGCAAAGCAACCTCAGCAGTTTTTCGAGACGCCTGTGCGCGTTGCAGTTGGGCGACGCCAACACTGCGCTGCGCAGTTTTTGCGCGCAAGTTGAGCTGCTGTTCCTCATAGGTTTGCTTGGCAATATGGCCCTGTACACGAAGATTTCGGAATCGTTGTTCGGTCTGTTGTGCAAGCTGGAGTTCCGCGCTCAAAGCTCGCAAGTTTGCTACCGCTAAAGAGACATCCGCCTCGG
>Ga0209631_10000335_pt1 | contig 62574 bp, 58 predicted proteins | sample COG_08_FD_184752 | JGI IMG/M metagenome (GOLD analysis project Ga0209631, IMG submission 184752) | Pelagic Microbial community sample from North Sea - COGITO 998_met_08 (SPAdes) (version 2) | ecosystem: Environmental > Aquatic > Marine > Neritic zone/Coastal water | place: Helgoland, sampling... | reverse complement strand
CCTTCCGGTCGCATCCCGGCCCGTTTCAGATCTCGACCGCGGTTGGAAACGACGTGACCGCCGCGGCGGTGCGCGAAGCGATGAGCGAGCTGACGCTCATGGCCGAACACGGTCCCACTGAGGAGGAGGTCTCTGCGGCACGGGATTACGCGGCAGGCGTATTCGGTCTTCAACTCGAAACGTCGGGTCAGATTGCGACGCGTGTGAACCAGCTTCTGATCTACGGCCTGGCCGATGATCACTACGATCGGTATCGCGACGACGTGCGAGCGGTGACCGCGGATGCAGCAGCAGCAGCGGCCCGTCAGTACATGCGGCCAGCGGAGGCGCAGATTGTGGTGGTCGGGGATGCCGACGCAGTGTATCGGCCACTCGAAGAGCTGGGCCTCGCGCCCGTGCAGGTGGTCGGGGCCGACTGACCTCGGGCCGCCTGCAACTGCGTTCGTCTTCCTACGTATACCTTATGTGAAGTTCGGCGCACATCGGTTCCTGCCAACGTGTCCTATTTCGCCTGACTGAGACGTCACATGGATAGGACGTCCGATGCGATATGCGCCGCAACAAGCGGCATTCAGTGGTTGGCACAACCCCTGCATTAGAGATTGGGTGTACTGGAAGTGCATCTGCTGAAACGGCGGTTTGCCGCAGCGAGGAGGTGGCGCGTGGCCAGGGCAAGAGTGAAGGCGAAAGAGAAGAGCGAGCTGCAGGCGGTCCCGAGCGAGGCTCGTGAGCATCGACTGAAGCTGGGTCAGATGACTGATGCCGAGGTGGTCCAGGCGTCCCTGGACGGGGACTCGCGGGCATTCGGTGATCTCGTCCGCCGATACGATCAGCGTCTGCTGAACTTCGTGTACCGGACCATCGGGGACCGGGAACGTGGTCAGGACCTCGTGCAGGAGACGTTCGTCCGGGTCTACAGGCACCTGCATCGCTTCGACCAGACCAAGAAGTTCTCGACGTGGATTTACACGATCGCGAGCAACCTGGCCAAGAACGAACTGAGGAACCGGTCACGGAACCCGCTGGTCCTCTTTCAGACGCTGAAGAAGCACTGGGACGCCGACCATCGTCCGCTCGAGTGGGAGGACACGCAGTACAAGCCGGACGATCTGTTCCGGAAGCGCCACATTCGCGCCAAAGTCGAAGAGGCCGTGAAGCAGCTTCCCGAGCATCACCGCATCGTGTTCGTGCTCCGTGAAATGGAAGGGAAGACCTACGATGAGATCGCCGATATCACCGGCTGCAACCTGGGCACTGTGAAGAGCCGGTTGAACCGTGCGCGGAATAACTTCGCTCACATCATCGCACCGATGATCGACTGACGGAGGCACGCGGCTGAGGCGAGCGTTGTTCCAGATAAAGCGGGTTGAGGAGGAAGCCCCCGTCGAGGAGACTCGGCGGGGGCTCTCTCGTATCCGGAAGTTGGGGAACCCGGCGACAACCACTCAGTATCACCTGAGCGTGGTTCCTGGGCCGTTGGAGTCCGGGAACGGATCGCCGAGCCGATGAGAATGAACTGTTCCGATGTCGTAGCGCGTTTCACGGACTACCTGGACGGCGTATCACAGCCGGCCGAGCAGGCCGCGATCGAAGAGCACCTGGAGCACTGCTCCGCGTGCGTGCGTTACCAGAACGTGATGGTTCATGGGGCGGATCTTCTGCGCAGGCTGCCGGAACCGGAGTTACAGCACGACTTCGTGCCGCGACTTAAGCACCGACTCTTCCACGTCGACGACGAGCGGGCACTGGCCGCACATGCAGCATCCGGTGCCCCGGCGATGACCGTGTTGAGTATTGCGCTGCTGCTGACGGCAGTCGCGTGGTCGCCCACGCTGTTCCTGGGTGAGCCGACTGTCGAGCTCCCGGTGATCGTGGTAGAGGACCCGCCGAGCCGCGACTCGAGCCAGCCGGTGACGCCGCCGGGTGTGTTCAGTACGAGGCAGCCCGGGCCCGAGATGGACCGAGGGCTGTGGGCGAACCAGCTGATCTACGACTACTCACCGCTGTCCCAGCGGTACGAACGGCGCTCGAGGGTGCGCCGTGTCGTTCAGTTCGATCGCTGAGCGGTCTGGAGGCGGTGCCCGCGCTGGGCAAGACGCTCGGCGGCGCGTTCTATCTCCATGGCGCGGACCACTTTCGAAAAGATGAAGCTCTTCGGGCTCTGATCGACGCGCACCTCGACGAGGGGACCCGGGACTTCAATCTCGATCTCCTTCGTGGTTCGGAGGTCGATACCGAGACGCTGGCATCGGTCGTTGCAACCCCGCCCATGATGGCCGAGTGGCGCGTCGTCGTCCTGCGGGAGGTGGAGGGCCTCGCGGCGTCCAAGCATTCACGGGAGGAGCTACTTCGTATTGCGGAGAACCCGCCTCCCGGTCTGGCGCTCATCATGAGCTGCACGGTCCCGTCGGGCTCCAAGGCGAAGTTCTACTCGTCGCTCGCACGCGTCGCACGGTCCGTCGAGTTCAAGGCGATCACCGAGGCGGACGTGCCCGGATGGATTATGCGCCGTGCGAAGGAGGAGCATGGCGTCGAGTTCGACGTCGACGCAGCTCGCGCGCTAGGCGTCGCGATCGGTAACAACCTTGGTGTGCTCTCACAGGAGGTCACCAAGCTCGCCGACTTCGTTGGCGACCGTACATCGGTGACGATCGAGGATGTCGAAGCAGCGGGGACGAAACTCCCGTCTCAGGATCGCTGGCGGTGGTTCGACCTCGTAGGCGACCGGAAGTTCTCCGAGGCCGCGAGGACTCTTCCGATTCTCCTCCAACAAGGCGAGAACGGCGTCGGACTCGTCATCGGCTTGGCGACGCAGATTCTTCGGCTCGGGATCGCTGTGGAAGAGGGAGCGGGAGGACTCGAACGATCGTTGCCTCGCCATCAACAGTGGCTCGCCGGTCGCGTCGCGTCACAGGCACGACACTGGACGGCGCCGGAGATCGACGCGGCGCTCGCCGGACTCCTCGATGTGGACCGACTGCTTAAGGCGAGCCCACATACGGACGAGCATTTCCTCGAAACCTGGCTACTCGGACTTCGAGTCCGCGCGGAGGCCGCATGACACTCTGGCAGAGAACCTCGACCGGCATGACCGTGGCGCTCAGCGTCGTTGCCGGGTCGTTTGTGTGTGGGCCAGTACCGATCGCCGCTCAGTCCGGACTCGAGCAGGTCGAGCGACTCACGCGTCTTGGTCGTACGGACGAGGCTCGTGTAGAGCTTCTAGACTGGTGGGATGACGAACGAGCTGATGCCTCACGCCGTGAACTGCAGCGCGGACTCTGGCTGCGCGGCCGACTCACGGTCGACCCGGTTCAGGCGGAGCTCGACTTTCAACGTCTCGCGCTGTTGTATCCGAGCGGTCAGTTCACCCCGAATGCGGTGCTCAGACTCGCTCAGGCGTCGTGGGCCATGGGAGACGAACCCGCTGCGCGCAGGTATCTCGACACGCTACAACGTGACTATCGCCGCTTTGAAGCGTGGGAGCAGGCACAGGAGTGGATCGCGGATGCGGGGCCGTTGCCTCCGCCCGGTGACACGCCGAACCGGTCCCCCGAGCCTGTTCGTGAGGGCGGGGAAGCCGCCGAGATGGACGCCCCCGAACGTCCTGTTCAGGTCTCCCCCGTTGTCGTGCAGGAAGAGGCCGAGCCCGAGCAAGCCTCTTCAGAGATGAACTACCACGTCCAGCTCGGAGCGTTCGTCGACGAGGAACGGGCCGTCGCACTGTTCGAGGAGGTTCAGGCTCAGGACATCGACGTTCGCCTCGTCCAGGTCGACGGCAGCCAGTTCACTCACGTCCGGATCGGTCGCTTCGCTCAACGGGCTGCGGCCGTCGAATTGCTCGAGGAACTGACGGCCCAGGGCATCAGCGCGGCGCTCGTGCGCGACGATCGAGAGGAGCGGTCGGTCCGAAACTGAATCAACCGGTCGGCATCCCCGAGTTCCACATGTCGACGACGATCTTCCAAGAGCCGTCCGATTGCTTCTTCCAAGTGTGGAAGTCACGCACCACGTCGCGTCCTGGAGGCTCACCCTCTCGGTTGATCGTGATCTGGCCGATCGCGAAGGTCCAGCCGATATCCCCTGATGCGGAGACCTCGACCCGGATCAAATCGAACTCGAGTTCAACGCCGGGGGTCACGATGAACCCGAACTGGTACGTCTCGACGCCTGTCAGGCCCTCGTCGACGATCTCGGCGTTCGGAGGGATCATCATCGCTGTCTCGTCATACATACGGACCACCGCGTCGGCGTCCTTGGCCGACGCCGCTGACTGGTAGGCCAGGGCCGCTGCCGTGAGTGCGGTAACGTCGGCGTCCTGAGCGGTGTCTGCGAGGGCCTCGGACGTGTCCGGCTGGCAGGCGTTGAGGGTAAGCGCGAGGGTGAGGATGGCTCCCACCCGGGCTGGGCGTGAACGCGGCGACCTGTAGCCGATTTCTTTACTCATGATGCGTCTCCGATGGTTCCCACGTACTTCGAGGGTATTGGGTAGTCGGGGCTTTCCGCCTGCCAGAACACCGACACGACCCACCAGCGGTGGCCGTCGTTCAGCAGCTGGAAAGAGTTGATGCCTCTCTGGAAAGGCCTGGTGTCGCTGCGACTGCGAAATGACACGTACGTACTGAATACGTGCGCAATGTTGCCGAATTGCTCGGTGACTCGACCGACCTCTGCTTCCACGAATCCGGTTCGCTCCACGCTGGCGCCTGCGCGTTCGATGTACGAGTCCGGGGTCATGATCGCACGGCCCCAGCGACCGTCCCGGGTCGGGCCGGTGGGACTCAGTGTCGCTTCGGCGAGAAAGAGCGTACGCCAACGGTCCCAGTCACGAAGTTCACCGGCGTCACCGGAGATCACATCGTAGATGGCGGTAATGATGGCATCGATCGAAGCGACGTCGGCGGGGTCGGCGTTCTGTGCCCCCGCGGTCGAGGGGCTCAGCAGGCCGCCGGAAACGAACGCGGCGATGGCTGCAGCCGCCCGTATCGAGCCGATCAGAGCCTCAGGCATCGGGATCATGTATGGCTTCCTCGAGTTCAATGTCGTAGTCAGAGGCAGGACCGAGCTCGCACCGTGACTCGCGGCCCGTCTTGAGCCCGCTCGCTACCCAGGTAAGTTCACAGATGGCTTCGGGCGACACACCCCTCATGCAGCAGTGGCGAGAAGCGAAATCCCACCACCGGGATTCGCTGCTCTTCTTTCGCGTAGGCGACTTCTACGAGCTCTTCCACGGCGACGCGGAGGAGGGAGCGAAGTTGCTGGGGCTCACGCTGACGTCCCGCAACAATGGGGCAGCGGCTCGTGTGCCACTCGCGGGTGTGCCCGCCAAGGCGCTCGATGATTACCTGGCCCGCCTCGTGAAGATGGGGCGCCGCGTCGCGATCTGCGATCAAGTCGAAGATCCGGCGCAGGCTAAGGGGATCGTGAGGCGTGAGGTGACCGAGACGGTGACGCCGGGCACGGTGCTCGCTGACGGTCTTCTCGCCGAACGGAGGAACAACTTCCTCATTGCGATCGTTCGCGAGGAAGTCGGTGACGCATACGCGTTGGCCGCCCTCGATATCTCGACTGGCGAGATCGTAGTGCAGGCGGTTCCGGCCGCCGAGCTCAGGGCCGAACTCGGGCGACTCGAGCCCTCCGAGGTTCTGGTGCCTAGAGCGATGGCTGAAGATACGATGCTTGACCATGCGGTCCAGAATGCCGTCCCGAGAACGGTCCGTGACGACTGGATGTTCGAGGCGGACGTATGCGGACCTGAACTGCTCCGTGTCTACGGGCTCCAGTCCCTCGATGGCCTGGGATTCCAGTCCGATGATGTCGCGCTGGTCCGCGCTACGGGCTCGCTGATTCAGTACCTCGGTGAGATCCGCCCAGCGGGCGTTACGCACCTCAAGCCCGTGCGGATCCAGAGGCCGGGGCGTGTCATGCTGCTTGATGAAATGACACGGCGGAACCTCGAGCTCATCGAACCCATGCGCGCAGGAGAAGAAGGCGGAACACTCCTCGAGGTACTCGACGATACGGTGACCGCGATGGGTGGTCGCCAGCTCCGCCGCTGGATCCTGGAGCCACTTGTTGTGCCCGAGGAGATATGGACTCGGCAGGACGTCGTGACGGAACTCGTGGAGACTCCTGAGCTGCGTCAGCGGCTGCGTGATGCGCTTTCCGGGGTGAGCGACCTGGAGCGGCTCGCTGGGAAGTTCGGAACCATGCGCGTGGCTCCTCGGGACCTGATGAGCCTGCGTCGCTCGCTCGAGCGCCTGCCGGCGGTTCAGGAGGCGTGCTTGGGGGCCTCGTCCGCGCTGCTGAGATCACTCGGCGTCGAGTTCGACGTGCTCGAAGACGTACGGGACCTGCTGAGTCATGCCATTGCAGACGAGCCCCCGGCGACCTTGCACGAGGGTGGTGTAATGCGGGAGGGCTGGTCGGCTGAGCTCGACGAGATTCGCACGGTGCGAGATGGCGCTCGCGACTTCATCGCCAGCCTGCAGGTGCGCGAGCGGGAGCGCACGGGTATCAGCTCGCTGAAGGTCGGCTTCAATAAGGTGTTCGGGTATTACCTCGAGGTCACGAAGTCGAACCTCGACAAGGTGCCCGGCGACTACGTGCGCAAGCAGACACTGACCAACGGCGAGCGGTATTTCACACCGGAGCTGAAGCAGTGGGAGGAGAAGGTCTTCGGAGCAGAAGACCGAATCAGTGGACTCGAGGCAGAACTCTTCTCCGCGGTCCGTGGAGAAGTCGCTCAGGCAGTCGCACGGATTCAGGATGCTGGTGCGCGCATCGCCTCGCTCGATGTGCTGAGCACGCTCGCTCAGGTGGCGATTCGCCTCGCGTACGTTCGTCCCGAGGTGCATACCGGCTTCGATCTCGAGATCCGGGCCGGGCGACATCCTGTTGTCGAGACGATGATGCCGCGCGAGGAGTTCATTCCGAATGACCTCGTACTCGACGATGATGGCTACATCGTGGTGCTGACGGGGCCGAATATGGCCGGGAAAAGTACGGTCCTGCGGCAGATCGGACTGATCCAGCTTCTTGCACAGATGGGCTCTTTCGTGCCGGCGGACTCGGCCCGACTTCCGGTTGCCGACCGGATCTTCACGCGCGTTGGCGCGTCAGACAACCTGGGGCGTGGTCAGTCGACTTTCATGGTCGAGATGAGTGAGACGGCGGCGATCGTGCACGGGGCCAGCGACCGGAGTCTGGTGCTCCTCGACGAGATCGGCCGCGGTACATCGACCTACGATGGGGTGTCGATCGCGTGGGCGGTGACCGAGCACGTGCACGAGCATATCGGCGCGAAGACGGTTTTTGCGACGCATTACCACGAGCTCACTCAGCTTGGTGATCTGCTCGATGGGGTCAAGAACATGAACGTCTCCGTCCGAGAGGTCGGGGACGAGATCGTCTTCCTCAGACGGCTCGCTGGCGGGGGTGCCGATCGGTCTTACGGAATTCAGGTCGCTCGGCTCGCCGGGCTTCCCAACGGGATCGTTGCCCGGGCTCGGGAACTTCTGTCCGAGCTGGAGGGAACACATACCAGAGGCGGAGAAGGGCTGGGGCGCCACGGTGCGCACCGGCCGGAATCCGATGCACCTCTGGATCAGCTTTCCATATTTTCCGTGGAGCACCCGATAATAGCGCGTCTCAAGGCGATTGATCCCGACGAACTCTCGCCACGGGAGGCTCTCAAGATCCTGTATGAGCTCGTAAGCGGCATGCGACATGAGAGAGACGATTGAGGCCAATCCGGACAGCCCTGGGTGTGATGATGAGCGTGACGACTGCAGCATGCGGCGTCGACGCGGAAATCGAGCAGCCGCAGCCTCTCTCGGCCGAGATCCCCATCGAATATCCTCTCCACCTGTGGGACCAGGACATGGAGGGCGAGACGCTTCTCCGGGTTCGCGTCGGTGACACGGGAGGCGTCAACAGCGTCGAGGTCATCCAGTCTTCGGGCCATCTCTCGTTCGACTCAGCTGCCGTCGACGGGGCGCGGCGCTTGCGGTTTTCCCCGGCACGACAGGACGGAAAGCGAATCGAGGTTTGGGCTCAGGTGCCCGTCCGGTTCTCCAAACGTCCTCGCCCGGACACATTGGGCATCGAACCGAACCCCTGAAAGGAACACACATGGCTGAGCGCCATCTCAGGCCGTATGACAGCGTCCTCGAGCTCATCGGCTGGACGCCGATGGTCCGCCTGCAGTCCGTCACGGACGGAAGCATCACCCCGGTCTACGCCAAGTGCGAGTTCTTGGGGCCCGGAGGTTCGATCAAGGACCGCATCGGCCTGGCCATGATCGAGGCGGCCGAGGCTGATGGGACGCTGAAGCCCGGTGGTACAGTCGTCGAAGCCACGGGTGGAAACACCGGCCTCGCGCTCGCGATGGCGGCGTCGCTCAAAGGCTATAAGTGCATCTGCACCATGCCCGACAAGATGAGCAGTGAGAAGGTAAAGCTGCTCAGGGCGTTCGGCGCAGAGGTCGTGATCACGCCCACGGCGGTGCCTCCGGATCATCCCGACCACTACCTCGTGAAGGCGCGGAGTATTGCGGCGGAGACGCCCGGAGCAGTCATGGCCAACCAGTTCTACAACCAGGCCAACCCCAACGCCCACTACGAGACGACCGGGCGCGAGATATGGGAGCAGAGCGAAGGGCGCGTCACGCATTTCGTCGCGTCAGCCGGCACGGGGGGGACCATCACCGGCGTGGGGCGCTACTTGAAGGAAAAGAACCCCGACGTGAAGATCGTCGGCGTCGACCCGGATGGCTCGATGATCGCGCCGTTCTTTAACACCGGAGAAAAGGTCGACGGGCACCCATACAAAGTGGAGGGGATCGGTAACGACAAGATCCCCGGTACACTCGATCTCGGCGTGGTGGACGAGTTCCTGAGTTTTGGCGACGGCGAGGCGTTTCGAATGGCCCGCCGCGTCTCCCGGGAAGAGGGTCTCTTCGCGGGTGGGTCCGCCGGACTGCTGGTCCACTCGGCTGTCGAGATCGCGAAGCGCATCAATGATCCGGATGCCTTCGTCGTTACGCTTGTCTGCGACTGGGGCGAGCGGTATCTGAGCAAGACGTACGACGACGACTGGATGCGTGAGAACGGCTTTCTCGAGAGGCCGAAGCGGAACACGGCCCTCGAGGCCCTGGAGGAAAAACACAGTCGGGTCGGCTCCCTGGTCACCGTGGAGCCGACGACTCCGGTCCGGATCGCACTCTCCGCCATCACCGCCCACGATATCGGTCAGCTGCCGGTCGTACGCGGAGGAGCATGCGTCGGCTCGGTCACTGAGGGTCGTCTAATGGCTCAGGTCATCGAGGACCCCACGCTGCTCGACAAGCCGGTCGAGTCGATCATGGGCGCACCCTTCCCGATCCTTGATGGCCACGTCGATGCCGATGAGGTGAGGCCGCTCCTCGCTCGTGACAACGCAGCCTGTCTGATTCGTGATGGGGGCGAACTGGTCGGGATCATCACACGGTACGACCTCGTCCGCGCCATGACGGCGTGATGGTCGAGGTCCGGATATGAACGTCGCGGTCCTGATGGGCGGGACGTCGGACGAACGTGACGTCTCCCTGGCGTCCGGGACGCAGGTGGCTGCTGCTTTGCGCGAGGCAGGCCACGAGGTCGTGTCGGTCGATACGGTCCACGGGCTGCTGGCACCGGAGGCCGAGGCGGCACTCGTCACCTGTGGCGTGGGGCAGATACCCCCGAACACCACCGCGCTCGACTCCATGGACGAGGGAGGTATCGTCGGACTCGTGCGGGACCCGTCCCTGGCCTCGGTAGACGTGTTCTTCCTCGCGCTTCACGGAGGCAGTGGTGAGGACGGCACGATCCAGGCGCTGCTCGACGTCGCGGGCGTTGCCTACACCGGCAGTGATCGACTCGGCTGCTCGCTGGCCATGGATAAGGAAGTCACCAAGCGACTGCTTCGGGACGCCGGAATTCCGACGCCGGACTGGCTCGTCGGGCCTCAAACAGGCGACGAAGTCGAGGCCGCGCTGGGACTGCCGGTGATTGTGAAGGCTGCAGGTGGTGGATCGTCTCTTCGTCTCGTCCTTGCGCACGATCGCGCCGAGCTCGACGCCGTGATCTCGGACAGTGCAGAGTGGGACGACCTCGTGTTGTTCGAGCGATACCATGCAGGGCGTGAGTTCACGGTCGGGGTCGTGGGGGAAGAGACGTTTCCCGTTGGGGAGATCGTACCTGAGCACGAGATCTTCGACTACGAGTGTAAATACCAGCCAGGCATGGCGCAGGAGATCTTCCCGGCGGTCATCTCGACGGAGCGTTCCAATCGACTGAGAATGCTCGCGCTCGATGTTCACCGGACCCTTCGGATGCGCGACTACTCGCGAGTCGATTTCATCGTCGATGGTGACGGACATGCCTGGTGTCTCGAGGCGAATGCCTTGCCGGGCATGACCGCGAACAGCCTTCTGCCCAAGTGTGCGGCCGCGGCGGGGATCGCGTTTCCGACGCTGTGCGACCGGATTGTGGGACTCGCGCAGACCCGTTCGGCAGGCCATTCTGCGTGATCCTTCGAGAGTTGCCGGTCCATGGATGACGGGTTCGCACCTTGAGAGGGGCAGGAAACGGTTCTCAGGAACCTGTCTCCCGGGCGGGGGTTCGACAGGCTCCCGCGTCAGGGACGCACCGACGCAGATGATCCCGTGACCCGAACTTCATGAGCTACAAGAGCGGACTCGGATTCGATTCCCTCGGCATGTCGCTTCGTCCGACACCGATGGTGAAGCGGCTGCTGGTCGCGAACACGGTGGTGTTTGCGATCGTGCTTCTGCTTCCGTCGGCGATCGTGCTCGACTGGCTGGCCTTTCAGCCTGCCCGGATCGTTTTCCGGCCGTGGGCCCCGCTCACGTACATGTTTGTGCACGGGAGCCTGGGACACCTGTTCTTCAACATGCTCATGCTCTTCTTCTTCGGGCCTCCGCTGGAGGGCCGCTGGGGTGAGCTGGAGTTCCTGAAGTTCTACCTGATCTGTGGTTTGGGTGGTGCTGCGCTGAGCTTCATCTTCCTTCCTGTGTCGATCGTTGGCGCATCGGGTGCACTGTACGGCGTGATGATCGCGTTTGCGCTGAACTGGCCGAAAGCGCCGATCTACGTCTTCGGCATCTTTCCCGTTGAGGCACGCTACCTCGTTGGCTTCATGGCGTTGGTCGCGCTCCTGAGCGCGACTGACAGTGCGACCGGGAGCAACGTGGCTCATCTGGCGCACCTCGGCGGCCTCATCACGGGCTGGATCTACCTCAAGGCCGATTTTCGTACAGCCGCCGCGATCGGCAGCGTCCGCCGTGCTGCGACCAAGCGGCGACGCCTCGCGATCGTCCCTGGGGACGAGTCCGAAGACGAAGCTGTCACCTCGAGCTCACGCCCAGTGAAAGAGGACTCCGCCTTGTATGACCGGGTCGACGCTGTTCTCGACAAGATTTCGGCGAAGGGTATCACGGCGCTCACGCCCGATGAACTTGAGCTTCTCGACGAGGTCTCTCGGAAGCACCGGACCAACTGACACCGAAGTCGTTTATTTCGGCGTAGTGCAGAATCCTGCACGGTGAGGACTGACGAGCCGGGCGTCTCCATTCGCCGTCGCGGCCAACTCGTCCGAACTGCCTCAACTGGTTGGCTCTGAGCACGGGTGCGTGCCGTGAAAAGGCTCTGATCAGGTCCGTCTTGGGGAGTAGATATGAAGCTTTTCTGGCCCGTGATAGCCAGCGCTTCACCTCGGCCTTCATGCCGGCAAATTACTCTGGCTCAATAGGCGTTGGTCGGGGTAGCGAGTGCTGTTGAAGAACGCGAGTCGAGCCATGATCGACGTTCGCACACCTACTGGAGTTTCCATGCGCCGCGTGGTGACACTCTACCGGACCACCGTCGGGAAGAAAGTCCTGATGGCACTGTCCGGAGTCGTTCTCTTCGGTTTCATATTTGCGCACATGCTCGGGAATCTGAAGATGCTCGCCCCGGCGACGGACGGGCACTTCGCGATGGATGTCTATGCCGAGTTCCTCAGAGAGGTGGGGTACCCACTGGTTCCTCACGGCGGGGTGCTCTGGACAGCGCGTCTCGTTCTTTTGGTGTCCGTCGGCATCCATGTCCTGTCGGCAGTCCAACTGGCTCGGCTCAGTCGGGCGGCGCGACCATCCGGGTACGCGAAGGAGGATAGCCTCAGCCTGTCCTACGCTTCGCAGACCATGCGCTGGGGCGGCGTGATCCTGCTGCTTTTCGTGATCTACCACATCCTGCACTTCACCACGGGGCAGGTGCACTCCTCGTTCGTTTCGGGTGCCGTCCACCAGAATTATGTCAGCGCGTTTCAGAGCCCGCTCATCTTTCTGGTCTACTTCGTCGCGCAGACGGCCCTCTGCTTACACCTCTATCATGGCGTGTGGAGTTTCTTTCAGACTCTGGGCCTTAGCCACCCGAAGTACAACCATCTTCGGCGCCCCTTCGCGGCCGGCTTCGCCTTCACGGTCTACATCGGATTCCTAACGCCCCCGACGCTGGTCATGACCGGCGTCATCTTCTAGCGCGTCACCGCGCTGAGAAAGGTCAGTCCATAATGGAACTGAACAGCAAGATCCCCTCGGGGCCGATCGCTGAAAAATGGGACAAGCACCGCTTCGACATGAAGCTGGTGAACCCGTCGAACAAGCGGAAATACGACGTCATCATTGTGGGAACAGGTCTAGCCGGAGCATCGGCCGCGGCCACCATGGGTGAATTGGGCTACAACGTGAAGGCCTTCACCTATCATGACTCGCCGCGTCGAGCGCACTCCATCGCGGCTCAGGGTGGAATCAACGCCGCCAAGAACTATCAGAACGACGGCGACAGCGTCTTCCGACTATTCTATGACACGGTGAAGGGAGGAGACTTCCGCTCGCGCGAAGCCAACGTGTATCGGCTGGCTCAGATCAGCCTGAACATCGTCGACCAGGCGGTCGCCCAGGGTGTCCCACTGGCGCGCGAATATGGCGGCCTGCTGGCGAACCGTTCGTTCGGGGGGGCTCAGGTCTCACGGACCTTCTACGCGCGTGGCCAGACGGGTCAGCAACTTCTGCTCGGGTGCTATCAGGCTCTGGAGCGGCAAGTTCACGCCGGAACCGTAGACCTCTCTACGCGTCACGAGATGATGGACGTGATCATGATCGACGGTGTCGCTCGCGGCATCGTGACGCGTGACCTCGTCTCGGGCTCCCTCGAATCGTTTACGGCCGACGCGGTCGTGCTCGCGACCGGCGGATATTCGAACGTCTTCTTCCTTTCCACCAATGCCAAGCACTGCAACGTGACGGCGACGTGGCGGGCGCATCGGCGCGGAGCAGGGTTCGCGAATCCGTGTTTCACGCAGATCCATCCGACGTGCATACCTCCCTCGGGTGACTATCAGTCGAAGCTGACACTGATGAGTGAGTCACTTCGTAACGATGGCCGGATCTGGGTACCGAAAGAGGCTGGAGACGGCCGCGCGGCGGGAGAGATCCCCGAGGGTGAGCGCGACTACTACCTGGAACGCTTCTACCCGTCGTTCGGGAACCTCTCGCCACGTGACATCGCATCTCGGCGTGCGAAGAAGATGGTTGATGCCGGGCACGGGATCGGTGAGTTAAAGAATGGTGTCTTCTTGGACTTTGATGACGCCATTTCACGACTTGGCCAGGCGGAGATCAGCGAGCGCTATGGCAACCTCTTCGCGATGTACGAGAAGATCACGGGGGAGAATCCGTACAAGCAGCCGATGCGTATCTACCCGGCGCCGCATTACACGATGGGTGGGCTCTGGGTCGACTACGATCTCATGACGAACGTCCCCGGTCTGTTCGCGATCGGTGAGGCGAACTTCTCCGACCATGGGGCCAATCGCCTCGGAGCAAGCGCGTTGATGCAGGGGCTCGCGGACGGATACTTCGTGATCCCGCTCACGATTGGGAACTACCTTGCACGGATCGGGCACGGCGACGTGTCAGACGACCACCCTGCCGTGAAGGACACGGAGCGGGAAGTGACGGACCGTCTCGACCGTCTCATGTCAGCGAAGGGATGCCGCACGGTCGACTCATTCCATGTCGAGCTTGGGCGACTCATGTGGAACGCCTGTGGCATGGAGCGGAGTAAGGCGGGCCTCGAGGATGCCCTTGCTCGTATCCCCGAGCTGCGAGATGAATTCTGGCATGACGTGCGTGTGCCGGGCGCAGCTGCTGACCTCAATCAGTCGCTCGAAAAGGCCGGTCGCGTGGCAGACTTCATGGAGTTCGCCGAGGTCATGTGCCACGACGCACTCGCGAGAGATGAGTCATGCGGTGCTCACTACCGGGTCGAGCACACCACGGAAGACGGCGAGGCGAAGCGTGACGATGTGAACTTCGCGCATGCGGCCGTGTGGGAGTTCAACGGGGTCGGGGAAGCACCGTCGCTTCACAAGGAAGACATGGCATTCGAAAACGTGCAGCTCTCCACGCGGAGCTACAAATAGAATGAATCTGACTCTCCATGTTTGGCGCCAGAGCGGCCCCAGGGACGCGGGTCGTCACGAACGATACGAAGCGTCGGACATATCCGAGCAAATGTCGTTTCTCGAGCTGCTCGATGTCGTCAACGAGCGCTTGACCAACGAAGGGAAGGAGCCGATCGCCTTCGAGCATGACTGTCGTGAAGGTATCTGTGGCTCATGTGGTATGATGATCAATGGAGTGCCTCATGGGCCGAAGACGCTTACGACTGCGTGTCAGCTCCATATGCGTTCGTTCAGTGACGGGGACGAGATCTGGATCGAGCCGTGGCGTGCGACGGCATTCCCGGTTCTGAAGGACCTCGTCGTCGATCGATCCGGCTTCGACCGGATCATCGAGTCCGGCGGTTACATTTCGGTTCGCACGGGGTCAGCCCCGGACGGGAACGCAGTTCCCATTCGTAAAGAGGACGCCGACGCCGCCTTCGACGCGGCGACATGCATTGGATGTGGCGCCTGCGTCGCAGCCTGTCCCAACGCATCGGCGATGCTCTTCACAGCGGCGAAGGTGACGCATCTCGCGAAGGTCCCTCAGGGACAGACCCAGCGATGGGATCGCGTGCTGTCCATGGTCGATGCGCACGACTCGGAGGGCTTCGGGAACTGCACGAACCACGGCGCCTGTCAGGAGGCATGCCCGAAGGGCATTTCGATCGACTACATCGCGCATCTGAACAGGGATCTCATCAAGGCCACGCTCACGGCGAAGCCCGACGTCTCTGGGAAGAACGCCTGACAGACGCGGGAGTGACACCTTTTCGCGCAGCACAGTAGTGTTCGGCGGTCAGTGCCCTGAGGTATCCGGGGCCATCATGTGTTCACTGTGGTCCATGCCCGACATGTCGCCTGCAGAGTCGGGCTGCATCGGCATCCCCTCCATCTGCATTTTATCCATTGGCATGCCCATCTCGGCCTGACGTTGCATGTCGCGAAGGCCGGCGACTATGGAGTCCGGAACGAGGGTCCAAGCGTAGTCGATCACCAACCGGACCTGGTCATCGGTCAACGCCGCTGGTGGCATGGCGGGTGGCACCCCGGAGCGGATGAGCTGAATGAGCTGTTTTATCGGGTGGTGACCGAGATGCTCAAGCAGGCTGGGCGGCGCGATCGGAAGGCGTTCGGCCATCGGACCGTCTCCGAGCGCCCGCTCACCGTGGCAGTCCACGCAGTGAGCCTCAAAGAGCACCTGGCCTTCGCTGACTTGTTCGGCCTCGCCGCCTCCGCACGCTGTCAGCGCGAGTGCGAGCACCGCTGCGGTCGTGAAGAGCCTCCTGTCATACGCTGCGTTCATCGGAGGCTACGGTTTGGTTGAATGGACGAGGATCGAGGTCAGGATGATGACTCCGGCGGCGAATCCGACTTCCCACGCGCCTCGCCGTCGGATCGACTCGCCCCCCTCTGCGCTGTCGCTCACGGGCACACCCTGACGCCAGTTCCAGAACCCTAAGCCCAGAATGAGCAGGACAAGCCCGATCTTGGCACTCAGGATCCGGCCGTATCCGGTCGCCCACAGATCGGAGACGGTTGTGAGGTGTGTCCACGAGAGTGCGCCACCCATCGTGAGAAGGGTACCGACGCCCACCAACGCAAGCGGAGAAAAACGCTGGATCTGGGCCCCGAAGATGGCCGGAGCTCGATCAGTGGCGCTGGTCGAGCGTGCATCCAGAAGGATCACCGAGAGCGTCCCGATCCAGATGCCGGCGGAGAACGTGTGTAATCCGTCGGCCGTGAGGGCTGCGTTACGCCATGAGTCCGCGCCCATGGCGTGCCCTGAAAAGGCCAGGGTCGCACAAAGACTCAAGACGAGGAGCACGAGCCCCCACCAAACGGGCGACACCCGGAAGGTGAAATCGTCCTGCTCTGTCGTATCACGCACACCGAACCACAGTGTCACGAGTAAGACCACGACAACGAGGCCCTGGCCCATCCATACGGTGCCCCACACGGTCTGGAAGAGGAGCAGCGAGACATCGTCCCACAGGGGTGCGAAGGGGTCGCGGAAGGCTATGACCTGCAAGACTCCACGCATGGCCCAGGCGAGCGCTACGAACACGGCAGATGCCCGGCTCCAGCGGACGACGCTGTGTGCCACAGGAGCAAGGAAGCTGGCCTCGGCAGACAGTGCGGCCGCAGCCCCGGGCGCCACGACCACCCGCCATGCGACGCACCCTACAATGAAGATGGTGGCGGAGAAGAGAAGGCCCTGCTGCATGGTCGTGAGGAGCCAGATCAACGTCCGACCACCTCGAACGTGAAGTCTCCCCGCATGACGTGGCCATCATCAGCGATGCAGCGCCACTGCACGACGTACCTGCCGGCTGGAAGCGCTGGATCCATCTGTACCGACAGCTGTCTGGGGTCAGTTGCATCGGCCTCCGGTGGACTGCTTCGAACCAGCCGACGAGAGGCATTGACCACCCGAATGGAGGCGCCACGCATGAGGGGCGCATCTGAGAAGAAGAGGCGCACCTCACTGACCTCGTTGCTAACCGTCTGATCATCTTCCGGGAGCGAGGCCTCGAGCGTGATGTGCGGCATGGCGCTCACGATCGGGGCCGCAGCGGAGACGTCCTCGATGGCCGCTGAGACCGCCTCGGACGGATCCGCCGCACCCAGCAGCGAAACGCCTACGGAGAACATCCCGAACGCGCCGAACTTCTTACTCCATGGAGCTGTACGAATCATTCTACCTCTGCTTCGGAGGACCTGGTTGCTGCTTCGAATCACCTTTGCCATCATGGGATTGAGCCTCCCGAGCAACAAGCCCTCACGACGACCCAGTACAGCTATGAGTCCAGGTCCCAGGCGCATGTTCCTTTTGCTTGGTGCGTTCACCCTCTGGGTAACGCCCTCGCTCGAGGCTCAGAAGCACAGCACGCTTGGGGAGGCTGAGACGCTCCGAGAGCAACATCCGGATGTGCTGGAGATGCTGGATCGTCTGGACCGTGCGCATGGCGTGCTCCTCCACGGACTGGCGACGGAGGGGGAAGCCGTTCGGGCCAGTGGCTCCGATCTTCCGACCTTCGGCTTCGAGTTCGACATGGTCGATCGCCTGACCTTCCTGGTGCAGGGCGAAGGAACGTCTCAGGACGTTGACGATGCAGATTCTGGTTTCGATGGGCTTGGGCCTCGGGCCGCCGGGATCATTCGATGGGGGCAGGCGTTCCAGCGGGAGATCGTCTCGATCCTCTCGGATCAGGACCTCCCCGATCCCCGAGCGGCGCTGGCCGACGCCGTTGGGCTCTACAGGAGCCGGCCCGAAGCCGCGCTGACCAGCGAGCCCAAGAACATGGATATCCTGTATGACCATGCCTATGCCTTCGACTTCCGGACGGGGTACGCCGACCTCGACGGTTTCATCTGGGCCGGCCACTGGTTTCGGCTGGCCGTCACGGAGCCCCTGACGGATATCGATCCGGGGCTGGAACGCATAGTGGGGATCGAGACGGTCACGAATCGCTACCTCTCGAAGCTCACATATGGCGAACCGCCCGAGTTCTTCCCGAGCGAGATCCCGCTCGCACCAGCGATCGCACCCGGCCTGATCTGGCTCAGTCCGGAAGCGGCGATGATCTGGGACAATTTGAGCCTGTATCTCGAGGTGCTGTCCGACGTGCTTGCAGCCCCGACCACGCCGGACGTCACGGGGGCGATCACGGCGACGACCGACTTCTTCATGGATCCGGAACTCGCAGTCACTGATCAGGACGAGTGGGAAATCATGGCACTCCGCCACGGGATCTTCTTTCAGGGCGGCTATCCTCTTTCCGTCATGACGGAAAGTGAGCTGAACGTGGACGGCCACGCGGCCCACCTCAGCGGTGGTGCAGGCGGTCCCGGGCTCACCATTCCGGGCATGCCACGGAGTCGGAATTGACGCCTTGGGCGTGGGTGGGACTGGCTGCTCTGGGTAGTCTGAGCCTGAGCGCCTGCGGAGACGCCGCCTCCGAATTTCCCACGTCGTTTGAGGGACTCGAGCTGGACACAATCGTCGAGATCGGCGCAGCCACAGGTGCTGCATTCGAGACGTTTCAGGGCATCTGGGATATCGAGGCGGACCGGGACGGGCGTCTCGCGGTGCTGGATCTGGGTGGGCCGGTCATCCACATGTATGACATCGGCGGCCAGCACCTCTCGTCGCTGGACGACACGGGTCTGGAGGAGGGTCATCTTGATCGGCCGTCCGGAATCGCCTGGAGTGAGCCGGGTGAACTCATGGTCTGGGACCCGGGCAGCTCCTGGGTCTCGAGCTTCGACGTTGATGCGGCCACCATCGAGTTCGAGGAACGTTGGCGAGCCTTCGCCTTCGGTGAGACCGGCTTCTGCGCTTCGGGTGATCGCACCTTCATCAGCTACTGGATGAACGACCAGATCATCCACGAACTGGGTCCGGAAGGACCAGTCCGCTCGTTCGGTGCCGCGCCCGCGGTCGTTGGCGCGGAGTCGCTGGGGCCGGAGTTGAAAGAGATCGCGACCGAAGAGCTTACGCCGTCCGCGTTGCTGTGTACGCCTGCAGGCGTACTCGACGTCGGCTTCGTCCAGTCGCTGGTGCGGCTTCACGATATGGACGGGAACGAAGTCTGGAGCCGTGGCTTCGATGACTTCAACCCGATCCTCGTCTACAGTGACGATGGGATCGGGCTCGGCCGTGGATTCGATGCGGAAGAGGGCTCGTTCCTGCTCCGTTCCTTGGTGTCCTGGGGTGAATCGATGGTGCTGGTGCAGCACGAGGTCCGCACCCGGGAGATCCCCGAAGAGGGGGATGTAGAGGTCTTCGAGTCTCGGTTGCTTCGACTCTACGATGGTGTCGAGGTCGCGCGTACACGAGACCTCCCGCTCGTGCTCGGCGCGCAGGGGCCACGGCTCTATCTGGTGAGCCAGGATCCGTTTTCCAGGGTCACCGTGGTCGAGGTTCGCTGACTGACCGGTGACGGAGTCTGCGGCGAGCCCTATCGTGGCTGCTCCTCTTGCGCCATTCGTCGCCATGAGTGCTCCGTCGATTCCTGCTGGAGCATCAGTCGCCGAGCTGAGCCGTGAGGTGGAGTTCGGTACAAAGGGGCGCCTTCGCCTCAGTGGATCCGACCTTTCGGACATGAGCAACGCGAAGATGTTCGTCGACGGAGAGCGAGTCTCCTCGCTCGAGGACATCCACCCCGAGGACGTCGAACGGATGGATGTGATTGTCGGGGGGGATGGTGACGAGATTCAGGTCACCTTGAAGCGCTCGGCCTCCTCGGGCGGACTTTGATCCCAGCGGAGGCGGTGGCCCTCAGGGGCCGTCGTCTCCGTAGTCGGGCTCGCAGACCGACTCGCCGCCCTCACCCGCGAGATCAACGCCTACCCATAACACCAGTGTCGTATCGCGGGCTTCGCTCCAGCGGAAGTCGATGTCGACCTGAGCCTGCATCCCGAAGTTGTGCTCGAACGGTACACCGGCGCCGGGCTCCGCTTCGACCCGCAGTACTGATCCCAGGACCTGCTCGCGAGCCTCGATCGCCCACGTACCGGAGTGACCGTGCCAGACGTTGACGCACCCGGCGATCGTGAGTGCCAGCATCGGTACTCGGACAGTACTGAAGCTGCCTTGCCCTGCCACGATAGGAATCCTGACCCATCCGCCACCGCTCTGCATGCCGGACAGCACGTCAGTGACGCCTGCGCGATCTTGGGCCGAAGCGTCCAGGGCTGTGGTCAGAAAAACGCCGGTGACGAGTGCGAGTACGGGTGCGAGACGGTTCATGCTCAATCGTACCGGGAGGTTCGTCAGGAAGATCCTCAGAATGGGCTGCGGATCGTCCTGCGCATCTCGACAACTCGTTCGAGCGCGGTGAGAGAGGTGGCATCCACTGCCGACGAGAATCGTGGATCGTTCTCTACCGGCTCGAAGAGTGCCGAGCCGAGGATTCGCGTATCGACACCCGCGGGAGAAAGGTCGAACGCGAACTCGAGCCACCTCGTCGCGTCGACGGCGTCACCGATCATACCGTAGTAGCTGGCTAGGTCCTGGGCGCGCAGCTCGGCGGTATAGTCGGGGTTCGGGCTCCCCACGGTCTCGAGCTGTCTCTCAGCGCGCTCGACCATCTGGCGCGCTTCTTCGGACCGCCCGGCGGCATACAGACAGAGTGCCTCGACGAGATCGTAAACGCCGAACTCGATCTGAAGGCACTCCTCCGGCTGTCCTGTCATGGCGAGTGCCCGACCTTCAAAAGCCTTCGCGAGCAGAAGCTGGTCTTCCAATCGATACGCTTCGCGCGCCTCGGCGATCGCGACATCGTAGCGACCGAGTTGGAAGCCGAGGGAGGCAAGGGCGGTGCGACGGCCTGCCTGGAGTGGATCCAGGTCGCGGGCCCGTTCCGCCTCCGCGAACGCCTCGTCGATTCGGCCCTGTCCGGCCAGAATTCGAGCGGACCAGCTGGGACCGTTCGGAGCGTTGGGCGCCAGGGCCTCGGCCTGATCGAAATCTGCGGCGGCGCCCTCGAGGTCGAGTCCAAGCAGTGCCCGGATGTATCCCCGTGCCGAGTAGCCGTTCGCAGCACGTGGGTCGGCCTCGATGGCCGCGTCGGCTGCGGCGAGCGAGCGAGCAGCCAGTTCGTACGGTGAGATCCCGATGTCGTACTTGTAATACAGGGTGAGTGCGAAGGCCGAGGACAGCGCTGAGAGTGCGGCGGCTGACCGCGGCTCGAGTCCGATCGCCTCGCGGAATCGCTCCACCGCTTCGCGCATGCCGTCCGGAGTACGACCGCCGAGGGCGGTGTTGCCTGCCAGGTACGCGTCACGACCGGGGCCGATGACCGACCCCCCGGGATCGAAACGGTCCTCGAGACCGACACCTTCCAGAAAGTCGAGGGCCATCTCGTTCGCCACGCGGACCTGCTCACGGTCAAGATCCTCAAGGTCCACGAAGTACTGCTCCCGTGGAAACAGGATCCCTTCGGCGTTGGACTCCAGGACGCTTACGACCAGCTGTGTCCCACTGCGCTCGATGTAACCGCGAAGCCAATGCTGGACGCCGAGCGACTTGAGGAGGTCCCTCGTCCCCGTGCTGTCATTCATGGCAGAGGAGGCCGAGAACATGTCCTGGACTTCGACCTCCCGCACCGTAGTCAGACGGGCGATGACCTCCTCGGCCATGGACAAGCCGAGCAGGTCGAAGCTCTCGTCACCCGTTCGATTTTCGAACGGAGTCACGGCGACGGACGACTCGTAGAGGCCGTCAGCCGATGCCGTCGCGGCCCAGAACTGAATCGCCAGGCCCATGGCCGCGATCAGCATGAGGCCTGCGGCCACGCGCATGGGCATGGTCAGCCACTTTGCCCGGCCCTGGCCGTTGTCCACCCTCAGGGCACCAGTTCGGTTCGCAACGAGGAGCGCGTCCGCGAAGTGTGTGACCGCTTTGGGTCGGTCTACCGGAGATTTGGCGAGAGCCTGGGCGATGACCTGCTCGAGTGGCCGCGGAACTGACGAACGAATCGAACGCAGCGACGGCATGGTGTCCGTCAGATGGCGCGCGAGCGTTGCCTGCGCCGTTCGGCTGTGGAACGGGGGCTGACCGGCGAGCATTTCGTAGAGGACGCAGGCCAGGGCATAGGTATCCGTCCGTCCGTCGATCGCCTCCTCGCCCCCCGCCTGCTCCGGACTCATGTAGTCGGGCGTGCCGATCGGTAGTCCACTCTGCGTGAACTCGCCGCCGCTTTCCGCCGCGCGCAGAGCCCGCGCGATACCGAAGTCGGCGACCACCGCGTGCCCACTCTGGAAGAGAATGTTCGACGGCTTGATGTCGCGGTGGACAATGCCCTTGCCGTGGGCGTGCTCGAGCGCGTCCGCGACCTGGTGAGTGATCTTCAGCGACTCCTCGATCGGGAGGAGTCCCTCGGTATCGAGACGATCCCGAAGGCTCTGACCCGCGATGTATGGCATCACGTAGAAGAGGGTGCCACCGGCGTCGCCTGCAGCGTAGATCGGGACGATGTGCGGGTGCTGCAGGCGGGAGGTGACCTCGACTTCGCGAACGAAGCGCTCACGGCCTAGCCGTGCGGAGAGCTCTTCGTCGAGCACCTTGATCGCGACATCTCGCTCCGGCAGGGATTCACGAGCCAGATAGACGCGCGACATCCCTCCTCGATCCAACTCCTGGACGAGGGTGTAGCGCTCAGGGAGCGCTGCCTGAAGCCGTTCGATCTCAGTTGGCAACGGGTATCCGCTGATCGTACGAAACGTGCTGGTACCTCACATCTTAACCTTAGTGCTCCGCTGCAGGTCCGCCAGTTTGCGAGACTTTCGCCCCATGCAGTGCAGTGCAGCGCACCGGTGGCTCTTCGGGGGAGGCCGCCTGACCTCGGTTTGGCTCGAGCCAGTCGGTGTCTTAGGTTGCACTGCCGCCAGGGGCACCGTGCCCGCTCGTCCTGAGGACGCGCAGGCACGGTTGAGAGCGACCCTTGGAACCTGATCCGGTTGAGACCGGCGTAGGGAGCGCGGCGACGACGAGGCTCAGATCTCCTGGTGGCCTGCCTCGGCTCGCGCTTTCCGCCGAATGGTGAGCCTAATGAGCGACACGAACGGCAGCGGAACGCAGATCTCTTCGACGAACGGAAACGGCCGCCAACGCGTCGCGCCGAAGACCGAGGACGTCGGTACCGACTACCCCGGTGCCTTCCCGAACTCCAGGAAGATTCATGTGGATGGGACGCGTGGCGTGCGCGTGCCCATGCGTGAGATCCAACTCACAGGCGGGGAATCTCCCTTCCGCGTGTACGACACGAGCGGCCCGGGAGAGATCGACGTCCGACAAGGGCTCGAGGTACTTCGCGATCCCTGGATCCGGGAACGCGGGGATATTGTCGAGGTGCAGCGGACACGGACGCCGACCGATGCGGTCGAGATGCCCGAGGGCCTCAGCCGTCGTACGCTGCGGGGAACCGGATCCGTCACCCAGATGACCTACGCTCGTCGCGGTGAGGTCACGCCGGAGATGGAGTTCGTGGCGATCCGTGAAGGGATGGCGCCGGAGTTCGTTCGTGACGAGGTCGCGCGTGGGCGGGCGATCATCCCGGCGAACATCAATCACCCGGAGATCGAGCCGATGATCATCGGCCGGAACTTCAAGGTGAAGATCAACGCAAACATCGGAAATTCGGCGGTCTCGTCCTCGATCGAAGAAGAGGTAGAGAAGCTCCGCTGGGCGACACTGTGGGGCGCTGACACCGTCATGGATCTGTCGACGGGAAAGAACATCCATGAGACCCGTGAGTGGATCCTCCGCAATTCGCCGGTCCCGATCGGGACGGTGCCGATCTATCAGGCGCTGGAGAAGGTCGATGGGGTTCCGGAAGAGCTCACGTGGGAGATCTACCGGGACACGATTATCGAGCAGTGTGAGCAGGGCGTCGATTATTTCACCGTGCACGCCGGCGTTCTTCTTCGCTTCATCCCGATGACGGCGAACCGGATGACGGGGATCGTATCAAGGGGTGGTTCGATCCTGGCCAAGTGGTGCATGGCGCACCACAAGGAGAACTTCACCTACACGCACTTCCCCGAGCTGTGCGAGATCATGGCGGCGTATGACGTCTCCTTCTCGCTCGGCGACGGTCTGCGTCCGGGCTCGCTCTACGACGCGAACGACGAGGCACAGTTCGCCGAGCTGAAGGTGCAGGGCGACCTGACGAAGATCGCGTGGGAGCACGGTGTTCAGGTGATGAACGAAGGCCCCGGTCACGTGCCCATGCATCTCATCAAAGAGAACATGGAGAAGCAGCTCGAGTGGTGTAACGAGGCGCCGTTCTACACGCTCGGTCCGCTCACGACTGACATTGCACCGGCGTACGATCACATCACCTCCGCGATCGGTGCGGCGCAGATCGGGTGGTACGGGACGGCGATGCTGTGCTACGTCACGCCCAAGGAGCACCTCGGGCTTCCGAACCGAGACGATGTGAAGCGTGGTGTCATCACCTACAAGATTGCCGCACATGCGGCGGACCTGGCCAAGGGGCATCCGGGTGCGCAGGACTGGGACAATGCGCTCTCCAAGGCGCGATTCGAGTTCCGTTGGCGGGATCAGTTCAACCTCGCGCTCGATCCGATCACTGCCCTGGAGTACCACGATGAGACGTTGCCGGCGGAGGGGGCGAAGGTCGCCCACTTCTGCTCGATGTGTGGACCGAAGTTCTGCTCGATGAAGATCACCGAGGACATCCGACAGTTCGCTCGAGAGCAGGGCCTCGCCGAGTCCGAAGCGATCGACACGGGGATGGAGCAGATGGCGGATGAGTTCCGCGAGAAGGGTGGTGAGATCTACGTGGAGGCAGGCGACTGAGCTCAGGCTCACCCTGGATCGACCCCGGGACTCGGTACCCGATGAGAGAGCCCCCGACCGCGACTGCGGCCGGGGGCTCTCGACATCTGGCTGGTGGCCTGACCACCTCAGTCGAGGCGGTCGGGCCGGGGTCTCAGTCCTCCGAGATCGGCCGCCCCGTCAGGTAGTCGACGGCCAGGCTCGCGAGCGCCCGTACCCCGATCGGCAGCGCTCGCTCGTCAGCGTAGAAGTAGGGCGAGTGGTTCGGGTGCACGAGCGTCGGATCGTCCGCACCCACACCGAGCCCGATGAAGAGTCCCGGGGCTTCCTGTGCGAAGTAGGAGAAGTCCTCGGCTCCCGTTGCCGGTGGCTGGGAAACTGCGCCGTCTCCGACGATCCGCTGGAGCGACGGTACCATCTGCCGCGTCAGAGCCGGATCGTTCACCGTCACCGGATAACCAAGGCTGATCGTCACATCCGCCTCCGCCCCATTTGCCGCAGCGATGCTCTCGGCCATACGACGGACCCGCTCGTGCACGAGTGTCCGAGTGTCGGGGTTGAGCGTCCGGATGGTCCCGATCATGAGCACCGTGTCCGGAATGATATTTCCCCGGTTGCCGCCTTCGATCTGGCCGATGGTAACAATGGCTGGCGAGTCCGTGAGATCGACCTGCCGGCTGACGACCGTTTGAAGCCCGTTGATGATCTGCGCGGAGGTCACGATCGGGTCGACGCCGCCCCAGGGCATTGCTCCGTGGGTCTGGATACCGCGCACGACGATGCGGAGCCCGTCCGAGCTCGCGAGCATGCCACCCTCACGGTACGAAATCATGCCGACTGGGGAAGGGAAGACGTGCAGGCCGAAGACCGCGTCGACTTTCGGGTTCTCCATCGCGCCGTCTGCGATCATCGGTTCGGCACCCCCGGGCCCTTCCTCGGCCGGCTGGAAGAGGAACTTGACCGTGCCCGGCAGGTCGTCGCGCATCTCGCTGAGGATTGCTGCGACCCCCATCAGAATTGCGACGTGGTTGTCGTGCCCGCAGGCGTGCATCACGCCGACCTCACGGCCCTGCCACTGCGTGGTCACCCTGGAAGCGAAAGGCACGTCGGCGAGCTCCGTGACAGGCAGACCGTCCATGTCGGCCCTGAGGGCGACAACGGGCCCGGGAAGACCGCCTTTCAGCACACCGACGACACCTGTACCGCCGACGCCAGTCTGCACGTCGATCCCAAGCGACTCGAGATGCTCGGCCACGATTCCGGCGGTGCGGAACTCCTGCATGCCGAGCTCGGGGTTGGCGTGGATATCTCGCCGCCAGTCTACGACCTGGTCGTTGATGGCTGCCGTCAGCTCATCGATCGTGCCGTGCAGCGGGTTCGTACTCTGCGCCGCGACGGGGGCGGCGCAGAGCAGGATCACGGCTAAGGCGGCCATCGGGCCGCGCCCAGTGGCGCTCATGTCAGTTCCTTCGTAGAAGTGGCTTCGAGTCTGCGCCGGAGGCTAGACGGGCCACTTCTGATCGGCAAGCAGCGCAGGGCCGCAACGACGCTGAATCGTGCGAGACGGTGTGACAACCGAAAAGGTGACGGGCCAATGCTGCGCCCTGTTTTCCGGCGGGTCGCCCGACACGTCGTGGTGCGGTAACATTCGGCCCTCTGCGCCTCATATCTGGGTCGCATTCCCTTCAATCCGCACTGCAGACCGGAGCACAGTCCGACTTGAAGCGCATTCTCATTACGGGCGCAGGTGGCCAGATCGGCTCCTGGCTTGCTCCCCGACTCCGCGACCTGTACGGCGCGGCCAACGTCCTCGTGACCGACGTGCGACATCTGGGCCCTGAGGTGACCGAGGCCGGTCCCTTCCAGGTCCTCGATGCGACGGATGCCAGCGCGGTCGCCCAGGCTGTTATGGGACACCAGGCGGATACGGTCTATCACCTCGCCGCCATCCTTTCAGCGACTGGAGAGAACGATCCCGGGCTGGCATGGCGCGTAAACATGTCCAGTCTCGAGGCCGTGCTGGAGGTGGCGCGCGAGCAGGCATGTGCCGTATTCACGCCCAGCTCCATTGGCGCATTCGGCCCGGACACGCCCAAAGACCCCACGCCGCAGGACACCATCATGCGGGCGGCCACCATGTACGGAATCACCAAGGTCGCCGGCGAGCTCCTGTGCGACTACTACCACACCCGGTACGGTGTCGACACGCGCGGTGTCCGATTTCCGGGCCTGATTTCGTACGGTGCGCCTCCTGGAGGCGGCACGACGGACTGGGCCGTGGACATCTTCTACAAAGCCAGCTCTGCTGGTCGCTACACCTGCTTTCTGGGGCCCGAGTCGCAGCTCGACATGATGTACATGCCGGATGCGATCGATGCCCTCGTCGGTATCATGGAAGCGGATCCGGAGCGGCTCGTGCACCGGAACGCATTCAACGTGACGGCGATGCAGCTCACGCCCACTAGTTTGGCGGCTGAGATCCAGAAGCATATTCCAGACTTCGAGATCGACTACGACGTGGATCCGGTTCGGCAGTCCATTGCCGACTCGTGGCCTGATCGCATCGACGACTCCGCCGCTCGCGAGGAGTGGGATTGGAGTCCGTCGTTCGACGCGGCTGCCATGACGGTCGACATGCTCGAGCACCTTACCAACTGACGATTGAGTGGAGATCTGAATGCCTTCCGATCGCCTGACTGAGGCGCTGAACCGACATCTTGCCGAGCTCGACACATCGGGCACCGCGAAAGGCGCGGAAACCGTGGTAGTCGGCGTGAAGCGTGCCGAAGGGGACCGTGGCCCCCGCTTCCTCCTCGAAGGCGAGGGGGACACGGAGTTCATGAGGATGAATTCCAACTCCTACATGGGGCTCGGGCTGCACCCGTCTGTCATGGCTGCCGAAGAGAAGACGACCGCCGAGTTCGGTGCGGGCCCGGGTGCCGTTCGTTTCATCTCGGGCAGCTACGCAGCCCACGTGGAGCTAGAGGAGGCTCTGGCTGCGTTTCACGGGCGAGAAGCAGGGATGATCTTCTCGTCCGCGTACGCCGCGATCGTATCGACGATTACTCCACTCGTGACCCCCGACACGGTTCTGATTTCGGACGAACTGAACCACAACTGCATCATCAGCGCGATGAAGCTGTCGCGGCCGGCGGGTAAGGCGATCTACGCTCATAACGATATGGCGCAGCTCGACGCAGCCCTCGAGAAATGGAAGGGCAAGGCGAAGCGAGCTCTGGTAGTGACCGACGGCATTTTCTCCATGAGAGGCGATCACGCGCCGCTCGACGAGGTGATGGCGCTGTGTCAAAAGCACGACCACGCGTTCGAAGAGAACGTGGTATGTCTGGTTGACGACTCGCACGGGGTAGGAGCCTTCGGCCACACGGGCCGGGGCACTGAGGAGTACACAAAGTGCGCGCCGGCAGATCTTCTGGTCGGGACGCTCGGTAAGGCGTTCGGCGTGAACGGAGGGTACGTCGTCGGAAATGAGTCCATGATTCGCTTCTTCCGCGAATCGTCACAGATGTACATCTACTCGAACCCGATCACGGTCGGCGAAGCCGCGGCAGCACTCGCAGCGCTTCGGGTGGTCGACAGCGCGGAAGGCGCGGTGCTCCTGGAGAATCTCCGAGGGCTCACCAAGCGCTTTGAAGACGGTTTGTCACGGATCGGAGTCGAGACGATTCCGGGTGATCATCCGGTGGTGCCCCTCATGATCCGTGATACCGCCAAGACGCACGACCTCGTGCGGCACCTCTACGACAACGGTGTTCTGGTCACGGGTCTGGCTTACCCGGTGGTGCCCAGAGGAGACGAGGAGATCCGCACTCAGGTCAATGCGGACCACACGGAGGCGGACATCGACCGCGTGCTGGACATCCTTGAGGCGTACATGGCCTGACGGCGGCTGTCCCCCGTAGGTTCAGGGCGTGTTGTCAGTCCCTGCGGAGTGTGGCCTTGTGGAGCAATCGAGCGGAACACCTGACGTCGATCGTGCTGGCGCTGATTCAGGGCGTGGGCCAATTGGAGTTCGCGAGGACCAGGACGCAGGAGGCAGACGTACGATCTCCCGACGTGACGTGGTCCGTATTGGACTCGGTGCGGCCGGAGCAGTCGTCGGGGCGCCTTTCATCAACGTCGGCTGTTTCCAGCTCTTCGGCTGGTCACCCCAGGAGTACACGCGGCGCTGCGTCGATCTGGTTCAGGATTCTCTGATCATCGACATGCTCGGTCTCACGACGCTCAACAGTGAGGTTCGGGAACGCTGGGGACCGGACTTCTCTAATCTCGATGCCGCCGCTGTCGCCGAGTTCAGGGATTCGGAGATCGACGTCCTCCATATCGCGCGAGGTGTCGGCGGGCGCACCGCCGACGAAGCGTACGACAGGACGCTCGGGTTCGTGGCGAGCTTCAACTCGATTATCGCGAATCGTCCCGACGTCTTCGTCCGGATCGACTCGGCCGAAGATCTCGACACGGTCCACGGCTCGGGGCGAACTGGTATTCTGATCGGTATCCAGGACTCGGCGCACTTTCGGACTCCTGACGACGTGAGCAGCTTCCACTCCCTCGGGCAGCGGGTGAGTCAGCTGACCTACAACAGCCGGAACATGATCGGCAACGGGTCGACGGAACGAGTCGACGGCGGCATCAGTGATTTTGGTGTCGCGGTTGTCGAGGAGATGAACCGGGTCGGGATGGCTGTCGACGTTTCGCACTCGGGTGACCAGACGACTCTGGACGCCTGCGAGGTCTCACGCGCTCCGGTGCTGTATACCCACTCGAACGCGCGGGCCCTCAACCCTGGTCATCCACGCTGCAAGACGGACGAGGCGATTCTGCGGATGGCGGAGACCGGCGGTGTGATGGGGATAACCGGTGTGCGCAACTTCGTGACGGGTGAGGAACCCACCACGATCGAGCATTACCTCGACCACTTCGACCATGTCCGGGACCTGATCGGGGTCGAGCAACTCGGGATCGGCTCCGACATCGATCTGCACGGCTACGATGATATGCCGAAAGCCGAATACGATGCGTTAAAAGCCAACTACAAGGGGTCCTATGCCTTCCGCGACAAAATCGACATCGACGAGATCGCGCACCCGAAGCGCATGTTCGACGTAACTGATGGGCTGATTCGGCGCGGGTACACCGACGATCAGATTCGTGGAATCCTGGGCGGCAACTTCCAACGCGTACTGGGAGAAATCTGGGCGGGGATGTAACCGCTGGATCAGCCAGGCGAGACGAAGGCCCCACACGATACGATGGTTCGGGTGGGGCCTTCGGTATTGCTGGAGCGCTGGGGCCAGTTTACTGGCTGGCCGGACCCCTGAAGGTCTGGTGGCATCCGCTGCACGTGCCGCGCACGGCCTGCATCGCAGCTCCGACGGCTTCCGCATCGCCGGACTCAGCCGCCTCGACCAGGCTGGCGGTCGCAGTCTGGATTGCGGTTACGCTGTCCATGAAACCATCGCTGTCGGACCAGATCGTGGGGAGCGCACGCCCTCCCTCCGAGCCTCCGGGGAACGCGTTGGCCAGCGCCTGCGCCATGCCGTGGAAGGCCTGCGCGTGATGAACAGCGTGGCCCATCGGGGCGGCATCGCCCATAGCGGCACCCACGCCCCCCATATGCATACGGAACGCCTGCATGAGCGACTGGCGGTACTCGACCACGTCCTCCTGCGCTTCGATGGTGTTCGGCGCACCAACACCGACGCCGACCGCCAGGGTCAGTGCTGCAATGATGCTTCTGGGAGACTTCACGGCTGTGCTTCCGGTGGGGACCGCGGAGGGTCCGTTTATTTCATGGGTATAACTACGGATTCGACGTTAACGGCCAACCTGCGGGAGCGCGAGCGCGACGAGGCGGCCTGTGGTATCACGGTCGCCGATGGCGACGACGATGAATTGGCGCCCGTCCGCCTGATAGGTCATGGGTGCTCCGGAGGTGCCTGCAGGGAGGTCCATCTCCCAAACGACCTCTCCGGTCTGTTTGTCCCATGCACGGAACGCCTTTCCACCGGCGATCGGAAGGATCGAGAGCGCGTCCTCTGTGCCCTCGCCAATGAAGAGCAGGGATCTGGTCAGGAGCGGTGCCGGACGCCCACGCTGTCCAAGCCATGGCAGGTCGAGGTCGGCGATGGCCGGATGGTCGCGCGGACCCGGGCCGTTGGCCTTCATCCACGCATGCTCGCCGTCATTCATGTCGATCGCAGTGATCCGGCCGTAGGGGGGCTTGAGCAGCGGTAGACCGCTGGGCATGGGCACCTCTCGAGGAAGGCCGCGGATGTACCGGTGGTCTGAGCTGTCCGGCAGAGGGGGCGGAACCAGCGCGGTGACATTGGGCGACGTCACCGATGGGATGAACATCATGCCCGTCTCCGGGTCGACTGCCGCCCCTCCCCAGTTGGCCCCGCCCACCCACCCGGGCATCAGAATCGTGCCGCGCTTCCCGTCGACACCTCGCACGGTCGGGGGCGTGAACATCGGCCCGTATACGTAGTCATCGAGAATCTCTTCTGCCTCTGCCCTCAATTCAGGTGTGAAGTCGATGAGGTCATCGATCGTGATTCCCTGGTGATCAAACGGGGCCGGGTGCGTTGGAAAAGGCTGCGTCTCCGAAGCGATCTCGCCAGGCACAGGAGAGGGTGGCACCAGCCGGTCCTCGATCGGCCAGATTGGCTCGCCCGTCTCCCGATCAAGGGCGAAGACGAAGGCCTGTTTGGTCACCTGAGCTACCACCTTTCGCGGCTCCCCGTCGATCACGACGTCGAGGACGTTGGGCGCAGCGGGTGGGTCGTAATCCCACAGCCCGTGCCGCACCATCTGGTAGTGCCAGACCCGTTCACCTGTGTCTACGTCGACCGCTACGACCGACTCGCCGTAGAGATTGTCCCCTGGCCGAGCGCCCCCGTACCAGTCGTTGGTCGTGGTCTTGAGCGGCAGATAAACGTGGCCGAGCTCTTCGTCCGCGCTCATGAGCGTCCAGACATTTCCGTTTCCGCTGTACACCCAGGACGAGTCGGCCCACGTCTCGAGCGCGGGGTCGCCAGGCTCCGGAATCGGACTGAAGCGCCAGCGCAGCTCTCCGGTCCTGATGTCGTAAGCACGCACGTAGCCAGGAGGGGCCGTCGTCCAGTTCCGGTTCGGAACCATGGCGGTCGTACCCACGATGACGACGTCGCGCACGATCAGCGGAGCAGAGGTCCACGAGTACGTGAGCACACGAGGGTCGGGGTCATCCGCCAGGTTCACAGCTCCGGAACCACCGAACTCCGGATCGGGTCGACCTGTAGCTGCGTCGATCGAAACCAGATATTCGCCCGATCCGAGCAGGATGCGCTCGTCGGTCCCGTCACTCCAATACGCCACGCCACGGTTCGACCGACCTCCTGGGACATCCCGAAGTCCCGACTCGTAGGGGTCATAACGCCAGATCTCACGCCCGGTCGTGGGATCGAGGGCGACCGCCTGACCCATGTTGGTCGAGGTGTAGAGGCGCTCCCCGATCTTGATGGGTGTCGCCTGGTAATTGGGGTTCACTGAGGCGCCCTCATGCTCTCCAGTCAGGTGATAGTCCGCAGACTCCCAAGTCCACGCGACCTCGAGCTGGCCAACGTTTTCGGCTGAGATCTGGTTGAGCGGAGAGTACTTGGTCGCCGCGAGATCGCGGGCGTAATGAGGCCAGTCCGCTCCGTCGTCGACGGTCGGTGCGTTCGAGCACGCGCCGAGTCCTGAACTGAGGATGACGATCGGGAGCATGACGCTCGAGAGGGGCCGCATTCGGGGCATGGAGACTCCTGGGGTGGACGCTGAAGACCGCGAAGATGGCCGAGGACCGGTGTGCGGGGCAAACAGTGTTGCTCTCCGCTACGGTCATCACGACGTTGCGAGCTCATGGTCGGATGTCGGCCGAAAGACAGAAGGTCTGCGTTTGAGGGAGAGTCCGATGGGATGGGACGTCACGAGACGAGTGGTCGTTGCAGGGTGTTGGATGGCGTGCTTAGCACTGTTGGGGGCGGCCCCCTCTGCTGCTCAGCAGCCTGCCCTTACAGCCCAGGACTATGGTCAGTGGGAGCGTTTGGGAGCGTTTCAGTTGGACCCGGCGGGCGCGTGGCTCGTCGTGTCGGTCTCTCGCGTGGACGGGGACGCTGAGCTTCAGCTTCATCGGACCGACGGTGAGAGCGGCCCGCTGGTCCTGACCCACGGACGCGCACCCGAGTTCAGCGATGACGGGCGTTGGCTCGTATACCGGAAGGGGGTTTCGGCGGAGGAAGCCGAAGCATCCGAACAGCGGATCGAGGATCGACTGGGGCTGGTCGACCTCCAGACGATGCAGGACTCGGTGCTGTTCGAGGTCCGTAGCGTTTCATTGCGGGATGACGGCCAGTGGCTGGCCGCGCTGGGTGCGCCTGCCGCCGATACCGTGGGTGCGGACCTCATCGTCATGAACCCTGCGACTGGCGCACAGACGCTGATCGGGAACGTGGCCGAATTCGTATGGCAGGACGGAGGCCGCCACCTCGCTGCAACGCTCCGCACCGCATGGGGCTCTGCGAACGGCGTCGTTGTCTTCGACCCGGAGTTGGGCACCCTCCGCACGATCGAGTCAGGGGACGCCGAGTACCGGGCTCTGACCTGGCATGACCAATCGGAGCAACTGGCCGTACTGCGGTCCGTGGAGGAGGAGTCTCGGGAGGAGCCGACGCATGACGTCCTGATCTGGACCGACGTGTCGTCGGACGACGAGCCACAGGTTCTGAGTGCGCTCGGCCGTGCCGAACTCGGCTTGAATATGCGTTTGACCGAGTACGCCGGTGTGACGTTCTCAGATGATGGCCAGACAGTGTTCCTGGGGGTCCGACCGTGGGAGCCTGCGGTGGGGTCAGCCGAAGAAGAATCGAGCAGGAGCGAGTCGGATACTCCCTCCGGCGGCGACCCTGACGAGGCTGACGGTTCGAACGACGTGGAGTCCGTCGGCCCGGCCGATGTGCAGGTCTGGCACTGGGACGATGATCAGATCCTGCGGGCGCAGGAGTACGGTGCAGGGCGTATCGCGCGTCAGACGCTGCTCTCGGCATGGCACCTGTCACGAGACGCCTTCATCGTCCTGGGTGACGAGCTCGACGAACCGGTCAGGATGGTCGCCGGTGGCTCGTGGGGCATCGTGCCCGATTACGAGGCATATCTGTTCGAGCGGCGCTTCGGGGCTCGGACAGCCGACTGGTATCGGGTCGACCCAGCAACGGGGGAGCGCGCACTCATCCTTGAAGGCGCGGAGTTCGGCGCTCAGTCACACGAAGATCTGGACCAGCTGCTGCTCTATCATGCCGATCGGTGGCGGGCGGTGGACCTGGGGTCACTCGAGGTGGTCGAGTTGGCTGAGGGCATGAGCTTCACGCGCTCCCTAGCCGACTATGACTACCCCGGGCCCAGACCTCCGTGGGGCCTGGGCGCCTGGAGCGAGGACGGTCATGCCGCCTACCTGTATGACCGTCACGATGTGTGGCGTGTCGATGTACGGGACGGTGAGGCCGTCCGTCTGACCGAGGGAGCGCGATCGAATGAACGCTTCAGGCTCGTCGGTCTCGATCCGGCACAGCCGCGAGTCGGCCCTGTACTTCTCCGCTCCGACGAGGACCTGGTCCTGTCCGTTCGACATCTCCGCACCAAGGCCTCAGGCTATGCCGGCATCGATCAGCGCGGGCGTGAGCAGTGGTCAATGCGGCGGGATGCTCGGGTCGGCGGTCTGACGAAGGCCGCGGACGCCGATCGGGTTGCGTTCCGTGCCGAGCGCTGGGATGACTCTCCGGATGTCTTTGTAGCGAATGGAGAACTCGATGGTGCTACCCAGCGTACCCAAACCAACACAGCCCAGTCGGAGTTTTCCTGGGGTCACAGTGAACTGCTCGAGTACACCACCGAGGCAGGACACGATTTGCAGGCGATTCTGGTGTATCCTGCGGACTTCGAGGAGGGCCAGACGTACCCGCTGATCCTGTACCAGTATGAACGGCTCAGTGACAACCTGCATCTGTACAGCGTCCCCAGTGAGCGGCAGTACTACAACCAGCAGGCGTGGTCACAGGGGGGTTACTTCGTGCTGATGCCGGACATCGTGTATGAGCCGGGTCGGCCGGGGCCATCTGCGCTCGATGCCGTGGAGCATGCGCTTGATGCCGCCGTGGTAACCGGCCACGTGAATCCGGACGCCATGGGTTTGATCGGCCACTCCTGGGGTGGCTATCAGGCTTCGTATCTCCCGACCCGTACTGATCGTTTTGCCGCCTCGGTCGCGGGGGCGGCGATCACCAACTTCATGAGCTTCATGGGTTCGGTGCACTGGAATGGAGGGCTTCCCGAGACCGGACACTGGGAAACAGGTCAGGCCCGTATGGCCGCCCCGTATTGGGACGATCTCGAGGGGCATCTAGAGAGTTCACCGGCGAACTTCATCACGGATCTCGACACCCCGATGCTGCTCATGCACGGGGACGCGGACGGTGTCGTCGATTTCTATCAGGGGCTCGAGTTCTACAACTATGCTCGACGCGCAGGGAAGGAAGTCTTGCTGCTCGTCTATCCGGGTGCAGACCACAGCCTGAGTGAAGAGACTCAGCAGGTAGACTACCACCGGCGCATCCTCGAATGGTTCGGCCACTACCTCAAGGGTGAGCCCGCCGTCGAGTGGATCACCGAGGGCGAGAGCTGGGCTGAGCGAGGGCGACGAATCGAAGGGTAGCCCGGTCCGACTTGCCCTGTCCTCCCGGGCCGGCCAATCTGCCGGAATACGTTACCCCACCCGGAGTCCCCGCATGCGTCTTGTCGTTCCCCGTGCGCTCGGCCTGGCCGCCGCCGCACTTCTCCTGCCAGCCGCCCTTTCCGCTCAGGCTGACTCACGCCTGGACGACCTGAAGGATGAAGTCCTGGAGATGGTCCAGGACGACGCGAAGATGGTCCAGGAAATCGTGGACATGCTCTTCAGCTTCGGTGAGCTAGGTTTCCAGGAGTTCGAAACCCAGCGTTATCTGACCGGCATACTCGAGGACGCCGGCTTCGAGATCGAGCTCGGGGTTGCCGGCATGCCGAGTGCATGGACGGCGCGCTGGTCGAACGGCTCCGGCTCTCCGATGATCGCTCTAGGTTCTGATGTCGACGGGATTCCCCAGTCGAACCAGAAGCCCGGAGTCGGATACCGTGACCCGATCCTCTCCATGGCTCCCGGGCACGGTGAAGGTCATAACTCGGGTCAGGCAGTCAACATCGTTGCCGCGCTCAACGTGAAGGAGCTCATGGAGCGCGAGGACATTGATGGCTCGCTCCTGATCTGGCCTGGCGTGGCCGAGGAGCAGCTCGGTTCCAAGGCGTTCTTCGTGCGCGAGGGGACCTTCGACGGTGTCGACGTGAACTTGTTCACTCACGTGTCGTCGGGCTTCAACACCACGTGGGGTCAGGCGGGTGGAAACGCGCTCGTCTCCGCGCAATTCCGTTTCACCGGAGAGACGGCTCACTCGGCGGGATCCCCGTGGCGTGGCCGCTCGGCGCTCGACGCCGTCATGCTCATGGCGCAGGCGTGGGAGTTCAAGCGTGAGCACCTGCGGCCAGCTGAACGCTCGCACTACATCATCGTAGACGGTGGTGATCAGCCGAACGTGGTGCCGCAGACGTCGACCATCTGGTACTTCTTTCGTGAGATCAACTACGACCTCGTGATGGAGTCGTACGATGCCGCGAAGCTCATGGCCGAGGGCGCCGCGCTGATGACCGGGACACAGGTCGACACCGTGATGACGGTCGGGTCGGCGTGGAGCCGGCACTTCAGCAAGCCTGTCGCCGAGGTGACGCACTCGAACATCCAGCGGGTCGGGATGCCGGATTGGTCGGACGCCGATATCACGCTAGCGAACGCACTCCAGCGAGAAATGGGTCAGGATGAGCGAGGCCTTCCGACCGAGGTCAGTGAACTGGGTGGTCCCGTCGACCTGTCCCGTTCGCTAGGCGGAGGATCCGATGATATCGGGGACATCTCGTGGAACATGCCGACCGTCACGATGCGCTTCCCGGCAAACATGCCTGGTGGCCCGGGTCACAACTGGGCGAATGGCATTGCGATGGCGACGCCGATCGCGCACAAGGGATCACTTGCCGGTGCGAAAGCTCAGGCACTGACGCTCCTTGATCTCTTCCTGGATGGAGAGACGGTCGACGCGGCGTGGGACTACTTCAACGACGTGCAGACGGCCGAGACTACGTACACACCGTTCATCACCGAGACCGATCAGCCAGCGATCTGGCTGAACGAGGATATCATGGGTCAGTGGCGTGAGCGGATGCGCCCGTTCTACTACAACCCTGACGAGTACGACACGTATCTCGAGCAGCTGGGCATCGAGTACCCGACCGTTCGTACCCGCCCGGTCAGCGAAGACGCCGGTCAGGATGCCGGGCCGGTGAGGCCTGGAGGGAGCTGAGCTTCGGGGGCTGAGGGTAGCCCTCATGACGATGAGCAGCCTGGTGGTGCCGGATCTCTCGATTCGGCATCGCCAGGCTGAACTCATGGATGATCCCGGCCTCGAGCCGGAGCGTCACCAACGAGCTCTGATCGCCCTGTCGCGTATCAATCGGGTATCTTACGCAGTGCCCAGGCTATGGCATGAGGTGGCGCGAGTTCACCGGTCCACTGGACGGGCCGTGCGTGTTCTCGACGTCGCGTGCGGAGGAGCGGACATGCTCATCGCGGTCGCACGGATCGCTGACAGGAAGCGCGTGCCAGTGGAACTTGTTGGCTGTGACCTGAGTGGGGTCGCTCTCGAGCGCGCGGATATGGCCAGTGGTGGTCGTGTGCGCACCCTGCAAATGAACGTGCTGACTGATGACCTGTCTACCGAGGCGGATGTGGTGACGACGAATCTCTTCCTGCATCATCTCAGCGCGGAAGAGGCGTGTACCCTGCTGCGGCGCATGGCCAGGAGTGCGCGTGATGTCCTGATCGTTCAGGATCTACGTCGGACCCGGCTGGGCTACGTCTTGGCCTGGGTCGGCCTCCACACGCTCACTCGGTCCGACGTCGCGCGAATTGACGGTCTTCGATCAGTTCGAGCTGCATTCACGCTCGATGAGGTCCGTGGACTCGCCGAACGTGCTGAGCTGCCCACCGCGAACATCAAAGCCGTGTGGCCTCAACGGTTCGTGCTTCGGTGGCGTCCCTCCACATGAGTGTTCTTCCCTCTTCGTGTGATGTGGTCGTCGTCGGTGCCGGCTCTGCCGGCAGCCTCGCTGCACTGCGTTTGGCTCGGGCGGGCTGCGACGTCGTCTTGCTGGACCGGGCCCGTTTCCCACGGCGGAAGGTATGTGGTGCGTGCGTCGGACCCGGGGCACTCGCGACCCTCGAGGCGGAGGGGCTGGGAGCTCGTGTCCGCGCTCTTGGTGGACACTCCCTCTATCGCATGGAGCTACGGGGAGATCGCGGGCACTCCACGATCCGACTCGGAGGCAATCTGGCCGTTTCGAGGCAGGCGCTCGACCACACCATCGTGAGTGCAGCGCAGGATGCAGGGGCGACGTTTTTCGATGGGTGCCGGGGGCGGATCGCGTCGGTGAATGATGATGGAGTCGAGCTGGACACCGGACTCGGGCTGATTCGCGCGGGTGTGGTCGTCGATGCCGCCGGGCTTGCTGATACAGTGCAGCCGTTTGGCGAGGCACGATCGAGTCGGACCGAACCTGATTCTCTTATTGGCGCGGGGGCGGTGTTTCCGTTGGAGGCCTTCACGCTCGCGCCGGGAATCTTGCGCATGGTCGTCGGCGCTCACGGATACGTCGGATTTGTCCGAGTAGAGGACGGCACTGTCAACGTCGCCGCCGCCCTCACCCCCCACGCAGTAGCCGAGTGGGGCCTCGATGGCGCGGTCCGTCGGCTGCTCAGCGATGCCGGTGTGGCCGCCGCGTCTGCCCCGCCGGAAGAGCCCTGGAAGGGTACGCCCCCGCTGACCTGGTCTCCCCGCGAACTTGCGTCATCACGTGTCTTCCGGATCGGCGACGCCGCTGGATACGTCGAGCCGTTCACCGGTGAGGGGATGGCGTGGGCGCTCGAGGGGGCTGTTCGGGTCACCCCGTTCGTGGAAGCAGGCGTCGCGCGCTGGGATGACGAATTAATCGGTTCGTGGACGCGGGAATACGATCGGAGCATCGGGCGGAGCCGGCGCACATGCCGGCTACTGGCCCGTGGGCTCAGGAGCCGGACTCTGGTCCGCCTCGCGATCGCGCTAACCGCGCATGCCCCCCTTCTCGCGTCTCCGTTTGTCCGATCCACCAGCCGGACCCACCGCGCCATGAGCGCTGCAGTCGGGGTCTCCTGATGCCGTTCATCCTTCACGGAATGGGCACTGCGCTGCCGCCTCATTCGATGGCTCAGGCCGATGCGGTCGACCTCCATACTACGTTCTGTGGGATTGGGGATCGACGTGCGCGGACCCTGAAGGCGCTCTATCGGCGCTCACGAATCCGCACGCGCCACAGCGTGCTGTTCCAGTCGTCGGACGGGCCCCTCCGTGCGAGACAGCCCTTCTACGCGGCGGCCGCAGATGATCAGGATTTCGGCCCGACGACGTCGGAGCGGATGGCGGCTTATGCGGAACACGCCCCGGACCTCGCAATCCGTGCTGCTCGGTCGGCCCTGCAGGCTGGAGCTGTCGACCCGTCAGAGGTCACGCACCTCATTAGCGTCTCCTGTACTGGATTCGTATCACCTGGTGTCGACAGCGCACTCATCGAGTCGCTGGGGCTTGGAGCAGATACCGAGCGCACCCACGTGGGCTTCATGGGCTGTCACGGAGCGCTCAACGGGCTCCGGGTAGCTCGAGGGTACGCACTGCAGGATCCGGGGGTGGTCCCTCTCGTGTGCGCGGTCGAGCTGTGCAGCCTGCACTTCGCCTACGGATGGGACCTGGACATGCTCGTCGCCAACTCTCTCTTCGCCGATGGCGCTGCGGCTGTAGTTGGACGAGTCGGAGCGCCTGCGAGTGGGCCGTCGGAGGCAGGGCAGCCATGGCGAGTCATCGGAACCGGCACCCTTCTCATGGCGGACTCGGCGGAGGCCATGACATGGCGCATTGGAGATCACGGCTTTCGCATGACCCTGTCCGCGCGGGTTCCCGAGCTGATCGAAGAGCGGCTCGCGGGATGGCTTGATGGCTGGCTCGCCGAACAGGGTCTGTCCCGAGAGGAGGTCGGCTCCTGGGCGATCCATCCGGGTGGCCCACGCATTCTTACTGCCGTCGAAACCGCGCTGGGTCTGACTACGGAGGACACGGCGACATCCCGAGAGGTGCTGGCTACCTGCGGCAACATGTCGTCGCCGACGATTCTCTTCATTCTCGATCGGATGCGGACCGAAGGGGCGGAACGTCCGTGTGTGGCACTGGCGTTCGGCCCCGGGCTCGCGGTTGAGGCTGTGCTTCTGGCGTGAGGTGGGTGTAGGCGAGAGGCCGTCTCGAATCTTCCCATCCGTCTCGGTCACCGCCGGCCGTCTTCCGCTGCCTTGCCGGGTGCGCCGCCCCCCGGCATCCTCAACGGCTGAATACATACTGGAGGACTGCAGATGGGGCCGACGAGGGACGAACTGGGGGTTCTGGGAGAACTGCGAGGGCTGGAACGGCGCGACTTCCTGAAGGCCGCGGCGGTTGCCGTAGCCGCGGGAGCGGTTCGCCCCGAGACGCTGTTGGCCGTGGAGCCTCGACTCCAAGACGAGCCCTCCTTCATGGAGGCGCTCGCTCAGCAGTCACAGGAAGGCCCGCCACCTGTTCCTTTGCGCAACGGCGAGCATCCGGCGCTGGTGTATCAGGCCTACCCGGGCGGTACGGGCTCCCTTTATCAGCGCTGGCACGACGAGGGCGTCGACCCATTCGAACGCCACGAGATCAGAATCGCTCCGTGGGAGGGACGCGTCCCTGGGGATCCGGACGAGATCGCGTGGCTGCCCGTGGCCCGGCTCGCGGCTCTCATTCGTGATCGACACATCTCTTCTGTCGAGCTCACAGAGCTCTACCTGGAGCGTATGAACCGGTACGATCCGGAGCTCATGTTCGCCGTTTCGGTCCTCCCCGAACGTGCTCGGGAAGAGGCTCAACAGGCTGACATGGACCTGCGCAACGGTACCTGGCGTGGGCCTCTCCACGGCATCCCCTACGGTGTAAAAGACCTCTTCACGGTGACGGGCACGCGCACGACGTGGGGGTCTGACGCCTTCGCAGATCAGCGCATCGACGAGGATGCGGACATCGTCGTGCGGCTGCGAGAAGCCGGGGCCATCCTCACGGCCAAGCTGGCGACCGGCGAGTTCGCGTCGGGTGATCGCTGGTATCGGGGGCAGACCCGAAATCCCTGGAATCGTGAAGAAGGGTCCAGCGGTTCTTCTGCCGGTCCGGGTTCTGCCACGGCTGCGGCTGCTGTCGCGTTCGCGATCGGCACGGAAACGCAGGGCTCTATCGTGTCGCCGGCACGTCGTAATGGACTCAGTGCGTTGCGGCCGACCTTCGGACGAGTGAGCCGGTACGGCGGTATGGTCCTCTCGTGGAGCATGGACAAAGCAGGTCCGATGTGTCGGACCATTGAGGACTGCGCCCTGGTCTTCAACGAACTTCACGGAGCCAGTGAGCATGATCCGGCCTCGATCACGGCGCCGTTCCACTTCGATCCGGACGCGGACATCTCCGAGTACACGATCGGGTACGATGAGGACGCGCCGGAGGAGTTCCTGGACCAGCTACGCGATCTGGGAATCGAACTGCGAGAGATGAATGAAATTCCTCGAGGAAGCTCCAACTCGTTAGGTGTCGAGTCGTCGGCGGCCTTCGATTTCCACGTTTCGCCGGACGGCGAGGAGCCGGAACCCGTTCCCGAGGGGCTGGAACCTCGTGAAGCCCGTCGCCGTGGTCGCTTTCGGCGGGGTCGGGACACTCGCGCACTGGACTACGTGCAAAGCCAGCGCCGCCGCCTGATCCTCATGAAGGAGATGCAAGAGGCGATGGAGGGATTCGACATGTTCGTCTCGGGGGGTGGTCACGTGGGGCTTACCAACCAGACGGGGCATCCGGCCGCGATCGTCCAGTACGGCTTCGGGGTTCGGAACCCTGACTCGGACAACCCTACGACGATGCCGCTGACGACGACGCTGCTCGGCGACCTCTTCGCGGACGACAAGATCCTCAACGTGGCGCACGCCTTTCAGAAGCAAACGGACTGGCATCGGCGCCGTCCCGCGCTCGACTGAGGCCGACGATCGCGTATCCTTTCCCGACTGCCTGTCTCATCGCTCAACCCCAGTAGAACCGGAGAAGACCACAGATGCGTCGTTCAATAACGACCGCGGCCGCCCTCGTGGCGGCCATGATCCTGCTGCCTCAGGCGGCGACGGCCCAGGCGGATCCTCGCCTCGAGTCACTCAAGAATGAAGCGATGGAGATGGTCGAGGACCGCTCCAAGCTCGTACAGGAGATCATCGATCACCTGTTTTCCTTCGGTGAACTCGGGATGCAGGAATTCGAGACCCAGCGCTACCTCACCGGCCTCCTCGAGGACGAAGGATTCGAGATCGAGCTCGGTGTCGCCGGCATGCCGAGTGCATGGACGGCCCGCTGGTCTCATGGGACGGGTCAGCCGGTGATCGCGATGGGCTCCGACGTCGACGGGATTCCGCAGTCCAACCAGAAGCCCGGTGTTGCCTACCGCGACCCGATTCTGGGGATGGCCCCGGGCCACGGAGAGGGGCACAACTCGGGTCAGGCCGTGAACATTGTCGCTGCGATCGCCGTGAAGGAGATCATGGAGCGCGAGAACATCGATGGTTCGCTGCTGCTGTGGCCTGGCGTCGCTGAAGAGCAAGTCGCCTCCAAGGCATACTTCGTTCGCGAAGGCGTCTTCGACGACGTGGACGTGAACCTGTTTACGCACGTCAGCTCCAGCTTCGGCGTGAACTGGGGCCAGCAGGGCGGTAACGCGCTCTGGTCCGTGATGTACCGCTTCACGGGTGAAACCGCCCACTCCGCGGGTTCACCGTGGCGCGGCCGGTCGGCACTCGACGCGATCATGCTCATGGCTCAGGCCTGGGAATACAAGCGTGAGCATCTGCGTCCCGCCGCTCGCTCGCACTACATCATCGTAGATGGTGGAGACCAGCCGAACGTGGTGCCTCAGACCGCAACGATCTGGTTCTACTTCCGCGAGCGTGACTACGATCTCACGAAAGAGCAGTACGACGCAGCCGCTGATATGGCGCGCGGCGCAGCGCTCATGACGGGCACGACGCTGGACACGATCATGACGGTTGGGTCGGCGTGGAGTCGACACTTCAGCAAGCCGGTTGCAGAAGCGACATTCGCCAATATCCAGCGAGTCGGCATGCCCGACTGGTCCGAAGACGACGTCCGCTTCGCTGAGGCGTTTCAGTCCGAGATGGACGTCGAGGTCACTGGCCTCGTGACCGAAGTGCCGGAAGAAATGAGTGGTCCGGTCGACCTGTCACGTTCGCTTGGCGGTGGCTCGGATGACATCGGTGACATCTCCTGGAACATGCCCACGGTCACGTTGGGCTACCCGTCCAATATGCGCGGTGGCCCAGGCCACAACTGGGCCAACGGGATTGCGATGGCGACGCCGATCGCCCACAAGGGCGGCGTTGCTGGCGCGAAAGCACAGGCGTTGACGCTCTTGGACCTCTTCCTCGATGGCGAGACGGTTGAGGCAGCGTGGGAGTACTTCAACAGCGTCCAGACGGCGGAGACCGACTACATCCCGTTCATCGCTGAGACGGATGAGCCTGCGATCTGGCTGAATGAGGAGATCATGGCGGAGTGGCGTGAGCAGATGCGTCCGTTCTACTACGACGCATCGCAGTACGACACGTATCTCGAGCAGCTTGGCATCGAGTACCCGACGATCCGTACCCGTCCGGTATCGCAGGAAGACGGTGCCGCCGGTGGTTCGGATGGAGGCACGGCCACCCGTCCCAGCGGTTCGGGTGGTAGCTGACGTGAGTCGGTGGGTCGCGACGGCAGGGTTGATCGCCGTCGCGGCCCTCGCCGCGCCGCTTCATCCGGGTGCTGCGATACACGGCCAGGAGATCGATGTCGTCGAGATGACGGTAGCGGACATTCAGGCTGGGTACGCTGAGGGCTCGTTCACGGCTGTGGAACTGACTCAGGCGTTCCTCGACCGAATCCATTCCTTTGAGGGCTATTACAACGCCTTCATCTCCATGAACCCGGACGCCCTGGCCACGGCAGCGGCGCTGGACGTGCGTCATGCTGGAGAGGGCCCGGTGGGACCGCTGCACGGCGTTCCGATCGTCATCAAGGACAACATCGACTACGGCGGCCTGGTGACGACCGCCGGCTGGGACGGCTTCAGCAGCGCCGCAGGCGGGGTGGACATGGTGCCCGATGACGATGCCGCAGTCGTGTCCCGGTTGCGGGACGCGGGTGCGATCATCTTGGGCAAGACGAACTTGCCGGATTTTGCCGGTCACGGGACGCGGACTACGAGTTCCGTCGCGGGTCGCACGCTCAACCCGTACAACATCGACAAGGTGCCGGGCGGTTCGAGTGGTGGTACGGCGACGGCGGTCAACGGAAGCTTTGCCGTGCTTGGCCTTGGTACGGAGACCGGCGGGTCGATTCAGAACCCTGCCTCAGCTCAGGGGCTGGTCGGGGTGAAGCCCACGTACGGGCTCGTCCCCAATGAAGGCGTAGTGCCGCTCTCAGGAACCTATGTCGACGTCGTAGGCCCGATGACAAAGAGCGTATACGATGCGGCCCTCACGCTCGATGTGCTCGCAGGGCCGACGACCGAAGACCTTGCCACGTATGCCTCGGCAGGGAGGATACCGGAGGGTGGCTACCTGGCCTCACTCGATACGGGATCCCTTCAGGGTGCCAGATTCGGGCTGGTCGGGACGGGATGGCGTGATGATTTCCTGCCGCTCGACCCGCTGACGGAAGAACACTATCGCCGTGCTGTCGAGACGCTCACGAGCCTGGGTGCCGAGGTGGTCGAAGATCCGTTTGCAGGATCTGGTTTCGTCGAGCTCTACGGCGAGCGTCCGTCCGTGCGAACGCAGGGTGCGTACGACATGCTCCTGTATCTGCGGCAGCTTGGGCCGAATGCGCCGTTCAACTCGATCGAAGAGTGGGAGGCGCTCAGCGGCCGTGAGTACACGCGTGGCCGCCGCGGTGATCAGGAGGCACCGCCGCCTGCCCGCCCCAGCGCGACGGAAGAGGGCGATGCCTACCAGGCGTGGCGGCATGAGATTCGCGGACTGTTCCGCACCGTGCTGGAAGAGAATGAGCTGGATGGACTCTTCTTTCCGCAGTCAGGTGTTCCGAACCGTCCGGTCGTCGAGGATCCGGAGCGACCGGACTTCAACCCGAATAACTGGGCTGAAATCCCGAGTAATATCATTAATGACATCGGCCTGCCCACGGTGACCGTTCCGTACTCCTATTTCGACGACGGTACGCCGTTCGTGCTCGCCTGGATCGGGGATACCTGGTCGGAGGCCGACTTGCTCGCATGGGCGTTCGCCCTGGAGCAGGCCACTCAGGCTCGCGTGCCCCCGACGCTGAGAGTCAGGGGCGGATCCTGAAGTTCCCGTCGAGGCAGTGAACTGCTCCAACTCAACAGTCCTCCGTCCGCTGGTGTCACCAAGGTCGGGTGTGGCATCCATTTATCCCTGCTCTAATGCAATTTGTTCACTGGCTCGCGCGAGCCGCTCGATGTTCCTTCGTAGTGCTCGCGTTCTCGGTCATCGCTGGCCAGTCCCCGACCGATGCGTCAGCCCAGAGCCGCCCTCGGGTCTTCTTCGATTGCGACGGCCGCGACTGCAACTCCCAGTACTATCGGACCGAGATCACCTGGGTCGACTGGGTCAACGACCGTCAGGTCTCGGACGTGCACCTGATCATGACAAGCCTGGGCACGGGTGCGGGCGGCATGGAGTACCAGCTCGACTTTCTCGGGCGCGAGGGGCAGGACGAGTACGTCGACAACATGCGGTATCAGGCACTGTCGTCGGATACGGATATCGAGCGGCTCGATGGGGTCACCCACGCCATGGCGATCGGCCTCGCTCGTTTCGCGACCGTGGCCGGCTTTCAGCGGCTAGCGACGGTTACAGGCGTGGATCTGGAGGAGTCTAGCGCGTTTGACCGCGTAGTCTCGTCACAGGAAGTCGAAGACCCTTGGGATCTCTGGGTCTTCCGTGTGAACGGGAACTACAACGTCGACGGAGAGTCGAGACGAAAATCCAAGAACATGTTCGGAAGCTTCAGCGCAACACGGATTTCCCCCACCTGGAAGCTCAACTTCAGCACGAATGTCAACTCGCGTGAGCAGGAGTTCGAGCTCGAGCAGGGGACGTTTACCGATACGCGAACGGACTGGGGTGTGCGCCCCTGGCTCGTGTACTCGTTGGCAGACCACTGGTCGCTTGCGGTCCGGGGGGAGGTGGCCCGTCAGCCCCGCTTCAATCAGGAGTTCCGTTGGGAGGTTACCCCCGGCTTCGAATACAGCTTCTTCACTTACGAGGAGGCGACCCGAAAGGCTCTGACCTTCTCCTATCGAATCGGGCCGGCGCACCGACGGTATATCGAGGAGACACTCTACGGTGAGAGCAGCGAGACGCGCTGGGAGCAGTCGGCTGAGATCGATCTCTCAGCCCGGCAGCCGTGGGGTGAGACTGGCGCTTCGATCAGCGCGTCGAATTTTCTCTTCATGCCGGACACGCAGGAGTACGATGACGGTCTGTACAGCATCAACCTGAGGGGAGATATCGACTTCCGGATCGTGCGCGGCTTCTCGATCCGCCTCGATGGAAACATTGGTTGGGTTCAGGACCAGATCTACCTGTCATCCGGGGGCGTCACGGACGAAGAGGCTCTTCTGCGACTCCAGCAGCTCGAAACTGACTTCGAGTATGGCGTCAGCCTTGGCTTCAGCTTCCAATTCGGTTCGATCTTCAACAACGTCGTGAATAACCGGTTCAGAAACGCACAGGGCTTCTCCGGGCGGTTCCGCTAGGCTAGACAGATCGGGAGAGGTTTGCCGGACTCTTGGGTGGTCGACCCCGATCATGACGATCAGGATCAGCTGCGCGACGCGCGTACGAGCTGACTCCTGTGGCAACGCTGAAAACCTCGTACTCTATACCGACGTTACTGGCCGTCGCGGGTACACGCGAAGATTCACTGCAGAGGATGACGCGTCCGCAAAGCCGGTACATACGTTGATTTTTCTATAACGTTTTCGTTCGCGGCCTGGGTCGCGAGATCTTGGAGGACGCGTGGCTGGCCACAATAAATGGTCGAAGATCAAGCGGAAGAAGGGTGTCAACGATGCGAAGCGTGGAGCGCTCTTCACCAAGCTGATTCGCGAGATCACCGTCGCGGCGAAAGAGGGTGGAGGGAGCGTCGAATTCAACGCTCGGCTTCGTCTGGGTGTGGAGACGGCCAAGGCCGCGTCGATGCCGGCCGAGAATATCGAACGAGCCATTAAGAAGGGCACGGGCGAGCTGGAAGGCGTCGACTATGTCGAAGTCACGTACGAGGGCTATGGGCCCGGCGGCGTGGCACTCTACATCGAGTGCCTGACGGATAACACAAACCGTTCCGTAGCCGATGTGCGTCATGCTCTCGGTAAATGCGACGGCAGTCTGGGGACCGATGGCTCTGTCGCGTGGCAATTCGACCGCAAGGGGCAGATCGTGATCGATGCGGCCCGATACTCCGAGGACCAGGTCTTCGAGGTCGCCATCGAGTCGGGAGCCGAGGATGTCACGGGGGATGGCGAGGAGTTCGTCATTACCGCTGAGCCGTCGGACCTGACCTCGGTCGAGACCGGTCTGAAGCAGGCTGGGATCGAGACCTCATCGGCTGAGCTGACGCGTATTCCGAAGAACGAGGTGGCGGTTGCAGGCAAGGATGCCGAGAAGCTGCTCAAGCTGCTCGACATGCTGGACGAGCTCGACGACGTTCAGAAAGTCCACTCGAACGCAGACATTGACGAGGCGATCCTCGCCGAGGCGATGTGAGCCTGATCCTCGGGATCGACCCGGGGACGGCGGCGACCGGCTACGGCGTGGTTCGACGAGGGCCGGATGGCTCCGTGTCACTAGTCGAGTGTGGCGTCATCCGGACATCCCCGCGTGAATCTCTTCCGATCCGGATTCGGGAGATCTACGACGCCATCTTCGCGCTGATTGGACGTCATGGGCCGGACGCGGTCTCCGTGGAGGAGGTTTTTCACGGCAAGAATGCTCAGAGCGCGCTGAAGCTCGGACATGCGAGGGGAGCGATCCTGCTCGCGGCTGCACACCACGACGTTATGATTGCCGAGTATGCGCCTCGACACATCAAGAAGGCTGTCGTCGGGACGGGGAACGCAACGAAAGATCAGGTCGGCTTCATGGTGCAGCAGCAGCTCAAGCTCAAGGAGATCCCGACGCCAGCGGACGCGGCGGATGGGGTCGCGATTGCGCTGTGCCACTGCATGGTGGGGAGCTTTCCGATTTGATTTCCCGACTGCAGGGGACGCTGCTCGCGCGAGAGGGCGAACGGGTCGAGCTCGAGACGAACGGTGGCGTGGTGTATGAGGTCGAGGTCCCGCTGACCGTACTCGAGCGCCTGCCCGTGCCAGGAGGTGCGCTAGCGCTGCGTACGGTGCAGGTCGTCACCGAGACCTCGGTCGCTCTTTACGGCTTCATCGATGCACACGAGCGAGCGCTGTTTCAGCGACTTCTCACCGCGTCCGGTGTCGGGGCGAAGGTCGCACTTGCGATGATGTCGACGTACTCGGCTGAGCGTCTGGCCCGAGCGCTGGTGGAGAAAGACACGGTTGCTCTCCAGCAGATCAGCGGCATCGGAAAGAAAAAGGCGGAGAAGATCGCGCTCGATCTGGCGGATAAGGTCGCCGACCTGGCCATCCTCACACCGACCCGAGCGGATGGGGGCTCGGCGGGCGAGGCGCAGGAGGCGGTCCAGGCGTTGGTCGCGCTGGGCTACTCGTTCGGTGATGCTGACAAGGCCGTGCGTGACGTGCTGGAATCCGGCGCGCCGGACACGACCGAAGATCTGATCCGTCGCGCGCTGGCAGGGTAGGGATGGTATGACCGAGCATACGCAGATCACGACACCGGAATCCTTGACCGAGGATGCACAGGCCGAGCCTTCGCTGAGGCCGTCCCGGCTCGCTGAGTTCATCGGGCAGCAGAAGATCCGTGAGGCTCTGAAGATCGCGATCGAGGCCGCGCGTTTCCGCAAGGAACCGCTTGATCATGTGCTCTTTCATGGCCCTCCGGGTCTGGGCAAGACGACGCTGGCATCGCTGCTCGCTCGCGAAATGGGCGTCAATTTCAAGAGCACCTCTGGGCCCGTGCTCGAGAAGGCTGCAGACCTCGTCGGGATCCTCACCAACCAGCGTGAAGGCGACATCCTTTTCATAGACGAGATCCACCGCCTGAGGCCGATCATCGAAGAGTTCCTCTACCCCGCGATGGAGGACTGGCAGGTCGATATCCGTCTGTCGGATGGGCCAAAGGCTCAGACGATGACCATGAAGATCGAGCGTTTCACCCTGGTCGGGGCTACGACTCGGTTTGGCTCTTTGACGGCTCCCATGCGAGCTCGCTTCGGCATCGTCCAGCGAATGAACTACTACCCGCCCGACGAGCTGGTCACGATCGTCCGCCGGAGTGCGGAGATCCTGGGTGTCGAGGCGAGCGTCGATGGCGCGGAGGAGATCGCGAGACGGTCGCGCGGAACCCCTCGAGTTGCGAACCGTCTACTTCGTCGGGTGCGGGATTACGCTCAGGTCCGAGCGGATGGCCACATTGATGCTCCCGTGGCCAAGGCAGCTCTCAAGCTGCTCGATGTGGATGAGTACGGTCTCGACGAGATGGACGCGCAGGTCCTCAAGACCCTCATTGAGAAGTTCGAGGGTGGTCCGGTCGGCCTGAATTCGCTCGCGGTCGCCATGGGAGAAGACGCGACCACGCTGGAAGAGGTCTACGAGCCCTTTCTGATCATGGAGGGTTTTCTTCAGCGGACGCCCCAGGGTCGCGTTGCGACGCCCAGAGCCTTCCGGCACTTCGGGTACACGCTTCCGGAGTCGGGGCAGGCGCCGGTTGGGCGCCAGGGATCTCTCTTCACCGAGGAGGGGTGAAGGCGTGCGAGACGCCGCGTCCGCGGCTACCCCGGTCGCGTGGTCATGAGTGACCGGGTCTCTGATTACGCCTACGAACTCCCCGCAGACCTGATTGCCCAGCATCCTGCTGAACCCCGAGGCGACAGCCGGCTGGTGGTCATCCCACCGTCGGGACCATTCGAGCACCGACGCATTCGTGATCTGCTGGATCTCGTGGAGCCCGGGGATCTGTTTGTCGTGAATGAGTCCAGAGTTCTCCCGGCTCGTCTGCTCGGTCGAAAGACGACAGGGGCACAAGCTGAGATCCTGCTCGTGTCCCCGACCGAACCCGAGCGGGATCCGTTGATCTGGGAAGCACTCGTCCGCCCCGGCCGGAAACTCCGCCCCGGGGCCGTCGTCGTCATCAGTGACGACCTCAGGGTGGAGATCCTGGAGGTGGTCCCCTCCGGTAATCGTGTTGTGCGGCTGCAGACGGATCTTGGTGTGGATGAGGCGATGGAGCGCTACGGTTCCATGCCCTTGCCCCCGTACATCGAGCGCGAGGCGGATACGGCGGATCGAGAGCGGTACCAGACGGTTTACGCGCGCGCCCCCGGGTCGATAGCTGCACCGACCGCGGGTCTGCACTTCACCGCCGAACTCCTCGACAAGATCGAGGAGCGGGGGGTCGAGCTCGCGGCCGTGACGCTGCATGTCGGCATCGGCACGTTCCGCCCTGTCGAGGTGGAGGACCCCGCAGAGCACCCAATGCACCGGGAGCGGTATCACGTGCCTGACGCGGTCGTGGAGGCGATCGAACGCACACGAGCCCGCAGCGGGCGTATTTGGGCGGTGGGGACCACAGCGGTACGCACGCTCGAAGCTGCCGCGGACCCCGACGGTGCGGTTCGCTCCGGATGGGGCGATACGGACCTCTTCATCCGACCACCCTACGACTACCGTGTCGTCGACGGCCTGCTCACGAATTTCCACCTGCCGCGTTCGACGCTGATCATGCTCGTAGCCGCCCTGGCAGGGTATGACAGGACAATGAACGCGTACGCGGAGGCTGTTCGTGAGCGATATCGTTTCTATTCGTACGGCGACGCAATGGCGGTACTGCCCGCTCCGCGCTGAGCACATACACGTTGCCGACGCGCGGCGGGCCGGCTTAGCAAGCACAGCTTCGGTTACATTTTTCGCCCATGTTCGACTTCACCCTCTCCGCGACCGACGGCTCAGCCCGCGCCGGTTCTTTCTCGACGCCTCACGGCGATATGCAGACTCCTGCGTTCATGCCAGTAGGGACGGCCGGAACGGTGAAGAGTCTGATCATGGAAGAGGTCGAGTCCCTGGGAGCTCAGGCAGTGTTGGCGAACACCTACCACCTGTACCTGCGGCCGGGCCACGAACTGATTGAAACCCTGGGTCGACTGCACGACTTCATGCGCTGGGATGGACCGATCCTGACAGACAGCGGTGGTTATCAGGTCTTCTCGCTGGCTGACATTCGAAAGGTGCGAGACGACGGCGTCGAGTTTCAGAGCCACATCGACGGGTCTCGGCACATCTTCACGCCTGAGTCGGTCATGGACATCCAACGGACTCTCGGAGCGGACATGATCATGGCGTTCGACGAGTGCCCTCCCGGGGGGTGCGACCGTGGGACCGCCGAAGCAGCCAACCGAAGGACACTTGCATGGCTCGAACGCTGCCAGGCCCGTTTCGCTGAGCTCGGAGCGCGAGGCGGATTCCCGACGCAGGTGCTCTTTCCTGTCTTGCAGGGCAATGTATTCGATGACCTGCGCCGCGAGCATGCCGAGCAGTTCATGGCGCTCGACGACTGGCGAGGATATGGCATCGGAGGCTTGAGTGTTGGCGAGTCGAAGCCTGACATGTGGCGGACGCTCGAGCTTCTGGACGGCGTACTACCCGCCGATCGCCCGAGATATCTGATGGGCGTCGGGTATCCTGACGATCTCCTCGAGGCTGTCGCGCGGGGCTGCGATCTCTTCGATTGCGTCGCTCCTACGCGCAACGCGCGGCATGGTACGGCATGGACGAGCGTCGAAGGTCAGATCAACCTGAAGGCCGCGAGATTCCGTGAGGACACGCGCCCCATCGACCCCGGTTGTGACTGCTACACCTGCGGACGTTACGATCGGGCTTATCTTCGGCATCTGGTCGCATCGTCAGAGTGGCTGCCGGTACGACTTATTTCGATTCACAACCTCCGGTTCCTGGTCCGTCTCGGTGAAGAAGCCCGTCGTCGAATTCACGACGGCAGCTTCGACGCGTGGCGCAGGAACTGGCTCGAACGCTATCGCAAGGAAGGAAGTCCTAAGTGACCCCTCTTACGTTACTGATGCAGGCTGCGCCGGATCAGAACTTCGGCCTCCGGATGATGCTCAACTTTGCGCTCATCATCCCCATCTTCTACTTCCTCCTCATCCGGCCGCAGATGAAGGAGCGAAAGCGCCACGACGCGATGGTCGAAGGCGTGAAGAAAGGTGACGAGATCGTCACGACGGGCGGGATCATCGGAAAGATCATTCACGCCGATGGTAACCGGTTGACCGTTCGGACGGGTGAGGACACCCGCATTACGGTCGACCGCGGGCGAGTTGCTGCGACGCTCGACGTGAAGGGCGAGCCGAAGGAAGAGTAGGAAGGTAGAACGCACATCATGGCCATTCACGACATCGTCTATTTGGGGGATCCGGCCCTTCGCACTGAAGCGGCGGAGGTGACGGTCTTCGATGACAACCTGCGTGCCCTCGTGCGCGACATGTTCGAGACGATGTATCACGCAGACGGTATTGGTCTTGCGGCCCCGCAGATCGGACTCTCTACCCGGGTCATCGTTGTCGACCTGCGCAGGCAGGACGAGGACGACCCGGAGCCTCAGCGCATCGCGATCGTGAACCCGGTGGTGACCTGGGAGAGCAAGGAGGTCGAGAAGCAGACCGAGGGCTGCCTGAGTATTCCGGGGCTGGAAGAGGTCGTTCGGCGGCCCGCCCAGGTTCGGGTCGAGGGCCAGGATCCCGACGGCAACGACATCGTCATCGAGGCGGATGACCTCTTCGGTCGCGCGCTCCAGCACGAGATCGATCACATCGATGGTATCCTGTTTGTCGATCGAGTGTCACCGCTCAAGCGTCGTATGCTCCTCAAGAAGTGGAAAAAGATCGAAGCAGAAGCGGCCGCTGAAGCCGGGTGAAGATCCTCTTCTGGGGAACGCCGGCCTTCGCCGTGCCCTCCCTCCGGGCCCTCGACGACGAAGGCTTCGACATTGTCGGAGTGGTGACTCAGCCCGACCGGCCTGCGGGACGGGGACGCCGGCTCCGGCCCTCGGCGATCAAGGAAGTCGCTCTCGATCAGGGCTTCCCGATCTTGATGCCAGAGTTGCCACGGGGTGACGACTTCATCGATCAGATCCGGGCGCTCGAACCCGATATTTCTGTCGTTGTGGCATACGGCCATATCCTCAAGAGCGAAGTGCTCGATCTCCCCCCTATGGGCTCGATCAACGTGCACGCGTCGCTCCTGCCCGAGCTCCGAGGCGCCGCACCTATCAATTGGGCGATCGCGCGCGGCCTCACGGAGACCGGTGTGACGATCATGCGGATGGCGAAGGGTATGGATGCCGGGGCGGTCATCCATCAGGTGCCTGAGCTCATTTTCGATGACGAGACGGCGAGCGAATTGACCATTCGGCTTTCCGGACTCGGAGCAGAAGCGCTGGTCGAGGCACTCGCTCTGATGTCCGCCAGTGTGGTCGGGGAGCGCGAGCAGGATCACGACGCCGCGACGTTCGCGCCCAAGGTCAGTCGGGAGGTGGCACGGATCGACTGGGAGCGCTCGGCCGCTGAAGTGTCGGACCACACCCGAGGCATGGATGCTATTCCCGGGGCGTGGACTCGGCTTGCTGACGTGTCGATGAAGTTCTTTCGGCCCACGGTGTGGAGCGAAGATGAGGTCGAGGCACTCGACCCCGAGGGTCTCCGGACGAATGGCGGACCCCCGACGCTTCCTGTGGAGACGCCTGCGGGCACCGTGATCCAGGCGACCCCGTCAGACGGCCTTGTCGTGCGTTGTTCCGTTGGTGCGGTGGCGTTTGCGGAGGCTCAGCCGCCGGGCAAGAAGCGTATGTCGGCCTCCGACTGGATCAACGGGCGTGGCATTGACGTAGGCCAGCGATTCGAGTGATGGTCCAGCCGAGGCTCCACGTCGTCACCGACGACGAGATCTTGGCCCGAACCGACTTCATCGAGGTCGCCACCGAGGTGGTCGAGGTCGCGGGAGGAGCCGTGGCGCTCCACTTGCGAGGTCCACGAACCGACGGCCGCCGTCTGCATGAGCTCGCGGTCGCACTCCGCGCGAGTTCGTCAGCCGCAGGTGCTCTCCTGGTCGTGAACGACCGCATCGATGTGGCAATGGCCAACGGCCTCGAGGCCGTCCATCTGGGTCGCCGCTCCTTGTCGGTGTCGGAAGCGCGTCGACTCATGCCGAGCGTGCGGATCGGTGCGTCCTGCCATTCCCTGGCAGAAGTGATGGAGGCAGCGTGTGCATACGCCGCATGGGTCATGATCGGGAACGTATTCGAAACGAGTTCTCATCCCGGCCGATCCTCACTTGGGTTGGCTGGATTCAGAGAGGCTGCGGTGGTTGCCGCGATGGTGCCTGTCGTCGCCATCGGTGGTGTACAGCCGAGCCAGGTCACGGATGTTCTGAGCGCGGGAGCCTATGGTGTCGGGGTGCGTTCCGGGATCTGGAATGCGGGGTCTCCGCGGGCCGCCGCAAGCGAGTACATTTCGGTGCTCGAGGCGGCAGTCGAAGGGATCTGATGACACAAGAAACCACGATGGAGATTCAGTTGAACGGCAAGCTTCACAGCTTCGACCGGGCACATACCGTCGCGAGCCTGCTCGAGGCACTGGATCTTCAACCGGGCATGGTGGTGGTAGAGCTGAACCGGGAGATCCTCGAGCGCGGCAGCTACGACGCGAGCGAGGTGTCGCACGGCGATACGATCGAGCTTGTGCACTTCGTGGGCGGTGGATGACATGACCGATACGCATACGATGGTCGACGATGCGCGGGCTCTCGACAGCTCGCTTCACATCGGTGGCGTGGAGTTCGTATCACGACTGATTGTGGGGACCGGTAAGTACCTCACAAACCAGATCATGATCGACGCGATTCGCGCCTCCGGAGCGGAGATGGTGACGGTGGCGGTTCGTCGGGTCGATCTGGATCGCACGAAGGAAGAGGCGATCCTGCACCACCTCGACCCGAACGAGTTCTTCCTGCTAGCCAACACCGCCGGGTGCTACACGGCGGAAGACGCCATCCGCTATGCGAGGCTCGCTCGGGCGGCTGGGTTCAACGAGTTCGTGAAGCTCGAGGTCATCGGTGACGAACGGACTTTGCTACCGGACGTGTATGCGACGCTCGAGGCTGCCAGGACGCTGTCGGACGAGGGCTTCAAGGTCATGGCGTACACGAATGACGATCTGATCACCGCCCTCCGACTCGAGGATGCCGGTTGCGTTGCCGTCATGCCGCTCGCCAGCCCGATCGGGAGTGGGCTCGGGGTCGTGAATCCGTACTTCATTCGTGAGATCAAGAACCGTCTCGAGGTTCCGGTCATTGTCGACGCTGGCGTAGGCACGGCCTCGGACGCATGCGTGACCATGGAGCAGGGGGTCGACGGCGTACTCATGAACACCGCGCTGGCTGCGGCCGATGATCCGGTTCGGATGTCCCACGCGATGAAGCACGCAATCATCGCCGGTCGTCTGGCGTACCTGGCGGGGCGTATGCCGTCGCGTGAGATCGCAGTTCCGTCGTCCCCCATGACTGGAATGCTCGACTGACACCAGTCACGCCCGGTCGGGCGGCTGCGTACACGGTTCGAAGTGAGACTGAGCGGGGTAGGCGCCTCGATCGCGCCTTCGCGGCAGTCGCAGGCTCTCTCGACTCTCGCGAGCGAGCGTTTGCCCACGAGCTCGCGTGGGGCGTGACTCGGCTACGGGGTCGACTCGATGAGATGATCGCTCCCCACGTGTCGAGAGCACTGGCCGATGTCGACGCTCCAGTGCTCGAGCTACTCCGGCTCGGAACCTACCAGATTCACTATATGGACTCGGTCCCCGCCTACGCGGGGGTATCCACGACGGTAGACCAGGTGCACGCAACGGTCGGTCGGCGTCCGACTGGCTTCGTGAATGCGGTGCTCCGCAAGGTCGCGGCGGAGCAACCGACCCCGCCCGATGCCATGGATTCCTCGGAGGCGCTGGCGGGCTGGGGTTCCCATCCGAAGTGGCTGGTTCGTCGCTGGCTGGCCCGGTACTCGTCCGATGACGTACGGCGGCTCGTGGAATACCACAACCAGCGTCCCGCCACCTGTCTCCTCCCGCTGGGTATGGACGCGGAGGAGGCCCGACGCATCCTGGCCGACCGTGGGATCGCCGCTTCTCCGGCAGCTGCCTGGAGTCCCTGTATTCGACTGGGTACAGGCGTCTCGGTGGTAGAGGCGCTCGCCGCCATCCCGGCATCGATCGTGCAGGATCCCGCGTCCAACCTGGTGGTGCGGTATGCGGATGTTCCGTCGGGCACGATCGTTGCAGATCTTTGTTCGGCTCCTGGCGGTAAATCGCTCGCTCTGTCGGAGCGAGCCGCTCGGATCATCGCTGCTGATCGATCGGAATCGCGCATACGCATGGTGAGAGACAATGCCCTTCGGACAGGCCGACGACTGGAACTCGTCGTCGCGGACGCTCTGCGTCCGCCTCTAGCCCCCGTGGATGTCGTACTCCTCGATGCGCCATGCACAGGAACGGGGACGCTTGCACGCCATCCCGACGCTCGATGGAGACTCACGTCTGAAGCGATCGACGCCATGGCGGCTCTCCAGACGCGTATGCTCGATGCAGCGGCCGAGCTCGTTCGACCAGGTGGGCTGCTGGTGTACTCGACCTGCACGTTGGAACCGGAGGAGAACGAGGACTGCGTCGCTGACTTCATCGCTCGTCACGGAGGCTTCGTGATCGAAGCCACGGATGCCATCGGCCGTTCGGACGAGCACGACGGTTTTGTCGATTCGGACGGGTACCTGCGTGTGGAGCCGTGGAGGTCCGCATATGACGGATCGTTTGCGGCGCGGTTGAGGAGGACGGCATGAAGCTCGGAGATTCTCTCGGACGGAATCGGAAGCGTCGCAAGCGGCGACCTGTCGAGGCGTCGGATCAGGTCGTGACGCCTGACGCCGGACAACGCGCATTCTCGACCGACGGGGGGGGGACCCCCGCTGGACGACGTTCTTGGCTCAATGGTCGCGCACTGCTCGCTGGATTCGCCGTCGTGGTTATCGGAGGTTGGTTTGTCGGATATGCACTGGCGACCCAGGTATTCTTCCCCGCCCCGCCGCCCCCTGGAGACCTCTACGACGTGCCTGACGTCCGTGGGCTCGGGCTCGCGAGCGCGGGTGAGCGGCTGGCTGGGGCGGGGCTCGAGATCGGCTTGACCGACTCGATCACGCACCCATCGGTCGCGGCTGGTCTGGTGCTGGGGCAGTCACCACTACCCGGACAGGTCAGCCGACCGGACTCGCCCGTCGGCGTCACCGTGAGCGTCGGCCCGCAAATGCGGTCGGTACCGGACGTCCTGCGTCTCGATGAGGCCCGCGCACGGGTTGTCCTCGAGACGAGCGGCTTTGTCGTGAACGTGGACGTGACCGAGGCGGAAGAGCCCCGCGGGCAGGTCGTCGATGTCTCTCCTCCACCGGACAGCGTGGTCGCACTGCCCGCCCAGGTGACACTTCTCGTGAGCACGGGCCCACCGATGGTTCGGATGCCACTGGTCCTAGGGCTGGAGCAAATGGAAGCCGAACAGCTCCTCGACTCGCTCGGTCTCGACGTGACCGACGTGGAGGAGGTGTTTCGCTTCGGCCGTGATCAGGGCATCGTGGTCGAGCAGGAGCCGGCAGCGGATTCTGAACTCCAGCGTGGTAGCGGGGTTCGACTGAAAGTCGGCCGGCGTGGCGCGGGCGGGGAACCATGACCGTTCCGTGCCGTAGTTCAAGACAGACATCTCAACTTCTGAAAACCCAGTAATGAAGCGCTCATTCGTCCGATCTCCGTATTTCTGGGCCATCGTCACGTTCGCGTCGATCGTCCTCATCGCGTGGATCGGTCGCGAGAACTACCAACCGGTGATCTCGGGGAGCGCAGCGCCCGATTTCATGGTACTGGACATGGAGGGTGCCGAGGTCCGGCTCTCGGATTTCCTGGGTGAGGACGTACTCCTCGTGAACGTGTGGGCGACCTGGTGTGGGCCCTGTCTCACTGAAATGCCGTCCATGCAGCGTCTATACGAGCAGCTCGAGGGCGAAGACTTCGAGATTCTGGCCGTTAGCATCGACGCACCTGCCGGAGCGTTCGACCTCTTCGGACGCGAGGGAGGAGATCTGGTCACCTTCGCCGAAGAGCTGGGGCTGACCTTCGCCATCCTGCACAACCCGAGCGGTGATATCCAGCAGATCTATCAGACGACGGGCGTCCCCGAGAGCTTTGTGATCGGTAAGGACGGGGTCATCTACAAGAAGGTCGCTGGCGATACCGAGTGGGATGCTCCCGAAAACGTGGAGCTCATTCGCAGGCTCCTGGCCTCCGACTGAGGCGGCGCCATGGCGACCCCGACTCAATCGCTGGCCCACAACTGGCGCTTGAAGCTGTCCGCACTCGGGTTATCGGTATTCCTGTGGGCTCTGGTTCAGGGTGAACCGTCGAATCAGGAAATCTTTGCGTCGGTGCCGGTCACGGTTGAGGTAGCTGATACTGGCTGGACCACCTCCGGTGCCCCGAATCCATCTACCGTGGAGTTGCGCCTCGGCGGCCCGGCCCGGGAAATCATTCGGCTCGCCCGCGAGGGAACCAGCATCCGGATTCCAGTCGGGTCGGTGGGATCGCAGGACACTGTGATCGTGCTGCGACGTGAGTGGGTCGAGCTCGGCCAACGATCGGGGTTGAGCGTCGAGTCTATGTCGCCGTCGACGATCCGCGTCTCGTTCGAAGAGGCCCAGACCCGTCTCGTCCCGGTGGCGCTCCGTCTCGTCGGGAGCGTCCGCGACCGCCTCGCTCTGGCCGCGCCGATCGAGGTGAGTCCCCAGATCATTCGTGTCCGCGGGCCGAGGAGTCGCGTGGAGGTGCTGGATTCCCTGAGACTCGAGGCGTTCGATCTTTCAGACGTGGCGCGTTCCGGCGCGTTCAACGTCAACGTGGACACCACCGGACTCCCGGGTGCTTCCGTTGCCTGGACGACCGCTACGATGGACGTTCGAGTCGAGGACATGGTCGAGCGCATACTGAACGGGATCTCGGTCGAGGCGATCGTGAGTCCCGGAGAGGCCGAGGTCATCCCCGATCCGGCGGCCATCCAGATCCGTCTGGCGGGTGCGCGCACTCTCGTGACATCCCTCGATCCCGCAAGGCTCCGTGTGTGGGTTCCGCCGGAGCACTTGCAGGGCATGGTACCGGGCGAAGTGCGGGTCGTGAACGTCAGGATCGAAGGAGTCCCTGCGCTCGTGACCGCGATTCCGGGGAACGATCGGATTACCGTCCGACGGACGATCGATCAGGTGGGGCTTCCGGGCGACCCGCCGTGACCGCCACGCTGAGCCGTCCGCTCGTCCTCGGCATAGAGACGTCTTGCGATGAGACTTCGGCGGCAGTGCTGGATGGAGCCAACCGCATTCTTGGGCATGTCATTCTTTCCCAAGACGTGCATGAGGTCTATGGCGGCGTCGTGCCCGAGCTCGCGGCGCGGGCGCACCTGCAGAAACTGGACGGTGTGGTCGACGAGGCGCTCTCGAGGGCCGACGTGACCCTCGACGACATCGACGTTCTCGGGGTGACTGCCGGACCGGGTTTGATCGGGGCTCTGCTGGTGGGCGTTTGCTGGACCAAGGCAACTGCCTGGGCGCTGGATCGGCCCTGGATCGCGGTCCACCACATGGAGGGACACCTCTTCGGCCCTGTGCTCGAGCAGGCTGATGCGGAGCCGCCCTTCATCGCTCTACTGGTCTCGGGTGGGCACACCATGCTGATCCATGCCACCGCCTGGGGTGAGTACGCGCTGCTCGGACAGACCCGTGATGACGCGGCGGGGGAGGCGTTCGATAAGGTCGCCAAGCTGCTCGGGCTTCCGTATCCCGGTGGCCCGGCGATCCAGAAGGTCGCCGTCGACGGCGACCCTGCGCGGCATCGCCTCCCGAGGCCGATGCTTCGTCGTAATCAGACGGTCCACGATCCGGCGTATTACGACTTCTCGTTCAGTGGTCTCAAAACCGCGGTGGTCGAGCTGACCCGCAAGCTGGGCGACGAGGCCCTACCCGACGAGGTCCCTCACGTGGCCGCGGCGTTCCAAGCCGCGGCGGTGGAGGTGCTTGTCTCCAAGACCCTGCGGGCGGTGAGCGAAACCGGGTGCGGACGGATCGTCCTCGGTGGCGGTGTGAGTGCGAACACACTCCTGCGTCAGGAGATGTCGAGTCGCCTAGAAGCTCTGGATGCACGCACAGGGCAGCGGGCGGTACATCACGCTTCGCCGAGACTTTCGCTCGACAACGGAGCCATGATCGCCCGGGCGGCGCGATTTCGTTTCGATCAGGGCGAGCGAGCTCCCCATGATCAGAACGCGTCGGCCTCGATGGCATTCCCCGGGCTCCGCAGCGGTTCCCGCGCGGGCGTCACATCACGAACTTAAAAGACTATGTATCCGGTTTTCTTTGAAATGCCCAATTGGGTCCCCTTTCTAGGGGGGCAGCCCATCACGTCGTTTGGCGTATTCATGCTGCTCGCCTTTCTCACGGCGGGATATGTCCTGCGCGCTGAATTACGGCGTATTGGCGAGGATCCGGACAAGGCGTGGGACTTCGTCTTCATGGCCGTCATCGGCGGTATCCTGGGCGCGAAGGGATACTACATGCTGCTGAACTTCCCGCGTCTGGTCGAAGACCCGATGGGGATGATTCTCTCGCGCGGCGGGCTGGTCTGGTACGGTGGATTCCTGCTCGCGACTGCGTTGGTCATCTGGGAGATCAGGCGACAGAAGCTGGCCGTTCCTACCATGGCCGACCTGATGGCTCCGGCGCTTGCGCTCGCCTATGCGGTGGGGCGGGTCGGGTGCTTCATGGTTGGGGACGACTGGGGCCGGCCGACGGACTCGTTTCTGGGCGTGCGCTTCCCTCAGGGGTCTCCCGCGACAACGGTGCAGAACATCGAGCAGATGTTCGGAATCACAGTCGATCCGGCGCTGATCGAAGAGTACGGGCAAGTGGTTCCGGTTCACCCGACGCAGCTGTATGAGGTCGGGATCAGCACGCTGATCTTCTGCGCCCTCTGGCGGATCCGCGACCACAGTCATTCAAAGGGCTGGCTCTTCATGATCTGGCTGGTCTGCGCCGGCTTCGAGCGATTCCTGGTAGAGTTTCTCCGGGCGAAGGACGATCGGTTTTTCGGCATTCTGACTGTCGCTCAGGTCATCAGTCTCTGCATCGTAGCGTTCGGGTTCTGGGGTGTCATGAAGACCCGTACGGCGGCGGAGTCCGCCTGACATGCCTGCCGGGTTCACCGTGCTGCACGCGTCCGACTTTCAGTGCGGTAAGCCCTACCTGTCTCGTGCTACGGATGCATTGCTGGAACTCTGGTCTGAGGTCGATCCGAACGTCGTGATCGCCTCGGGCGATCTGACTCAACGCGCGAAGAGGCACGAGTTCCGGGTGGCTCGTTCGATCCTCGAGCGCTTCGTCGATACCCCGGTGGTAGTCACGCCCGGAAATCACGATGTGCCGTTGTATCGGTTCTGGGAGCGACTCATCGACCCGTTCAGGAACTGGCGGCGCTTCACCGGGGAGGATGCGCTCGACACCGTGACCACCGTGCCGGGTGCCGTCATCGTCGCACTGAATTCGGCAGCACCTCGCCGCGCCATCGTGAACGGCCGAATCGACGACGCTCAGGTAGAGTTCGCTCGCCGCGCGTTCGTGGAGAGCGCTCCGAGCAATGTGCGGCTGCTTGTCATCCACCACCATTTCGTACCCGTGCCCGATGACGAAGGGGGGCATCCGCTGCCAGGGGCCGCTCGGCTCGCCCACGCCTTCAGTGACATGGGGGTAGACGTGGTTCTAGGCGGGCATGTGCATCAGGTCCACATGCACGTGGCCGAGGACATTCCGGGATGTCCTCCCCGGGACCCACCGCTGCCGATCCTCGCGTGTGGTACGAGTACGTCTCGGCGAGGTCGGGGCGTGGAGACGGGCTGGAACAGCTTGAGCGTGATGCGCTTTGGTGAAGGTAAGGTCGAGGTCATACCCTACCGCCGGGCGCCGGATGCCCCTGCCTTCGAGGCGATGCCGGCCCGTAGCTGGCTCCTCCGCGACGGACTCGGGGCGGTGAACTGATGCCGAAGTATCGGCGACGTCCGATCACGCGAGAGAAGTCGCTCCAGGCGGCGCTCATCTCTGTTGTTGTAGGTGCTGGTGCGGCGGCGATGACCTGCGT
>Ga0209631_10000331_pt1 | contig 62901 bp, 61 predicted proteins | sample COG_08_FD_184752 | JGI IMG/M metagenome (GOLD analysis project Ga0209631, IMG submission 184752) | Pelagic Microbial community sample from North Sea - COGITO 998_met_08 (SPAdes) (version 2) | ecosystem: Environmental > Aquatic > Marine > Neritic zone/Coastal water | place: Helgoland, sampling... | reverse complement strand
CGCGGCGAACAAAACGCTCGGAGCGAAGATGTTCAGTCAATTTCATAAGGATTCGCGACCGCAGTTCTCAAATCGATGCCTTATTCAGACATTCCTTAGCCTACAAATTAGTGTTTTTCGGATATTGTCCAAGCTCGGTTTTGTACCTATTAACTTTGAATTCTACAAAAGTTCAGATGTAGACGACCTCATAGGAGCTGGTGGTTTTCAAACCGTTGAATCTGAAAATATCTTTGCAGGTGCATCTAGTTACTTTGTTGCTGCAAGAAAGGCTGGGCAATAAAACAAGATGAATCGAGTGACAGCTCAAGGCACAAAGCGGCGGTAGCATCGCCATACGCGAACGGCAGCTCCTGCGACTTTCTTGAAATCGCTGGAAGGATTCCAGATAGCCGACCTTCGATTTGCGGGATCGTCGGGTAGTAGTCGGCCAGTTTCAGACGTTCCCGCTGCCAATACTCTCGTAGTATCTGCTTGCTGGGATTGCTAACGGGAGATAGGAGTCTGAATATTCTGGTTATTAGAGGGCGTTGCGAGATTCGCTTAGTTGTGGAAAGCCAAGATAATTGGGGTCAGAGTAAAATTCATTTGGACCACGATACTCAGGGATATTTACTCTGACCCCAATTACCCCTTGATCTGCGCTTGAATGTTTCTTTAAGGAAAATACAGGAACGGTTTATCTATTTCGAGCCAGTCAATACGCGGGGTCTAAACGGGTAAACTGCCCCGCATCTCAAATTTCAGGTCCAACAACTTGCTTGGACAGCGGCGATTTACATCATCCTGACGCCACGACTTATTGCCACCCGAAGGCCGACTACCGTACGCTTAAACTGCCGACTCCCAAGGCGCCCGAGTAAATTCCTCGGGACGCATCTCTGCTGAGAAGGCTCCAATCTGAACGGCAATCTTCTCTGCCACTTCAAATCCCCAAAGCCCAAGCGCCTGGCCACTCATCAACGCTTGATCAAAGCCGATGAAATAAAGATCGTCATGCACGACGGATTGGCATCGGCCATCGGTCTTGGGAAACAGATTTCCGTGTGATGGCACCACCTCGGTCAGCGCCGAAGGAACAAATTCCTCAAGTCCCGATGCAAAGCCGGTGGCAAGCACGATGGCATCGAACTCGCGTTCGCCATTCGCGGTCATCCTCACACCGTTGTTCGTGAACGCGTCAATACGATCCTTAATCACTTCAATCTGGCCGCTGCGTATTAACGCTGCGGCACCATGATCGATCACTGGAACGCGATGCGTGCGATTGAATTCAGTGAAAGGACCATCGACGGGATGCTCAAGGCCGAACTCACTTAAATCTTCGGCCAATGGCACAGCCATCTCGTCGAAGCCCAGAAGCTGTTCGTCAAATGCCGGTGTACCGGGGGTGAAGGCATGCAGGTTGATAACGCCGGCAGGACCTGCCGCGCCCATATCGCGCGCTTGATTGAGCAATTCTGAGAATTTAGTGATGGGGAGATACCAGCGTGGACCATAACCTACCATCGCGACCGAAGCCGCGCCGCCTTCAACCAGATCGGTCGTGATCTCGGCACCCGAATTGCCGGTCCCGACCACGAGTACCCGCTTACCGACGTAAGGTTCAGCGTTGCGATAAGCTTTGCTGTGGCATAAATCCCCGGCGTAGGTCTCCTTACCTTCTATCTGAGGCGAAACGGGTTTTCGGCAATAGCCAGTGGCGACTACCACAAACTTCGCGTGGAACTCACCTTTGTCGCTCGTCACAGTCCAGGGATATGCCGCTGCGACGTCGCTGCGATTAATGTTGGTGACGGTCGTGCCGAAGTCCGTTGCTTCGTGCAGCCGATGTCGATTGGCGTAGTTTAAAAAATACGCCAGCAACTCGTCGCGCGACTTGAACATCGGGTAATTGTCGTTATCACCACCGTCGTCTGGCAGACAATGCCAGGCAGTATGGAGCGAGATACGATCGTAGTTCGTTGTCCAAAAATTGCCGTAGGACTGGCCGCCTTCCAGCAGTACAACGTTGCTCACGCCATATCGTCGTAGTGCCGCAGTAGCTGCTAAACCGCCGAAGCCGGCGCCAATAATGACAACATCAAATCTCGAATCGCTGTTCATGGTGGTTTATATATATGACCGGGTTGGGCACTCGCCGCGGCGCGAACTAATTTTTAGTTGCTAGAAAATTACCTTGCGGAACCGCGCGATCCCCGATAGATGTATTTTTCTGGCACACAGGCGTGTTAGATCGTCACACCTATGCCATACGGTGTAGTGCGCATAATTTGTTGCCGGCCGGGTCGCGTAGATAGGCGAGGTAAAGATCACCAACCGGCATGGTGCGAACACCCGGAGGATCTTCGGCCGCGTGCCCGCCATTAGCGAGCCCCGCCGCGTGCCATGAGTGCACTTGGTCCGATGATTCGCAAGTGAATCCTAAGGTCGCGCCATTTGCGTGGGTGGCGGGTTGCCCGTCGACCGGCTGCGTCAACAGGAAAACACTGTCACCGTGCATATAAATAAGTCTGCCGAGTTCGTCTACAACCCCTGGTTCGGCGCCGAGCGCGCCAAGTAAGGCGTCGTAAAAGCGCTTTGATTCATCGATATCATTACTGCCAAGCATTACGTGGGAAAACATCTTAGTCTCGGTGGGAGTTCGTTGGATTTAAAGGCATCGCTACGCGGCCGTAAAAGCTTGGTGCGCGCAGGCGCGACATAAGGGTGTCGTCATCGTCTACCGAACTCGCTGCCGTCATCGACTGGCAATGACGACAACTGCGGTGCTGAGTAGAAGGAAATCTATCGGTCTTACGCGCACGCTTCGACGACGGCGGCCATATACGGATCTTCGGGGTGTCCCTGGAAGCGCGGAAGGCCATCGGCAGGCGGTTCGGTCGTTCCCTGCTCCAGATGCATGTGGTAATCGGGATCGCCGAGTTCCGCCATATCAGACATCCGCGAAGTCGGTACGATCACCATATCTAAGCCAATGGGCGTGCAATCACCAACCAGACAATCACCGCATGCATCACAGAAATAACGTGGCACTTTATCGATGTATTCTTCGGCTGCGACAACTTTAAGGTTATCGAGCGACGATTCAACTTGGTCACGCCGCATCAACGCGAGGTTTTGGGTCGCTGCGTTCCCACCCTGCGCCATGCGGCAATCATTACAGTGACAAATCGCGATCTGGATGGGAGCGCCGTGAGCTTTTAATACCGTTTCGCTGCATTGGCAGGCGATTGTCCAACCTTGCACATTACTGTTTGTAGTAATCGTCATTTCTCGTCACTTCAATAGGGAGTGCTAAGAATACTATCGGGAATTATGCCGAACCGCACTGTTTAATTGCGCGCCAAAGCCACTTAATGTTGATTTGCACGCTGATTTGATCCACTAATTGCATTGAATATTGATCCAGCATTTGCGCTATGACGGCCGGAATATTGCCTTAAAACGTGGATCAAATATTGAATGCAAATATCCTCAAAAGTGGATCAATCGAACGTGCAAATCAACACACTCTGGGCACATAGCAGCCTGTTGCGGTGCAGCGCCGAAAGGCCGTTATTGACGTAACGGACAGGCTCACCGGGAACCCAGCGTTACCCCGTCATCAAGTCAAGGCCGGCGATGGCACCAAAAAGCGCGCGAACTTCAGCCGGACAAGCAATGCACAAAGTTCGATACGTATCCACGAAGGGCAGCCAAATCAAAGCCCCGCAAGGGGCTTTTTTTATGGACGGTAGATTCAGAGTCGGTTAATTCGGGGACAGTCACCTTAATTGCTGCACGTTGACTACTACCGTTCGCCTGACAGTGTCCCATCTACCCGCACTCGGTATGGGCAGTTCTCAAATTAAGGTAACTGTCCCCGAATTAACCAACACCAAGGTAACCGGCCTTTCACCTGACGAGGGGCCAGCAGACTTTGCCAGAGTAGTCTGCAGATCCGCCCTGCCATTCGAATCCGGCCAGACATTGTCTCGCGCGCGCAGTGCATACCATTGCCTGAGGCCATATTACGGCCCGAATGTGACAAAACTCATCCAGTCCACAAAAATGACATCGCAACCACAGCCCCTCTCCGTTAAGGTGACATTGCGTCATCTATTGAGATCAATTGCGCTACAGGGGCAACGATTGCGGGAAGTATTCTCGTAGCTCATTTGCGACATTGGCCGGACGCATTCGTTGCTAATTTGTGGAGCTTGCTATGGAACTTGCCAAGGAACTGATTGGACGCGCACATGAGCTGAAACCGGTGTTCGCCGGCAGAGCCGCCGCTGCTGAATTAAACCGGGCGCCTCTCGATGAAACCATTGCGGATCTCGACGATGCAGGTTTCCTGCAAATGCTGACGCCGAAACGCTACGGCGGCTATGAGTTGCAGATCGATACTCTGGTCGCGGTATCCAGGATTATCGCTTCCGGCTGCCCGTCCACCGGCTGGGTCACTGCGTTCTACATCGGGCATAACTGGTTTCATTCGGTCTTCCCGCAGAAGTCGCAGGATGAAGTCTTCGCGGACCGGCCGTGGCAAAGAAGCTCCGCTCAAATCGCCCCGACATCCAGCGCCGTGAAAGTAAGTGGCGGCTATGAAATCAGCGGACAACAGTCGTGGAGTTCTGGTGCAGCGCACGCGACTTATGTCTTTTTTACCTCGGTCTATGTGGCCGAAGGCGCCGAACCGGAACTACTGCTGGTGTGTATTCCGCGCAGCGACGTGGAATTGCTCGATAACTGGTATATCGCCGGAATGTGTAGCAGTGGCAGCTGCGACGTTAAGGTTGAGAAAGTTTTTGTGCCCGACCATCACGTGGTGACCTTCAAATCCTTCCTGGACGGCACTCACCCCGGTGCGACCCTGTATGACAATGCGCTATATCGCTTACCTGCGGCAGGAATTATTTTCTTCGAAGCCATGTCGGTCGTCTCGGGAATACTGCGTGGGGCAGTTGAGAACTTTCAGAAAATCACCGAGACGCGCGTGGCAACTTACACCGGTAACGGGGTTGCGACGAAGCCCAGTATGCAGATGCGTCTGGCGCGTGGCCGCGCGAATGCTGACGCTCTTGATGACATGATCGATGCGATCACAGCGCGAACAATCGCAACAGCAAGCGGTGCGGGGATTACCTTGCAAGACCGCGCCGACATCCGCATGCGCTGCGCTCTGATCAATAAAATGAGTTCAGATGCTGTCAACGACATCATGCACGGCGCCGGCGGTAACGCCTTTCGTGACGACGTTCCGCTGCAACGATTTTTTCGCGATTCGAACGTATTGCGTACGCACGGGGCGATGGATTTCGAGTCGTCGAGCGAAATGTACGGGCGCGTGTTACTGGGGCTCGATCCGGGCACCCCGGTACTATGAATATGCGTTTCCCAGCGAAGCAACGGGGAAACTCAAGCCGGATTTGGAACTATAGGCAGTAGCAAAGAACCTCGTTTAATTCGGGAACGATTACCGCAATTGCTTCCCGACCCGCAACATGAACACTTCTGGATTGACGGAATTCGCGCAATCGGGTGACTGTCCCCGGATAGGTTCGGTTTTATCGAATTCTTGTCGGTTCGCTAATGTTCGTGTTTCTCGCTGTGATCTCATTCGCTTATTCCGTCCAGGGTACCCAACCACAAAGTACTTATTCACACTAACGAGCGCATAAGAACACCAGCCGGAAGAGTTAATGTCATCGACCACAACGATGTGACGACGATACCCTCGCCCGCCGGTCGTACAAAGCGCAGTGGCTGCGCGATGCGAAGGGACATGGGGGCGGATTTAAAATGGCGAGGACGATACACCCCACCCCTACGATTTAAGCGCAACGCATAGAGTAAGTGTTCAGCATCGACATCAAGTTCTGCAAGAGCTGCGGTCGCTACGTCAAAATCACCGCCTGCATCGAAAACCTGTGTAGTCGAGACGACCGCGTGGAGCGGTTGTCGAACTTCGCTATCGTCTCGACCGTGGGAACCGCTGAACCCGGAGTGATTCATTATTCATCTCTCGGTTTATCGATCGCTTCCTTGACGCGTAATTTACTGCCCGCTAATTCCATTCGGTTCAGCGCTCGCATCGCGCCTTTTGCGTTACCCCGTTTCGGCATATCGACAAAACCGAACCCCTTGGAGAGCCCCGTCTCAGCGTCTTTTACTATCGTGCAGTGTTGAACAACCCCGTGGGGCTCGCACAATGCTCTTAATTCTTCTTCGGTTGTGCTGCGGTCAAGGTTGCGAACGAGTAGTTTCATAAAATTTCTCTACGCACGAGGGCACGTTCCGTGCCAACGGCAATTTTGTCGAACTGGAACAGGCGCGGCGAACTAGCTTACTCGTCGCCAGACGCTCGCAAGCCAAGATTGCTGTGCGCGCGGCAAGCCTGTTGGGCGATAGTAATGTTCAATTTCGACGAAGCCCGCCGTCGTCAGATAATGTTGCCATTGCCTTAAGTCGTAATACGCGCCGAAACGTTCGCCGTTCCACACTTCTCGATTATCACCGCGTGGATTGGAGGTAAACAAGACACCGCTGTTTTTTAGCGCCCTATGCAATGTGCTCAGTACACGCTCGAGTTTCGCGCTCGGCACATGGAACAGCACGGCGTTGGCAAAGATGCCGTCGAAACGATTCGTTGGAAGATCTAACTCAAGAAAATCCTGCAGCCATACATCACAGCCACTGTGCCGTTTCGCCATGTCAACGAACGCACGCGAGCCATCAAGCCCCGTTGCGATATGCCCCGCATCACGGAAGGTCTTCAGATCCCGGCCCGGCCCACAGCCCAGGTCGAGAATATTGAACGGCGGCTTACTGCTTATATTGTTTAACAACGCTGCCACGTTCTGGCTAACGTCGTGACCGGAGGTCCCGTCGCGAAAGCGCTCTGCATTAGTCTCGTAGTGGCTGACCGTGCGCAACGATGTTTCTTCGAGTAGAAACTTGTCCGGGGGGATCACGCTACGACTCGGTTCGCGTAAGCTTCGCCATCACATCCATCTCGATGGCAAATTCGACGAGGCTTCGGCGCTCGAAAGAGGACGGCGGGCGCATACAAGGTTGGACCATAATCACTCCCAATGGCAGCGTGAATTCCCATATCCTCGCCCACCTTCTCGATGCTCCTGTTGATTTCCCAATTGAAGTCGTGGAATGCGTGATAGGCACACGCCACATTCTCGAACACCGCTATCACGTCGTCCGCAACGAACTTAATCAGCTCCTTTAGTGCGATTCTATTAAGTGTAACGAGATGCGCTGCATCCAACGGCCAGTAAGTCGTCCGTCAACGGCGATACTCTGCTTCGTGATGAGTATAAAGCGAATGACTACGTCCTTGCCCGGTTCCATGCTATTTCTGACACAAAGGGCGCGCGGGCGTTGAACATCAGCTGGTAGTCGACATTCGATTCTGTTGTCGTCGTGTACTCCACCCTCCACGACCCCGCCCGAACAGCCGGACACGCTAAGATGTGCGTGCGGCGATTTTTGATCGTTCTCTAGTAAAACCGACCGTCCCGGATTAATTGTGAAAACACTCACCATATTATTCGTAGCTTGCTGCATCGTTTTGCCGGTACAAGCAACAGCGCCAGCGCCGACCACAGTCGACGATTTCGATATCGAGCGTTACCTCGGCCGTTGGTACCAGATCGCGCTCATTCCGAATCGGTTTCAGGCGAATTGCGTCGCAGAAACTGTGGCTGAATATTCTCGCGAAGCGACCGGACGTATTCAGGTCGTGAATTCGTGTCGCGATTCGGCTGGCGAGACGTTGCGGGTGCTCGGGGAAGTCCGCGTCAACAGTGAATACGCGGATTCCGCACGCCTGCAGGTCCGATTCGCGCCGCGCTGGTTATCGTGGCTTGAAGCGGTGTGGGGAGATTACTGGGTGATCGCTCTGCATCCCGACTACGCATGGGCTTTGGTCGGTTCGCCGGATCACGAGTACTTATGGCTCCTCGCGCGAACGTCTTCGGTATCGGAGCGCACCTACCGGTACGTGACCGAGATTGCGGAAAACGAGGGCTACGCAACGAGTCAGTTAAAACTCGAATCACCGCGCGTAATCACGCGTTAGGAAAGGAAAACCCGCGCCTATCTCCGTTCGCGCACATAGTCCGAAGTGATTTGCTCAATCCGCGTCACGCCAAGCAATGCCATGTCGCGTTCAATCTCGGCGCGCAATAAGGCAAGTACATGCGCGACGCCGGCCTCTCCGCCCACACCGAGGCCGAATAGATAGGGCCGGCCGATCATGCAGGCCTGAGCGCCAAGCGCGAGCGCCTTAATGACGTCCGAACCACGTCGCACACCACCATCGAGAATGACTTCAACACGCTCGCCCACCGCCTGCTTAACGTCGGCCAGCAGGCTGATGCTCGATGCTGCGCCGTCAAGCTGGCGACCGCCGTGGTTCGACAAGATCACAGCGTTCGCACCGATATCGGCAGCCCGCAGCGCGTCCTCGACGCTAGCAATACCTTTAATCGCGAATGGGCCCTGCCATTGTTCAACCATCCACGCCGCAGCGTCCCAATCGACCGACGGGTCGTATTGGCTGGAAACGTAGTCGACCAGCGTCGTCAGCTCAGCGTCGCCCGGCGGTGCCTTGTGCGCGACATTGGCCAGCTGAAACGGCTCACCGTCCAGATACTTAAGCGACCATAGCGGGTGCAGGAAAAAGTCCAGCCAGCTGGCCACCGACAACTGGGGCGGAAAGCCGAAACCCGTGCGCAGATCACGCTCGCGATTACCGACTATCGGCACGTCGATAGTGAGACACAGCGCATGGAAGCGAGCAGCACGGCAACGGTCCATAAACTCATTAACGAGCGTTCGGTCACGAAAGACGTAGAGTTGGAACCACTTCGGACCACTGCAAACTTCCGCGACTTGCTCGATAGAGTACGTGCCTACGGTCGAGAGTGCATAGCTTGTGCCGGCTTCTGCAGCGGCCCGCGCTACGGCAAGCTCCCCAGCGTTGTTAAACAGGCGCGACATGCCGGTTGGCGCGAGGACCACAGGGAAATCAATGGGAGCGCCCATGATGGTTGTGGATGTGTCGACGTTACTAACATCGACAAGATAACGGGGCAGGAATTCGTAACGAGCGAAATCGCTCTGACTACGCGCAAGGGTGACTTCATCATCGGCCGCGCCATCCATGAAATGGAACATCGGGGCGGGTACGCGAAAGCGCGCCCAGCGACGCAGATCAGCAACATTATGACTACGCGCCAGGCACCAGGCGGCGACCATAGCGTCGATGCGCGAAAGCAGACGTGACAAAAATGGTGGCAACATACGCAAGCTTCGTAGCGGACGACCGAGCCTGCACGATAGCAGGTCCGCGAGGCCGGCGTGCAAGCCTGATTTGATATCAATGGTGATATCCGGCTTCAGCCTAGATAGCACCACCGAACTCGTAGTTGTTTGAGCCGACTATCTAATTTTCTGTCCGACGACGCCGTGGCGAAGCTACTGGTGAGTCGTGGTATAGCAGTATCACCACCTCGCCCGTTTTAACCCTGATTTCGCTGCCGGCGACGCGCCGGCTGGTGCATAAGGCAGATTGATTCCTACTTCACAATGACGCCAGAAAGGTCGCCCTGTTCGCGCCACGCTGCGAGCATTCTGAAAAACGGTACCGGGCCTTCCGGGTAGTGATTATCGATAAATGACTCACCGTCGTTCTTGCCCTCGACGTTGTAATACCCCGGTGTGCAGGTTTCCTGGTACTTGCGCATGGGGCCGGGGACCCGAACCAGCCGCTGGTATTCCGCTTCTGCGGATGCCTCCGCTTCAATGGATGACGCATCTCGCCGGATAACTTCGCTGATTAGATAAGCCACATGTTCGGCCTGACCGCCCGCGGTGTAGGTGTAGTTAAAAGCAACACCCGTTTGTGTCAGCCCGAGGTGAAAGCAGTTCGGAAAATCGCGTGTTAAAAAACCCTGGAAAGTTGACATGCCTTTAGCCCAATGCGCGCTCAACGTCTTGCCGCCACGGCCGTGCACCTCGCATTCCGAACGACGGGTGTAGGCGGTCGATACCTCAAAGCCGGTGGCAAAAATCAGGCAGTCGACTTCGTACGCTGAGCCATTCACGACGACTGCATTTTCCGTGACGCGCTCGATGCCTTTGCCAGCCGTATCAACCAGGGTCACGTTAGGTCGGTTAAACGCCTGTAGATATTCGTCGTGGAAGGCCGGCCGTTTGCACCACTGGCCGTACCAATGTTTGAGCCCTTCCGCGGTTTTGCGGTCGTCGACCAGTCGCGCGACCCGCGTGCGAATTTGATGGCCTTTTCTGTAGTCAGCCACTTCGCGCGCCAACGCGAGTCGCGCAGGTGAAACACCTTCAACGTCGCCGGTGTCCAGAATTTCGAATGCCAGTTTGAAAAAGTCGGTCCACTTGTCGTTGACCAGATCTTGCGTCACTGGCAGCCCGGCCATGATCGAGCAGAAGTTCTCGTCGCGTTCAGCTTGCCAGCCGGGTTTAAGTGATTTTGCCCAGGCTTCATCCGTCGGTTTGTTATTGCGCTCGTCAACTGGCGCTGGCGTGCGCTGAAACAGGTAAAGCTGCTGCGCATAGGGCGCAACGTTCGGTACGACCTGCACGCCGGTTGCGCCGGTGCCAACGACGCCGACACGCTTGTCAGCCAATCCGGTCAACCCGCCCGAGCTGTCGCCACCGGTATAGGCGAAGTCCCAGCGGCTGGTGTGAAATGATTGTCCTTTGAAGGTGTCGATGCCTTCGATCGCGGGCAGCTTCGGCCGATGTAGGGGACCGCTCGACATAATCACAAAACGTGCACTAAACACATCGTCGCGATCAGTGTTGACGGTCCAACGCGCACTTTCATCCGACCAATGCATCGCTGTCACCTGGGTCTGAAAACATGCCTTGTCATAGAGATCAAATTGTTTACCGATGCGCTGCAAATGCGCATAAATTTCTGGCTGGTGGGCATAGCGTTCTGTGGGTATGTACCCGGTCTCCTCGAGCAATGGCATGTAGATATACGATTCTGTGTCGCATTGCGCACCGGGATAGCGATTCCAGTACCAAACACCGCCAAAATCTCCCGCTTTGTCGATAATGCGGACGTCATATACGCCGGCCTGCTGCAGACGAGCAGCGGTCACCAAACCCGAAATTCCGCCCCCAAGAATGATGACATCGAGGGCTTCATTGATCGGCGCGCGACTAAATCCTGATTCCACGTGCGGATCGGTTTCGTATTGCGCATGCTGGCCGGCAACCTCGACATACTGATCGTTGCCATCTTCACGCAGTCGCTTCGCCCGTTCCTCGATGTACTTGCGCCGTACTTGTTCGGGGTCGAATCCGAGAATCTCAGGATCGAAGGGATCGTTCTCGCTCGTAATGACATCGTGACTGTTCATGTTTTCCGTTCCTCGTCCAATTTCTCATCGGGCTGCAGTTGTTCACTCATCAATAGTGATGGAGGTCCGAGGGCCACGTCCCGGCAAAGACGCCCACAGCCGGATACTACCGTCTAGGCGGCCGCGGCGCTGCCGGCGGATCAGAAGTCGCTCGTAGCTTGCGTGTAACTGTCGATCCGTCAGTGCGACGAAAGATCCGTGATTCCCGGCGGCTAGTCCGGATCTTGGGAGGAGGAATTACAGTTTTAGAGTTCGCCGATGGTGGCGAATTGAGTCGGTCCAGCAGACATATCGGGTGAACTAGGTCACCGCAAAGCGACGGGTGAACCTCAACGTTGCGTCGCTAATCTTCCCGTTCTTAGCCGATTAACAATGAGGACTGAGCTGCAAACGGATAAGGGTAACTGTCCCCAAATTAAACCAGACGCGCTATTTCTCGCTCAGCGTCCACACGCCGTCCCAGTCGTCCGCAGGTTCGGACTGCTGATGATGACGCGCACGCTGGCACATCAGGGCGCTTGGCTGATCGTTCGGGTTCAGTTTTAAAGCATGTTCGAAGCTTTTGATCGCAACGCCCCAGTTTCGCGACCGATAGCGCTGCAGTCCTTCGGCAAACAAGTCCATCGAAGCCTGCTCATCGGCCGCAACTAATTCTCCACCGAGTCCGCGCACTTCAAATACAGCGACTGACTGCGCGCGACCTTTAACGCGGATTAGATCGAGCTCGCGCAAACGGTAATCGCCAGTCAGTTCTTTCACGGTCGAGTCACTAACCAGAATACTGGTGCCGAGCTGTTTATTTGCGGATTCGAGGCGCGCTGCAGTGTTCACACCGTCGCCGATGACGGTGTAGTCCATGCGCCGCGCGGAGCCGATGTTACCCGCCACCACGTCGGCTGAGTTAATCCCGATGCGGATTTCGAACTGCGGTTCGCCGGCTATGACGCGGCGCGCGTTCAAAGCACTGAGTACCTGACGCATGCGAATCGCCACCCGCACCGCATTATCCGCATCACCAGGCGCAGGAAACGGCGTGCCGAATACCGCCATGATAGCGTCGCCGATAAACTTATCGAGAATGCCGTGGTGAGAAAACACCACCTCGACCATCTCTGAGAAATACTCATTGAGAAGGGACACCGTGTCCTGCGCGCCAAGCTGCTCGGTCAGCGTGGTGAAACCTTTGATATCGGAAAACAGGATTGTTACCGGCTGCGAACGACCGCCGAGCACGGTCTCGCCTTCTGCAAGCACCTGATCGGCGACTTCGGCGGTCATGTAGCGTGCCATCGTCGCGCGCATGCGTCTGTCGGTCGTGATGTCTTCGATAATCAGTGTGCAGCCCAGCACATCACCATCGACATCAAGCAAAGGCGTGGCGGTAACGTTGACGGAAAGCTCGGTGCCGTCGCGCGTGGTGAGAATCGCGTCGACAGTCGTATCGACTGCGCTTTCGCTCACGACTTTGTGCATCGATTCGATAATCCATGCGTTGTGTTCAAACACTTCGACTGCGGGAGCGCCGAGCACATCATTGGCGCGGATGCGGAGCTGGCGTGTCGCAGCGTCGTTGAGCTTCACGACATTGCCTGCAGTATCAAGCGTAATCACGCCATCTGACAAACTACGCAAGACATTCTCACTGTAATTCCGTTCGTCCAGTACTTCGCGGAACAGGCGCGCGTTATCGAGCGCAATCGCGCTTTGTGCGGCCAGCATTTCCAGGCGTCGCTCATCACGTGCCCGGAATGGTCCGCCGCGGCGGTTAAGGATCTGCATGGCGCCGATCGCCACGCCATGTTTGTTGACCACTGGCACGCACAAAATGGAGCGGGTACGGAATCCCGTTTTGCGATCGACTTCCGGGTTGAAGCGCGAATCCGCATAGGCGTCAGGAATGTTCACCGCCTTGCGGTCGGTAAACACACCGCCCGCGATGCCCATATGGGCAGGAAATCGAATCTCGCGCTCTGCCATGCCTTCTGCCACACGCGACCATAGCTCATCGGTGCGCGGATCGTGCAGGAACAACGTGCTGCGTTCCGCTTCAAGTAAATCAGTTGCAATAGCGACAATCCGGCGCAGCAATTTCTCGATATTGAGCTCAGACGATACCGCCTGCGTTACTTCCAGAATGCGCGCTTCTTCGCGCTGCGATTCCCGCGCCCGCTCACCGAGCTGAGCGGCCTCGATAATTGCAGCGGTGTGCATCGTGAAAGCCTGCAATAGCGCCGAGTCGGCGGGTGTAAAATCGCCCGAAGTCTTGTTCAAAACCTCGGTCACGCCAATGATGTCGCCGCCACGGGTTCGCAACGGAGCGCAAAGGATATTGTGCGTGTAGTAACCGGTTTCGGCGTCAATGCTCGAGTTAAAGCGGGCATCCGTATACGCATTGTCGATGAGCGCGGGCTCACCACTTTGAAAAACCAGACCGGCGATCCCTGCATCGCAGGGAAAGCGAATTTCGTGGATCAATTCGCCTTGCGCGATACGCGAGTACAATTCTTTCGACTCGGCATCATAGAGAAACAGCGAACTGCGATCAGCTTCGAACGCCTCGGTAATCAGATTCATGATGCGAATCAATAAAACGTCGAACGACATCGGCTCACGAACTTTGTACGTCGCTTCGATAAGGTTATCGAGACGCGTACCGAGATTGTCGATTTGCCCGAGTAGTTGCTCACGCTCTTGCTCAGAGAACACCCCGAGCGTTTTCTCCAATACACTTTCTTTGAAGCGACGCTCAAAGATGTCGTGAACCACCGGGACCGCCATGCGGTCGCTCGAAAGTTCCTTATCTTGTGATTGCAGTTTCTTCTGTGACATTGGCAGGTTGCTTTGTCGGTCCAAGCGGAGACTTTTTTCGGGTGTAGCCAAATTTACTTGAGTGTCGACAGCGAAACGAAAGTTCGTCGGCACCGACAGCTGTCCGTTCAGCCATCGGCGCCGACGCGTTTCGGTAGTGCTACGTATAGAAGCGTAGTCGGATAACTCGGGGCAGACTGTGGATTGCTTCTCAATGCTGAGAACCCGAACCGCCAGGGCAGACGATTGGCTATTAGCAGCAGCTGCAGCTGCAGCTCCCGCTACTGGCAAGATGCTGACTCGCACTGGCCAGCACGCTCGGCGTCGCAGCCACGCTGACGCCGGCGCTCCGCGCCTCCTCTACCGGCGCCTCGAGAGGCTTCGAACCCGCGCTATAGCCAGTCGCGATGCGAAACTGATGTGCATTGATGTCGCTCTTGATTTCTATCGAATCCGGGCCAGATACCGACCAGCCCGTGAAATCGCTGCCATCCATCACGACGCGTACGGCCGCCGGATTCGGCAGCCCACTCACTTTCCAGCTCGTCGACGCGCCACGTGCCGATGTGGTCGCACAATAGGTTTCCACCCACAGGGCACCGCTGTCGAGATCATTCCAGCATTGTGCGAGTCCGATCTGCGGATAGTCGACGCCAGACACGGTGGGCTCGGAAAATTTCTTGAGATTCGGCTCGTTGAAGACCCGCGACCACGCGCCGGGTTCACCCAGTTCGGTTAACACCATCAGGCTCGACAGCTGGCCGCGCGGCCAACTCTCATCGAAATTGAACCACCAACCAAAATGATCACCATCCGGGCCGAAAAATTTCGGCTCATAATTCGCCTCGGCCAGTTGACGCAGATGCGCCTCAGTGAGCGTGTCGCCTAGTTCTCTCGCAGTGATAATGCCGAGCGTTAACCAGCGCGGATCAGGGTGCAGTTCCAGCAACGCTTTTTTCGGATCATTCCAGCCGAGCTTACGCACCGCCATTTCGTACAGCTGCGTGGCGAACACGCGATCCTGGGGCAACACGTACAGGGTGATTGCGATTGCGGCATAGGCGCCGACTTCATCACGCAGGGTGCACATCGATTCTTCCAGAGGGTCGTAGTAGAACGCAAACCAATCAAGTTCTCCTTTCCGATCGAGCCCCATGTAATGTTTGCGCGCGTATTCAATCCAGCGCTCAAACACCCAGTTCGTTTTCTTGTCGTACAGGCCGTCATAAAGTTGCAGGCCGAGCCCCGCACCGCTCACACAGAACGGCCAGATCTTGGTGTTCTCACAGTGCACGCCCTGCGGCCTTTCGGCCCATTGGTCGTGCATAAAATTCACCAGCCGATGATGGTCCCATTCGAACAAACGCTCTTGATAACCAGCCATCTTGAACGGCTGCTCCCACTTATTGTCCCCAGACACGTACTGATAAAAGCACAGCAACATGTTGAAGAAGCCGCGGAAGAAATTGTTGCCGTCCGAGCCAATCGGGTCCGGTTGTAATCCCCACGGCTGCACACCGTTGCCAGTCCAGCCGGGTGCGTCGTATTGGCCGCGCAGATGTTCCGGCAACACCGCCAGCCATTCGGGCGGATAGCGACTCTGGTCCGGATCGTGACCGATCATCGTTAACCAATCGATGGCGGCCCAGAATGTCGTATGCCGAGTCACCAGTTCGTCAGCAATACGGGTGTAAGTTTCTCGCCACGCCGGCGTGATGTCGCACATCACCGGCAAGACGTAACCCGTTTCGTGCAAATCGAAGCGTCCCAGACTACACATCGGCGGGGTGCTGTAACGATCCCACCACGGGTGTGGTTCCCCATTCACGCTCCAGTCATCTTCGGTCGTCGCTTTGTCCCAGATGAAACGCAGCCAACCGCGAGCGCGGTCATCGAGCCGAGGGAAAGCATTGCTGTTCATTATCTGGCTCTCTTTAACACGATGCGCTCAGTATCTGGGGCGGGCAGTGCGGCGCTGATGACGTTCACCACATCGGCACCGCTTCACCACCGGCCCCACGAATCATGATCATTTTCGCGTGCTGCTCATGGGCGGCCGTCCAGGTCGGATCGAGTGCGTCGCTCGGTGGTTCGCGAACAATGCTGTCCGCTACTTTGCTCTTCAGGTCAGGCTGTACATAGGCATCCGGCGGAGGCGGGCGAACACGCTTGCTGCGGCCAATCGGCAGCACGAAACGTGTCAATCCGTAGAACCACAGTAGCAACACGGCATTGCCTTGGTACGTAGCGGTGCGGGCGAGCAAAGTATTCACGATGCGGCCAACCGCACGCGGCGAGAGCAGCGTGATGGTGCCGAGACTGGCGTTGTCGAAACACAGATTCAGCGTTGGGTTCGACGACGGTCCGGAAATCGACGTCACCGTACGCGGCGCGAAACGGTAATGATGGACAACGCCATCCGCGCTGCCAACCTGAACGACAAGCTCGCGCGTCACCTGGCTGCGAAACCTGGCACTAAGACGGCACGCCACAGACATGCCCAAACCGAGACTGGCAAGGACCAGCCTGAATAAGCTGCGCACCACAGCACCACTTGGATTAACCGATTGCATGGATTCTCTCGCTTACGTCAGTAGCGTGTTTCACGTATTCGTTTGCAGATTATTGAGTGCGTCGTATGCCTGATTCGGCAGGACTAAAAGCAGCGACCAGCGAGCTAATCGATGGGTGGCTAAATAGCCCCCGACCAGCCACGGTGCGGCCCTGAACAAAAGCGAGAGAGCGACAGGATCCAACATCAGTCTCCTCCTCAACACCGCGGCGAGTCGGGCCGAGTTTTCCGGCTGACCGTAAACGCGAATTTCGAACAGTCCGAGGGCTATCCGGGCAGAGCTTCATTGTCAGTCAGTATAGGACGAATCTGGCGCCGGTTCTGTATCGAACCGCCGCGGCGCAACGCCGGGTGGCCGCAGGCGACCCCGTTACTTACCGCTGTGCTTAGCCAAACGCGTTGTTCACCGCCTCGATAAACGCAAGCCGTCGCGGGCCGCCATGTTGCGAACCGGTTTCACTTGCTGCCGGTTCTTTGGGGTCCATATAGATCTCGCGTGGCATGGCTCCGACCATCACATAGACGAGCCCGTGTTCAGGCTCAACGTGAATCCATTGCCCGTAGGCACCCAGCGCCATGAACGAGCCCGGGTGGTGGACCCACCATAAATAGCCGTAACCGGTAAAAGCCGAGGTGTCGAGGCGTGGGCGCGCACCGAGGTCTTTATGGAAATTCGGCGCCGATGGTGCACTTGCCTCAGCAGTCCAACCCGCCGGCAGCACGCGCTGACCATTCGCCGCTACGCCGTCATTCAGCATCAGCAAACCGAAACGTGCGTAGTCGCGCAGCGATGCACCACAGCAACTGCCCGTAATCTCCTGGCCGTCGTCGCTGTCGAGCATAAAATAACCGTCCTGCTCCATACCCGCCGGTGCCCAGATTCTTTCGGCGCAATAGTCCGCGACTGACTTACCGGTCACTTTGCTCAACAGCAAACTGAGAAGAAACGTATCGCCGGTGTTGTAGTAATACTGTGTACCCGGCTCGTCGAGGCGTTTGAGCGTCTTCAGATAGCTGGCGATGTACCCCGCTTGGCGCTCCGCGATGGGTTTAATGTAATGCGCCTGCACGTCAGCCAGCATATCTTCGTAATCTTCGCTCCAGTCGATGCCGCTGCTCATGTTCAGCAAGTGTCGAATGGTGACGCCGTCATAGGCGCTGCCTGAAAAATCTTGCAGATATGTCGTGATGTGATCGTCGAGACTGCCAATAAGGCCGTCGTGTAGCGCTGCGCCAACCAGCGTAGACGTGATCGATTTAACCATCGACGATGATTGCCAGCGCAACTCAGGGGTTAAGCCGAGGGCGTAACGCTCAAGCAGAATTTGATTGTTTTTGAGAACGATCAAACCACTCAGATGTTCGTCACGCATCAAATCATCGATGTCACATAACCGCCCTTGATCGGGGAACGTGACCTCAATCTCCGATTCCGCCCGCGTTAAGGTACTCGCCTGCGCCCCCCGGGGTATGGTTCGGGTCGCGAAAATTCGGTCCCAATGCAGAAATCCCTGAGGCTGGATATTCGGTGACCAAAGCAGAAAATCCATACCCAGTAACTGAGCCAGCCAACGGGTGTTCTGTTCAGAACCAGGAGGTGTCGACATACGTCTGCTCCGCTGTAAAAACTGATGATGCTGCCACACACAGACGTTGGGGCGAGCGATAGTTCGTGGCGCAACGCTGCTCGGCCGAGAGCGGTTCGGCGAAGCAGTTCAGTTGCGCTATCCCCATGCGACTGGCATCGACACTGGACCACGAAATGCCCAGCCACCGAACGGCACGTCTCCGTTAATGCGCAGCTTCGGCAAAATATCAAACAAGCGTGGTAGCGCGACTTCAGCGATGAGGCTCCGCGAGGCGGCAGCGCCTGCGCAAAAATGGGGGCCCGCGCCAAACGACACCGCTTTGGACGTATTGCGCGTGACATCAAACTCATCTGCACGGTCGAAGACGTCCTCGTCGCGATTGGCAGAGCCGAACATGAGAAACACGCGACTTTCCGCTTGCAGATCGACATCGCGCCAGAGAAAGTCACGGGCTACGCGACGCGGAGACATGCCGATGGGAGAAATCCAGCGCGCATATTCTTCGAAGGCCGCCAGCCAACTCACCGAACCGTTGCGCACGCGTTCAAGTTGATCGGGATGCCCCAGTAAAGCCCAAGTCGCGCCTGCAATCGCATCGCGCGGCTCATTCTGGCCGCCGCTGATGGCAAGTTTAATGTTGGCGCGGACGCTGGTCAGTGGCTGCCCGGCGCGGGTCAACACCGACAACATACTAAAATCTGTATCGCTGATACCAGTCGATCGCAACGTCGATCGCGGTGGTGGCTGCGTGGCAGCGCGCTTCGATCGCGGCATCCCCCGCATAGTTGGCACAGCCGTCAATCATCCCTTGTGAACAAGCATCCATCTGGTCGGGCGACATGCTTATCAACCCGGTAATTTCACGCAGCGCATTAGCTGATACCGGCATCGCGTAATCGCGGACCAAATCCATGGACCCTGCCGCCGGGAGCTCAGCGAGTACTGCTCGAGCATGATGTTCGAACCTCCCGCGCCAGTGATCTCGCACGGTCACCGGAGACAGCGAGGGGAAAAGTTGTTTGCGCTCGACCTGATGCGCACTGCCGTCCTTACGCATCAGGTTTTCACCCATCAGCGTTGTCATCAGACCACCCGGTTGGTAAGACGAGAACACCTCGACGTTTTTCTCGCAGGTAAATATGTCATCGCGCTTGCACAACAAAGTCGCGTTCAGCTGTGGGACAATCGCGACCGAGGCTTGCGCGCGCATCCGTGCAAGATCCGGATAGGGGTCGCGCCAGAACGCCGCAGGATCGATGTCAAAATGGGGTGGCAGTGGCATCAGCTTCCTCTCGGTTCACAGCACGCTGGAAGTCGAGTCTACACAGCGCGACGCGGTCCCGACAGACCCGCAGCCGTGCTCGCTGGCCCGTCAACGCCGCCGCATTTCGCGCACCGGGAGCAAGCCACGCGCTGGGCTCGGACGACAAACTATTGGAGTGGCGTTTTGGCCCTGACTCTTGAAACGATAAACATTCACCATCCTGGGCATTACGCGCGGATAGGGCATCCGTGGGCAGAATGGGATTTGCTGCGCCGCGACGCTCCGGTGTATTGGTATGAGCGCGAGGACGTTGACCCGTTCTGGGCGGTTACTCGTTATGAGGACGTTATGACGGTCTCGAACAATCCTGAGGTCTTTATCAACGGGGGTCCGCGTTTGCGCCTTACCCTGAAAGGTCGACCGGAGCTGCTACGGGCTGGTGTTGACGCGTTCGGCCAGGAGCGTGACTGGGATCCACTGGAGCCGCCCGACATGGTGTTCATGGATAATCCGCGTCACCGCCATATGCGTAAGCTCTCCAGTTGGGCTTATACCCAGGGCGGCATGCGCAGAATGGCCGGCCACTTCGAGACTTTATCCAACAACTTCACAGCCGCGTTTGTCAGCGAACTGAAAACCGCGAGCGAACGTGGCGAAAGCGTCGATTTCGTGTCAGGACTGGCGAGCAAATTGCCGCTCGCTGCAGTCGGCGAAATCATGGGACTGGCTCCCGATGACTGGCGGCAAATCCTGATTTGGTCAAACGCCCTGGTCGGGCACATTGAGCCCGAAGATCAAATTGCCGGCGAAACCAGACGCGAAACGGGTTATCGCAGCATCTACGAATTCCGCTGCTATCTTGAAGGTCTGATCCATGAAAGCCGGGCCAATGGCGCTGCTCGGGGCGGTTTCGTCGACCGGCTGGTGCATCACAAAGTGCAGGGCAAGCTCCTCAACGACCAGCAATTGATCGGCTATCTGTTGCTACTCATCGCCGCCGGTAACGACACCACTCGCAACGCTTTCGCGGGCGGCGTCGCTGCACTGATACAACATCCTGAACAGCGCGATCTGTTGTGTAACAATCCCGAACTGCTACCGAGCGCGGTCGAGGAGATTCTGCGCTGGACCTCCCCCGTGGCGAACTTTTTGAGGACTGCAACAGCAGACTTCGATCTGTCCGGAACCCTCATCTCGGCGGGCGATACGGTGGCGCTCTTTTACCCGTCTGCGAATCGTGATGAGCGTGTCTTTGACGACCCTTACCGTTTCGATCTGACCCGCAGTCCTAATCCGCATGTCACGTTTGGCTTCGGCGCGCATTTCTGCCTCGGTACAAATCTCGCGCGCAGCGAACTCAAAGCAAGCCTGAGCGCCCTGCTCCCCTTTCTGAGTCGCCTCGAACTGGGCGGTGAACCAACCCGGCTCGCGATGACTCACGTCGTCGGGTATTCGGAATTACCGATACGCTGGGCCGCCTGACTCCGATCCCGGCGCGCCCACACACGCCCGTCTTGCGGGTAATCGGCACCGCAGATGCGGTTAAGAAAACCCCGTCTCAACCCAGCGTATTGCGCGCAGATGCAAAATTATCGATGCCAAGTGCAGCGCGAAAGTCTTCGCTCAACTTGACGAAGTCGGCTTCCAGCGGAATACCGGTAGCATTCGCGATACGGTCGTTGCGACTGAAATTGGCCGCGATAATTGAAACCGCGACAACCGCGTCGGCTCCCATGCTCGCGGCAAGCGCCACGCGCGCGTCCTGCAACGCAGCCCCATCCCTGCCGAGCAAGGCGGCGACGAAAGTCACGAGGACCTCGCCGTTCGGCAGTCCGGTCGGCACACTGGGGTCGACGACGCCGCGTAAATCGATTGTCACGCCACTTTTCTCAGCACTCGCCCGGAGCACGACGCAATGCGAGGCGGTTCAGTAAAAGCAATCATTAAACGCCGAGACCTGCCCGGCAACGAGTTCTACCTCCGCACGCGTCAGTGCTGGATATTTCGAGTACTCGTAATCGAAGAAATGTTCCAACGACAGATACTGCGTGTTGCCGCCCGCAATGACGCGCGCAGCCTCATCGGGCACCAGACTCAGAGCACGATAGATGAACGGCTGCATATTGCCTCTGTACAGCTGCGCCTCAACGGCGTTGTCCACCTGCCCGCCCGGCAGGGTCGCGACCCAGGCGCCTTCGTTGACCACGCCAGCCGGTCGTTCGCAATCCGGTTCTACACTACTCGGAGTGCCGAGCTGCCGTGGGGCGAGCCCCAGGCCATGGCTGAACATATCAACGTTCATTGATCGGGCCACGACCCCGACTATCTCGACATATTCGGGCTCCGATATGCCGTCTGCAACGGCTTGCAGATAAACCTCGTGGGTCATTTTTTGTGGCGCCATGGCAAGCCGTTCGACCAGCGCCAGGACCGCCTCCGGGAGAACACTTGCCGGTGCAGGTTGAACCGGCACGCCGCTGTCGATGGCACTACCGGCGCTGACACGCAGCTGGCGCACGAGATTAACGACCGCGCTGCGCTCTTCACCGGTGAGCCAGGTTCCAGACTGCGCAAAGCTGGCCAGCTCGCTCGCATGAAACGTGCTTATCTCAGCGGGGACCAGCATGTCGGCATCTTTGTAAAGCATCGTCTCGTCTCCATTCCGACGAACAAGTCTTCGAATAGTACTGCAACCGAACGTGTCGGCCGGTCCAACAGGCACATCGCGCAGCGCGAAGCAGCGGCAGGCCGAGATGTGTGCCCTTCCTTCGTTCCGCCAAACACGCGAGAATCGAGGCATTGAATCGACATACCAGAGGCGAAGTGCATGCATATCCGCAAATACGATTTCGACTATAGCCGCCGATTTTTCCTTGAGAAAACCGCTCTAGGCATCGGCGGCGCCGGTGTTCTTTCGTCGCTGTGGTCAGAATTTTGCGAAGCGGGCGATGCCTCCGGCGCCTATCCGGACGAGTTACTGGATATTGAAGTGTTTACCAAGGGACAGGTAAAAGTCGGCGACGTCATCGACGCCGATAATGTATTCCTGGTCCAGGACCTGATTGATCCGATCACGTATCAGGAAGTCCTGCAGGACCGGCGCAAATTCTTCATCCAGCCGACCGTCAACGAACTCGAAACCATGTACCCGCCGTTTTTTCTCGATGCGACACTCAAAAACCAGGGCCAGGCGGAATTTGGGGCCGACGGCAACGTCTATACCAAGGATGGCAAGCCCTGGATTGGTGGCATCCCGTTTCCAGAGGTGAACAACGGCAATGAAGCCATCGCCAACATCACGCTTAGTTGGGGACGGCACGATTCGGCGATGTACGCGATTCCGGCCGTCACAGTAAACCCGGAAGGCGTCAAACAATTCGAGTACGACTGGATTTGGGCTGAACAACAATGTGCGGGACTTGTGCACCCCAACGCCGGCGGACCGTATCTGGCTGGCCACGAAGATCTCTCGCGTATGCAGTGCATCTGGTTTACCCACACCAATGACGTCAGAGGGCACGCGTTTTTAAGCCATTGGAAGTACGACCAGCGCGAAATTCCGGCACTGTGGGGGTATCTGCCCAACCTCAAGCGTGTGCGCCGTTTTCCAGCTAATCAGCGTTTCGAACCGTATATGCCGGGTATGAATCTGTTTTTATCCGATGCCTGGTCTTCCGGCGATCCGATGCTGACCTGGGGTAACTTCAAAATCATTCATCGTGGGCCGTTCCTCTCCTCGAGCCACGACCAATGGTTACCCGAGAATGACAACTGGGCACCGCCGGTGGTCGGCGGCAAGCTCGACGAGTCTTACTACTACGTCGGCAAATCACTCATCCCGGAAGTTATCGTGTTTGAGGGTGAACCGATCGGATTCCCTAATGCACCGGTCAGCAAGCGGCGGATATTCCTCGACGCCCGCAACATGGGTGCCTTGCAATCGATTACCTATGACCGCAACGGCGAGGTTTGGAAAGGTCTCGAAGGGGGCGGCTCGCAGCGCAAGTCCGGCAGCCACGAGATGCTGACCACCGATGGGAGACCCGAATGGTCATGGTGTTGGGCCATCAGCCACGACATGCAGGCGAATAATGTCACCCGCTTCCACCACGGCAAGACATGCCGGGGTAGTTGGGATTCCGCGCTCGATCCGACCGATGAGAACATGGTGGACGAATATATGACGCAGCAGGCCATACGTCGCTTGGGGTTTTAGGCAGGGCAATGACAGATTACGCGGCGCCCGCCGGCGGCGTCGCGCGCTCCGACACTTTGCAGCGGGGCGCCCGCGCTGCGTTTTTCAGCAGCGTCGCGGAAATCTTGATGCCGCGCGCCGCCCGCAGAGGCGGTGCGGCGGACACCAGAATAAGCCTGCTAGCTGCGGAAGCTTGCGTCCTTGCGGTCCAGCATGCGCAGTAACGCTGGCCACGCAAGCTGATCAAGCTCACCGGACGCCATCAGCATCTTGCCTTGCTTGCGCGAGGTTTCGATCGCTTTCTCAGATGGCTGATAAAAACTCCCGCTGCTCATCGCGCGGACTTGCATGCTGCATGCACGTTCGAGGTTATAGAGCATAAGAAAGCAGGCCGAGACCGTCTCCCCGACTGCAAGCGTGCCATGGTTACGCAAAATCATCAGCTTCTTGTCGCCGATATCTTTTACCAGACGTTCGCGTTCGCCGAGATCAAGGGCAACACCTTCATACTCGTGGTAAGCGATTTCATCGTGAATGACCATCGCCGTTTGCGTGATCGGTAGCAAACCGTCCTGCATGGCGGCCACGGCGACACCGTCGTCGGTGTGCACGTGCATCACGGCTTGAGCATCTTCGCGCGACATATGAATCGCGCTGTGAATGCAAAACCCGGCCGGATTCACGTCGTACCCGTTATGCATCACGATATTGCCATCGAGATCGATCTTGACCAGATTCGACGCAGTCACCTCATCGAACATCATGCCGTAGGGGTTAATCAGAAAATGGTGCTCTGGCCCCGGTACACGCGCCGACAAGTGGGTGAATATCAGGTCGGTCCAGCCGTAGTGGTCAATCAGCCGATAGGCGGCCGCCAGGTCAACTCGAACCTGCCATTCCTCCGCGCTGACCTGTGTCTGAACGTCGCTCGTTGCGTGTAGTGCCTGAACCATATTGTTCGCCTCCTCGGGGCCGCGCTTTCGCCGGCCGGCTGGCCGCGATTAATGCATATTCCGAGAGGATAATAACGCGCGCATGGCCCGGCGACACCCGTCTTATCCCATCGGCCGAACGTCCTCGAAGCCCAGATGAGTCTTGCCCAGCAGTTCGTAGGCAATTTCGCTCACCATGAGATGCTGCGCGGCGACACTAATGTCGCGCAGGCAGCGCTGCATGAGCTGCCCCTCGAAAATCGCTGCGGCACCGCTGTAGCGGAACGCCTGGTTGATAATTTCGGTGCCCACTTCGGTGCAGTACACTGCGCTCGAGCGCAACTCCAGCGCGAGGCGCGTAGTCGGTTTGGCACCGCTGGCCACAACATCCATCGCTTGCTCGTTTAACGTCATCGTCAGCGCCCGCGCTGCACGCAAACGCATATCACTGTGGCCGATGAACCGCTGCAGGGCCGGCCGATCGGCCAGGCTGGGCGCACCAGGCCCATAGCCCCGGCGCTTCTCTATCGCCAGTCCTGTCAATTCGTCCAATACGCTACGCGCCAATCCGAGCGCGAAAGCGGCGTGCTCGTAGGACACAAACGCAGGTATTCCAAGCTCGTACAGACACCCGCCACGTTGCGGCGTCTGCGTCGCAACGTTCCACGCGAGTTCGTTTGGCACGAAAATATCTGTCACAGAAATATCGCAACTCCCGGTCCCGCGCAGTCCGAGCACCTGCCAGTTGTCATGCAGGGTTATGTCGTTGGCCGGAAACACCAACATAAACAGGACGGGTGCACCTTGCGGGGTCTCCCGCACCAGCGCATGAGCCGATATCCATTCGGCGTGCTGCACGCCACTGGCGAACGCCCAACGCCCGCTCAGACGATAACCCCCAGCGACCGCTGTGGCCTGGCCGGTTGGCATGATCAGCACCGCGCCACGCGGTATGCGACCGGCAGAAAACATTTTCGCGGCGCCCGCGTCTGGCAAGAACGCGCCCGGCAGACCGAGACTCGTGGTGCCCACCATGGCGCACCATGCTGCGGCCGGACTGATCCGCGCGAGCGCCTCGATGACCTCAAACTGAGTGACCAGATCGGCTTCATGACCACCGAGAACCGCCGGCAATTTCATGCGCAGAATGCCGGCGTCGTACAACGCGTCCGCACTAACACGCGACAGCTCGGCGTTTTGTTCCTGGCCGTCAATCTCCGCCAACAGCGTGTCGCGTATGCTGTCTACGGCAGTGAGTAGTTCGTGCCGCAGGGGACTGGAATCTGAGCTCGGGGGCTGTGTCATTACGCATCCTTCGCTGCGGTCGTCATAACCTGGATCTGCATCTATCGTAGCCGAGCTTAGCCCCGCGCCGGAAAACTGTATCGGCATATCTGCGCGACGCGGCCACAAGCGCGATTGCAGCGTCATCAATGCCTTATCTGTTATTGATTGAGGCTGAATTCCGGGTCTGCGCCGGGGCCCCACGCACGGCACGCGGCGGCGTATAATTTTTGACTGCGGTAAACACGGCTAATCGTTCGAGGAGGCATGCAATCATGCGGGCGGATCTGGAAGACATCACGGTGGAAACGGATAATCTGGAATGGTCACCCCTGAGCGAAGGCATCGCTTTCAAAGTTTTACGGCTCGGACACGAAAGTGGTACCTGGTCGGTCTTGTTCCAGTGTCAGCCCGGTTCGAGCTTCGCCCCGCACATCCATCTCGGGGCCGGGGAGTACTTTCTCATCAAAGGGCGTATGGATTACCGCGTCGGCACGGTCAGCGGCGGCAGCTATGGTTATGAGCCGCTGGGCGTATTCCATGAACAAACCCTGTTCCCGGAATACACGGAGCTGTATTTCACCAACCATGGCCCAATCGCGTTCGTCGATAAGGACAAGAATATTCTGAGCGTTTTGGATGTGCGTTTTTTTGCCGACGCAGGCGCCCGCGCGGCGGCCTGATTACGCCAGTTAGTATGTCCATCATGGTAGTCGCCGTTGCGGCAGATAACGCCTTTCCATCGCCCCTGGGCGCGCGTCGATGAGCACAGCACCGTTGCGTTATTTGCACGGCTTCGGTAACGAGTTCGAAAGCGAGGCCCTCGCGGGTGCCCTGCCGCAAGGGCAGTTTTCTCCGCAGCGGCCCGCCTATGGCTTGTATGCGGAGAAATTTACCAACACCGCATTTACCGTGGCACGAGAGAGTAATCGCCGCACCTGGTTCTACCGCATCCGCCCATCAGTCAGCCAGGGTGCCTACGAACCGCTCGCGCACCAACTGCTGCGCGGCGCACCTGAGACGGGCAGTACAGGCTCTCCCAATGCGCTGCGCTGGAGTCCGCCCGTTCTCGACACAAGTAGTGATTTCATCGACGGATTGGTCACCCTGGCCAGCAATGGCAACGCAGCGTTACAAACAGGCATGGCAGTGCACTTGTTCACCATGGATAAATCGATGGCACGCCGCTGCATGGTCAACAGCGATGGTGAACTATTGCTGCTCGTGCAGGAGGGTACGCTTGAAATCCGTACCGAGTGCGGGCTTTTGCAAACTGAGCCGGGTGAACTGGTCGTCATTCCGCGTGGTATGAAATTCCAGATCAGTCCCGGCACAGCATCAGCGCGCGGCTTCGTGTGCGAAAACTACGGCCACAATTTGCGCCTGCCCGAGCGCGGCCCGGTCGGGTCGGATGGCTACGCCAATGATCGGGATTTTCACACGCCAGTGGCCGCCTATGTAGATGACGATGACGAATTCGAGATCGTGTGCAAATATCAGGGGCGCCTGTTTCGCGCACCCGTCAATCACAATCCATTTGATGTCGTCGCGTGGGTCGGGACGGCAGTGCCCTACAAGTACGATCTGCGGCGCTTCAATGCGCTGGGCAGCATTACTTATGATCATCCTGACCCGTCAATCTATACCGTTCTTAGTGCGCCCTCAGACACGCCAGGGGTGGCCAATGTTGATATCGTCATCTTTCCGCCCCGCTGGCTGGTTGCAGAAGGGACGTTTCGCCCGCCGTGGTTTCATCGCAATGTCATGAGCGAGTTTGTGGCACTGCTGTACGGACAATATGATGCCAAGAAAGTTGGCTTCGAACCTGGCGGCTTCAGTCTGCACAATAGCTATGTGCCGCATGGGCCGGACGCAGACGTCTTTGCGGCGGCGCGCAAGGCCGCCCTCGAACCAACCCGGCTGAACGATACAATGGCGTTCATGTTCGAGACCCGCTATGTCCTCAACCCGACACCGTGGGCACTAGCCTGCCCGGCCATGCAGGCAAACTATCGTGATTGCTGGCGGGGCCTCGAGCGCCGCTTCGACCCGCGCACACCGTAAACTCCGTGCGCGGCGACTCGCGAAGCTGACCCGGGTTGATGGCGAACAAGAATTATCGGAACCCGCCGCGCTGCCAACGAACCGTCGCGACCTCTCGAACGGAGCCCGTTCGAAACGCCGCGGTGGCACCGGCCTTAAACTCGTATTACGGAGCGTCTACGCATGATTGAACGTTTGCTCGCGACCGACGCACGCGGACGCCTATTCGCGTTTCTGGTCCTGGCTGCAATCACACTCGCTGCCACCGTCGGCTGCCGGACCTTAGTATCGATCGCAGCGACGACCGCCTGATCAGCACCCATGACGAAGGCTGGGCCGCTTTCACGCAAATGGAGCGCGACTTCGGTGCCGAGCAATCGGTCATCATTTACCTGCGCGCCGAAGATTTGTGGACGCGCGAAAGATTGGTTCAGCTCCAGCAACTGGGTTTCGCGCTCGAAGACACGCCGGAAATATCCAGCGTTAGTACCATTCTCTCGACCACCAATATTCGCGACAAAGGTGACTACGTCGACGCCGGTCCGCTGGCCACAATCGTAACCGTCGGTCAGGAGCAGATTGACATCATGCGCGCCGACGCGCTCTACAGCCCGATTATGGCGCGCAACTACATATCTACTGACGGACTCGCCACGGCCATAAACCTGAGCTACGTGAGCCGGCCAGAGGATCCTGAGTTCGAGCTGCGCATGTTCGACATTATCGAGTCGCATCTGGCGCCGCTTCGTGACGACTTCGAGGTGATTTTCCAGCTCGGTGGGCCGCGTCTGAATGTCGAGATCGATCGCGGCCTGAACCAGGACCTGCGCGATCTGATCCCGATCTCGGTGGTGATTCTGGTGGTCGTGATTACGGTCTTCCTGCGCACTTTTCGGGTCATCCCGATTCCGTTAGTGACAGCCGGATTGAGCGTTTTGTGGACGCTCGGTTTCATGGCGGCAATGGATATTCCGATTACATTGCTCACGGCAATGGTGCCGGTTCTGATTATCGTCATCGGCTCAGTCGAGGACGTCCATCTGGTCGCGTCCTACCTCGAAGGCCTCGATGATGAGAAAGAGGGGCTGCGCTCCCGCGCCGTCGCACACATGGCACGTCACGTCGGGCTACCGGTGCTGATCACCTCGTTGACCACGGCAATCGGCTTTGCTGCCAACGTCATCACCGAGATTCCGCTGATTTTCGAATTCGCCATCGCGAGTGCCTTCGCCATGGTCGCCAATCTCGTCGTCACAGTGCTGGCTGTCCCGCTATTACTCCATTGGATCGGACCGCCGAGCAGCAATCTCGCACCCAAAGCCGGGATGCCGGGCGGCGTGACCGGACTTATCGTGCGAGCGGTTGAGTTCGCCGGTGAACGCGCACCGATGGTGGTGATCGGCGTCACGGTCGTGATTCTGGCGGTAGTCGGATCGTTCGCAACCGATATAAAGGTCAACAACGACCCGTTGTCGTACTTTCCCGATGAACACCCATTCGTTCACGACGCGCATAAAGTCCATGAGGATTTGGCTGGACTACAGGTCTTCAGTGTCATCATGACAGCGCCGACAGCAGAATATTTCCGCTCTACTGCAGGCGTAAAAAAAGTCGATGCAGTGCAAAAGCTGCTCGACAATCAGGGTCTGTATGACAAGACCATTTCGCTCTCCACCCTGATGTCTTTAATGCATCAGGAATTCAACGCAGGCGACACGCGTTTTTTCCGCATTCCGGATTCGCAGGATGATCTGGATATGTATTTCTCAACGCTCACACGCGGCGATTTGGAATCCTTCGTCACCGAAGATTCGCGCACGGCGCGCATTTCCATCCGCCATAACGTCACCGATTCGGTGCGCCTGAACGCCGCCGTTGATGAGTTACGCGAAGTCTTGCCGACCGTCATCGGAGAGGACATTGAAGTCGCTTTCACGGGCAAGAATCTGATGGTCAACCGTGCGGCCGAGTCACTCATGAGCGGCCAAATCTCATCACTGCTGCTCATCCTGACAATCATCTTCGTACTGTTTTCAGTCCTCTATACCTCGTGGCTGGCCGGGCTCCTGGCGCTGGTGCCCAATCTCATTCCCATCGTGCTCAATTTCGGACTGATGGGCTATCTCGGTGTGCCCTTGAATCCCGGTACCGCCATGGTCGCGGCCATCGCGATTGGTGTTGCGGTGGATGACACCATCCACCTGATGACGCGCTTTGGCACCGAAAGCAAACAGTACGTCGACGAAGTGGATGCCGTACGCGCCACGGTGCGCGGCGAAGCGATCCCGATTGTGTCAACGTCGCTCGCACTCGCGCTCGGCTTCGGCGCCCTCTCGATGTCGAGTTTCAGCATCGTTGCGCAGTTTGGTCTGCTCGCGGCGACCACCATGTTGTACGCCGCGACGGCCGACTTGCTCATCATGCCGATTTTGCTCAGGCATCTGCGTCTTGCTACGGTCTGGGACATCGTGGCTCTCGAGCTCGACCGCGATGTGCTGGTCAAATGCCCGCTGTTTCAGGGCATGTCGCAGTTTGATGTGAAGAAGGTCGTGGTCCTGTCCAACATCCAACAGTTCCAACCCGGAGAGCCGATAATTGAACAAGGTACTGTTTCGCGCGGCATGTTCGTGGTGTTGCAGGGGGTCGGAGACGTCAGTATCCAGCAAGGCGATATCAATCTGAACATCGATGAGATTGGGCCAGGCGACATCGTCGGCGAGATTGGTTTCTCCGGCAGCGATGTCGAACGCACCGCCTCAGTCACGGCCCGCGAGCCGATGGCGGTGGTGCGCCTGGATGCAGAAGGCGCGCATAAGGGGCTGCGTTTCTATCCCCGTATTGCCGCACGATTACATCAGAACATCAGCAATATTCTCGGCGCGCGCCTGCGCGAGTCACATCGGCGCCTCGCCGATTCGGTGCGCATGAGTCTTGATTGAGGACAGCGACTGCGTAGTCGGCGTACTGCCAATGCGATCAGTGCAGCGGGTTGCGCACGGTACCCCGCGGACCACTCAATCGGATGCCGGCGAACGGCCGGGAAGAAACATTTGCCGTCATCAAAAGTTAACAATCCTGCAGAGCCGGATTTGCTAGAATCCTGTGTAGGAGAACACTATGCAACAAACTGAGTCTGATAATCGGCGTCAAGCCTACCGAGCGCAGCCGTCACGCGTGATGGAACCCGTTATGACGCTACTGGTGGACGGTACACGCACACCGGTCGACAGCGTTATCGATATCAATTTGCACGGTGCTCGCGTGAGATTCGCTGAGCAAAGCGCACTCCATTTACGGCCCGGACAGAAGGTCACGGTCACCCTGCAGGCACCCGGTCTCGATGGTTGTGTCGATATCGAGTCAAGCATTGTGTTTAGTGCCGTGAAAGAGAGTCGCATTGTTGTTGCACTGAAGTTCATCTCCGAACCCGACCTCGGCGATCGGACGGACGGTAATTTTTTCAGCATCTTTAATCGCCGTGAGCAACGACGTGAAGTCGGTGTCGCGGCGCTACGCGCCATGCTGGTGGCTAATCGTGAAGCGCCAGACAATCTTGGCGACATCGAAGTGAAAGTGATCAACCACTCAAAGCGCGGAATCGGCTTCGTGGTCGACCGCACGCTCGATGACCTGCTGCGCGGTCGTGAGGTCGTCGACCTTAAGATACATACTCAGGCCGAGGTCAATCCTCTACCGCAAAGTGCGCGCATTCTGCATCGCGTTCTGCGCTCTGACACGATTTACTACGGCTGCATGTTCGCTGCCTGACAATCCAGCTCTGACGCCTGAATCGAACGCCCTCGCTGGAGCTGTCGAGACCACCAAGCTGCGTATCGGAGTGCTTCATCCGGGCGCAATGGGAATTAGCGTGGCGAGCTGTGCGGCCCGGCGCGTTGCACAGGTCAGTTGGAGCAGCGCAGGTCGGAGCACCGCAACTCGCTCTCGAGCACACACTGCGGGTCTCTACGAATTCAAAAACTTATCCAGTCTGGTAGCCGAGGTCGATCTCGTCGTCTCGTGCTGTCCGCCACACGCTGCGCTAGCTACTGCCAAACAAGTCGCCGCCTGCAATTTTTCCGGACTGTACGTGGATGCGAATGCTGTCGCTCCAATCACTGCCGCTAGCATTGCGAAAGTTGTGAAGTCCGCCGGAGCCAACTACGTCGATGGTGGCGTGATCGGCCCACCAGCAGTCGAAAGCGGCACGACGCGGTTGTACCTGTCGGGTGCGCGCGCACCTGATGTGGCCGACGTATTTAAGGGCAGCGCGCTGGAAGCTGTTTCTATCGGTACCGACGAGTGCGCAGCGTCAACGCTCAAGATGGCCTATGCCGCATGGACAAAAGGATCGCTCGCCATGCTGATAGCCGTGGCTGCGCTCGCCAAACGGGGCGGTGTAGCGAGCGAGTTGCGCGACGAATGGGCGCGGTCACAGCCACAACTACATGCGCGTTTGGAGCGTGATGCAGGCACCCAGGCACACAAAGCATGGCGCTTCGCTGGCGAGATGGACGAGATCGCGCAAACATTTAGCGATCTTGGGCTGCCGAACGACTTTCATCACGGGGCGAGTACGATTTACTCCGCCCTGGATAGCTTCTGGAGCCGTACAGACGAAATACCGCTGGAGGAACTCATAGCTGCACTGTTAGCCGAGCTCGCCGAGCAATAATCACACCGCGACGATACGCTGCTCGATGGCTCCGAAAATTGTCTCGCCGGCAGCGTCAAACATCTCGATGCGGACGACGTCACCGAACTTCAGAAACGGCGTGCGCGCCTCGCCGTCAGCAAGCAACTCGTCGGTGCGCGCTTCTGCGATACAACCGTAACCGGCTGCAGCGTCGCGATTGGACACCGTGCCAGCCCCAATCAAGGTACCGGCCCTGAGCGCCCGAGTACGCGCTGCGTGCGCAATCAGCTCGCAATAATCGAAATACATATCCTCGCCGGCCTGCGGTTGACCAAAATGCTCGCCATTAATCGATGAATGCAACGGCAAAGACAACTTGCGTCCGTCCCACGCCGGTCCAAGGGCATCAGGCGTCACAGCTACGGGTGACAGCGCGCTCGCCGGCTTCGATTGTACAAATCCAAAACCACGCGGCACTTCGACGCGCGTCAGGCCACGCAACGACCAATCGTTGATCAGCACCAACAGTTTGATGTGCGTTCCAGCTGCCTCCGCGGTCGTGCCAAGCGGCACGTCGTCAACGATGACTCCCACCTCGGCCTCGAGATCGATTTCCAGGGCTTCGTCGGTCATCGGTACGTCATCGGCGGGGGCGAGAAAGTGATCGGACAGTCCCTGATACATCAACGGCTCAGTCGCATAGTTTGATGGCATAGCTGCGCCACGAGCGCGGCGCGCTTTCTCCATGTGCGAGAGATAAACGGAACCGTCCAGAAACTGATAACAGCGCGGCAACGGGCTGGCCAAGCGGACGTGATTAAGCGCGAACGTCTGTTCGGCACGACCTGCTTCCAGCGCATCGCCGATTGCTTCGAGTTGTGGTGCGCAGTCCGACCAGTTGTCCAGGGCCTGTTGTAGCGTGCCGGCGATTTGCGGCACGGCGACCGCGCGCGACAAGGTGCTATCAACAACGACCAGAGTGCCGTCGCGATCGTTACTTTTCAGGCTGGCCAGTCGCATGCAATATCCTCCGAATTTGGCGTCGGCCGTGGGCCTGGCACGGACCACCACCCCGCTCACAGCGCGCCGTCCTGCGCGGTCGGTGAGCAGACGACATCAGCATCATAATCGAACGGGACGCGAGTCTGCGGCCAGGCGCGAGCGGATTTATCTGTACGCCGATTGCGGTAAGCTGCGCGCCATGAAGCGTTATCAGACTCTACTCTTCGATTTGTTCAATACGGTCGCATTGTGGCATCCGGAGCGCATGCCAAAACTCACCTGGGACGGGCATACCGGCCCGTCCACACTCGGCGAGCTCGGCAAAATACTCGCGACCGAAAGACCTGATTTGGGCTTCACCGAGTTCCATCAGGCTTTTACGCAAAGCAATGAAGCGCTCGCGACCGAGCGTGGCCGCACGCAGCGCGAGATTCCCTCGCGGGAGCGCTTTAGCCGCGCGCTGCAACATGCCGGTGAGGCACCGGGCGACGCTACCGAGGCACTAGCCGAGACCTTATCTTTGCGGCATATGGACATTCTCGCCGGTGCGAGCGCCATACCAGCCTCCCATGCCGCATTACTCGGACGATTGAAATCACGCTACGCCCTGGCGTTGGTATCTAACTTCGACCATCAACCCACTGCACTCAGGATTTTAGACCGCGATGGGGTGAGTGATCATTTCAGCCATATCGTCGTTTCCGACGGCCACGGCTGGCGTAAGCCCCACCTACGAATTTTTGCGGACACCCTGCAGGCGCTTGGGCATCCGGCAGATGCCGCTTTGTTTATCGGTGATTCAGTAGAAGACGACATCATCGGCGCACAGGCGGCGGGCATTGACATCGCGTGGGTTAATGCGCGCGATAAGGAGTTACCCGACGGCGTGCCCGAGCCAACCTATCGTTGCAAGGCGATTACCGAACTCGAAACGCTGTTGTTGGCCGATGCCTGACTACCTTATCCGTGATGACCATTGCCAGCTCTCAACGGGCCTGCGTGGTGATTTGCGGAGCGACCAGGGGAATCACCCTGCCATGAAAAGAACATCGCTTTCCCACCGCGCGCAGCGCATGAGGACGCCCTGCATGGCGCTCAAACAGTGCGCCTGAGCGCTACAACCGCGCCGGATTTTGTGCTCGCCGATGTCGACCGGCAATTCACTCTGGATCCTTATCCGGTTTATCGTTTGCTACGTGACCACGCGCCGATGTGTCGCCAACCCGATGGTTCGTGGCTGGTGACACGGTATGCCGACGTGCGTGAGGCACTCGGGAACGCGCAAATATTCAGTTCCGACAAGCACATCGATTTCAAGCCGCGTTTCGGCGACTCGCCGCTGTATGAACACCACACCACATCGATTGTGTTCAATGATGCCCCGTACCACGCGCGCGTGCGGCGTCTGTTAGCACCATTTTTTGCAGCGCGCGTGCTCCGAGAAATGGAACACAGCATTGGCGCCATGGTCGACAAGCTGCTCGATCGGGCTGCGCAGCAGGGCACCATCGATATCGTCGAAGAATTCGCGCTGGTCATTCCGCTCAACCTCATTGGCGATCTGTTGGGCGTTCCGTATAGCGAACGGCAGCCGTTGCGGGCCTGGGCGCGCGCGATTCTTGGTGCGCTGGAACCGGTGTGTACGCCGGCCGCACTCGATCTTGGCAACGCGGCAGTCGTGGAGTTCAAAACCTATCTCCGCCAACTGATAGCGCGTAAACGGGCACATCCGCCCGGTGCGGATAACCTCGACGTGTTGTGGGCGCTGGTCCGCGCTCACGATCAGGACGCTGAACTAAGTGAGCTTGAAATTTTGCACAACGCGATATTCATGCTCAACGCCGGCCACGACACAACTGGCAGTTTGATCGCAAACGGCGTCGATCTGTTGCTCGACCACCCGGAGCAAATGCAGCGCTTGCGCGATGAGCCGGGACTGATGAAATCAGCAATTGAAGAGATGCTGCGCGTCGAGAGTCCGTTACAGATCGGTAATCGTCGTGCGCTATGCGACACCGAGCTCGGCGGCGAAAAAATCGCGGCAGGCAGTTTTCTGCATCTGGTGATCGCTTCAGCTAATCGCGATGAGCGTCAGTTCCCTGCAGCGGAGAATTTTGATGTCGCGCGCTCACCGAACAAGCATCTCGCTTTCGCACACGGCATCCATACCTGCGCGGGTAACTCAGTCGCTCGTATCGAAGCGGTAATTGCGTTCAGTAAATTACTACAACGCTTCCCGCGCATGCGCCGCGTCGCGGCCGTCGACCGAGCCGAACGGACACGCTTCCGGGTTGTGGAACGGCTGTTGGTCGAACTGGAGCCCTGATCACACTGCTCTCAGGACACCAACCCGTCCGGGTATTCGTCGTGTAATCGAACCGTATCCGGCAGCGTGAGCCAGGGCTGGGCGTTCGAAGTCCAGAGGCTGAAATCTGGCTTGAGCCACGATTTGTCATCGAGCGTGCCGCCCATCATCGAGCGAATGTCCGGATAGCGATCGAGCGTAATCATGACGGCCGACCCGCATTGCGGGCAAAAATGACGGTGTAACGCCGAGCCCGATTCGTCGCTGGCGCTAAAAGTCGTCAGTTGCCCCGTCACAGTCACCGCCTGACGGGCGAATACGGTCGCGATTAGAAACGCGGAACCCGATTGCCGCTGACAGCGCTCGCACTGACACACGCCCATGCTCTGCGGCGGGGCATCCGCCTGATAGCGCACCGCACCGCACAGACAGCCGCCGGTAATCAATTCACTCATAGCCTTGTCGCTCCGTGCCTTTTCCCGAAAAATTGCCCATCAATCGTCTCCCCGACCGCGCACTTATGAACAACCCGGGTGCGTGTAATCGCGCTCCTCGGGCGACTCCCGCGACAGCTGCGATTAGGCGTTGAACGAGGGTCAAAACGCAACATTTGCGCCGTCTCCAATGGATCCGTATCGTAGCGCGTCCGCCTGCCGATGCGGCTGCCACGTGCAGCCCTTGAGCCGGTTTATTGCGACCGCAACCCCGCGTCGCCAGGTAACGAACTGAAGAACACTATGAATGAGACTGATACGCTGAATCTCGGCCTGCCCGGTTTCACTTACTCGGATCTGTATGAACCGAACGCACTGGCCCGGCTTAGCCAGGAGTTCGACGATTTTCTCGCCGAATCGGACACCGAACTGGCAGCGCGATTCAGTGCTTACCAGGCAACCCAAGGGGAGGAGCTTAGTCCGGAAGCAATCTCCGAGTTGTTGACCTTGGCCGCCCCTCACGTTGGTCACTTCCTCGCTCACCTGTTTCGCATCGAGAGCGAGTGCGGGAACCAGGCCGCGCTGATTCAGGATGAAGACAACACCGTACTCGCGTTTCGCAACGATTTCGTTATGCCGCTCGCGAAAAAATACAAAGCGGATGCGATCACTGATTTTGATCGCCCAGCACTGGACGCAGTTGTGAAAAGTCTGCGTGCGGCACTCAACGGTGTAGTCCAGGTCCCCGATGACGAATACGTGACCGCACGTGCTGCCGCGATTGTGACTGCCCGGGTCCCGGCCCCCAGTGGGTTTATCGCCGCTGTGCGTGATGCCAATCAAGCATGGTCGAAACTGGAAGACGCAATGCTGCTTTCCGCAGCTTGTGAAAGCCTCGAACAATGGTGCGCCTGCGTCCATCACGATCCAGACTTTGCGCCATTTGCAAGCAACTCTTGGGTTAGTTTTAAACAACCCGCGCGGACCAATTTTGCACAGCTCGTGCATTACAAGGAGCGCGAACACGGGAGTCACAAAGCATGGGCGGCAGAGAGCGCTGAGAGACGCCGGCGCGACGGATTCTCGCTGACCGATCCGGGTTTCGGTTTGCGCCGAGTGCTTTACGAGATTGATCACTGTATTTATTGCCACGATCGCGACAACGACACCTGCTCGAAGGGCATGCCGGACAAGAAAACGGGCGGCTTCAAAACTAATGCGCTCGGCGTGCCCGTGACCGGTTGCCCGCTCGGCGAGAAAATTTCCGAAATGCATGTAGTCAAACGACAGGGCGACAATATCGGCGCGTTGGCGCTGATCGTAATCGACAACCCGATGTGCCCTGGCACCGGTCATCGTATATGCAACGACTGCATGAAGGGATGCATTTACCAGAAGACAGAACCGGTCAACATTCCGCAAATCGAGACCAATGTTCTGAACGACGTTCTGCGTCTGCCCTGGGGGTTCGAGATTTATGCGCTCCTCACGCGCTGGAATCCACTCAACGTCAAGCGCCCTCATCGGCTCCCCTACAACGGCAAAAAAGTGCTCGTTGCGGGTCTTGGGCCAGCTGGTTATACGCTGGCGCACTATCTGTTGAACGAAGGCTTTGCGGTCGTTGGTATCGACGCACTGAAGCTCGAACCGCTGCCGGCAAGCCTGACGGGCTCGATGACTGCGCCGCCGCAGCCGGTACGCGATTTCGAATCGCTGTATGAGGATTTGGATAGCCGTACGGTGAACGGATTCGGCGGCGTCGCTGAATACGGCATCACGGTCCGTTGGGACAAGAATTTCCTGAAAGTGATTTACCTTACGCTGCTACGCCAACGCACGTTTCGCGCCTATGGGGGCGTCAGGTTTGGGGGCAGCATTACGCTCGACGACGCCTGGTCGCTGGGCTTCGATCACGTGGCCTTGGCGACCGGTGCCGGCAAACCTTCCATTATCGGCCTGAAGAACAACCTGATTCGCGGCGTTCGCAAGGCCTCGGACTTCTTAATGGCCCTGCAGTTGACCGGCGCGGCGAAGGATTCTTCACTCGCTAATTTGCAGGTGCGCCTGCCAGCAGGTGTGATTGGCGGTGGCCTGACTGCTATCGATACCGCGACTGAAGTACTTGCGTACTACCCGCGACAGGTCGAGAAAGTCCTGCATCGCTATGAACGCCTGGTCGCCGATCTCGGCGTTGATGTGGTGCGCTCTCGCTACGATGCCGAAGAGCTGGCAATCCTCGATGAATCCATTAGTCACGGCCACGCGGTGCGACGCGAGCGTGATCGGGCAGCTCAAGCTGGCGAGCAGCCGGATTTCGTCAGTTTGGTTAAAGCTTGGGGCGGGGTGACGCTGTTCTATCGCAAGACTCTGCAGGAATCGCCTGCTTATCGCCAGAACCATGAAGAAGTGAATGAGGCGCTGCAGGAAGGCATCGAGATCGCGACGCGCATGAATCCGCTCGAAGCCATCGCCGACGAACACGGTGCACTGTGCGCAGTGCGTTTTAACCGTAGCGACGATGACGACCAGCATCGCGAACTTGAATTGCCTTTGCGCAGCCTGTTTGTTGCCGCTGGCACCTCACCGAATATCATTTACGAACAGGAACATCCCGGCACCTTCGAGCTCGACGGTAAATTCTTTCGCCGTTATGAACCGGGCACTGATGGCTTGCAGGCGATCGACGCCGACGCCAGCACCATCCCTAAACTCGCCAGCGCCTCCCCGCTCACTTCCTATGAGCACAACGGTCGCTACGTCACGTTCTACGGTGACAATCACCCGGTCTACGCGGGTAACGTCGTCAAAGCGATGGCGAGCGCAAAAGACGGCTATCCGTATATCGTGGACTTGTTCGCCGCAGAATTGAAACAGCTGGATGCCGGTCAACAGGCGCAAAGGGAAGTTCAGCTACGTCGTTTTATGCAAAGCCTGGACGACGCTCTGATTGCAACTGTCGTCGCGGTTAACCGCCTCACTCCGACCATTATTGAGGTCATCGTGCATGCGCCGGCCGCAGCGGCGAAGTTTGAGCCGGGACAGTTTTATCGTGTGCAAAACCCGGAAGCCTTTGCGCCGCGCGCCGAGGGTGCAGTGTTGACTCCGGAGGGGCTCGCCCTGACGGGGGCCTGGGTCGACAAGGAAGAAGGACTGATTTCCCTTATTGCGCTTGAAATGGGCGCATCCTCGCGCCTGCTGGCACGCTGCCGCCCGGGCGATCCCTTGATTGTGATGGGCGTGACCGGCGCGCCGACCAATATTCCAACTGGCGGTACAGTGCTGTTGATCGGCGGTGGTCTCGGTAATGCCGTGTTGTTTTCAATCGGCAAAGCCCTGCGTGCCGCCGGCTGCCAGGTACTCTACTTCGCCGGCTACAAGCGCGCCCAGGACGTATTCAAGATGGCTGATATCGAAGCCGCCGCCGACCTCGTCATATGGGCCGTCGATCCCGGTGACGATGTCGTGCCAATCCCGACTGGCCGTGATCAGGACCGCAGCTTCGTCGGCAATGTCGTTAAGGCGATGGTCGCTTACGCCGAAGGTGAACTTGGGCCGATTGATATTCCTCTCAACGACGTCGATGAACTAATTGTGATTGGCTCAGATTTGATGATGGCCGCCGTCAAGCGCGCGCGTCATGAACAGCTCGCGCCTTATTTGCGTGACGATCACGTCGCAATTGGTTCTATCAACTCTCCGATGCAATGCATGATGAAAGGCGTTTGCGCGCAATGCCTGTGCAAGCACATCGATCCTGAAAGCGGCGAAATCTCGTTTGTTTATTCCTGCTACAACCAGGATCAACCGCTTGATCATGTCGACTTCCCCAATTTGCGCGCGCGTCTGCGGCAAAACTCGGTACAGGAAAAACTGTCGAACCTGTGGCTCGATCATCTGCTCAACCGCAGTAACGGTTAGCGCAGCGGCGACCCCGGTCTGAGATTCACCCGGCACTACGGAGATCTAAATGGACGTATATGACGCGATTCGCACCACTAACGCCTGTCGGTATTACACTGGCAAAGACGTGTCGGACGATTTGCTGGTCAAGGTTCTGGACGCTGCACGTTGGGCACCGCGTGGTTCGAACAAACAACCGGTGACCTTTCTGGCCGTGCGCGACCAGGCGAAACGCCAGGGGCTGCACGATATTTACCAACCCCTGTGGGACGGCATCATGGAAAAGTACGCGTCGGGTGCCATCGGCGCGGGCTTCAAGCCGGGCTTTCTTGAGCACGTAGACTATTTCGCCAAGCATCTCAACGAGGTGCCGGTAATGATTGTGGTGTGCGCGGCCGTCAATCAGCTCACGGCTGTCGATGCTGATTTGGGTCGTCTTAGTGTGACCGGCGGTTCGTCAATTTACCCTGCAGTGCAAAATCTCATGCTGGCGGCGCGCACTGAGGGTTTGGGCACAACACTGACAACCATTCTGTGTCTGGCTGAACCGGCCGTCAAAAAGCTCCTGGATATTCCCGACGACATTGCCACCGCCGCCGTCATCACGTTGGGTTGGCCAGCAAAACCGTTTCCGAAGAAATTGCATCGCAAAGCTCTGGCCGAAGTCGCCTATCTGGATACCTATGGCGCAACGCTGCCCGGTGCCTGACGTTTACTGTTCGTAGACTTCCTGATTCAACGCCGGCGGGCGGCACACCAATCAACGAAACGCCGGCATCACCTGGGTCGCGAAGTCTTCGAACGCGCCGGCGGCGAAATCGGCAGCCGGCATGATATTCACTTCCTTAATACCGGTTTTCTCAACGTCGCGGATTTGGTCGATGATGTCTTCCGCCGACCCAACCATGCAAATGGCACTAATCGCCTCAGGCGTCACGAAGCGGCGTTCTTCCGGTACCAGATAAATCGCGTGGCCGTCGTGGACCTGACGGAAGCGCGCGTTCTCCGGCAGGCTGAAGTTATTCACGCGCTCTAGATACTCATCCCACATGTTCACAAAGTGCGGCGGGATGAGCTCGTCCTTGCGCCCCATCTTGTTCCATATTTCGTAGAAAAAATGTAACTCAGTCGTCACCCAGCTGCCGACTTCGTTGATGACCCGCTCGCTGCGCAAATCTTCACCGGCACGCAGGACTGACGTGCATGAAAACAACGTCGTGTGGAAATCGTCCCCGAGTTGCCGCTCCGCTGCGTTTGCACCCGTCCTAATGTGCGCCATCGATTTTCCGATCTGCTCCGCATCCCGACCGATGGTAGTCCAGCCATCACCGTAGGCACCGGCGGCCTCGCAGGCCTTCGGTCCATTGCCCGCGACGTAAATCGGAATACGGTTGTCGAGATTCACGAAATAGCGATCGCGGTGCAGAAACTCGATTTCCCGCGTCTGCCCCTGGTAGGTGTAGTCAACCGCCTCACCGTCGAGTAACGCGCGAACCACACGCAAATATTCACGAAACTCGCTGACGCGCATCGGGTCCTGCCCCATTACCCGCATCGCCGTGTGTCCGGTACCGAGACCAAGAAAAGTTCGGCCCGGTGCGAGCTGGTTGATGGTGCCGATGGAATGCGCAGTAACCGGCGCGATGCGCGTACCGGCGATCGACACACCGGTACCAATGTTGATGCGTGATGTGTTCACCGCTGCCAGTGCCAGAATGGCATAGCAATCGGACCAGATCATCTGCGAGTCGGGCACCCATGCGCGGTCGAAGCCGAGTTCTTCAGCCGTTTTTATTTGGTCCCAGTGGTCGATATGCGGGGCGATTGTGATGCCAAATTCCATTGTTCGTGCTCCTGTTGTGGGTTCGATGGGTTAGCGGTTGCGGCGGCGCAAAGTCCGTTGACCGACCCGCCCGCCGCCTGCATACCGACGGCAAACCACTGCAGCGCTACACGTACCCGAAATGGACTTCCCTGAGCGCATCAGGCAGCGCCGCTAACGAGGTCGCCATGGTCGTGCCCGCTGACGATCGCACGGACGTTGCTAGGCTGGTGGTGGCGGGGGTGGAGGCGGGGGTGCGAAGAGTCCGGCCAGAGCCGGGACTTGTGCCGCCTGTGCCCAGGCCGCCATCCCAGCGCTCCACACCATCGTAGTCGGCAACAAACGTCCCGCCGCGGCAGCTTGGGCAAGACCGTTCACGTCAAACGGACCGGCACTCTGGCCGTTCTCGGCCACGTGCCATGCCGCGGGAGGTGGCGGTGGCGGCGGTGCAGCTTGTGCTGCTGCAACCGCTGGTGCTGCGCCTGGCTGCATTCCCATGCCTGGCACCATCTGGTTGGCCATAGCCATGCCCATACCCAGCCCAACGCCAGCACCCGCCAATCCACCCGCCGGATTGGCGGCAGCGATCGGCATGGCGTTGCCCATCTGATAAGCCTGATATTGCTGCATATTGCCAATCACGTTCATGCTGCTACGCGTATCGAGCGCTTCTTCCACTTCCGGAGGCAGCGAGATATTGACGATTTGTAGTTGCGGAATATCGAGGCCGTACTCGTCGTCGACACGCTCAACCACGGTCTGTCGAACTTGCTCGGACAACTCCGCATAGCTACTCGCCAAATCAAGTACCGCGATGTTCGAACTCGCGCAGGCGTCAGAGAAGCTTTGCACGACAATCGACCTTAACAGTTCGCTAATCTCCTCAGTTTCGAACGAAGAGTCCGTACCCACCAATTCAGTCAACAAGGCTTTGGCGTCCACGGCTTTCAGTGTGTAGTTGCCAAAAGCGCGAATACGCACTGGCCCGAAATCCGGGTCGCGCATGATCACGGGGTTCGGCGTCCCCCATTTCAGATCGGTAACCTGACGAGTCGCGACAAAATACACTTCGCAACGAAACGGGCTATCGAAGCCGTACTTCCAACCCTGCAGTGTGCTGAGGACCGGCAGATTCTGGGTTTCCAGGGTGTACTGACCAGGCTCGAAAACGTCCGCCATTTCGCCTTGATTGACGAACACGGCGACCTGACCGGGACGCACAATCAGTTGCGCGCCATTCTTGATCTCGTTCTGATGACGAGGGAAACGCCACACTAACGTATGGCGAGAGTCATCAACCCATTCGATGATATCGACGAGTTCATTACGGATAGTGTCGAACAGACCCATGTGTTTCTCTCCGCGTTAAATTTTGCTGGTTGCGGCAGCGTAAGCCAGCCACAACGAGTTCGGGATGCAGCCAAAGTCGAGGCAGAACGGCACCCACCAAAAATCGAAGGCGCCTTCCAGAGGGCACAAAAACAACGCTAAAGCGCCTGCCAAACCGCCCACCCATGGCACTGGCGACATGCGATCGTCACCCTGGCGGAGCTTTTTGAAAAAGAATCGCCAGTTAAATACGGACATCCCGAAAAACGTTCCGGCAATCATCACCGTTCCAATCCACAGCAGCGTGTCCATCTGCAGCTCACATTCCTGTTGAAGCCATCAGTTTCTCATACCCCGCGATTCGATTCGAACGCCGGACCGCCCTCGAGACCCGCCGCCTACTCGTACCATTGCGCCCAACCCTGCTCGTAGTACTTCGGCAAATGATGGGTGTGAATGGTGTTCACTTCGGCAGGTATGGCAGCGATGTCGCGGGCAAAAGATGGCATGCCGGCGAGTGCCTCGGCGTCAAGAAAACGTGTCTTCACAGAAATTCTGATGTCTCCCCACGCGCGCAAGCGCGGCGCGGCAATAACGAAACCCCATTCCCCGAAGGACGGTACGTAAGCGTGATACGGCAGAGTCTGTAGGGTTTCTTCCAAGTGGTACGGGGAAGGTACGTCGGATAACGTATTGACGATGCTCCAGAACGCCTGAGTCGCAAACACCGGCGAGGTCGCCTGCGTGACCAGTAATCCGTCAGCACTTAGATGTTGCGCGAGAAGCGTATAGAAACTTTTGGAGTAAAGCTTACTCAGAGCCAGGTTGTGTGGGTCGGGCAAATCGAGAATAACAACGTCGAAACGAACCTCGGTGCTTTCAAGAAACTTCCATGCGTCGTCGTTAATAACCCGGACCCGGGGATCGTCGTAAGCACGATGGTTAATGTCGTTTAACAGCGCATTGCTGCGAAACAGATTTGTGATCGCCGGATCAAGATCGACCAGCGTGACTTGTTCGACAGTGCCATGCTTGAGCACTTCACGTAGCGCCAGACCATCGCCCCCGCCAAGCACAAGAATGTTTTTCGTACGTGGCGCAAGAGACATAACCGGATGAACAAGCGACTCATGATATCGATACTCATCGATCGAACTGAATTGCAACGCGCCGTTGATGAACAGATTAATGACGGGCCCATTGCGGGTCACCACAATGCGCTGATAGGGGCTATTCGAAGCATGGATCACGTCGCCAGCGAACAGGCGCGATTCGAAATAGCCGAGGATATTGTCAGCCCGGACGAAACACGCCACGAGCAGAGTAAAACAAAGCGTGAGAGCGACGCTGAATTTCCAGCGCCCACGCAATTCAAGCCGGAATGTCCACATCGCCAGCGAGGCAACGACGACGTTCAACAAACCGAACAACACGCTGGTACGAATCAAACCGAGCTGGGGCACGAGCACCAGCGGGAATAATAGCGAGGCGAACAAGGCGCCGAGATAGTCGACTGTGAGGACGTTCGAGATATTCACTTCAAAGACTCGGTAGTCCTTGAGGATGCGCATTACTAACGGGATCTCGAGGCCAACCGCAGCGCCCACAGCGACAAGTTCGAAGAGTAGAAATGCGCTGTAGTTGTCCAGCACGCTAAAAGCGTAAAACAACACCAACGCGCTCGTCCCACCGACGATGCCGATGAACAATTGCACGGCGATGAACACGTCGAGAACGCGCTGTCCGACGTAACGCGAAGCAAAGGAACCAATGCCCATTGCGGCCATGAACAAACCGATAACGAGGGAAAACTGCAGGACTGAATCGCCCAGCAGGTAACTTGATATGGTCCCGGCCAGCAATTCGTAGACCAGACCACATACGGCGATGACAAATGTCGAGGCCAGTAGCAGCGACTGTGCGGCGCGCCGAGTGTTTTGTTCGCCGCCCTCTAACATCGCCCGAACCTGCTGCTGTCAGGCTTGGACGGACACCAACTGGCTTGGACGATCAGCTGCGTATCGCGGCCGCAATGATGATCGCGATTGCGATCAGGCCGGAGCCGATAATGATGCCGAGCGCAACATTCTGGTCTTCTTCGATTTCCTTGCGAACAGAAAACGGCGTGAATTTATCGAACATCACAAAGCCGATATAAAACACCACGAAGCCAAGCAGGCTGTAAACGATGGTGCCCACCATCGGCGCAACGTGAAGTTCTTGCAGAATACTATCCATATTTTCAGTTCTCTGAGTTGTGGGAAGCTCGTGAATGATTCCTCAGGCGCACTCGCTGCGCCGCTTTGAATCAGGACTTATTCACAGAATGCCTCATGTCGGTTACTTGCCACCGCGGCTACCGCCGAAATGTCGCAACCCGCTGCGTGCGCTACCCGTCCGTACACTGGGTGGGCCCGTGAGTCGTTCGAAGGCCGGATCCTGCACACCCACGTTGGTGGCAGTCGAAAAACCGGCAACGGCCGTCATCCCGGCAAATACAGTCGCAAAGATTTTATTCATCATCGTCGTCTTCCAGAACGGCCTCCCAGCGCTTCGCTTCAAAGCGCCAACGCATCATGCGCTCCGCGCAGGCGAGAAAAATGAGCACGATTGCGAGCACGAAAAAGTAGCGAGAAACGATCGCGTCCTCGTTCAGGGTCAGATGCATGTCAACGTTTCGCATCCGTCCGTTGTTGTTCTCTCCGGCACCGCCAGTGCCCTTGACGTGGACACGATAAGTACCCGGATCGGGCAGATTGAAATACACCGTCTCAGAAGTTGAACCCTCACTCCAGGCATCCTCACCGGAACCGCCGTAATAGTACGAAATGCCCTTGCCCAATTCGGCGACGGGGACTTTATCTTTAAACAGCGTAAGGTCGTACCAGGCCCATGAATTGCTCTGGTCGGAGGTCAAGTCGAGCTTCATCATGGAATCCGTACCTTCGACGGAAAAATCGCTGGTATAGGCGCCTTTGACGACGGCGGCTGGATTGAACTTCGTTTTTACCCGCGTTTTGCCGTTACCGAAGGTAAACAGGGCCAGCGCGATAACGGTCGCCGCAAGCGCAAACCAGCGCCCGGTGTGCGCAAGACTCACCGCCCAGGGTTTCGCTACATAAGGCTGAGCGGCGTGAATGGAATTCGGTTGGCGTGTGGGCGGACTGAGGCCGAAGGCCTTGTGAACGTCGGCTGCATCGAGATACTCGCCGAACTGATACTCCTCTTCCTCGTCGCTGCGCTCGCGCAAGAACATGTAAGGCGGGCAGATACCCTCCGTGACAGTCGTGCGATGGCCGACCTGGGCAACGTAGGTCAACTCACCCTCAACGAAATAAACACTCGCAGCGTAAGTGTCGTAGACCTTGAAGGTCATACCCTGGGCGGTAAAAGCGGATTTTTGCTTCGCGCCGATCTTGGGAATTTCTCGCACCCGTCGCGAGAACACGAAATGGCCTTGTGAGTAGTCCAGCCAGTGGTAGCCATGTGTCGGCGAGAAAATCTGATATTCGAGCCAGCGATAGCCTTCGCTGTCGCCGACTTGCAGGACACCGATAACGGTGAACTCGATGCCCTTCAGTTTGCCAGTAGCACCAAGCTTAATCGGCATCGGCGGGCGTTTGACATCCTTGAACTGCTTGACGACCTGGTATTCGGCTTTGGCGTCCAGCACAGCGCCGCAAAAACCACAGCTCAGCGAGCGCACCCGATGACCGCCGTGCAATTCCAGCGGCGCACCGCATTGGGTGCAGTTGACCGCGCGCGCTTTAACTTCTGCGTTCAAGCCGGCTTGATCTCGAACGGGTCGACCCAGGCACCTTTGTAAAACGAGCAGCCTTCGTCGTCATACTCGGCGGTAAACATCGCCCCTTTCGGCCCCTCCAGATGCGCGTATCGATGCTGATCGCCGACCGCCACGACCTCCGGAAGTTGCCCTTCAAGGCCAATGCACGTCGCCTCGTTCAGTTCAGTCACGGTCAGCATCTGGTCGAATAATTTAACCTTGCGCCCGAGTGTGAATGCGTCGAAAGCAGGCGGGTCATCTTTTAGCTTGAATTCGTTCTGGATAACGTACTCGCCTTCGTCGTTACTGATCCATTTCATTTTGCCGGTGGAGAGCTGTACCCACCACTCGTCCCAATAGCCCTCGCTTGCGCCATATTCGTAGCGGATACGGCCAACCGGTTCAAACGTCCAATTGCCGGTAATGAATTTGCGCCCGCGCACCAGAATAGAAGGGATTTCGGTCAGTACCGACTTCTCGCCGGCGCTGGCAACCTGAGCGTCCTCGATGAATAACGTGCTGTTGCAGAATTCGCAAACGGCGAGCTTGCTATGGCGAAGCAAAACCGGTGCAGCGGCACCACACGACGGACAATTCTGCTGCGTAGGAGCGGCGGCACTCATAGCGCTCGATATCCATATAGCGCGTCCATCGCAGCACAGGTGGACGAAGAAAATCGGCGCATCGGTTCCCCCGAATGGAACGTTCTAAACAGGTTTTCTGGATCGCCGATATGCAGCGCGAGAACGACACATCAACGAACGTAATGCTACCCACGTAAACGAAAGATGGCCAGCACTGCAAGCAGCGTTATGCGTGACGTCTGCCGAACGTAATCGTTAGCGCTACCGAGCACTCGCCAGTCAATTGAGGTATCCCGGTTGCTTCAACCCGGTCCCCCAATTCGAACACAGCGACGCTACAATGTCCGGCATGTTGCGAGCGGAATTAAGACTGTGGTGGGCGGCGGCATGGCTTTGTGTTGCTGCAGTAAGCGTCCAGGCCGACCAGTTTGACGAGGGGGCCAGCGCTTATAAAGACGGCCGCTTTGAGACTGCAGCGGCGATCTTCGAACAACTCGCTGAACGTGGTGACTATCGTGCCATGGCTATTCTCGGTTCGATGTATGCGGGCGGCCAGGGCATTTCGCAGAATCTTGAGAAAGCATTTCACTGGTTAAAGCAATCCGCCCAATACGATCAACCCAGCGCGCAATACCGTCTCGGGTTGATGTACGACAATGGTCTCGGCGTTGTGCGTAACCAGAAGAAAGCGATTCGCTGGTTTCAAAAGGCCGCCGGCCACCGCTACGGACCGGCGCAGATCATGATGGGCGTGAAATACGCGCGTGGGGAGGGCTTCAAGCAGGACAAGATTAAGGCCTACGCGTGGTTATCGCTCGCTAACGGCCTGGTCGCTGCTGGTAACAGCATGGCGATTCCGGAATCGGGAGCGGTGTCCGCCGCTACAGCCGCAGACGCAAAAGCGATTTTCGCTACGTTGCAAGCTGAGTTAAGTAGTGCCGACCGACAAGCCGCGCAGTTATTGGCACGCCGCTACGCCCGCGGCGGATAATCGGTGCGAACCTGCGCGATGCCGCAGCACGCCAGATGCCCTTGACGCGATTGGCGCCGACAAGGCACCTTGCCCGGAACACAGAGCGGGGGACGTTCGCCACTGACGCCGGCCACTACGTCCAAAGCAACAAGACTTTACTAGCCGAAACCTAAACTACGGAGAAACGAAATGAGTGAAACACATCAGGGCGGGTGCTTTTGTGGGGCTGTCGCAGTTGAAGTCAGCGGCACTCCCGCGGCGATGGGCTACTGCCATTGTGAATCATGCCGGCACTGGTCGGCCGGCCCAATCAATGCTTTTTCACTATGGGCACCAGACGGCGTCAAAGTAACCAAGGGTGCCGATGCGATCGAAACGTTCGCTAAGACTGACGCCAGCCACCGCAAATGGTGCAAACACTGTGGTGGGCACATCATGACCGACCACCCCGCTATGGGGCTGGTCGATGTTTACGCCGCCATCCTGCCGACGCTCGACTTTCAACCCATGGTGCATGTTTTTTATGCAGAGAAAGTTGTCAGCATCGCCGACGGTCTGCCGAAAATGAAAGACGTCCCGGCTGAAATGGGCGGCTCCGGAGAAACGTTGCCCGAATAGGCGCAAGCCCAGTCATTGTCGCGTGGCTTGGTGGCGGAAGCCGGCCATTGCGACGTGAACTGGGGCCGGTTTGTCGTGCTTTAGTGCGCACCCATAGCGCTGCATGGCTGTTGTGTACGCGAATGTTGAGACACACCCCCGTTAGACCGGCCACGTTCGAATGGCTGCGTGCTCGCGGAAGAACCATCACGACGCCCCCAGCAATCCGCCGTCAACAGGAATGACTGCGCCGGTAATAAAAGCGGATGCCCGCGCCGCGAGAAAGATGCCGATGCCGGCGGCATCATCCGGCCCACCCATGCGTTTAAGCGGCACATTGGCGACCAGCTTTTCTTCACCCATTGACTCGATCATTGGTTGCATCATGTCGGTGGCAAACGGCCCAGGCGCGATCACATTCACCGTAATGTGGCGACTCGCGAGGTGACTCGCGGCCATGCGTGACAGATGGTGAAGGGCCGCTTTCGAGGCAGCGTAGGAGAAATTATCGAAAACCGGTAGGTGCATACCATCGACCGACCCGACATTCAGCACTCGCGCCGGATCGTTAGGTACACCGGCGCGCTCAAGCAATGGCAGCAGCTTTTGCATCAGAAAGAATGGCGATTTCGCGTTCAGCGCCAGCACTTTGTCCCAGCCTTTTTCCGGGAACTCATCGATACTTGCCCCCCAGGTCGCGCCGGCGTTGTTAATCAGGACATGGAGTGCCGTTTCAGCTGCGCTCAGTTCTGTCACCACCCGCTCCACTTCAGTCATGTCAGACAGATCGGCAGGCATCGAAATACACTCGCCGTAGGCAGATAGCTCGGCGGCTGCCGCGTCAGACACCTGCGCTTTGCGTGAACAAATGTAGACCCGAACGCCGGCCTCGACGTAAGCACGCGCGATCATCTGACCGATGCCACGTGATCCGCCCGTAATGAAGGCAACTTTGCCGCTGATATCAAATAGCTGTGTGGTCATGAAATGATCCTATGGTACCAGGACGGGGCTCTCGATAACGCCAATCGCGGTACACCACTCAAGTACCTACAACGGGGCGGGCAATATGCTTGTAAAAAAAACCGTTCGAGCGGCGTAGCGGAAGCCCTGCGTTGGTCATCGACTATAGCGTATCGTCATCCATGGCAGCGCGAAAACGGCCCCTCGCTGACGGTCTCCGGCATGCGCATAATGTGCCCAACGCTGAATCAGCGTCGTCGCGCGCCGCGGTAAACGATCGGTCAGGCGGGGACTCGGCTTTAAAGGAGGGCCTGCGGGTCTGATGGAAACCGGACAGCTGCAAAGTCGTAACAACGACAAAATTCTGCTCGCCTCGGTCACCCGAGCCAGCAATGCGTGGGAGCGGCTGCGAGGCCTCCTCGGCCGTCCGCCGCTTACCGCGTCGCAGGGCATGCTGCTGTGTCCGTGCAACAGCGTGCACACGTTCTTTATGGGCTATCCGATCGATGTGATCTATCTCGATCGTGAGCTGGTGGTGCGCCGGGTCGTGGCAGAACTACGACCGTGGCGTGGTTGTATGGATTTTGGCGCGTTTCAAACGCTCGAAATGGCGCCGGGCCGAGCTGCGCAGTTGGGTATCAGCGTCGGCCTTCAATTGCAGTGGATAAGTGGGTCCGGCAAGTAATGCGAAACCTGCTCTGCGTGCTACTTGCGATCTGGACGTTCGGTGTCAACGCCAATCAACGCCACGACTACCTGGTTACGGCCGCAGCGGATCTCGCGACCCTGACCGTCCTGGCCTGCCCGCGCGACTCGACTAAGGGACTTGTCGCGACGACTGATCTTGCTGCTCGCTTCCTGCGCCGCGCAGTCGCATTGCCGAGCGGTAGATCAATTAGACCTGGCACCCGGCGCCTCGACCTCTCTCAAGGTGAGCGCTGCATTGAATACGTTGTTGACCTCGCCGGAGCGAGCAAGGCCAATCAACGCTACCAGCGGCTACATCGTTCCAATCGCGCCGTCGCGATCCCGCACTGGCTATGGTTGCCGGACCCGCCGGGCGCAATACCGATCGAGGTATTTTTCGAACTGTTGGAGGAGCAGAAAGTCTCGGTGCCATGGACCGAGCTACCGGCGCAAGAGGATGGGAGACCCCACTACCGCATCCCTAATTCGCCGCGCAGCGACGATGGCGTTAGCGTGTTCGGCCGTTTCGAGAATTGTCGTTTGCGTATCGCCGGTGCCAACCTGCGCGTCGCAGCCGTACGTGGCACAGTCGCCGGACATCCACAGGAATTATTCAATTGGGTAGCCAACGCCGCTGCAAATGTAGCGACCAGTTATGGTCGCTTTCCGAACGAACTCGCGCAAATTATTCTCATTCCAAGCGCCAGAAACGCTGGAGATCGCGAAGAACCCGTGCCCTTTGGCAAAGTCATTCGCGATGGCGGTGAGGCGGTCGTGTTCTTCATCAATCAGCAACGCAGACAAGCCAACTTCGTCGCAGACTGGACCGCCACCCACGAATTCGCCCACCTCCTTATCCCGTACATTAATAACGACGAGAACTGGATTTCGGAAGGGTTGGCGAGCTACTACCAGAATGTGTTGATGGCGCGCGGCGGAACGTACTCCGCGGCCAAGGCTTGGCGGAAAATTGTGCAAGGCTTTAAGCGGGGCGAAAAATCGGTACCTCATCTGAGCCTGCAAAACGCCATGCCAATTGGCAGTTGGGACGGCATCATGAAAACCTATTGGGGTGGCGCAGCTATATTCATGATGGCAGATGTCGAGTTACGCGAGCACAGTGATGGAGCCGACTCGCTCGATCAGGTGCTCGAGAAGCTGCAGGCGTGCTGTCTGCCCTCCAGTCGGAGCTGGAACGGACGGCGTTTCTTCCGCAAGCTTGACCAGCTGAGCACCACCCCGGTGTTTGAACAACTCTACGAACGCTATCGGGATGCGCCAGGTTTTCCCGATTATGAAGCCTATTTACGACGCCTAGGCGTGCGACTGACTAGCCGTAACGTCAAATTCGATCGCGCGGCCCCGTCGGCCGCCGTCGCCACAGCGATAATGGCCGGCCCGCACCGGGCTCGCGTCAACGAACCAGCTGTGTGTGTCGCCCCCGACGACCAAAATCTCGCCACCCGCAACGCCGTGCGCGCGGCCTCCGCGGCGCTACAATAGCGAGACACAACGCCACGCAGCGCTCGCGTTAGGCGAGCACCACGAGTAAACAGGGAGACATGACATGGGCGAAGTCGGGACCACCAAAGTCTACGAGAATGACAAAGTGATCATGTGGGAGTTCGTACTCGAGCCGGGCGAGCAAACACCTTTACACACGCATCAGCACGATTACGTGTTTTACGTTCTGGATGGCGCGCCGCTGCAGGTTTTCGACGCCGGCGGTAACGAGCTCGGCACGTTCGACGCGACGGCCGGCTCAGTCTTTCCGCTGCGCCTTGAAGGCGATGACCTTGTGTCGACGGACGATCAGGGTCATCGCGTGCCCGCCACCCATAGCGCCCGCAACGCCGGCCCTACCCGTTACCGCGAGATTCTTGTTGAATCGAAGTAAGCACCGCGACCAAACTCAGCCGAAAAAGCTTGCGACAACGTTAACCAGGCCGCACCGCAAACATCGCGCAAAATTCGGGCACGACTAGTTATGAGCACTTACATCCTCGTTCACGGCGGTTGGCATACTGGCGCCGAGCTGGACGCGACCGCTGCGCCCTTGCGCGAGGCCGGCCACAATGTCCATCTGCCGACGCTGGCAGGCAATCGGCCGGGAGACAGCAAAGGCACTGGTCTGGAGGAGGCCATCACATCGTTGCTGGACTACATTGAAGTCCAAGCCCTGACCGATTTCATTTTGGTCGGACATAGTTATGGCGGCATGATCATCACCGCCGTCGCTGATCGTATTGGCGCACGGGTACGACGGCTGGTTTATTGGAATGCATTTGTGCCGAACGACGGTGAATCATTGAACGATATGGTGCCGCCTCATTATGTTGATTTGTTCAACAATACGGTCGCAGATGACGGCAGTGTCACCCTGCCCTACGCATTGTGGCGCGAGGCATTCATCAATGATGCCAGTGATGAAGTCGCACGAGCCGCATATGAGGTACTCAACCCGCATCCGTTGAAGACATTTAGCGACAAGATTTCGCTCTCGCGTGCGCCCGCAGAGTTCGACATTCCAAAATCGTTTATCAACTGCACCGAAGACACTGCCCTACCGCAGAGTTACGGCTGGCATCCGCGCCTGTCGGAGAAACTCGGCATGTTTCGACTCGTACAAACGTCTGGCAGCCACGAACTGTGTTTCTCCAATCCGTCCCGATTGGCCAGCGCCATTGAACAGGCCGGACGTGACTGATGGCCTACGGAGAAGGTGATACATCATTCCAGACTGCCGGCGGAGACCTCGGTTTGCGCCAATTGTCTGACGCTTTTTATGACCACATGCTGCGCGAACCACAAGCGCAGAAAATCCTCACGATGCATCCCGAGGATCTGGAACAATCACGCGACAAACTGGCCCGATTTCTGTGTGGCTGGCTAGGCGGACCATCGCGGTATAACGAAAAATACGGACGCATCAATATTCCAGCCGCACACAGGCACCTGGACGTCGGCGATGCAGAACGCGAAGCATGGTTATTGTGCATGGCCAAAGCCATCGACGAGCAACCCTATCCGGGCGAGTTCAAAACCTATCTGCTCGACCAACTGGCGGTGCCGGCGCAAGCCGTGCAGCGGGTCAGTCAGCGGCGACAGAACGAAGAAGCAGAGCAAGGGCAATCGATGGACAACGACGCATCATGATGCCGCACGCTACCCCGCATCACTGCTACGCCATCACAAACAACAACTCACGGCGAACTGAATGAACGAGCAAAAGCAAGGCAATCTGCAACAACTGGCCGAGCATGCGACGCAATCCATGTATGCCCGCGATCGTGCGTCACAGTATCTTGGGATTACGCTCGATGAAGTCCGGCCCGGCTATGCACGAATGTCGATGACGGTCGCTGACTGGATGATTCAGGGTCACGAAGTTTGCCACGGCGGGCTGATGTTCGCGCTGGCCGACACGGCCATGGCATTTGCGAGTAACTCACACAACGAACAGCACACCGCTTTGAACGCCAATATCGATTTTCTGCGACCGGCCAGAGCCGGTGAAAACTTAACGGCAGAAGCACAAGAAGACAATCGCACCCGCCGCACCGGTATGTATAACGTCAGCATCGTTAACGGTGCGGGCGAGACGCTGTGTTACTTTCGCGGGCGCACGTATGGCATCGGCGGGGCGGTAGTTAGCTAATGGAATTTTTTGAAGCCGCCGCAGTACGTTATCCCGCCGGCGCTTTGCTGATCTCGATGGGCGTCGCGCTACAGTTCCTGCCGTTGGCGAAAAAACGTCTTGAACCGATTTTCGACCGCTATCCGTTTTTAAAAATATTTGATTCCCGCGTCGTGCACCTGTTCGTAGGATTTGTCCTTATTACTGCGGGTATCGAACTGCTGCGTATGAACTAGCAGGCGGATGCAGTCAGGTCAGCTCATCCGGTTATTCCGAATCGCTAGTTGACGCCGAGCAAATCGCACAAGGCACGCCCGGCCATAACGCCGCAAAATGACTGTTCGACAGGATTGGAAACGTCGCGTTCCAGCGCCCCCCAACCGAGAATATCCATGCCAGCTTCGCGGGCATCGTTAGCATCGCGTCCAACTTTCTCCAAAAACGCTTTGCGTTCTTCCTCACTTAGGCCGCGCCATCGGTCATTTGGTTCCCAAATGCACACAAGGAGGTGTTTCTTATGGGTCTGGTCATCGGCGCTCATAGCTGCCCTCCCAAAAGTCGCTGTTTCAATGTTCCCATGTCGAGCGCATGGATTCGTCGAGGTGCATCACCCGGCCTTCGAAGAGCGTCATCAGAACACGCGTCTCACCGACATCGGATACATCAATCTCAAAGAGGTTGCGGTCCAGCACAATCAGATTCGCCAGTTTACCCACTTCAATAGTGCCGAAGTTCCTGGACTGCCCCACGCTGGCGGCGCCGTTTCGCGTCAACATATCAATCCCCGCCGCTAAGCTCGCTGATTCGTTCGGCCGTGTCACCAAACCTTCAAGTGCGGGAAACAGGTTGGGATCAGGCGGTAATATCCAATCCGATGCCATCGTAACGACAGCACCGGCAGCTAGCAGTGACGCAAACGGCCACGAGTCGTTCACAAATTCAAATCCTGGATAGGCGCCGAATTGCCAGATTGCCGGGGACATTTCTGCCACGACTTTGAGTTTGGCGTATCGCGCAATGTCAGGGCCAGTAATGAGGGCGTTATGCGCGAGGTCAGGTCGTGGTGCGTTCTCGTTGCCCACGCCGCCGTAGGCGATTTCGACGGCGTCGAGCGCGACCCGCGCGGCGCCATCCCCCGCAACGTGAAGCTTCGGTTTGATGCCGGCCGCGCGCTATTGCTTAAGTACTTTGGCTAAGTCTTCTGTGCTGACCAGCAGGTTCTTCTGCTCGACCCTATCGGTCGTAGGGTTAATCGCGGCTTCAGAAAAATACGGCGGCAACGGCGCACCATCAAGCCACACTTTAGCGGCATCGGTATCGATGTGCTCGGTGGCAAATTGCGCGCGTTCGCTAATCAATCTATCAAGTTCTGCGGGGCTGGCATCGCCCCATTTTTCACTGCCCCAAACGATATGCGTCATCACCCATAAGTTAAGCGCTTCGCGCCGGTCGAAATCGCGATACAACTCGAGTAACCGTCTGGTACCAGATGCCTCCTGCAGCGACGTAATGCCGAACTCATGGCAACGCTTAATGGCGAATTCGAGCGCTTCATGGTGGACCGAATCGGCGTACGGTGGGATGGCCCGGGTGACCAAGGCCGTCGCCATTTCCACCAGTTCTCCCGTCGCCTCACCACCTACGGGATTACGCCTTATCTCGCCATTGACTGGATTCGGTGTATCGCGCCCAATGCCGGCCAGTGCCAACGCCTTGCCATTCACCAAGGCGTGATGAATAGAGAACTCATAGAGAAATACGGGACGATCGGGAAAGGCCGCATCCAGAAACGCCCGGTTGAGCGGCGCCTCCCCGAAGACATTAGGATTAAAGTCGCCAGCAACCAGCCAACCGTCGCCGGGACGGTCCTTAGCGCACTGCTGAAGGGCTTGAACGATAGCCTGTGGGCCCACATTGGGTGGTAGACGACATTCATGCGTCCACTTAAGTCCGGCCATGAGTAAATGCGTGTGCGCGTCATGAATGCCGGGCATCGCCATACGCCCGCCCAAATCAATGATACGGGTCTGGGCATTGATGTATGGGGTCATCGCGTCCCTGTCGCCTACCGCGACAATGCGTCCGGAAGACACCGCAAGCGCTTCCGCCCAGCTACGCTTCTCGTCGACGGTATAAACGCGAGCATTAACGTAGACGGTGTCGGCTGTCTCTCCGGCCGCAGTCTGGGCAACCACGACACTCAATAGCATCGCCCATAATCCAACCGTCACAATGCGGCGCAACGACGAGACGCCGAGGGGGGAAAAGATATTGTGCCAAATCATCTACTCAATCTCCGTCGATGATCGGAAGGTGCAGGATTTTCACATAGTTCTCCATTCTGGGACGAGTATTATCGAACGCTTACACTAAACACTCGCGAACGGAGCGCGCGAAGTTGTCATCACGCGCGTTCGAACTCATTGAATGAGACAGCAAGTATGAAAAATATCTCCGGTAGCTCGCCGAGAACGAACACTGACTCGCACCTGAATGATGACCGGCGCCGCTTTATCAAAGCCGCAGCCAGCACCGTCGCGAGCGTGCCGCTGATTGGCCACGCGGCAGCCGCAAGCGACGCTGCCAACAGGCCATACGACACCATCGTTATTGGTGGTGGGTTCGCCGGAGTTACTGCGGCCCGGGAAACCAGTCAGCGCGGACTAAAAACATTGCTACTGGAAGCCCGACCGAGATTGGGCGGACGCACCCTGACGTTGGATCTAGGCGGTCATGATTTGGACGTTGGTGGGACCTGGGTCGGATGGTCGCAGCCGCACGTGTGGGCGGAAGTGATGCGCTATGGCCTGCCCATCGATGAAAGCGCTGCAGCGGCGGCGGATCGCGCAGTGTGGATGAGTAACGGTCAGCGCAAGGAAGGCCCCTACACCGAATACGCGAAATTGTTTCAGACCGCGACCGACGCTTTCTACGCACCGGCACGCCAGGCGTTTCCACGTCCTTTCGACCCGCTGTTCGTCAGCGGCTCAGAGAAGCTTGATGCCATCTCCGCAGCTCAAGCCGTGGCCCAGCTTGAGCTGCATCCAACGGAAAGAGATCTCGCGCTATCCTTGGCGGCAATCAATGGGCATGCTCGGGCACAGGATTCAAGTTACCTCGATCAGATGCGCTGGATCGCATTAGGCGATTTTGACGTCTGGAATATGTTCGACAATCTCGCTCGCTACCGGATCCGCGGCGGTACCAAACGCTTGCTTAATCGCATTCACAAAGATTCCCGCGCAGAAACGCGTTTGAACACACCTATACGGTCCGTCAGGCAAAGCCAGGGGCAGGTTGTTGTGACGAGTACCACCGGTGACACCTATCAGGCACGCCGCCTGATCGTAGCCGTGCCGCTCAACTGCCTTGCTGACATCGAATTTGAGCCCGCTCTCAATGCACGGAAACTTCGCGTCAGCGGCGAACGCCATACGGGTTCAGGCACCAAGCTTTACGCGCAGATTAAAGGCAAGAAACCGTTGTTCGTGGGGCACGGCACAGAAGCTATGCCCCTGTGCTTTTTGTGGACGGAATACGACGATGCGGACAGTCAGATCCTGGTGGGTTTCGGCACCTCGTATGACCTCCTGGACGTTAACTCGGAAGAAGCTGTTGTCAACGCGGTTCGCGACTACTTACCTGACGCAGAAGTAACCGATTTTTATACCTACAACTGGAACATCGACCCTTATGCCAAAGGCACCTGGTGCATGTACAGACCAAACGTTCTGACTCAGGACTTCGAAGCACTGCAACAAAGTGAAAGCTTGATTCATTTCGCCGGTGCGGATATTGCCAACGGCTGGCGCGGATTTATCGATGGGGCAATTGAGAGTGGCTTAACCAGCGCACGCGCGGTAGCGGACGCTATTCAAACGGATGCCTGACAACGAATTCGTACCATAAAAGTCGCCAGCGCTTGGCCGTGCTGGCCCAACCCCGCGGCCGCATTTTTCCAATCAGACCGCCAAGGCATCGGCAACGGTGCCTGTGGCCCTGTACTGGTCTCCGGAGCGCACGTATGGCAGCGGCGAGCCGGTGGTGAGCTAACGGATGTTTTTGCGACTAGAGCAGTACGGTATCCCACTGACGCTTTATTTTTCTCGATTGGCACGAAGATGCACGGCACTAAGGCGCGTAATGTTCGCGGCCCACAGTCAGGCCGACCGCAACACCTCGATCATCGCCTTCAATGTCTCAGCATCGGCTTCGTTGTGGACGGGAATACTGAACTCGGCATTGGTCACCAGACCGCCGTAGCGCTCGGCAACGATTCCGGCAATCTGGTCATACGTTCCTACACACGCGTACCGATGCAAAACCTCGTCGCTGATGTGGTCGGGCATTTCTTCCCAACGCTGCGCGCGGGACAGGTGTTTAAGTTCATCAGCCAGGTCGCCGAGCCCGTGAGCTTCGAATGCGGCCCGGTAGGCTGGTGTTGAAGCGTAGAAAGCGACCCTTGCTCGCACATCACGGACTTTCGCTTCGAGCGTCTGTTCATCGGGTGCCGTCGCGATCAACGGTTTAATGCTGACCGCGAACTCATCGAGCGTACGGCCGGTACGGGCTGCCCCTTTTCGTACGGCTGGCCACATCACTTCTTCAATGTACTGTGCAGTACACACTGGATGCGGGCGTACGCCGTCGGCCACCTCCCCGGCGACTTCACACATATAAGGATTAACCGCGGCCAGATGAATCGGAATATCCGGATCCGCTATAGGCCCCGGATCAAACAGCGGCACGGTCAAGTTGATGTTGTAGTGTGCGCTGGTAAATGCCGGCTGTTCGCCATCCTGCCAGGCTCGCCAGACTTCTCGAAGTGCCTGCACGTAATCTCGCATCCACGGACCCGGCGGTGACCATTCAAAGCCATAGCGTCGCTCGATGTGCGCGCGTACCTGAGTACCAAGACCAAGAATAAAACGCCCGCGTGAGAGTTTCTGCAAAGTCCACGCCGTCATCGCAGTGACAGTCGGACTGCGCGGAAAAGCGATCGCGACGGCGGTGCCGACTCCGATACGCTGCGTCGCCTGCGCCGCCAGCGCCATAACAATGAACGGGCAATCCTTGGTCTCTTCAAACATCAGGTTGTCATAGCCGAGCGCCTCGACCGTAGCAGCGTCACTGGCGACACTGTGAATGTCAAACGGGGTGCCAGGCTCACGCAGACCCGGATCGACTTTGCCGAGTGGCAGCAAGGTTTCGAGCTTCATTCATTATCCTCCAGCACGCGGGCTTGCGAGTCTCGCACACTGGCGTGGTTAGGTATAAAAACTCAGACCGCTTGTGACGAGTTCGGGTTTCGAGTCTCAGCCCAATCCGGCAACGGTCTGTTGAAGCGGTTATCATAACTGCGAGCATGCGTAGCGGATTGGTCAGGAAAAACGGATATCCTGCGATGCGTTCCAAAGCGGCAGGATCCGTCGGTCAGGGATATACGTAGACGACAACACGATGGGTATCGTTGCAGTTCAACCGCGCGGGTTTCGCGCGGGGGCCAACCTAGCAATTCGCACTCTCGACAGCCCCTTATCGCTCTACGGCCAAGCGATTTACGCTTCCCATCACATGGCGCGCAACACGTTTATCTTTGAGCAATTTGAGCAACGTGACGTTCACTTCATTGTCGATCTGAATGTGGTGCCGGCGGGCCGGAACGTAGTTTTCAGTGCGCATGACGGGTCACCTGAGGTGCGCACGGTCGCGCGTAGTCGCGATTCGCGTCGTCGATACAACATGACCAATAGGATCGAGCAGCCGGCACGGACTGGAACCTTGAATACGCCACTATGACCGCTTCAGGTGAGACAAATAGCAAGATAAAAGTAGCGATTGTCGGCGGCGGCTGCGCGGCCCTGACGACGGCTTTTGAACTGACACGCGCGCGGCATAACGGTCGCTATGAGGTCACCGTCTACCAGACCGGATGGCGATTAGGCGGTAAAGGCGCGTCGGGGCGCGGAGACGCAGACCGCATCGAAGAACATGGCCTGCACCTGTGGATGGGTTTCTACGAGAATGCATTCCGGCTTATGCGTGAGTGCTACGCAGAAAGGCACCGCGCCTTTCCCGATTGCCGCCATGCCGACTGGCGCCAGGCGTTTGAACCGGCGCCCGACGTTGCTGTGGCGGATCGGGCGGGGAACGGGTGGGAATATTGGTTAGCGCATTTCCCTCCGGGCAACGGTGAACCCGGCGATCCGAATCACACCCTCCCTCTCGATGTAAGTGACTATATAGAGCGCACGGGACTATTGCTGGCCGAATTGCTGCGCTCGGTAGTCGATGAGGAAACGGGCAGCAGCGCCAAGTATCCCGCACAGTCGAACTACAACCGTCCCGCAGGACCGTTGGACCCGGCGGCGCTCATGGCATCCATCGATCGGTTGTTTGTTTACGGGCAACTCGCCACGTCGTCCGCGATTATCGAAGCCAGCAATCTCGTGCAGGAGATCGTCGCGCGTTGGCTCCCAGGGATGCTGCAAGCCGGTGGGGCGTTGCCATTGCGCATCTTCGAGGCACTTTCTGCGACCGCGCGAGCTCGCCTGGATCAAGTTGTCGCGCGTGACAGTCACGTGCGGCGAACGTGGGAAGTGATTGACCTTGTTCTCGCTGTGGCCAATGCCACAGTAGTAAAGCGTGTCCTGAACGACGACGTTGCCCCCGGGGCTCGGAACCACCGCGTTATTCTCACCGCCGCATTCTGTACATGCCCTCCCCCGAGTGTTCGCCCCTGCCTGGCACTGGTCCCGACGTTTGCCGTAGATACTGGCGCAATAAGTTTTTTAGCAGAGATTTCGTGCGCCAACGTAGAGGCGCTCAAAGCCTTATAATTTGCGCCACATCTATTTTGCTACGAGAACCGACATGCCCACCTCATTAAGCTCGCAGTGCGACGAGATTTTGCGATTGTCCGTTAACCGCGCCGGCGGCGTTCCTGGTGTGGTTGCGATGGCAACGGATCGCAACGGAAACTTTTATGAGGGGGCAGCCGGGGTTAGGGAGCTGGGCCAAGCTCAGGCCATGACCGCTGACTCGGTGATGTTAATGGCCTCCTGCACTAAAGCCGTGACCGGCGTCGCGGCCATGCAATTGGTTGAAGAAGGTTTGCTCAAACTTAGCGATGTTGCGCACCAATACGTGCCGCAAATTGCCGACATGCAAGTCCTCGATGGTTTTGAATCCAACGGCGAACCTCGACTGCGTCCACCGGCGAGCGACATCACACTTAACCATTTAATGCTGCACACAGCCGGCTTTGGATATGAATTCTTTAGTGATGACTTACTGCGCTACCGCACTTTCCACGACATTCCGTCGGTATTGAGTTGCACGCGGGCGGGCTTAACCGATGTGCTGTTGCATGACCCAGGTGCGCAATGGACCTACGGTAGCAGCATCGAATGGTTGGGCTTAGTCGTAGAGGCGGTACGCGGTAAATCGCTTGGCGAGGTGTTCGACGAGTATATCTTTGCGCCGCTCGGCATTAGCGACACCGCGTTTGAGATGACTCCGGCAATGCAAACGCGCCGCGCGACCATCCATCAGCGCGCCGGCGATGGCCAAATTACACCGGTGCCGGACTTGGTCTTGCCCCAACCTGCTGAAATTCAACTAGGAGGCGCCGCCCTGTATGGCACAGTCGGGGACTATCTGAAGTTCATTCGTATGATCCTTAACAATGGTCAAGGCGAGAACGGCAGGTTGTTAAAGGCGGAGACGGTTGAGCAGATGGCCCAAAATGGTCTTGGTTCGATTAAGAGCGGCGCCTGGAAATCGTCGATTCCTTCACTCGCCAACGACGGCGATTTTTTCCCGGGGATTTCCAAATCCTGGTCCTACACCTTCCAGGTCAATGACGAACCTGCGCCAACCGGGCGCCCCGCCGGTCAGCTTTCCTGGGCTGGCCTCGCCAACTCCTATTACTGGATTGACCGTCAAAATGGCATTGGCGGGATGTGGGGTTCACAGATTTTGCCTTTCCAGGACGCTGTGTCCTATCCAGCTTCCGTAGAGTTCGAGCGCGCGGTTTACCAAAACCTGAAAGCCTAGGGAATGTCTGAATAAGGCATCGATTTGAGAACTGCGGTCGCGAATCCTTATGAAATTGACTGAACATCTTCGCTCCGAGCGTTTTGTTCGCCGCG
>Ga0209631_10000323_pt1 | contig 63462 bp, 64 predicted proteins | sample COG_08_FD_184752 | JGI IMG/M metagenome (GOLD analysis project Ga0209631, IMG submission 184752) | Pelagic Microbial community sample from North Sea - COGITO 998_met_08 (SPAdes) (version 2) | ecosystem: Environmental > Aquatic > Marine > Neritic zone/Coastal water | place: Helgoland, sampling... | reverse complement strand
ACTTCTAATCAAGTGTGATATTCGTCCTAGGTCGTATAATGTGAGTGTTCTTCCATTGTTTAGTTCCCTCCAAGGATCTAAATCAACGGGCCAGCATAATGTGTAGTATGTATGTACTTCTGATAATTGAATTGTTTTTAAAAAGTTCTGTCTAACAATTTCTTTTACCATTCTAAAATAAGGGTACATCTAAAATTCCATAAATCTATATTGTTTTGAGTAAAATAATTTATTTGGAAGTGTTGAATTCATTTATTACTGAAGATCTGCAAAAGCTCTTTTCAGTCTTTCTAAGGCGTCAAATACCAAAGCTCTTTGAGTAGCGACATTAAATCTTAAAAAAGTTTCACCTCCGTTGCCAAATGTGGAGCCACGGTTTACAGCTATTTTAGCAACTTTTTCTACTCTGTTTAAAACTTCTTCATTTTGCATGCCAGTATTTGAAAAATCAACCCAACAGAGGTACGTGCCCTCTAATTCCATTGAGTTAACTCCTGGAATGCTGTTTATACTGCTATTAAAAATCCTGTGATTTTCTGATATGTAGATCATTAAAGCATCAACCCAATCGGCGCCTTCTTGGGAGTAAGCTGCAGTAACCATATGCTTTCCAAAGCTATTTGGGGAGATCCCATAAGAAACCATAGTTTTACTGAATTTTTTCCGCAAAGTTTCATCAGGTATGATGACATTTCCAGTATGCATGCCAGCAAGATTAAACGTCTTAGTAGTAGAAGTCATCATTATCAACCGATCCTCAACTTCAGGTGCAGCTAGTGCCATTGGTATATGTTTGTAATTTGGCATAACTAGGTCATTATGTATTTCATCGGATACAATTATTAAATTATGACGGTCAGCAAAAGATGCAATTTCCTTGAGTTCATCTTTAGTCCAAACCCTCCCACCCGGATTGTGGGGAGAACTAAGCACTAAAACTTTTTCTTTCCCCGTCATAAGTTTGTCGTAATATTCAAAATCTAGTTCATAGTGTCCATTGTTGTTAACAAGTGGGCACTCCAGAACTTCTCTACCTCCTTCTTTAATTTGCCTAAAAAAAACATAGTATACTGGGGTAAATAAAACCACACTATCGCCAGGGTTACTATACGTTTGAATGGCCATTGATGTGCCATTTACTAATCCATGAACACTAAAGATCCAAGACTTATCGATATCCCAATTGTGTCTTTTTTTCATCCACCAACAAATAGAATCTAAGTAATTCGAGTCGTCACCAAAGTACCCATAAATACCATGATCATGCATATTTTTGATTGAATCCGAAATACATTTCGGTGGTTTAAAATCCATGTCTGCCACCCACATTGGAAGACCTTTATCTTTGGGTACTCCATACATTTCCTCCATCATATCCCATTTTGCAGAATGTGTATTTTTCCGGTTTATTACTTCATCAAAATTCATCAAATATTCCTAAAGTGTAAAAGGTGACAACCTAGGGATTTCTATACCACTGGCAAGTGCGAATTTTATTATTCTTGGATTAGTAGCTACATTATAATTTTTATCATTATTTAAATTACGTAATAAACCTGTAATTGAAAGGTTTTTATAAGTAATTTAGCTACTTGAAAAAAAACATCCTGAACTTTAAATCAGTGTTATGTCTTTAAGAAAAATCTTGATTCACCCGGACCGCAGATTAACAAAAAAGTGTGCCCAGATTACTTCATTTGATAGTAGTCTAAGACATCTTGCTGATGATATGTTTGAAACGATGTACGATGCACCAGGTATTGGTCTTGCGGCACCACAAATTGGCGTATTATTTCAGATTTTTGTCATGGACTGCGCTTCAAAGGAAGAAAAGCCAAATCCTTTAGTATTTATAAACCCAGTTATTAATTGGGCCTCTACTGAAAATTTTACTCACAATGAAGGCTGTCTTTCAATCCCTGAACAATATGAAGATATAACGCGACCAGCTAATATAAAGGTTTCTTTTCAAAATCTAGAAGGTAAGAAATTTGAACTCTCATTACAGGGTATTGAGGCTACATGTGTTCAACATGAAATTGACCATTTAAATGGTAAACTTTTTATTGATTATCTAAGCAGTTTAAAACGTCGCATGATTACTGATAAAATGAAAAAATTAAAACGTGAAAAAGCCCGAAACTAATTTGATTAATATACATAAATAAAAAGGATCTATTCTGATGCGAGTAATATTTATGGGGACTCCAGAATTTGCTGTTCCTGCATTGGAGTCTTTAGTAAAAAATCAGCATGAAGTTGTGAGCGTTTATACCCAGCCACCCAGCGTTTCTGGACGTGGAAAGAAAGTTAAGTTTTCAGCAGTGCATAATAAAGCAAATGAATTAGGGCTTTTGGTGCGGACACCTGCAAATTTAAATAACTCAATAGATATTGATGAATTCTCCAAATTAAAACCAGAAATTGTAGTTGTTGTTGCTTATGGTCAGTTATTGTCTGAGAGAATTTTAAAAACCCCAAAACTAGGGTGTTTTAATATACATGCATCTCTACTTCCAAGATGGCGTGGAGCTGCTCCAATTCACAGAGCAATTATCTCAGGAGATAAAATCACGGGCGTTTGCATTATGAGAATGGAGTTGGGACTAGATACTGGACCAATAATGGCTAAAGAGAAAACACCCATATTGCATTCAGACACTACTACCAATTTATCGCAGCGATTAGCATTTATTGGATCAGACATGTTGGTTAAAGTCCTTATTGATTTAAAAAATGTTTCAGCCGTGCAACAATCTGAAGATGGTATAACATATGCAAAAAAGATCCACAAAGAAGAGGCAAGAATAGATTGGTCGTTGAGTTCAAAGAAAATACAATATTTGATTAGGGGCTTGTCAAATGCGCCTGGAGCATGGACCATGCATAAAGGAGTTAGGTTGAAATTGCTCAATGCTGAATTAGTAGATAGAGATGGATTAACAGGTAACATAATTGATCATACCGGTGTCGTATCATGTGGTTCTGGATCTATCCGAATTATTAGTATTCAACGTCCAGGCAAGGCAGCTCAGAATTGGTCTGCTTTTACCAGAGGTTATAAGATAAATCCTGGTGATAATTTTATTTAAGTTTTCTTCTTAAAGGGCTCCATCCCTTTTCGAGCCAAAGCATCTGCTCTTTCGTTCTCTAAATGACCAGCATGACCTTTAACCCATTTCCATATGACTTCATGTTTTGATCTAGCTTGGTCTAGCCTTTTCCATAAATCTATATTTTTAACATCTTTTTTATTTGCAGTTTTCCAATTATTTTTTTTCCAATTTTTAATCCACTCTGTAACGCCACCTTTAACGTAGTTACTATCAGTAATAATTGTTAATTTGGTCGATTTTTCGAGCCCCTCAAGGGATGAAATAGCTGCCATCAATTCCATTCTATTATTAGTAGTTTCTTTTTCACCGCCATATAATTCAAGTTCCTTGACTACAATGGAGTTTTCTTTAGCTTGCAAGATAACACCCCAACCACCGGGACCAGGGTTTCCTGAACAAGCGCCATCTGTATAAGCAAAAATTTTAGGCATGAGCTCTAATTATAATCCAAGGGGCAAGTTTTCCGTCAAGACCAATATCTTCGCCATAACTTGTATCTTGAATTGTAAAACCAGTATCCTCTAATATCTTTTTTAATTCTGAATTTGAATAATAAGCATAAAACCGTCCAATGCCATCACGTTTTTCTCCTTTGCCAATTTTCATACCAATTGTTAGAATGCCTTTTGATTTTAGAGAGCCGTACAATGCTTTTAAGTGAAGAGGAAAATTTTCCTTGGTAGCATGCAGTAGGCTAAAGTGTGCCCAAACACCATCAAAATTGTCCACCCACTGGATATCATCAAATGATTGATGCAAAGCGTCTATATTGTTTTTTAATTTTGCAAGCTTAACCATTTCCAAGCTTGCGTCAGTTGCAATTACTTCAAAGCCTTTCTGAGCCATAAATGCTGCAGCATTCCCTGGACCACAACCCAAGTCTAAAACAGTTCCTCCAGCGTCTATTCTACTCATAAATGATATTAAATGTTTGCTTGGTTTGTTTGCATTTGTCAAAGAAGAGTATTCATTACTTTTAGAATTGTATACATTTATTGTCTTTAAATCAGTCATATTTTTGTTCTCTAAGTATCCTGGGTACTTTAAATGAAACGTTTTCTATTGCTGTTTCAACAAATTTTTTATGAACCTCATATCGCTCAGTAAACGCGTCAATAACTTCATTTATAAGAATCTCTGGCGCTGAAGCTCCTGCAGTAATGCCAACAGACTTTATTCCGCGCAATGAACGCCAATCTATGTCTATCGCTCTCTGAACTAACTGAGAGTATTTGCAACCAGAAAACTTTCCAACTTCAACTAATCTTTTTGAGTTTGATGAATTAGGCGCGCCAATAACGAGTAAGGCATCAATATCTGGTGCTATCTCTTTTACGGCTTTTTGTCTATTCGTGGTAGCATAGCAGATATCCTCTTTATGTGGCCCTATAATATTTTTGAAACGTTTTTTTAATTCGTCAACAATACTTTTAGTATCATCTACGGATAAAGTTGTCTGAGTTATATATGCTAATTTGTTTACATCTCTTGGTTTAATGTGCTGGACATCTTCTATTGTCTCTACCAATAAAACTTCACCTTCTGGAAGTTGACCCATCGTACCAAGAGTTTCAGGATGACCCCCATGACCAATCATTACCATTTGAAAACCATTTTGGTGATGCCTTTCCGCTTCAATATGCACTTTACTAACAAGTGGACATGTAGCATCTACATATACCATATTTCTCTCTTCAGCTATCAAAGGAATAGATTTTGGGACACCGTGAGCTGAAAAAATAACAGGCCTATCATCGGGGCATTCATCGAGTTCTTCGACAAAGATTGCCCCTTTTTTTCTTAAATCATCAACCACAAATTTATTATGAACTATTTCATGGCGTACAAAAACAGGGGCTCCCCATTTCTCTAGAGCCAGCTCAACAATTTTTATTGCCCTGTCGACTCCAGCACAAAATCCGCGAGGTGCAGCTAGATATAAGGTCAAAGGTGGTTTATTCATAAGCATAACTCGTTTTGTGATTGTGGACCCATTAAATCTAGATATTACCTAAACAAAAAAAATGATATAGTACATTTCTGATTTTAAATAAGGTGTTTGAATATGGCTGCAAGTAAAAAACCAAGGATGAAAAAGAAAGCCAATCAATTAAACACATGTTGTGTTGCATTTGGCTCAAATATTATTTCCAGATATGGGAATTCCTTACAGACAGTCTGTCATGCAATGAAAGAAATTCAAACTTCTCAGTTCAAGCTTACTTCAATGTCCAGTCTATATGAAACAGTTTCATATCCTAAAAGCTCGGGGCCAAATTTTATAAATGGATGTGCATTATTCAAAACTGATTGGGATGCTTCTGAAGCTCTATCACATCTGCAAGAAATAGAAAATCGCATAGGTAGAAAAAGAAACAAAAGATGGGAACCTCGAGCTATAGATTTGGATTTGATCTTTTTTGAGGATCTTGTTTATCCATCCAAGGAAGTAGTGAAGAACTGGATGATGTTAACAAGAGAACAGCAATTAAAAGAATGGCCAACTGATATGATCCTCCCACATCCAAGAGTGCAAGATAGAGCGTTTGTTCTTATTCCAATTCAGGAAATTGATCTCAAATGGCGCCACCCAATTTTAAAGAAAACAGCCAAAGAAATGCTAGAGAATATTAACCCAAGCTTTTTGAAAGAGATAAAAAAAATATAAACAACTAACTTGAGCCCCTTGCATATAAGTCAAAATAAGCTTAGGGAACTGTTCTCATTATTATCAATGTGTATAGGAGCAATTTATGGCCCGAGTAACAGTAGAAGATTGTGTAGATAAGGTACCTAACAGGTTTGAGCTAGTAATGTTGGCGGCTCATCGGTCAAGAGAATTATCATCAGGCTCTGAGTTAACCGTAGACAGGGATAAAGATAAGAATCCTGTTGTTTCTTTAAGAGAAATTGCTGATGAAACACAAAGTGCTGATGAATTGCGTGAGCGAGCGATTGAAAGCAATCAAACCCAGATTGAGGTTGATGAACCTGAAGAAGATGCAATGGCTCTTTTGATGGGCGTTGAACAAGACACACCGAGCGATGAGATGTCAGAAGAAAACTTGTTAAGAGCACTAATGGAAGCTCAGGAACCAAGTTAATAAAATCTTTCTATCCTCCTGGTTGGGTTGAAAAGAGGTTCAATTGATAAATGTAGAAAACCTTATTGACTTAACAAACAGTTACAATCCACATTCAGATAAAGAGCTTTTGCGACGGGCTTTTGATTATGCCAAGAAAATGCATAAGGGTCAATTGAGAAGATCAGGAGAGCCTTATTTTACGCACCCTTTTGCAGTCGCAATGCAGTTGGCAGAGCAGCACATGGATGATGCCACTCTCACAACCGCTCTTCTACATGACACCATTGAAGATACTAAATCTACTTATTCTGATATAAAAATAAATTTCAGTGAAGAAATAGCTGAGTTAGTAGATGGAGTAACAAAACTAACTAACCTGGAACTTGGTTCAGTTGAAAGTGCGCAAGCTGAAAATTTCCGAAAATTATTATTAGCAATGTCGAAGGATCTCAGAGTTTTGTTGGTTAAATTAGCTGATAGACTTCACAATATGCGAACGATAAGGCACATGGATCCTGAAAAGCAATTAATAAAAGCTAGAGAAACAATGGATATATATGCGCCCTTAGCTGGACGAATGGGAATGCAATTTATTCGTGAGGAATTAGAAGATCTATCATTTAGAGTTTTAAATTCAGAGGCGCGAAGCTCAATAATGAGAAGATTTGTTTCTCTTCGTAGCAAGTCAGGTGATGTTATCACAAAAATTGCTGATGATATTCGCAAGGCTTTAAATACAAACGATATAGCAGGCGAGGTTACTGGACGGGAAAAAAAACCCTACTCGATATGGCGTAAAATGGAGGAAAAGCAGGAAGGCTTTTCAAGGTTGTCGGATATATATGGCTTCAGAATAATTACAAAAAATGAAGTTGATTGCTATAGAGCGCTTGGAGCAATTCATCAAAGGTGGAGGTCTGTACCAGGACGCTTTAAAGATTATATTAGTCAGCCCAAAAGTAATGGCTATAGGTCATTACATACGGCTGTTTCTGGGCGTGATGGAAAAATAGTTGAAGTTCAAATTCGAACAAATGAAATGCATCAAGTTGCAGAGACAGGTGTTGCTGCTCATTGGTCGTATCGAGAAGGAGAGCGTTCAGAGAATAAATTTGCGGTTGACCCATTTGTATGGATTAGTGAAATTACTGAAAGTTTTAGCAACACTGAGGATCAAGATGAGTTTCTCGAGCATGTAAAATTAGAGATGTTCGCAGATCAAGTGTTTTGCTTCACTCCAAAAGGTGATGTTGTTAAGCTCCCAAGAGGAGCAACACCTCTAGATTTCGCTTACAATATTCATACTCGAATTGGTGATGGATGTGTAGGCGTGAAAGTTGATGGTAAAAGGGTTCCTTTATGGACGCGGCTTAGGAATGGACAGTCTGTAGAAATCATAACCGCTAAGGGACAAAAGCCTCAGGCAGCTTGGACAGATGTTGCTGTTACCGGGCGAGCAAAAACAGCAATACGCCGCTCACTTAAAACGGAAAATCGGGAAAATTTTCTTCGTTTAGGTAAGGAATTTGCACGGGTTGCTTTTGAAAATGTAGGTAAAAAACCGACTAATAAAGCGTTATCCACTGTAGCAAAGATGTTTGCTTTAAAGACTGCGGATGATATCTTAGTAGCATTGGGAAGTGCTGAACTCACGGGGGCTCAGGTAATAGAAGTTCTGTACCCAGAACTATTGAGAAAAAATTCTGTCGATGAGATTGAACCCTCCAAAGCGATTATTGGCTTAATGTCGGATCAAAGCGCCCAACGTTCAGTTTGTTGTGAACCTTTGCCTGGTGAACGCATTGTTGGAATTCTGACAAAAGGCAGAGGTGTGATGATTCATACTATCGACTGCGATAATTTAGCTGCTTATGATCAAGTCCAAGACCGCTGGATTGATCTCCATTGGTCTGAGGGCAATCATCAAGCTCTGAACGAAGTTTTAATAAACATTACTATTGGTAATGATGCTGGAGTATTAGGGCGCATTTGTACCTTAATTGGGGAACAAAACGCTAATATTTCAGATATGAGGTTTGAGGAGAAACAACCAGATTTTTATAAGATAGCTGTTTCAATTGAAGTTCGAGATGTAAAGCATTTACATAATGTTGTCACATCTCTTAATGCTGATACTGATGTGGCAGAGGTAACAAGACATCGTGATTTAATTGTTAAAACTTAAATTAGATTTATGAATTTAGGAAATTTTATTGGTTTTTAGACGAAAACATAAGTTGGGATGGTGGCAGAGTGCTCGCCAGCTTTTCTACCCTAAAGGGGGTTGGAGCAGAGCTCTAAGTTATATTGGCCATCGGATGAGTCGACTGAAAGATTCACCACACAAGGTTTCTCGAGGCATCGCTGCTGGAGTTTTTGTTTGTTTTACACCCTTTTTTGGGTTTCATTTTTTTCTTGCAGCAGTAATTGCATTTATAATCCGTGGAAATGTACTTTCAGCGATATTAGCAACATTTTTTGGAAACCCGTTAACTTTTCCTTTTATAAGCTGGGGAAGCCTAAGACTTGGAACATTTTTACTTGGACGAGATTTTAGTGACGCAGAATTTAAAAGCTCTAGAAATTCATTTAACGAAGTTATGTATGAAATTTATGAAAATATTAAAAGTATTTTCACATCTAAAGTATCCAGTTGGCAAGAAACCTTAGATTTTATAAATATCTTATGGAGTAATATTTTTGAATTTATAAATATATTTTTATTACCCTATTTAGTAGGGGGGTTAATTCCTGGTTTTATGTTTGCTATTTTATTTTATTTTGCTTCAGTACCTATAATATCTGTCTATCAAAATAGACGAAAAGGTAGATTAAGACAAAAGTGGGTCACAATAAGAGAGCGGGCGGTAAAGGCCAAAGCTGTAATAGACTATGAAGATAAGGAACCTTAAATGGAAAATAGTATTCGTCTGGGAGTAAATATTGATCATGTTGCTACTGTGAGAAATGCACGAGGTGGCGCTTATCCAGACCCTACTAGAGCGGCTTTATTGGCTGAACAGGCTGGGGCAGACGGCATAACCGCTCATTTGAGAGAGGACAGGCGACACATTGGTGATAGTGATATAGATTCTTTAATGGCTAATTTAAAAATACCGCTAAATTTTGAAATGGCAGCAACTGACGAAATGCAAAAAATTGCACTAAAACATCGTCCAAATGCTGTTTGCCTTGTTCCAGAAAAAAGGGAGGAGGTAACCACAGAAGGAGGGCTAGATGTAGTAAAAGACGAACATAGGCTAGCAAATTTCATAACCCCGTTAAAAGGCTCTGGCAGCAGAGTTTCTATTTTTATAGCTCCAGATAAGCTGCAAATTGATGCGGCTCTCAGAATTGGAGCACAAGTTATTGAATTACATACTGGTGCTTATTGTGACCTACATGCAGAAAACCTCACGCAAGAGCGGGACGAAGAGCTGCAAAGATTGATGACTATGGCACAATATGCCAACGCTTTAGGATTGGAAGTTCATGCTGGTCATGGCTTAACATATGATACCGTAAAGCCGGTGGCCTCAATTGCAAATATTCATGAGTTGAACATAGGTCACTTCCTGATTGGTGAAAGTATTTTTTCAGGATTGGAAGTGACAATAAAAAAAATGAGACGGTTAATAAACGAAGCTTAAAATTGGGTGTTTAAATTTATGCATTACAGAAATTTAAAATGATTATTGGTATTGGTTCAGATCTGGCTAATATTGAACGAATTAAGGGGACACTTGATCGTTTTGGCGATAGATTTCGAAAGCGAGTGTTTACTAATACTGAACAGCAAAAAGCAGAGAGTCGAAAGAATTTTGCGGATACATATGCCAAGCGATGGGCGGCCAAAGAAGCCTGCTCTAAAGCGCTTGGCACCGGGTTACGAATGGGTATAGCGTGGAAAGAAATGCAAGTTACAAATTTAAAAACAGGGCAACCGATGATGAGTGTTGAGGGCTCTGCTGCAAAAAGGTTGGAAAAGATTACACCTAAAGGTTATGAGGCTATTATTCATGTGACTTTGACAGATGATTATCCATGGGCACAAGCATTTGTTGTGATTGAGGCGTTGCCCAAAAATGTAATTTAGAATGGTTTTAGATTATTACAGGTATTGTTAAGGAAATAGCGGGTTAGGAATTTAAATGTTCTCAAAGAAAAAAAAGAAAGCTGAAGGTTTTTTAGATACAATAAAAACTCTTGTTTGGGCTCTATTATTAGCGGGATTGATAAGAACATTATTTTTTCAACCTTATTGGATACCATCAGGATCTATGAAAGATACTTTGCTAATTGGTGATTTTTTATTCGTCAACAAAATGGCTTATGGATATTCAAAGCATTCATGCCCTTGGTCATTATGTCCGTTTTCTGGACGTATTTTATCAAAAGAACCTAAGCGAGGTGATGTTGTCGTATTTAAACACCCAACAACTGGCGCAGATTTTATAAAAAGATTGGTAGGGCTCCCAGGTGAAAAAATTCAAATGAAAGATGGCTATTTGTATATTAATAATATCAAGGTGAACCAGATTAGTGATGGTGTATTTGAAGAAAGAAACGAAATACAGGGTCCGATGCAGAGTAGCAGACCTGCTTGCTCTAAGCCTACTGGAATGGGTATGATTTGCACTAAGGAAAAATTCATATCTGAATTGCCAAATGGGGTATCACATAGTGTACTAAATGTTTCATCGGGTCAGTCTTTAGACAATACCGGTATTTATTCTGTACCAGATAATCATTATTTCTTCATGGGTGATAATCGGGATAACTCGTCTGATAGTAGAGTTCGAAAACCGCGTGGAATTGGTTTTGTACCTTTAGAAAACATTGTGGGGAGAGCTGATAGAGTGATGTTTTCCTCAGCGGGAAAGTCAATTTTGTATTTCTGGACTTGGCGGTCAGATAGATATTTTAAATCAATTAATTAAGTTGTTCTGGAGAACTAAAAATCAATGAGAACATCTACTGACATTAAAGATTTTTGTGCAAGGCTAGGATATGAATTTGATCAAGTTGAATTGTTAATCGAAGCACTTACGCATCCTTCTTTATCTTCTCCTTCTAGACCAGACAATCAGAGATTAGAATTCTTGGGTGATAGAGTATTAGGTTTAGCCATTGCTGAGATATTGTTAGAGCGAGACAAAAAGGCCTCAGAAGGCAAAATAGCCCCTCGATTCAATGCTCTCGTAAGGAAAGAGACATGTGCTCAGATTGCAGATAACTTGGAATTGGGACCGGTACTTCGTCTTGGTCGTTCTGAGATGTTATCCGGTGGCCGTAACAAACAAGCTTTGCTTGGAGATGCAATGGAGGCTGTTTTAGCCGCTATTTATTTAGATTCTAATTTCGAGATTACTAAAAAAATTATAAATAGACTATGGAGTGACCAAATATTAAAGGCAAAAGAAGATGCCAGAGATTCTAAAACGGCATTGCAAGAATGGGCTCAATCTTTGAAATATGCTCCGCCGACTTACACTGAGCTGTCGAGAAGTGGTCCAGATCATGGTCCCATATTTACGATTGAAGTAAGTGTAGAATCTGGGGGTACAGCCATTGCATCATCCTCCTCAAAGAGAAATGCGCAACAGGCAGCAGCTAAGTCATTACTAGAAAAGATATTAAATGGATAAGAAAAAATCTTGTGGTTTTGTAGCATTATTAGGTGAGCCAAATGCTGGGAAATCAACTTTATTAAATTTTATGGTTGGAACAAAAGTTTCGATAGTTACTCATAAGGTGCAAACTACTCGAACTCGAATAAGAGGTGTCTCCATATTAGGTGATAGTCAAATTATTTTTGTAGACACTCCTGGCTTGTTTCGGCCTAGACGAAGGCTTGATCGTGCAATGGTCAAAGCTGCATGGACTGGTGCATTGGATGCCGATATTATTGTCTTTCTGATTGAGGCAAACAGAGGAATTACTGATGGAGTACGAGAAAATCTTGAAAAACTAAAAGATTTTAACGGTTTGAAAGTGATTACAGCTTTAGCAATTAATAAAATAGATCGAGTAAAATCTGAAGAATTGCTTGAGCTTACAAAAGAACTTAATGATGAATACGCTTTTGATAAAACATTCCTGATTTCTGCAAAAAAAGGCCATGGTGTGCCTTCACTAAAGGAGTGGCTTGGCGGACAAATTCCTTTAGGTGAGTGGCATTATCCTGAAGATCAAATTGCAGACCTTTCTTTAAGAATGATGACAGCAGAGATTTTGAGAGAAAAATTGACGCTTCGGTTACATCAAGAGCTACCTTATCAATTAACAGTTGAAACTGAAAGTTGGGAAGATAGGCCAGATGGATCAGTTAAAATAAATCAATTAATTTATGTAGCAAGGGATGGACATAAAGGAATAATTTTAGGACCAAAGGGTTCAACAATTAAGTCAATAAACATTTCTGCAAGAAAAGAGATGGAAGCCTTCCTAGAACGAAAAGTACATTTATTCTGTCAGCTGAAAGTTAGACCTAACTGGCTGGATGAAAAAGATCGATATTCTGAAATGGGTTTAAACTTTAACGATGGTGATGTGTGACAAGATTAACCACAGAGTTTTGGATATCAGCATATTTGAAGAGATTGAGGTTGGAGGCAATACCCGCTTTTATTACAAAAAGAGGAGACTCAATTTCAGGAGCAGTAATAGTTAAGATTAATACATTGGATGGACGTGCTCAAAGCTTTTATAAAACTTATAACTTTGAATTAGACGAATGGTGTTGGGATATATTAATTTCTGGGAGTGATTTAGAAGTAGAAAATAGTTTAAAAAAACAAAAAACAATTGATCAGGACCTATGGGTAATTGAAGTAGAAGATCGAGAAGGTAGACATTTACTCTCTGAAGAGGGATTGGCAGGTTAACAGTTATGGAATGGCGTGAAGAAGGGATATTGATTGGTGTTCGGAAATATGGAGAAAGTTCGGTTATCGTTGAGATTTTCTTTGAAAATAGGGGGCGACACTTAGGCGTTGTTAGGGGTGGGTCATCTCGCAAACTAAATCCAATCCTTCAAATTGGAAATGATTTAGATGCATATTGGAGGGCTCGATTAGAAGAGCATTTGGGAAGCTTTACAGTTGATTTAATTAAAAGCAGAGCATCTACAATAATGATGAATCGTTTAGCGTTATCAGGCTTATCCTCTATATGTAGTTTGCTAAATTTCACATTACCAGAACGTGTTAATCACGCACAGCTATATAAACATACTCGTGAATTATTGGATTTATTGACTACTAAAAATAATTGGCTTTTAAACTATTTAACCTGGGAATTGGTACTGTTGGACGAATTAGGGTTTGGACTCGATTTATCCCAATGTGCTGTAACTGGCGTTAAAAACAACTTAAGTTATATCTCTCCAAAATCAGGTAGTGCAGTTAGTATGAAAGGTGCTGGAGAGTGGTCAAAACGATTACTTCCTTTGCCAAAGTGTCTTCTGGGTCTTGATGTTGGGCATAGTGATCTTATCCAAGGTTTAATGGTAACGGGATATTTTCTTGAGAACAAATTAGCCCCTGCTTTAGGTAATAGAAATATACCAGCAGCACGTAGTAGGTTTTTAGAATTATTAAAAAATTAGGTATTATTGTTTTGAGGGTTTAGAGAAATTTGTAATAAATTAAGACTTTTCAATAATGTATCTAAATTTTCTTTTCCAAAGTCATCAATTAGATTCGAATATATTTCTTTACTTTCAATTAATGCTTTGCTCATCAAAGTTTCTCCTTCATTTGTTAGAGACATTAGTATTTTGCGAGCATCGTTTGGATCTCTTTTCATGAAAATAAGATTTTGTTTTTCAAAATTCCGAGAAATCCTGCTTAGACTTTGAGGTAAAATGCATGCAATAATAGCTAATTTACCAGCTTCAACCTCTCCATATTCACTTAAGCCACGTAATACTCGCCACTGCTGCTCAGTTATTTTTGCTGAAGCCAACATTGGCCTAAACCGGTTCATTACAGCTTCCCTACTTTTTAAAAGTGTAATTGCTAGAGAACGGTTTATCTCTTTATCAATTTCCATGATACTCCTTGACAAATGAAATATTATTTAACATGTTTAGGAAAAAAGAGCAACCTTTGGCATATCTGACAATACAATACTCAAAAAATTTAGAAAACCACTTAGACTTTAATGATATTTGTGAATCTTTAAGAAAAGTGATGCTCCAGCAGGGGGTGTTTCCCAGAGCGGGTGTGCGTGTGAAAGCATTTAAAATTGAGTGCTATTCAATCGCGGATGGTCATGCAAATAATGGATTTATTGACATGGTTTTACGTATTGGAATTGGACGAGATACTAAGATAAAAGAAAAAACTGGAAAAGAGCTAATGTCGAAGCTCGAATTAAAAGTTGAAAAACTATTAAAAACTGGTTTTTTGGCCTTGGCTTTAGAAATTGTAGAAATCAATTCGGAGATGAGCTGGAAAAGTAATCCGATACACAAACGGCTTTCTGTTAATGAATAGAAATTAAAGGGGCAAAGAAAAAAATATGTCAGATTTTGAAAAAAATAAGGAAAAAGTTTCTGAGCTTTTAGATAGATTTAGCAAAACGGGTGTTTTGAATCATATCAATGGAGAGAGTGTGCCAGCAATCAGTGGGGACACTTTTGAAAATATTTCTCCTATCGATCTCAAAGTAGTTTGTAAGGTAGCAAGAAGTAATTCAAGGGATGTAAATACTGCAGTTGATGCAGCAAATAAGGCTTTCTTTGAATGGGCTTCCTTACCCGGGCAAGAAAGAAAAAAGATTTTGCATTGTATAGCGGATGGTATTGAAAAACGTTCTGAAGAAATTGCATTAATCGAAGCGGTAGATACAGGTCAATCCTTACGGTTCATGTCTAAAGCAGCGCTAAGGGGAGCTGCTAATTTCCGGTTTTTTGCTGATCAGGCGCCATCAGGAAAAGATGGAGAGTCTACGTTTACAAATTCTCAAACTAATATCACTATGAGGTATCCAATAGGGCCAGTCGGCATAATCACTCCTTGGAATACTCCATTTATGTTATCAACTTGGAAGATTGCTCCCGCTCTTGCTGCGGGATGTACAGTGGTTCACAAGCCAGCTGAGTTCTCACCTTTAACAGCAAAGATTTTAATAGAAATAGCAGAAGAGGCGGGACTACCCAACGGGGTTTGGAATACGATAAATGGGTATGGGGAAGAAGCTGGTAAATTTCTAACAGAACACCCTGACATTAAGGCTGTTTCGTTCGTTGGAGAAAGTGCAACGGGTTCTATGATAATGAGACAAGGTGCCGAAACTTTGAAAAGAGTACATTTTGAATTGGGTGGAAAAAATGCTGTAGTTGTTTTTGAAGATGCTGATTTAGAGCGCGCTGCTGATGCTGTGGTATTTATGATTTACTCACTTAATGGCGAAAGGTGCACTTCATCTTCAAGATTATTGATTGAAGATTCGGTTAAAGAAAAATTTGTTCAAATGGTGCTTAAAAAAGCGGAACGAATTAAAGTTGGACACCCTTTAGATCCTAATACAACTGTAGGCCCTTTGATACATCCAATTCATGAAGAAAAAGTAAAAGAGTATTTGGAAATTGGAATAAAAGAGGGTGCAACTTTATTAACAGGTGGCTCTGTTGATGGTCCTGGCGGTGGTCCATATGTTGCCCCAACAATTTTTACAGATGTCACCCGAGAAATGCGAATAGCGAGAGAAGAAATATTTGGACCAGTGCTTGTGGTAATTCCTTTCCAATCAGACAAAGAAGCACTCGAGATAGCCAATGAAACTGAATATGGATTGGCTGGTTATCTTTGGACCAACGATGTTACTAGAGCATTTCAATTTAGTCAGTCAATGGAAGCTGGTATGATATGGGTGAACTCAGAGAATGTCCGACATCTTCCAACGCCTTTTGGAGGTGTTAAGTCTTCTGGAATTGGACGAGATGGAGGGGATTGGTCATTTGATTTTTACATGGAAACAAAAAATATCAGTTTTGCTACAACTGAACATAAAATTCCAAAATTAGGAGGATAAGATGCCTATTCCAAAACCAGTTTTGTATCCACCTTTTAATACACTAAGAATTAGTCACGTAGAATATGGAGTAAGTGATCTTAATGCCTCCCGAAAGTTTTATTCAGAAATTTTAGGCTTGCAGATTACTGACGAAGACTCAAATACTGTCTATTTGCGCGCAATGGAGGAACGGGGCCACCATTGTGTGATATTGCGAAAAAGCAAAGCTATCGATGTAAAAGTATTAGGCTTTAAAGTATTCTCTGAAAATGACTTAGATAAGGCTGAATTATATTTTAAGAAAATGGGGCAAGAAACTAATTGGGTAAAAAGACCCTACCAGGGTCGAACATTGTTAACGTCAGATAATAATGGCATTCCTTTAGAGTTTTATTTTGAAATGGATAGATTAGAAACAATACATCAAAAATACAATCTCTACAGGGGTGTTAAGCCGCTAAGAATTGATCACTTTAATTGTTTTTCACCAAATGTTGATAAAAGTGTAAGTTTTTATAATGATTTTGGTTTTAGGGTGACAGAGTATACTGAAGATGATGATAGTGGGGCTGTATGGGCAGCTTGGCTACATCGGAAAGGTGGTGTTCATGATATTGCTTTTACTAACGGAACAGGCCCACGGATGCATCATGTGGCGTTTTGGGTTCCAACGCCTCTAAATATTATTGATCTTTTGGATTTGATGGCATCGACCGGATACGTTGAAAATATTGAAAGAGGACCCGGTAGGCATGGTATTTCTAATGCATTTTTCTTATACATTTTTGATCCTGATGGTCACCGGATAGAGATTTACTGCTCTGATTATCAGACTATTGATCCCGATCATGAGGCGATCAGATGGAGTTTAACAGATCCACAAAGACAAACTTTATGGGGTGCACCAGCACCGCGTTCTTGGTTTGAAGAAGGGTCACACTTCGAAAACTTGTCTATACGTTCTCCTGATCTTAAAGCGCAACCAATTATAGCACCGGACCACTAATATGAAATTTGCAACTTATCGAGTAAATAATGAAACATTTTATGGGGCTAAAACTTTGGGTGGAATGATTGCTTTATCCCCTGAGTTCCCAAATTGGCCCACGTTAAGAGAAGTAATTGAAAATGATGGACTTAGTACACTTGACTTAGCAAGTAGGGATAGACCTATTACGCATAAAGATGAGAAAATAATTTATGAAATTCCAATTACTAGGCCAGAAAAAATTATATGTGTAGGTGTGAACTATCCAGATCGTAACGCTGAATATAAAGATGGAAAAGAAGCTCCTTCTTATCCTTCACTTTTTATTAGGTTTGCTAAAACATTTGTTGGGCATGGATGCTCAATTATTAAACCCAAAATTTCAGAACAGCTGGATTATGAAGGTGAAGTAGTTTTAATAATAGGTAAAAAGGGACGGCATATTGCTCAAGAAAAAGCATTAGATCATGTTGCTGCAATAACTCTAAGTAATGAAGGCACCATACGTGATTGGGTTCGCCATGCCAAGTTTAATGTCACCCAGGGGAAGAATTTTGAGCGCTCTGGTGCGATTGGCCCTTGGATTGTTCCACTTAATTCTGCAGATCAACTGAAAAATGTTGAGCTAATAACTAGAGTAAATGGTGAGGAGCGTCAGAGGGATAATACAGATCGTATGATATTCTCGTTTGATTATATAATTAACTATATAAGTACTTTTGTAACACTAGTCCCGGGTGATGTAATCATTACGGGAACACCTACGGGTGCTGGAGCTCGTTTTGATCCACCAAAATGGTTGAAGTGTGGAGATGTGGTAGAGGTAGAGGCCAGTGGAATCGGTATTTTAAAGAATGACGTTGAGGATGAGGTATGACACCTGAAGAGCATGCTGACGCGGCCAAAGATTTATTTGAGGCTGACAATAATAGGCAACAAATCGGGTTATTATCGATAAAATACCCTGATATTAGTATGGCAGATGCATATGCTATTCAATCTTTGTTGGTGAAGTATAAAGTTCTTGCAGGGCACAAAATAATAGGGTGGAAAATAGGCTTAACTTCAAAAGCAATGCAGAGTGCATTAAATATTGATATTCCAGATAGTGGTGTTTTATTGTCTGATATGATTTTTGAAAATGGATCAACTGTCCCAGTAAATAGATTTATTCAACCACGCATTGAAGCAGAAATCGCATTCGTTATGAAAGGTGATCTTAGCGGAAAAGTTACGCGCTCAGATGTATTATCAGCGACAGAATATGTATGCCCATCAATAGAAATTCTCGACACTAGAATTTTTAGAGCTGATCCAAAAACTGGAAAAACTCGAATTGTATTTGATACAATTTCAGATAATGCAGCAAATGCTGGTATAGTTTTAGGTAACAAAAAACATGATCCAAAAAATGTTGATTTAAGGTGGGTAGGGGCTGTAGTTTCTAAATCTGGCGAAGTTGAAGAAACTGGTTTAGGTGCTGGGGTCCTAAATGATCCGGTTATGGGTATTTGTTGGTTGGCTGAGCGATTGAAAAAATATGATGCAAAAATCCAAAAAGGGGATATTGTGCTTTCTGGATCCTTTATAAGGCCAATTGAATGTCCTTCAGGTTCTAGGATATTTGCTGATTTTTCAGATTTTGGCTCAGTTAATTTGAATTTTGAGTAAAATTTATATCATTCTTGCAATGGATTGGAGAAATTTTCTATCATCTATGTCTAATAAAGGAGACATTTTTTTTATAATTTCGGCATGGTAACCATTTATCCAATTAATTTCTCGCGGTTCCAGTTGTTCTTTATTTATTAAGCGCAAGTCATATGGAACAAAGCTTAAAGTTTCAAAACCATAGATTGATTTTTTGGAATTTAGTGATGACCCTTGTATTTCTTTTACAACCAGTAGATTTTCGATTCTAATTCCATAAGAGTTTTCTTTATAAAAGCCAGGTTCATTTGATAGGATCATCCCAATTTCTAAAGGTATTTTTGATGTCTTCGAAATGCGTTGAGGCCCTTCATGTACTGACAAGTAATGTCCAACACCATGTCCTGTTCCATGTTCGTAGTCCAATCCTTCTGACCAAAGAAACTGGCGCGCTAAAGGGTCTAATTGCTGTCCTGTGGTTCCACTTGGAAATCTGGCCAAATGAATAGAAATGTGGCCCTTTAGGACCAATGTATAGTTAAACTTCATTTCCATAGTTGGAGTACCAACTGCTAAAACCCTTGTGATATCAGTTGTCCCATCTAGGAATTGACCACCACTATCAAATAAAAATAGCTGACCCTCTTTAAGTTTCCCTGCAGTTTTTTTGTTAAGTTGATAATGAGCTTCTGCAGCATTTTTGCCAGTAGCAGAAATTGTTGGAAAGCTAGGACCCTGATATAGCTCTAATTTTTCCCTTTCTGATTCAAGATACTTTGCGGCTGTCCACTCAGTTAACTTATTTACATCAGCCTCAAGAAACCATCTCATAAATTTGATCACAGCGGTACTATCTCTTAAGTGAGCAGCCCTAACTCCATTTAATTCAATTTTGTTTTTTTGTGATTTCATTAGATAAATTGGATCAGTTTGAATATATGGTTTTATACCTTCATTTTCTGCTTTTTTTATGAGAGCGATATTTATTGTATCTTCATCAAATAATATTTTTTGCCCAGAAAGGTTTTTAAAAATGATTGGCAGTTCAGAGGCCTCATGTATGGTTACCTCCTCATCATTTTTAAGTTCTACTAATACCTCCTTGCTTAATTTTTTTTTCTTTATAAAAATTTTTGCATCACCGTTTTTCTCAATAATAGCATATCCAAATGCTATGGGAGTCATTGGCACATCATTTCCTCTAAGGTTAAACGTCCAACATAGATTCTCTGGTGCAGATATAAATATGGCATCCACATCCTTTTTGTTTAATGAATTCTTGATAAGAACACGTTTGTCTTTAGAAGATTTACCTGAATACATTATGTCATGTAGAACGACAGATCCCATTGGTGGGCCAGGTTTATCTTTCCAAAGAATATCTAATAAATTGTCTTCAATTGCTACTAACTTGCAAAACTTGGTAGCAATGTTTTTTGTGATTGTTTTAATTTGTTTTGGCGTATGAAGTTTTGGATCAAATCCGATTTTAGCCTTATTTGATAAGTTGTCCAAAATCCAATTATCTGGTGGGTATTTAGTTATATTGCAGAGTTCAAATATATCTGTGTTAATTTGGCGCTTTGCTTGAATTGTATATCTGCCATCAGTAAATAAGGCTGCTTTATTTTTTGCCACTAGTACAGTTCCCGCTGATCCGGTAAAGCCACTAATATATTTTACTCGTTCATCAGAACTAGAAACATATTCACTTTGATGTTCATCTGCTCTTGGGATTATAAGAGCATCAATCTTATATTGATCTAAAAGTTTTCTTAAAGCTTCGATTTTGTTATTAATAACCATTATTTTCCCATTTGATTTTCATTATTATAGGCAGATCTAAATTGGTTGGAAAGTTGTGATTTTTTGGATAGGTTGCTTTTAATAAGGAGGTACAATGACCAAAAAGCGAATTTTAGTACAATTTGGTATGGGCACTTCTTTGCGTAAAGGTGATTACACGCGAGCATCTGAAAGAGCAATAACTGATGCTTTATGGCATAACTCTATTAATGCTACTGAAGTTTTTGGTTTTGAAAAAAATGAAATGTTGATCGATGTCACAGTAGGAGTTCAACGACCAGACTTAGTGAATATTGAGGCTTTGCAACATATTTTCCCTTATGGAGAGCCCAAAATCAATGTTGTAAAAGGGGGTTTAGATATTTTGAGACCAAATGATGATGGTGTAACCGTCATAGCAAATGTTGGGATTGAAGTCTCATTTGATCTTGAGATGAGCAAATGAAAAGATTAATTTTGGAAATGGGAATGGGTAACGATCTTTATGGTGAAGATTATACAAAAGCGGCGTGTAGAGCAGTGCAAGACGCACTACATCATTCATCTTTATCTCTTTTTTCGAGTTTAGATATTGACCATTCAGAAATGCGCGTAAATGTAACTATAGGTATTAACAAACCTGACCTCGTTAATAGTATGAGAGTAGCCAAAGAACTACCTCGAGGAAAAGTGAAAATAAGTGTAGTAAAGGGGGGGTTAAATATTCAAGATGCAGCAACTGGAAAGGACCACATTGTTGCTACTGCTGGCATAGAGGCGTTAATTGACCTGAAAAACAAAAAATATAAGTCAAAAAATTAAATTTATTTTTAGTTATTTTCTTCCATTAATTCGTTTGATTTTTTTTCAATATTATTTTCAATTAATTTCATAAATCCTTTTGTGTCTAAACCACTTTCAATCCTTGGCAGAAACTCAATAATTGCCAAGCCTGACCTTCTTAAAATTCCGCGCCGAGGCCAAATTACCCCAACATTTGTAGCCACTGGCACGCAGTCTTGATTTAATTCTGAGTATAAAATGCCTGACCCAATTTTATATGGTGCATGAGCTTTTGGAGCTACTCTGGTGCCTTGTGGAAATATTATAAGTTGTCCAGGTCGTGTTTTACTACTTTGGTGTACAGCTTTTACCATTTCCTTTATTGCCGCTCCCTTTTTACCCCGATCAATAGGAATACAGCCTATTTTTTTTGCCCAAAAACCAATAATTGGAGTAATTAATATCTCTTTTTTCATAATGAATTTGGGACGCTCCAATACTGAAACAATCATTATAATATCAAGAAAAGATTGATGTTTTGAAATAATCAGAACTTCATCTGTAGGTATTATGCCTCTGACTTCAGTCTTTATTCCAACTAATATTCTTGCAGATTTTTTTACCCAGCCACACCATGTGTTTATTGCCGTCATTGCTAAATTAGCTTTAAAGATTACTAGTGGAGAAAAAAATAACGTAATTAATACCATCATTACGTACATTTGTAAGATAAATATAATGGAAAGAATGTATTGAAAAAACAAGCGCATTGTTAGATTGTCCTTTCCCTCAATTAGTGCATTTATATTTAATCTTAAGATAGCTAACTATCTATAAAATGAACACCAATATTTTAATTAGAGAGTAGCTGAAGTTATAAAATCTTTTAGTGCCATTGTATTTAAAAATCTGTTATTACACATAATATAATAATTATGTTTTCAGAAAGTTTTTATGAAGTTTGTTTGTCCAAATTGCAAAAAATCTTACACTCTAAATGCAGATCTACTTTTAGAGAAAGAGCAAAAAATCCGGTGTGCCAAATGTAGTCATCAATGGGTAGAAGTTTTTTCAGATAACCCATTAGAGGATACCAGCTCTGTTTTGGACAGAATAAGTAAGATAAACAAACAACCTATGTCTGAGTCTCAGATATTAAAAGTTTTACGTGAAGAAGCTGAATTTGATAAGAACATTCAAAAGTCATCTGCTTTTGGTAGAAATCAACTCAAATATAAAAAAGGTTCTAAAGACATTGAAAATCAAGGACAGGATGAGGGCTTAACTTTTCTAGAGATTATTTATGATAAAGAATTTCGGCTTGGCTTTTGTTTAGCAGTATTATTAATTTTAATTTTACTTGTTTTGTATGTTTATTCGGATTGGATTTCGAATACTGTTCCATATTTGTCGGATTATTTATTAAAGTATGCCAACATTTTGGATTTAATTCGAATAAAAATCGATATGATAAAAAATGAGTTAATTGCTTTGGTTAGAGATTTTTTAAACTATTGATAATCAAATTTGATTCAGGTGTTCCATAATTTTGATAAAACTATATTATGTTGGATGAAAATCATTGAGATCTAACTGAGGATTATTATGTCAATTAATACTTTTGGTCATTTGTTTAGGGTAACTACATGGGGTGAAAGCCATGGAGAGGCCTTGGGTGCTACAATTGATGGGTGTCCCTCTAACATTTCATTAAACGTTGATATGTTGCAAAATTGGCTCGATAAAAGAAAGCCTGGGAAGAATAAATATACTACCCAAAGGCAGGAAGCGGATAAGGTGGAGATACTTTCTGGAGTGTTTGAGGGAAAAACCACCGGAATGCCGATACAGTTGTATATCCAAAATACAGATCATCGTTCAAAAGATTATTCTGATATAAAAGATAAATTCAGACCTGGTCATGCAGACATAACATATTTTACCAAATATGGTAATAGAGACTATCGTGGTGGAGGACGCTCCTCCGCTAGAGAGACTGCTGCCAGAGTGGCTGCTGGAGCCGTAGCAAGGGCTGCTCTTAAAACGTTAATGCCTGAACTTAAAATAACTGGCTATATGCTACAAATGGGTGAGCATAAAATTAACAGATCAGATATTGATATAACAGAAATTGAAAAAAATCCTTTTTGGGCTCCTAGTCAAGCTGCGGCAAAAACTTTTGCTAATTATTTGGATAAATTGAGAAAGTCTGGAAATTCTGTTGGAGCAATAATTGAAATAGTGGCTTCTGGAGTCATTCCAGGGCTTGGGGCACCTATTTATGCAAAATTAGATACAGATATTGCTGCAGGTATGATGTCCATTAACGCGGTCAAAGGCGTAGAAATTGGCGAGGGAATGTCTGCAGCGATGTTAACTGGAGTCACAAATGCAGATGAAATAGAAATGGGTGCTGAAGGTCCAGTCTATAAAACTAATAATGCTGGGGGTATTCTGGGTGGTATTTCTAATGGTGCCGATATCGTTTGCCGGTTTGCAGTAAAGCCAACCTCGTCAATCCTGAAAAGCCGAAAAACTATTGATATCTCTGGCCAAAGTACGAGTATAATTACTAAAGGGCGTCATGATCCATGTGTTGGAATTAGAGCTGTGCCAGTAGGTGAAGCTATGATGGCCTGCATATTACTTGATCATTTTCTTTTGCATCGGGGGCAGCTTGGAGAGAGCCAGGGTAAATTTACCCTGGCTTGAAGCAAATCATTTTGACTTTTACACTAATTCTAATTGATTACGTTTGCTGTGCCAAAATCGAAGAATTTTTAGAGTATAAAGTTTTAATATTTTAATATATTTCAAGATAAATTTTTTATATTTAGATACTCTACATTTTATTATTTAATATGTAAGTATAAAATCATTAGAATTTAAGGTCGATTTGGATAAATAGATGACAAAACCCATCGATAAAAATAAAAAAATCTGGGCACGACGGGAGAATAAGGCTCCAACGGTTAGGAGGAAGATTGTTGCTAATACAAAAAGAGTAACTAAAAAACGAAAAAACCAAAAAAAGAATAAAAACTTTTTGAAGAGATTTTTATCCAATATAATGAGATGGTTTTTGTGGTTTTTGTGGTTCTTTTTTTCTAGATTTACTGTTTTAGTATCAATAGTTCTTATCGGTTTTGTAATTTTTGAATATTCACGTATAGGACCTCTTGATAAATTGATTGATGCTAGGACGAGTGGTTCAGTTACTTTACTTGACAAACATGGGCAAGTTTTTGCTTGGCGTGGGAATCAATTTGGAGGCGCCATTACTGCTAATGCAGTGTCACCCCATTTGAAAAATGCTGTGGTTGCGGCAGAGGATCGTAGATTTTATAAGCATTTCGGTATTAGCCCACGTGGAATTGCAAGTGCGATCAGAATTAATATAAGGGAAGGTCGAAGTCCCTTAAGAGGGCATGGCGGCTCAACTATAACCCAGCAAGTAGCAAAGCTTTTATGTTTAGGAACAAATTTCGATCCAACAACTGGAACATCTGAGGCAGATTTTGAGAAGGATTGTCGAAAAAATAGCATATTACGGAAATTAAGAGAAATACCTTTTTCGATTGCAATGGAGTTAAAGTTTACAAAAGATGAAATTTTAATGATTTATTTGAATCGCGTTTATTTGGGAGCAGGAAATCAAGGTTTTGAAGCCGCATCCCAAAGGTATTTTGATAAGTCCGCCGTATATTTAAATCCGTCAGAAGCAGCGATGTTAGCGGGCTTATTAGTTGCTCCATCCTATTATGCACCAACCAGAAACCTTCAGAGAGCCCAAAATAGAGCAGCAGTAATAATTGATTTAATGCAAAAAGAGAAATATTTGACTCCAATCGAAGCTTTTAATTCAAAAAAATATCCGGCTAAATTGTCCTCTGCAGCTAAAGAACAGTTTGGCGGATATTTTGCTGATTGGGTAAGTAAAAGTAGCCCGTCATTTTTAACAAAAAGGACTAATGCTGATATTTATGTCAAAACAACTTTTGATAGTAAAATTCAAAAGACAGCTGAAGATGTTTTAAAGAATATATTTGAAGAGAAAATTGAAAAAGAGTCTGAAGCACAAGTGGCGATAATAGTTATGTCTTCAGATGGTGCTGTGCGCGCTATGATTGGTGGCCGAGATACAGAAAAAAGTGGACAGTTTAATAGGTCTACCCAAGCAATGCGCCAGACCGGCAGCCTCTTTAAGCCCTTTGTTTATGCAGCTGCATTAGAAAAAGGTTACAAATTTAATAGTAAGGCGATCGATGAGGAAATCACACTAGATGTACCTTATTCAGGCCCTTGGACTCCAAAAAATTATACAAATAAATTCTATGGAAAAATGACAATCACTGAAGCCCTAGCTAAATCGATCAATACTATTGCTGTCAAAACAGCTATGTTGGTAGGTCTAGAGTCGGTAAGGGAAATTGCAAATGATTTTGGGATTTCAGGTGAATTAGCGCCGGGACCAGCACTAGCGTTGGGGGCTTCAGAATCTACCTTAATTGAGTTGACTGGAGCATACGCAGGCATTTTAAGTGGTGGTGTTAACATAACACCTTATGGTCTTAACGAGATAACAATAGTTGGTGAAAGTAACCCAATTTTAGGAAGAAACGGTGGTTTAGGCGAGCGAGTAATGGAATGGGAAAACGCCAAACAATTAATTTATATGATGAATACTGTAATTGAAAATGGATCTGGCCGTCGCGCTAAAATCAAGCACCGTGAGGCTGGAGGTAAAACAGGTACAACTCAGGCTATGCGGGATGCATGGTTTGTAGGTTTTACGGCGGATTATGTTATTGGTGTTTGGATGGGTTATGATGATAATACTCCACTTAAAGGAGTCACTGGCGGCGGGCTTCCTGCTGAAATATGGCAAAGAATAATGATGCAAATAAGTAGAGATTTGCCATCAAGACCGTTACCAATGATCAATCCAAGGATGGCTAGGCTCAATACAGCAAATGATGATGTTTTAGATATTGATGCTAGTGGATTATTTAAAAAAGTAAAACCTGGCTCTAAACCCAGAAGCATTTTAAGATCATTGTTTGCTCGGCCAGAAGAAGATTAAATCATAAATTTTATCTATCTAAATCTTGTTAATTGTTACATTGATATATATTCTAATTTAATGAGCACTCTGATTTTAAGCCATAATGATTGTTTGAAGCATATTGAGCCTGTTGGCCATCCTGAGCGAGTAAAACGTTTAGAAAAAGTATTAGATGTGTTGAAACTTTCCATATTTAATGACTTAACCTGGAAAGAAGCTCCTTTAGCGAAAAAAGAGCAAATTGCTCTTTGTCACTCGAGTGATTACATAAATAAAATTGAGAAAATTTATACGTCAAATACTCCTAGCCAAATTGATGCTGATACATATTTCGGTACGGGATCATTGGCGGCTGCTAAGAGAGCGGTGGGCGCAAATATATTAGCTGTTGATAGCGTAATTTCAGGAGAATTTGATAAAGTTTTTGCTGCTGTAAGGCCTCCAGGTCATCATGCTGAAAACTCTAAGGCAATGGGTTTTTGTATTTTTGGTAATGTAGCAATTGCTGCAAAATATGCGATTGAAATACATGGCTTAAATAGAGTTGCTGTAGTAGATTTTGATGTCCACCATGGCAACGGCACACAGGACCTTTTATGGGATGAGCCGCGGACTTTGTTCTGTTCTATGCATCAATCACCTTTATGGCCTGGCTCTGGACTGAAAGATGAAACAGGCGGGTTTAATAATATTATTAATATACCAGTAGATCCTGAGACAGATGGAGAAAAAATTAAGACAATATTTAATAATAGTATCTTGCCTAAATTAGAAAGTTTTAGGCCAGAACTGTTAATAATATCTGCTGGCTTTGATGCTCATGCTGATGACCCTCTTGCTAATTTAAATTTAGTGGAGGAGGATTATGCTTGGATTACTCACAAGCTTTGCGATGTTGCAGAAAAATACTGTAATGGTCGACTAGTATCTTCATTAGAAGGTGGCTATAATTTGGAGGCTCTAGCAGCATCGGTTGCTGCCCATGTAAATGTTCTTATGGAGAGAAGTAAATGACAACAAAAGATATTTCAAATTTTTCATTTGAGCAGGCTATGAGTGAATTAGAAGACGTTGTTTCTAAATTAGAAAATGGTCAAGTGCCACTTGAGGACTCGATAAAGCTTTATGAATTGGGCAACGCTTTAAAAAAACACTGTGAACAGAAACTGAAAGATGCAGAAGAGAAGGTAGCACAAATTACATTTTCAAGTGATGGATCTGTATCGGGAAGTAAACCTGTAGAGAAGCTGTGAGGTTTTCTGACAAATTAAAAGATTGCCAGATTAGAACTGAAAAGCGATTAAGATTTAATTTTAAAGTTTTACCAGATAGCTCTTTAAAAGAAGGGATGCTTTATGCCGCTTTGAATGGGGGTAAAAGATTGCGCGCTTTTTTGGTGATGGAATCTTCTTCTATTTATGGTGTTGACGCTTCCGTTGCTGATCAGGTTGCGAGTGCAGTTGAATGCATGCATGCATACTCTTTGGTACATGATGATTTACCATCAATGGATAATGATAATTTAAGAAGAGGATTGCCAACGGTTCATATTAAGTGGAATGAAGCGACAGCTATTCTTGTTGGTGATGCTCTTCAATCATTTTCTTTTAAAATTTTGTCTGCGCAGGATTTATTAATTAACCCAGAAATTAGTAATCAGTTAATCAATAGTTTAGCTGATGCGACTGGTGCTGAAGGAATGGTATTAGGGCAAATGCAAGATATTATGGCTGAAAGCAGTGAGCAGCCTCTTACAATATCGGAAATTAAGAGCTTACAAATTAACAAGACAGGTGCTTTAATTCAGTGGTCTGCTATTGCTGGAGCAATCTTATCTGGGAAAAGTCATTATGATCTTGAAAAATACTCTAAAGCCTTGGGTTTGGCATTTCAAATTACTGATGATATTTTAGATATAGAAGGTAAAAAAAATATAGTTGGAAAAAATGTTAACAAGGATCTAGAAGCAGGGAAGGCAACATTTGTTTCTTTAATGGGATTGGATCAGGCGAAACAAGAAGTTAAGATGCTAATCGCTGAGGCTTGTGATTCTTTAAGTGACCTTGGACCAAAAGCTGACGGGCTTCGAGAATTAGCGCGTTATTTAATGATACGTGAGAAATGAGGATTTAATTAGTTATTATGATGGATAATGCGTCAAAAACCCCATTATTGGATCAGATCAGGGTTCCATCCGATATGTGTAATTTTTCTGATAATCAATTAACAGAACTAGCGATAGAACTTAGACGGGAAACCATCAATGCTGTGTCACTTACAGGTGGCCATCTTGGTGCTGGTCTTGGAGTTGTTGAAATTACAGTTGCGCTTCATGCTATTTTTGATGCCCCAAAAGATAAAATTATATGGGATGTTGGCCATCAGGCTTACCCACATAAAATTTTAACAGGCCGACGAAATCAAATGAAAACCTTAAGGCAAAAGGATGGCATATCTGGCTTCACAAAGAGAAGTGAAAGTATTTATGATCCATTTGGAGCGGCTCACAGCTCAACATCAATTTCAGCTGCTTTAGGGTTTGCGGTAGCCCGTGATTTAGGAGGAACGCCTGACAGTGGGATCGGTTCGACTATAGCGGTTATTGGAGATGGCGCAATGTCGGCTGGTATGGCTTTTGAAGCGTTAAACAATGCGGGTCACTTAAGAAAAGAAATGATTGTTATCTTAAATGATAATGATATGTCAATTTCTCCCCCGGTGGGCGCAATGTCTAATTATCTCAGCCGTCTTTATGCTGGTGCTCCCTTTCAAGAACTTAAAGCTGCAGCTAAGGGAGCAGTAAGTCTTCTTCCTGAGCCTTTTCAAGAAAGTGCGCGAAGGGCAAAAGAGGTTTTGAAAACTATTACTGTAGGTGGAACCTTGTTCGAGGAGCTGGGTTTTTCTTATGTGGGTCCGATAGATGGTCATGATATGGATCAACTGTTGTCTATCCTAAGAACGGTTAAAGATAGATTAGATGGTCCAGTTCTGATTCATGCTATTACGCAGAAAGGAAAAGGATACCCACCAGCAGAAGCATCTAATGACAAATATCACGGTGTTGGAAAGTTTGATGTAGGTTCAGGAACAATTTTAAAATCCGTTCCAAATGCACCATCATACACAAATGTTTTTGCGGAAGCTCTAATACAAGAAGCAACATACGATCAAAAGATTGTAGCAATAACTGCAGCAATGCCCGATGGAACGGGATTAGATAAATTTAATGAAAAGTTTTCTGAAAGAACCTTTGATGTTGGAATAGCAGAACAGCATGGTGTAACTTTTGCGGCTGGTTTGGCAGCGGGTGGAATGAAGCCATTTTGTGCAATATATTCAACTTTTTTGCAAAGAGGATATGATCAGGTAATTCACGATGTTGCTTTACAGAACTTACCAGTTAGGTTCGCTATAGATAGAGCTGGTTTGGTTGGTGCAGATGGAGCTACACATGCTGGTAGTTTTGACATTGCATACTTAGCAAATTTGCCAAACTTTGTAGTAATGGCTCCGTCAGATGAAGCGGAGTTAGTGCATATGGTTGCTACAGCTAGTTCGATAAATGATAGGCCAAGTGCTTTTAGGTTTCCTAGAGGAGAAGGTGTTGGGGTAGAACTTCCTGAAAAAGCTACACCTCTTGAAATTGGTAAATCCCGGCTTGTCAGTCAAGGAGCTAGGGTAGCGATTATGTCCTTTGGAGCAAGATTAACTGAAGTGATGAAAGCAAAAGAGAGTCTCATATTAAGAGGTTTAAACCCAACGATTATTGACGCACGTTTCGCAAAACCACTTGATAAGGATTTAATTTTAGAAATCGCTGGAACTCACGAAGCGTTAATCACAATAGAAGAAGGTGCAATTGGTGGATTTGGTAGTCATGTGGCCAAGTTACTGTCAGATCACGGAGCTTTAGACCAAAATTTCAAGTTTAGATCTATGTGTTTTCCAGACGAATTCTTAGATCATGGCAATCCAATCGAGATGTACGAAGAGGCAAAGTTAAATGCCGTTAATATAGAAGAGAAAGTATTAGAATTATTAAATGTTGACCTTCTCAAAACTAGTTCGAGCAGCAACTGATTATACTAGTCGCTGCCTATAAAGCCACCAGACTGCCTTTTCCAGAAATTAGCATATAAACCATTTTTTTCCAATAATTGTTTATGTGTGCCATCTTCTTCAACCTGTCCATTTTCCATTACAATAATGCGATCCATTTTTGAAATGGTGCTCAGTCTGTGCGCAATTGCAATTACGGTTTTACCTTTCATTAATTCTTCCAATGCTTTTTGAATAGATTCCTCCGCCTCACTGTCTAGGGCAGATGTTGCTTCATCCAAGACTAGGACTGGAGCGTCCTTTAAAATTGCCCTAGCAAGAGCGATGCGCTGTCTTTGTCCTCCAGATAGCTTAACACCGCGTTCGCCTAAAAATGCCTCCAGCCCTTTTCGTTTTTGGAGATCTTGGAGATCATTAATAAAATCAGTTGCCTGAGCTTTTGAAATCGCAGAATCTAACTCACTGGCTGATGCATTTGGGTTGCCATAAAGGATATTATCTCTTGCTGATCGATTGAACATTGACGTTTCTTGACGCACCATTGAGATATGCTGTCTTAAACTGTCTTGTGTTACATTTTGTATATTTTTTTCATCGATAAGAATTTCACCTTTGTTAATATCATAAAATCTTAAAAGCAAAGCTAAGGCTGTAGTTTTTCCAGCCCCAGAACGTCCGACTAACCCCACTTTTTGGCCATTTGGAATGCTCAGGTTGAAGTTGGAAAGGCCACCACCAAAATCATTTCCATAATTATATGTAACATTCTTAAAATCGATTTTGCCTTTTATTTTTTTTAATACTGTCGCATTTTTCTGGTCAGTTAAATCGTGTTTGGGTGATAGAGTGTTCATACCATCTTCTGCTTCACCTAGATGAGAAAATACATTCATAGCTGTGAAACTTATCCAACCTGACATTTGAGCTAACCTAGTACTCAATAGACCAGCAATTACTATATCACCCGGAGTGGCGAACCCCTTTTGCCACAAGAAGATACCACCACCGATTAATAGAATGGGAAGTAGTCCTGCTACAGTCATTATGGCTGCTCTAAAAGAGACATACAATTTAGCAAATTCTATAGATTTTTTCCGAAATACTTTCAAAGCATCTTCGGCATAACTCTCTTCTTCATCAGAATGTACAAAGAGTTTTACAGTGGCCATATTTGTTAAAGTATCAACTACTTGGCCTGTAACTGCAGCTCTGGCAGCAGCCCTATTTTTTGATCGAATTCTAATGCGAGGCAAAAACCAATTTACGAGTATAGCAAATGCAAATATCCACAATAATAAAATGATAGATAAAGATAAGCTGACACTTCCTAAAATTATTCCAGATGCTACGAGTGTAGCAATAGCAAATGAAAATGCATTTGTAATTTCATTAAAGGTTTCCGATATAGAGGTAGCAGTTTGGACCTGTTTTTGTGCTAACCTGCCAGCAAAGTCATCATCAAAAAATTTTACAGATTGACCCAAAGTATGACGATGCAATCTGATAAAAGTTAATGGAAAGAGATTGGGAACCATTGCTATTCCATTTATCGCAGCGCTTATTGTCATCAAAATGGGTCGCACTATTACAAAGAAGATTGATATTGCAATTAGTGTGGTAAAATTATTTTTAATAAATGTGCTGGGATCACTTGTTATTGCTGTATCGATTACCCACCCAATAATTATCGCACCAAAAGCCTCTGCTATACCCACCGAAAAACTTGCAAATGTTGCTAAAAGGATTGTTTTTTTAGCACCTTTCACGCTCCAAAGTATAAAAGGTAAAAATGAGTTTGGAGGTGGGCCTAAAGCTTTTTCAAATGGATTTATCATTTTGGTAAAAAAATTACTCATGGTTCATCAATTCCAATAAAGCCGCCAGATTGTCTTTTCCAGAAAGCATAGTAAAGGCCTTTTTGATCGAGTAATTTTTTATGAGAGCCTTCTTCGGCAATCTTGCCGTCCTCAAGGACTACAATTCGATCCATTTGCGCAATAGTGGAAAGCCTATGAGCAATCGCGATTACTGTTTTTCCATACATTAAGCCATTTAATGTATCTTGAATAGCTGCTTCTACTTCACTGTCTAAGGCTGATGTGGCTTCATCTAGTATTAAGATTGGTGCGTCTTTAATTATTACTCTAGCTATTGAAATACGCTGTCTTTGCCCACCTGATAATTTAACGCCCCGTTCGCCAACCTGAGCATCCAACCCAGAACGACCCTCAGTATCTTGTAAATCTGGTATAAATTCCCAGGCTTCTGCTTGTGTTGCTGCAGCTATGATTTGCTCTTCGGACGCTTCAGGCTTTCCATAAAGTATATTATCCCTAACAGATCTATGTAATAGAGAGCTATCTTGAGTTACCATCCCTATATTTTCTCTTAATGAATTCTGCGTAACAGTTTTTATATTTTGAGAATCGATGCTGATAGTACCTGTTTCAAGTTCATGAAACCGCAATATTAAATTTACTAAGCTTGATTTTCCAGCACCTGAGCGCCCTACAATGCCAACTTTTTCTCCACCATTTATCTTTAGTGATATGCCATTTAGACCACCTGTGCTTTTTCCATAGTGATGCCAGATGTCATTGATATCTATCGATCCATTTTTTATAACTAATTTAGATGCATGTTTTTCATCTTGCAGATCAATTTCTTGAGCAATTGTTTTCATGCCTTCAGAAACCACACCAAGTTCTTGGAAAAGAGTGGTAAAAGCCCACATCAACCAATCACTCATACCCGCAAGTCTCAAAGCGAGAGCAGTAGTTGCTGCAACAACTCCGATTGTTGCTGAGCCAGCTGACCAAAGATAGATAGACCAACCAATCACACTAAATAATAAAGCGCCGTTTATAAAATTAATACCAAGTGCCATCCAGCTATAAAGGCGCATCTCTATAAAAAATTTCTGCCTCGTGTACTCAATTGCTTCTTTAGCATAATTCTCTTCTTTATCGTGATGTGCAAACAACTTTACTGATTGTATATTGGTATAGCTGTCTACAACTCGACCTGTAATAGAGCTTCTAGCATCTGAAGATATTTGAGATGCTTTTCCTACCTTGGGTATAAAAATATACGATAGAGTTAAGTAAGCAATGAGCCATATTAACAGGGGAATTGTCAATCTGAAATCTACATCAGATAGAAGAACCATTGCTGCGATAATATACACAATTGAATAGGTTAGTGCATCAAAAAATTGATATATGACTGCTCCAATAGCTGGTGGAGTTTGCATCAATCGATTAGCAATGCGTCCTGCGAAATCATTTTGAAACCAGCCAACTGATTGCCTAAGTACGTGGCGATGAGCTCGCCAGCGAACCATTGAGCCAATGTTTGGAATTATTGTTTGGTTCATTAATATTCGATCAACCATGCTTAGAAATGGATTTATGATGATTATGAATGCTGTCATAATTAAAAGTTCAAAAGCATGTGTTCGAAAAAATACTGCTGGTTCAGTATTAACCATTAAGTCAATTAAATAGCCTGAGTAAAATATCAAAAATATTTCTATTGAAGAAACAAGTGCTGAAAAGAACAGGGCGATTAATAGTATTTTTTTAAAATTTTTTAAATAATTCCAGATGAAAGGAATCAGGCGGTCTGGAGGTACGTCTTTCTCATTATAAGATTCATAGGGATTAATAAGTTTTTCAAACCATTGGAACATGAGTTATTTTCTTCTCAAACTTTGCTATTAATGTTTTCGGTATCAATTAAATGATCAACTTAAAGCCTATATTTTTTTAAAAATGTGATCAATGGAACTGTATATTTTGTATTACGCTTCTGCGAGGAGATCTTTCTTACTTAGTGTGAAATTTGATTTTATCCATCGATCTTCGAGAGAGCGTAATGCTTCACCAAGTTTTTTACCACGAATTTCTGGCATGAGATCTTTTGCTGTTATTGGAAACTTTTTTGTTGCGAGAGAGTTGATTTGATTTAATAGATTTTTGCTTAAAATAATATTGTGTCTAAAGTTTTGCAGAATTGAGTAAATTTTACCATTCTCAACACCATTATAATATGAAAATTCAAGTACATGTATCTGATTTTCAATAGCACTTTTAGTTTGTTTCAAAAATTTAAATTCGCACCTGGTTAATTTTAAGCTTTCTTCCTCTTGAGTTACCTGAAGGCTTAAGAGCCGCCCTAACCAATTTATATTGATTTTGAATTTTTCCTCAGTTTTGAGATAGGCTTCTAAACTATCGATAGAAACGTTTTGAAACAGCTCATTTAAAACGCCAGTTTCATTCATCTTAATTATTACTTCCAACGGATTGGGTGCTGAAAGTATTTTACGTAGTTCGCTTGTAATACGTTCTTTTGATAGGGCCGCCAATTTACTTTTATGATTGTGACAAGCTTCGAGAGCGATAGAATCAATTTCTAAATTTTTATTTCCGTAGATTGCTTGGAATCTGAAGAATCTTAAAATTCTGAGGTTATCCTCTTTGATCCGTTCATTTGGATTACCTATGAATTTAATTTTTTGTTTTTTTATATCATCTAATCCATTTAATGGGTCAATTACTTCTCCAACATGGTTACAATATAGTGCGTTGATTGTTAAATCCCGTCGTGATGCATCTAGTAATAACGATTCTGTGAATTCAACTTTTGCGTACCGCCCGTCATGATCAAAGTCTGTTCGAAAAGTCGTAATTTGATAGTTTTTATTATCAATAATAAGGGTAATGGTTCCATGGGCTAAGCCAGTGGGAACAAATCTAATATTGTTTTCTTTCGCAATTTTTATTATTTCTTCTGGCTGTGCATCAGTGGCCAAATCTATATCTGTCACGGGCATTTTTAGAATTGTATTCCTTACACACCCCCCTACGAATAAAACTTGGTAACCAAAATTTTTATATAACTTGGATAGCTTTTGTGCCGATGGGTTTCTTAACCATTTAGTTTCTTTAAAATTTAATTTCATCTTAAATCAGCTAAACCCTTCAAAATCCGCGCTGTCGCGCCCCAAATATAATATGGGCCATAAGGGATATTATAAAAATATCTTTTATTGTTGTTCCAAGTCACTGTTTCAATTCTGTAATTACTTTTATCCATTAAGTAGGATAATGGCACTTCAAATATTTCAGCAACTTCTGCAATTTGTATCTTCATAGAGATGGTGTCTTTAACTCTGGCCACGAAGGGTGATATTTGAAATCCAGTTATTGTGTTGTGTGTCGCTATTTGGGCTAATATTTTGATGTCTGACGAACACACTCCTATTTCTTCATATGCCTCGCGCAGCGCTGCTGCTTCTGCAGATGAATCGGTTTTTTCTAACTTGCCCCCGGGAAATGCAATTTGGCCAGGATGTTGTTTCAGATTATCCGACCTTTTGGTTAAAATAACTTTGAAGCAATTTTTTCTTTTTATAATTGGAATTAATACAGCAGCTTTGATAAGATCATTTTTGGATTTGCTTTTGAAAGGCATCAGATCATTGTCTGATGTCGCGTTGAAATTTTGTGTTTCAAGTAAGTTGATTAAATTCTGGAGCTCAGACATTTTTCTCTGCTTCAAATCCCAACTTGGTTGGATCCATTATATAGTGTGCGCCACAAAACTGACAATCTGCTGTAACTTCTCCATCGGCTGTAGTCATTGTTTCGATATCTTTTGATGAGTACATTGACATTGTATTTCGAACTTTATCTGCGCTACAGGTGCATCCAAATTTAATTGATTGAGCTTCAAAAACCCTTGGATTTTCTTCATGAAATAATCTATTTAATAATTGGATTTTACTTATATGTGGGCCCATAAGCTCAAGCTCTTCAACTGTATCTATGTGAAAATTTACTCGATTCCAGTTTTCACTCTCTTGCCCTTGTAAAAGATCAGCAGATGCCAGTAATTGATTCGTAGACCCTTCCTTTTTTACGACCCCACGCTCTGTTTTTTTTGGCATTTTTTGGATTATCAGTCCGGCAGCCTGCCATGAGATTTTTTTGGTTTTAGTTTGCGATTTTCCTATTGTTAATGCAAATCGGGTCGCTAGCTGTTCGGATTGAGCAAAATAGGTTTCTGCACACTTGTGCAATGATCCACCAGTTAGGGGCGTGATCCCTTGGTATGGTTCTGTGTTTGGGCCTTGGTCGATTAAAACAGCAAAATACCCCTTACCAAGTTGTTCAAAAGGATTTTTTTCTCCAATATCTAGGTTGGGCTCATTAAAACTAGCAAAGGCTCTAATCGTCCCTAGCTCACCATTTTTGCTCGGAGCAAAATAATCAGTAGCAATTAGTTTGATAGGCCCATTACCTCTTATTTGTAATGATAGTTTCCATTTTAAATTAATAGTCTGACCAATAAGTGCAGTTATTACTGTTGCTTCAGCCACTAGGGCTTCTACTAATGGTGGATATGAGTGTTGTGATAAAATGTCATTCAATGTCTTGTCTAGTCTTGTTAACCGACCACGAATATCAGATAGATCTAGCTGGAAGGGTAAGATTTTATCTTCAGAAGTAGGTTCTACTGCTTCGCTCATTTAATTTTCCTAAATAGTTTTAATTCGGCATAAAGTAGTTAATACTTAGTCGCAATGATATGTACAAAAGGTTTTTATGATAAGACGATTTGACGAGTTTCCCTGTAAGGACAAGCGTTATGTGACGCGACATGGTGTTTATGCAATAATTAAAAAAGAAAGAAAATTGCTTATTACTTTTCAGGGTGACCCTCATAATGAGCACCAATTACCTGGAGGGGGTGTTGATGTTGGTGAGAGCCATTTACAGACTTTGCATCGTGAGGCTCTTGAAGAAACAGGTTGGATTATTTCGCCTAAGCGGCGTTTAGGAGCCTTTCAACGTTTTACATATATGCCAGAGTATAATTTATGGGCTAGAAAAGTATGTCATATTTATTTTTGTAAGGCGGTTATGAGCAAAACAAAACCATTACATGATGATCATTCTCCTTTGTGGATTAACCCACAATCTGCCTTAAACATGCTTTATAATTCGGGCGATAAGCATTTTGTAGCTTTAGCCATCAATTTGGGATATTTTAAAGATATTAAATAATTCAAAAAAAGTGTGTTACCCTCAAACCCTTGTTCTTGGTTTTTTTTTTGGATAATGGATCATCTATAGAAATCAATAAGGGTAAATAAAATGTTATCACCTAAAAAAGTGGTTTTAGCTTATTCAGGAGGTCTTGATACTTCAATCATTCTAAAATGGTTGGAAATAGAATACGGATGTGAAGTGATAACATTTACGGCAGATCTTGGCCAAGGAGAAGAGTTGGAGCCTGCAAGGGAAAAAGCTATTCTTCTTGGTGTAAAACCAGAAAATATTTTTGTAGAAGATTTGCGTGAAGAATTTGTACGAGATTTTGTATTTCCAATGTTTCGGGCAAACACTGTCTATGAGGGTTTGTATTTGTTAGGAACTTCGATAGCCAGGCCATTGATTTCCAAGCGTCTAGTTGAAATAGCTCAAGAAAAAGGGGCTGATGCAATTAGTCATGGCGCAACTGGTAAGGGTAATGATCAAGTAAGATTTGAATTGAGCGCTTATTCTCTGAACCCAGACATAAAAGTCGTTGCACCGTGGAGGGAATGGGATTTATCAAGTAGAACAAAACTAATTGCGTTTGCTGAAAAACATCAGATACCAATTTCAAAGGATAAACGTGGGGAAGCACCATTCAGCGTAGATGCAAATTTATTGCATACATCTTCAGAAGGTAAGGTTCTTGAAGATCCAGCTGAAGAGGCACCTGATTATGTTTATCAACGTACTATTGATCCGATAAATGCTCCAGATAAGCCTGAATATATTGAAATTGGATTTGAAAAAGGTGATGCAATTTCTTTCAATTCAAAAATATATTCTCCTGCCAATATTCTTGAAAAACTAAATGCCGTTGGCTGTAAGCACGGTGTTGGTCGTTTGGATTTAGTTGAAGGTAGATTTGTTGGCATGAAATCACGCGGCATTTATGAAACTCCTGGTGGAACAATTTTGCTTGAAGCCCACAAAGGTATTGAGAGTATAACTCTTGATCGTGGTGCGGCACATTTAAAAGACGAATTGATGCCAAAATACGCGGAACTTATTTATAATGGGTTTTGGTACAGTCCTGAAAGAGAGATGCTTCAGTCATTAATCGATAAAAGTCAGGAACATGTAAATGGTTTTGTTAGATTGAAGCTCTATAAAGGTTCTGTATCCACGGTTGGACGCTGGTCTAAAGATAGCTTATATTCAGAGCAACATGTTACATTTGAAGATGATGAGGGGGCTTATGACCAAAAAGATGCAGGGGGTTTTATAAAAATAAATGCTCTTCGGCTGCGTCTTTTGGCTATGAGATCAAGAAAAAATAGGAATTAACCGATTAATAGTTCTATCATTTTTTTAATATTCTTTTAGGTTAACATTAGATTATCCTTTAAGAGGTTACTTATGCCTAAAAAAATTAATTATACTCCAAATCCTGAACAAATGAAGTTATGGCCTGAGATATCTGGAAACAAAATAAATGGTCTTAATGAGCTTAAATTTAGAAGACCAGAATATGTTTATTGGCGTGATCCAAAAGAGATAACATTTGGAGAGTTGCAAAAATGGTTTTACAAACAAAATATAGATCCAAAATTACAGGATGGTCGAAATGACCGAATTATCGAAGAAGCAGTGTCGATAGCTGAAATTTCTGATACCTTAACTATTAAAACTGAGAATGAATGGTCTGAAGCAATAAAATTAAAATCGGCAGAATTGGGTGTTGATGCTGTTGGAATTACAAGCTTGGAAATGAATAGAACCTATGAAGGTGTATCTGTGCCGTATAATACAATAATAGTTCTAGGTTTGGCTATGGACTATAATGAAATGTCGGCAGCACCAGAAGTTTCAGCGGGAGCACACGTGGTTAAAGAATATACCAGGGGTATGAAAGCTTCAAAAAGATTAGCTAGCTGGTTAAGATTTCATGGCCATGATGCAGAGCCTGAACACGGACCATTTGCGGGTAAACTACCTCTTATCCCCTCGGCTATTGCAGCTGGATTGGGTGAGCTAGGTAAGCATGGATCAGTAATAAACAAAAAAATGGGCTCTTGTTTCCGTCTTGCTGCCGTATTGACAAATATGAGATTAAAACATGATAAACCAGATATATTTGGTGCAGATGATTTTTGTACGAATTGTCAGATTTGTTCAAAATTTTGTCCTCCTGATGCGATTTTACATGAGAAAAAGAACGTTAGAGGTGAAAAAAAATGGTATGTAGATTTTGATAAATGTTTGCCCTTTTTTAATGAAACAGCAGGATGCGGCATTTGCGTAACTGTTTGTCCATTCTCAAGACCAGAAGTGAGGCCCAATTTAATGGCCAAGTTAAATCGTAAGCGACTCATATCGTAATTTTCATTTAGTTTAGGTATTGCAACTAATAAAAAGGTTTGCTTCTCTGAAATTATGAATAATAAAATTGATAAATTGATTACTTTCCATGATATGATGGATCCCAATCGGGCAGCAGCTTTACATGCCACACTTTCCTTATCTGGCCCACCGCCGATGAAAGGTAGCTCATTGGAACCTTTTTGGCATCAAATATACTTTTGGGACTATCAACCACCAAAAAATTTAGGTAGAGACGGACACCCAAAACTTGGAAATTTTATACCAGACCTAGGACTACCCCGAAGAATGTGGGCAGGGGGTAAGGTACATTTTATGCATGAAATAGTTTTAGGTATAGAAGCGAAAAAGATTTCTACAATAAAAAATGTCGAAAAAAAGATTGGTAAAACTGGACCCCTTGCATTTGTAACAGAACAAATTGATATTATACAAAACGAGAAACTTTGTATCCAAGAATACAAAAAGTTGGTGTATCGACAGGAATTTCAGAAAGATACTCAGAGTCTTGAATATCCAATAACGCATGAAGTAGCTGACGATGAAAAACAGCTTTCATTTACATCAACCGATTTGTATCGGTACTCTGGCTTAACATTCAATGGCCATCGAATTCATTATGATAGAAAATACAGTCAAGATATTGAAGGTTATCCAGGATTAGTTGTGCATGGGCCATTATTGGCACAATGCTTAATTAATTTTGCAAAAGAAATTTTAGGATCCATAAAAAAGTTTGAATTTAGAGGGGAAAGCCCATTATTTGACTTTGAGGATGCGATTTTATGTCGAAAATTGACAAAAGATGGTGTTGAGCTTTGGGTAAAAAACTCAAATAATAAATTGTGCATGTCAGCATTAGCTATTTGATTGAAAGAAGATAGTTTGGAGTAAACTTTTTTGGAATATGATTTATATTCTCAAGTAAAAAGTCTGCCGTAATTTCTGCTATCTTTGGGGCAAGACCTATTCCGATTTTGAAGCCGCCATTTGCTATAAAGACATTTTTCTTGTTAGGATGCGGCCCTATTAGTGGAGATCTACCTTTAGCTCTTGGTCTTATTCCTGACCAAACATTAATAACATTGGAGTTTGAAAGAGCTGGGCAAATCTTTTTAATCTTTTCTATCATCCTATCTAATTTTTCATCAGTGTTTTCATGCTGCCAAGTTATTTCAGATGTGGAGCCAATCGCAACACTATTATTTTCCTGAGGAATTATGTGGATTCCATCTACAAATAACTGTGGGTAATTTTTTCGATCTAATGCTAACAAGGCTGCTTGCCCTTTTACACCGTCACCAATAGATTTTTCTAAATCACCTGATAATTTTTGAAGGCCATAATATCCTGTCGCCCAAACTTCTAAGTTATCGTTTTTACTCTCATATTTTGGATCAATTGTTATTTTGGCACCCATCGCTTTTACAGCACTTAACAAAGCATCACATGCCTTTTTGGGGTTTAACTGAGCAGATAATGTATCAAAGGAATACAGACCAGTTGGACTTGGGATTTCCCAGTTTTTATCTAACTTGTCCAAGGTTTCCCAACTAGCAAGCCCTTTCCAAAGTGATTTTGCATTTGCAGTACGTTCGGCTGACAATTGTATAGCACGCTCGTCTAGCAAAGGAGAGATTCGCCCAAATCTACAATATTGAGCATCCTTTCCACCAATAGATTTTACCTCATTCCAAAAATTATCTTGTTTTATTAATGATTCAAATTGGAATTGTTTTTTTTCGTTCCAATTATCGGGCGTATGTGGAGCCAATGCCCCTAAAACCCCACCACTACTACCAAACCCCGGTTTGTTAATTTCAATAATTTCGACTGTTTGACCGCGCTTTAAAATCTCGAAGGCGATAGAAAGACCAAAAATTCCAGCTCCATATATAGTGATTTCAGGCGTTGCCATTTTTGTTTAGGTCTTTCATTAATAACAGGATTATTTTAGGCATTCTAATGAAAAATATCCAGTGTAAATCAGCTTCAGTCGTTTGGAAAGAGGGAGTGTTTCCGTTTTCAGAAGAATTTCAAGATTCATATTTTTCTACTGACGGAGGTTTAGAGGAGAGTAATTTTGTTTTTATCAGAGGTAATGAACTAAATCGACGTTTAGTTCCTGGTTTTAAAATAGCAGAGTTGGGTTTTGGAACTGGATTAAATTTACTAGCTTTAATAAGACTTTGGAGTACGTTAGGACATCTGGGGAAAATACATTTTACCAGTTTCGAAGCTTTCCCAATTAAAATAGATGATATGAAACGCGCTTTGAGTAGTTTTCCAGAATTGATAGGTTTATCTGAAAATCTGTGCTCGATTGTTGAAGGTGGCGTTACTAATTTTGAAATCGAAAATGTTGAAGTGAAATTAATCTATGGGGATGCAAGAGACAAAATAAAGACATGGAATGATAAGGCTAATGCATGGTTTTTAGATGGATTTGCACCTATTAAAAACCCACAATTGTGGGAATATGATCTGTTATCTATAGTTGCAGACAAAACGGTAAAAGGTGGGACTTTTGCAACTTACACTGCCTCAGGATCGGTAAGAAGGAATCTTAGTCAATTGGGCTTTAATGTGGCTAAAGTAAATGGTTTTGGGAAGAAAAGACATATGCTTTTGGGAAAAAAAATTGATTGAGGGAAATCAAGTAAGATTTGGAATAATTCTTATGATTCTTGCTACACTTTCCTTTGCTCTTCAGGACGGTCTATCAAGATTTTTAGCCGGCAATTATAATGTATATATGATAGTGATGATACGATATTGGTTTTTATTTATATTAGTAGTTTTCGTAGCGTCTAGGTCCCAAAAAGGGTTGTTAAAAACAGCTAGTACAAACTTTTTATTGCTTCAAATATTAAGAGGAATTTTGTTAGCTTTTGAGATCATCGTGTCAGTTCACGCATTTGTTTATATAGGCTTGATAAATACGTCTGCTATTTTTTCTAGCTATCCATTGATTGCAACATTACTGTCTATTCCAATTTTAAAGGAAGTAATTGGTTGGAAAAGGTTTACGGCGATTTTATTTGGTTTCTTAGGGGTTTTATTGATATTGAGACCCGGTAGCGGTATATTTTCTCTTTATATGTTCTTGCCAGTTTGTTCCGCATTTGCGTTTGCTATTTATGCCATTCTTACGAGGTATGTGTCAAAAATGGACAGTCCTGAGACAAGTTTCTTTTGGACAGGGCTTGTGGGCATTATAGCTATGACTGGTGTGGGAGTTTGGTTTTGGGAGCAGCCAAACGCGATTGATTGGCTATGGATTCTACTGCTCTGCATTTTCTCTACCCTGGGGCACTTTTTGTTAATTAAGTCATATGACCTTGCTGCTGTGTCAATAGTACAACCTTTTTCTTATTTTCATCTTATTTTTATTTCTTTCGTAGGGTTTTTAATGTTTGGTGAACCGTTAACTTTAAACATTATTCTAGGATCCATTATTGTAATATGTGCTGGTATTTTTACACTTAAACGTCAAAAAAGTTATACCTAAAGGGTTCTTTTGAGTTTATGAAATTTTACTTCGCAAACCAACAATATTTGAAATGGTAAGAACTAAAAGCACTATTACACCTCCGATAATTGCAGTTGATCCCGGGTTTTCTCCCAATACGTACCACACCATTATTGGCGCAAAAATACTCTCCAAAACAAGAAATAAGCCAACTTCTGCTGAGGTGATATACTGAGGTCCAATTGCCATTAGGCATGTGGCTAGAGGTAATAAGGCCCCACCTAAAATTAACATTTTAGGCCAATCAGTTGGTTCTAATGTGTAGGATGCAACAAAAGGTGTGACGGCAATTGCTGCCACTAAATAAGAAAGTGCCGTTGCTGGAATCATTGATATATTTGGTGAAGCTCTTGCAATCGTAAACGCCGTAGCTAATGAGATTGCCACACCTAAAGCAGCTAAATTTCCTAAGATCGCTCCGAAGTTCATACTAGAACCCATAGCAATAATGCCTATACCAATTAAGGTAAATATTACCGTTAATATCATTCTTATGTTAAGGGCCTCTTTTAAGAACAATCGGCTTATTATAAGAGCCCATACAGGAGCTGTAGCAAGCAAAAAAACAGTTGCTGCAACAGAAGTTAGGCTTAATGCGACAACGTATAAAATAGTGTTTATTGCGTAACAGCCAGCGAACAGTAGCGCTGGTAAAGAAAAGCTCAACATAGATTTTGGACCTCGTGTCAGCAATAAAAATATAGTTATAGCTAAGCCAGATAAACCTGCTCGCCAAAACGCAACTGTCATCGTAGCCTCATCCACTAACCTAATAATTAAACTATCTGGAATTAAGGCTAAAACACCTATTCCGGTTATTAAGATACCTTTTGCTTGATTATTCATTTTTTCAGACTGGTTTCTCTTTTAATCGCCAACGAATAATATCTTGGCTATAGGGTACATATAATGGATGTTTAGGATGGCCATTTTTTGTCAAACCAAGATGGTATAATTTACAGCCATTACTTGATAGTAGTTTTTTTATTTCTTCGTCTCTTTCAAGGTGTGAACCATGTGTTCCCCAAGCGCAAATAATATCATTAGCCCATATAGTAGAATCTTGTATTATCTTATTATTATCTTTCCCAATTGGTTTTGTTTTCTGTTTCAATTTAAATGGATTTGTTTCTCGCCAAGCGAAAATATTACAAATACGCACACTACCAAAATTTAAGTTTCTGGCGCGCCTTTCACATCTTTCAACGGTTGCATCATTTTTTGTCTCATCTGCTGTTGAAGGGTTTAACATGATGAACAATACTTTTTGTTTTTCTGCATCCCATTCTCTGGTCAATGTATACCTATAATTTTCACAATTTGAATAAATGGCTTCACTTTTAACTGAACTCTGATTGAAATATTTATGAATCATTTTGTGAAAACACTTTTGAAGGGTAAAGTCTATTGGATTTCAAGTTTACCATTGCAACGGCTTTTTTATTTAGTGAAACCCAGGCTTTTGAATTCTCCATTAATTTACAATTGGATATACTTATCGACTGGCCTTGTCGTAATTTTACTGCACCCTCGATATCGATTTCTATTTCTGTCACTCCTTTTAGCCCAATTTCTAATGGTAGTATAAGATGGTCTAGGTTTGAATTTCTACCATTTGCTGCAAATAGATCGTATTGAATAGTATTTTTGACATTAAATGGTCCAGAATCTGTTCTTCTCAAAGATTTAATGTGAGCGAAGCACCCAAGCTCTTTCCCTAGATCTCTTGCGATAGCGCGCACGTAGCCTCCTTTTCCACACTCCATTCTTAACGAAACCGAATTTTTGTTTAGGATCTCAATTATACTCAGGGAGTTGACCCAAAGAGGGCGTGATTTTAATTCGATTTTCTCGCCCTTTCGAGCTTTTATGTAAGCTCTTTCTCCATTGACTTTTACTGCTGAGAATTGTGGAGGAATTTGCATTATTTGGCCACGAAACTTTTGAAGAGCAGCCTCAATATTTTCTTTACCAGGTCTATAAGAAGATGTCTCAATAACATCACCTTCTTGGTCATCTGTGTTTGTTTGACTGCCCCAAATAATATTAAAATTGTAAGCTTTCAAAGATTCCGTGATGATTGGAATGGTTTTGGTTGCGTCTCCCAAGGCCACTACTAATAAGCCTGTCGCGGCGGGATCTAAAGTACCAGCATGGCCAGCTTTTTGCGCATTAAAACACCATTTTATTTTATTGACCACAGCAGCTGAAGAAATGCCTGCTGGCTTATCTACTAACAACCAACCATGTATTGACCTACCTTTTTTCTTTCGTTCACTCATTTTGAATATCGCGTTTGATTTCGTCTCGATCAAACAGGGATCTTATGGAGTCCATATTATCAAAAGTAGTATCAGAAAAAAATTTTAACTCAGGAGAAAATTTCAATTTTACATTTCTAGTTACAATTTTTCTTATATCAACTTTGTTAACATTTAGAGCGTCAACTACTTTTTCTGAATTTTTTTTTCCTAACGCAGAAACAAAAACATTAGCAATTTTTAAATCAGCAGACATACTAACCTCTCCAACAGTTATTGAAATGCCTGATAGTGCCTCATCATATATTTGATCTCGTGAAAATATTTCACCAAGTGTCCTTCGGATCAACTCTCCAACCCGAAGTTGACGCTGGCTTGGGCCTATAGATTGTCCAAATTGATTTGCCATCGAAATCTCCCTTAAAGATGTTGTCATTATTGCAGATCTTGTATTAGCGCAACAGACCCTTTGCTTTAAGTGATGAGATTGTCTATCAAGTAAAAAATGCGCAAGGAGATTATCATGTCGGAAAAGTTAAGGATTGCTGTTACTGGAGCTTCTGGCCGGATGGGAAGAATGTTGATCGAGAATATACAAATTGATCAAAGATTTGAACTTTGTGGTGTTACTGAGCACCCTGAACATGATTGGATTGGGTTGGATTTAGGGGAAGTAATGATTGGAAAGCATCTAAATTTACCTGTTTTAGCTGATCCACTTGAAGTTTTTGCAAAAGCCGATGCGGTTATTGATTTTACTAGCCCAATAGCAAGTATCACTCATGCTAACTTGGCGGCTCAAGCTAGGTGTGTGCATGTAATTGGTACAACTGGCTTTTCAAGTGAGCAGCTGAAAAAATTAAATGCAGCTGGTAGGCATGCTGTTATCGTTAGAGCCGGTAATATGAGCTTAGGTGTAAATTTATTAGTGCAAATGACTAAGAGAATTTCTCATGCTTTAAGTGAAGATTTTGATATCGAAATTGTGGAGTCTCATCACAAGATGAAAGTTGATGCTCCATCTGGCACTGCATTGATGTTAGGTGAGGCTGCAGCTGCAGGAAGAGGCAAAGATTTGAATCAAATTTCAGATCGGGGACGCGATGGTATCACAGGACCAAGAAAAGAGGGTGATATAGGATTTACAGCGATCCGTGGTGGTGATGTGGTAGGCGAACATGATGTTATTTTTGCAGCTGCTGGTGAAAGGATCACACTTCGTCATGTTGCAACTGATAGGAATATATTTGTTCGAGGAGCATTTGCAGCTGCTGTTTGGGGTCAGGCCCAAAAACCTGGAGAATATGACATGATGGATGTGTTAGACTTAAGTTAATTATTTGATCCTCTATAAACAACTTAAATATTAAAAATCTGAAACAATTCCTTTTTTTTCCCAATCTCCATAGCGTGTGGGTTCTAGTCCATTTCGTCCTCCAAGTTCCTTTGGTAGTATTTTCTTTTTTGCTATCTTTCGGCGTTCTTCAGCTTCTAATAGTGAGCGTTTTGCCGCTGCAGACAGGTTTTTTTTATTTTTTTCATGTAACATTTTTTTATTTCCGTAATATATAGTGATGATGTAATTCTAAATGTAATAATTGCAAAGATTGTAAATGGACTCTCTAAATTCTAGACGCGCAGCATTAAACTTAATTTGTAAGGTAACTGACCAAAAAATTATGATCAATTCAATTAATGCAGATAGCTCTAGCGAATTATTAAATTGTGATGAATTGGAAAAACGAGCTGCGATGAGGTTAACTTTAGATTATCTGCGGAATTTTGGCCCTTCCAGCACTCTAATTAAATTATATGTGAAAAAGACGCCGCCAAAAGGTGTCTTAAATATCTTGCAACTAGGAGTTGTAGAATTATGCGTTAATAAGCGTGCAGCATATGGTGTTGTTAATGATGCTGTAAATCTAACGCATGAACTAAATGGTGGGTCAGCTTTTTCAGGCTTAGTAAATGCGGTATTGAGAAAGGTGGCTAAAGATGGCTCTGAGAGATGGTCAAAATTAAGACCATCAAGCTTACCTGCTTGGATTGCCAGACCAATAAAAAAGCAACATGGTAAAACTATCCAGAAGGCGATTGAGAAAGCGCATTCAGTGATCCCACCGATAGATTTGACTTTAAAGAAAAGTGGGCCCTCCCCTCTGCCTGAAGGAAAGTTAATGCCAAATGGATCCTTGAGAGTAAGAGGTGGAGCAGTTTCAAGTTATACAGGTTACAATGAGGGTAATTGGTGGGTTCAAGATGCGGCTGCTTCTATGCCAGTTCAATTACTTGGTGATATCAGCAATAAAAAGATTTTAGATATTTGTGCGGCACCAGGTGGTAAGACTATGCAATTAGCAGATGGTGGGGCTTGTGTAACAGCTCTTGATGTGTCTGAAAGCAAAATGAACCGTGTACGCCAAAATTTAAAAAGAGTTGGATTAAAAGCTGATTTGATAGTTTCAGATGCACTTAAATGGCATAGTAAGAAAAAATTTGACGTGGTTTTATTGGATGCACCATGTAGCGCTACGGGTACCATAAGGAGACATCCAGATCTACCATTTGTTAAAACTGAAAAAAACTTAGCTGATTTGATCAATATACAAAAACGACTTTTAGATTGTGCTGTTAATCATTTGAAGCCCGGTGGAGAGCTTATTTACTGCACTTGTTCGTTACTTTTTAGTGAAGGAGAAGACCAAATAGAAGAATTTTTATTAAATAACCCTAATATGTTTGCTTCTAAAATTAATCTTGAAAGCTTTGGATTACCAAAGGAATGGGAAAGCTTGCATTCTAGTCTTAGAATTAGACCAGATTATTGGAAGGAATTTGGGGCTATTGACGGATTTTTCGTATCTAAATTAATTAAGAATAATTCGGTAAAGATATAAAATTAATAATTAATAAATTGGATATAGGTTATCGCGATATATGATTTGACAAGAATATCCAGCCAATTTTTGGATTACTACTGGAGGAAAAAGTCTCTGAGACTAAAAACAGCAAAAAAGTTTTTGTTGTACCCAGAGCCATACGAAATTGGAAGTGTTGAAAAGGGTAAGCTTTTAACGTCTGGTAATTTGAAATTTCATAATGAGCTTATAAAAATCTCCAATCACTCCTTATGGGAAATACAAGGAACAGATGTAGCTTTAGATTATTATTTACATGGGTTTTCTTGGTTGAATGATCTTGCTGCTGTAGGTTCGTATGAGGCCCTAAAATTAGCACAAGAGTGGGTTTTTCATTGGACGTTAAACGAACTTGGGAATAAAAATTTGTGTTTAGATCTATTAACGCAAAGATTGTTTAATTGGATAAACCATTCAGGTTTTTTGTTAAAAACATCTAATTTAGCGTTGTCAGACTCTTATATGAAAAGTATCGATCAACAATCGTTTTTCTTGGAAAAAAGATGGCAATCTTTACAAAAAGATGTTGATAGAATTAAAGCGATAGTATTGCTGATAAGTGTAGGAATATATGTAACAAATAAGAATTATTTGGTTCAAAGTTTTATTAAAGCTTTAGATAAAGAAATAATTAATACAATTGACGCCAAAGGTGGAATATCTTCCCGTGATCCAAATGCATTAGCAGAGATATTTTCGTTGCTAAATTGGCTCGAGGTTTTGCTAGAAAAAATAAACTTAAATTTATCGGAAATACAGGTTTCTGCGATAAAGAAAATAGCTCCTACTTTACGATCTTTGAGACATCTTGACGGTGCCTTAATTGGATTTAGAGGAGAAATTAAAATTCGAGATAAATATTTGGATAGAGCACTTGTGCAATCGGGAGTGAAGCATCGATTGCTAGATAGAACTGTGATGGGCTATTCGCGTCTTGGAAATCATAAGATGTCTATTTTTATCGATACTGGTGGGAAATTTGATTCCATCACAAATGGAAATTTCTTACATACGAAATCTGCAATTGAAATTACAATCAATAAAAGCCCTTTTGTGGTGTCTGGAATAAAAATTAGCAATTTTAGAGAACTTGATAGATTAGATAATATGCAGGTCGATTATGCATCAATCTCGAAGCTAGAAAAGGGCTTTGAAAATAATGTAAGTTTACAATCTTCCAGTTTAGAATTTTATGATAGTAAAGGTGCCACTACATTAAAAGCTTCTCACAATGGTTACCTGAATGAAACGGGTTTGACACATACCAGAACTATCAAGCTAGATAATGATGAAACTGAGATTCATGGGGAAGATAGCTTTAACGCAAATTCAGACGAGGGAAAATTCAGATTTGAAAATATTTTAACGAAAAGAAAACAAACGATGTTTATGTCTGTTCATTTTTTATTACACCCGGAGGTCGTGATTGAGCAAGCACAGGCTTCAGTAAACTTTTTGCTAGAAAATAAAGAAAGCTATTCGTTAAAATTTTCTGGGAAATGTGATTTAACAATTGAAGAAGGCGTTTTTTATGAAGGCTCCACTGAAAAGTCACGTGCGACCAAACAGATTGTTTTATCTTCGCAAGTCGTGAACTATGATAACTATATAAACTGGAGAATTGTTAAAGTTTAATTATTTTATTTGACTTAATATGTCGTTTGAAGAGTGTTTGAAATTGTCCGAGATTGAAAAATGAGATCAAAACCACGCAAAGTAGCTCGCGCTTTAATATCTGTTTCTGATAAAACAGGATTGCTGGAGTTTGTAGCTAAATTGCATTCTTTTGGCATTGAATTGATTTCTACTGGTGGAACAGCTCAAATAATTTCCCAAGCTGGTTATGATGTAACACAAGTTTCAGAAATTACTGGTATTGAAGAAATGATGGATGGAAGGGTTAAAACCTTACACCCAAGTATTCATGGGGGATTACTGGCTCTGAGAGATAATAAAAATCACATTGAATCAATGATTGCCAATAATATCCCTGAGATAGATCTATTAGTAGTAAATCTATACCCATTTAGAGAAACGGTAGAAAACGGAGAAGGATATTCGACCTGCGTTGAGAATATTGATATTGGTGGGCCTGCGATGATAAGAGCAGCCGCAAAAAACCATGAATATGTAGCAGTAGTTGTGGATCCAAAAGACTATAATGTGGTCTCGACAGAATTAGAGAAGCACGAATATACCACAAGCTTAGAACTGCGTAAGTTTTTAGCTCGTAGGGCTTTTATTGGTACTGCCGCCTATGATATTGAAATTTCAAATTGGATGAGTGGACTTGAAAGCTCAGAAATGCCTTTATCTTTTGGTTTTATTGGAACGATAGATAATTCTTTGCGGTATGGAGAGAACCCGCACCAAAAAGCAGGGTTTTATAAGCAAGTTAACTCAAAAGATCGTTTGAGTCCCTTATGTCAAATACAGGGAAAGGAACTTAGCTATAATAATATTAATGATTTGAGCGCGGCTGTTGAGTTGATTTCTGAGTTTGAGGACACATCTCATGCCTGCGCTATTATTAAGCATGCAAATCCTTGTGGTGTGGCTCTCTCAAAAATTCAACTTGAAGCTTACGGAGCTGCATTAAATTGTGACAAGACATCTGCTTTTGGTGGCATTGTTGCTCTTAACCAAAAAATTGAGCCCGAAACAGCAGAGGTAATAATTCAAACTTTTACAGAAGTTTTAATCGCTCCAGATGCAACAAAAGCTGCTGTAAAGATTTTAAACAGTAACAAAAACCTTAGAGTTATATTGACAGGTAAATTACCAGAAAAAAACTTTGATGAACTCACATGGAAAAAAGTCGTTGGGGGGATCTTGGTTCAAGAGACTGACGTTGGCTTGATAACTAAATATGACATAAATATAATGACTAAGAAAAAGCCAGATAATACAGAACTTAAAGATCTTATGTTTGCTTGGAAAGTAGCAAAACATGTAAAATCTAATGCTATTGTCTATGCAAAAGATTGTTCCACAATTGGTATTGGTGCTGGTCAGATGAGTAGGGTAGATAGTGCGCGTATCGCTGGTCAAAAATCACTCGACAGAGCCAAAACAGAAAAAAAAATGTCACATAATGATAACACATTTGTTGTGGCATCTGATGCTTTTTTCCCTTTCGCTGATGGTATTATTGAGGCTGTTAATTCTGGCGCCACAGCCATAATTCAACCTGGTGGATCAATAAGGGATTCTGAAGTAATTGCAGCAGCTGATAAAGCTGGAATATCTATGGTTTTTACTAATATGCGGCATTTTAAACATTAGGATCTTAATTTGCATCTATTTTTCTTAATATCTGCTCTTGTGTTGATTATCGATCAAGCCAGTAAACTTAGCATGCTTTATGTTTTTGATTTGGCGAATGTTAGAAGTTTAGAGGTCTTTCCACCTTATTTATCTTTTGAGTTCGCCTGGAATAAAGGAATTAATTTTGGTTTATTTTCGACTAATTATGAATTGGCAAGGTGGGCCTTAATTATTTTTTCAGGAGCTATCTGCCTGTTTCTTGCAATTTATACATTTAAAAGCCTATCAAAAACGAGGGAAAGGGTTTTGGCTGGATGCATTTTTGGTGGGGCTATTGGGAACGTTTTGGATAGAATAGTTCATGGAGCTGTTGTGGATTTCTTAAATATGTCTTGTTGTGGCATTGTTAATAAATATAGTTTTAATTTTGCAGATATTGGCATATTTGTTGGTGTTTTTGGATTAATAGTCTTTTCTTGGAAAAGAGATGAGAGTTCGTGACTTTGGTTGATTTTTGATATAATTGATAGGTTGCGAGATGATTAAAGGTTAAATAATGGGCTTGGCAAAATTATTTTTTAAAATTTTTTTAGTTTTTGGCGTTATTACGTCATGTGGTCCAAGTGATCCTAATCTTTTTAGCTTAAAGAACTATGGTGAAGGACCTGATGAGTTTGCACTGGTTACTTTACGAGAAATTCAAATGCCAGAAAGCTTCTCAACATTACCTGTACCCACGTTAGGGGGTTCCAATCTCACAGATGTGAATCCGCAAGAGGATGTAATATTGGCTCTTGGAGGCTCTTTGTCCGCCAAAAACGGAAATAAACATAAAGATGATAAGCTATTTGAAGACACAGCTTCTCGATTTGGATTAAATGAAAATATCCGAGAAGAGTTACTATCAGAGGATAGAGAATTCCGGTTAAAAAATAGGGGCTTACTGTTTGAAAGACTTGCAAGCATGAATGTTTATTTTAAAGCATATTCTTCTATGACACTTGATAGTGAGGAGGAATTAGCTCGTTTAAATAAATTAGGAGTTAAAATTCTAGCCAACCCGCCCGTGAAAGCAAAATAATTAATGATTACAATGCGTAATTTTTGTTTGACCATGGTGGTGCTTTTAAGCCTTCCTTTAGAAGCTTTAGGGAGAGTGTCGTCCTTTTCTTTAGATAATGGCATGCAAGTTGTCGTCATTGAGGATCACCGGGCGCCCGTTATTACACACATGGTTTGGTATAGAGCTGGAGCTTCTGATGAAAAGCTTGGTAAATCTGGTGTAGCTCATTTACTTGAGCATTTACTTTTTAAAGAAACAGAAAATGTAAAAAATGGTGAATTTAGTAAAACAGTTGAGGCAATTGGGGGCTCTGATAATGCTTTTACCTCACAAGATTATACGGGTTATTTCCAAAGAGTATCTAAAGAGTATCTGGAATTAATGATGTTCTATGAGTCAGATCGAATGCAAAACCTAAAAGTATCAGAATTGGATTTTGCCACTGAATTACAGGTTGTAATAGAGGAGAGAAGCCAGAGAACTGATACCAATCCAGGAGCACTCTTTAATGAGCAAAATATGGCAGCATTGTATCTGAATCATCCATACGGTATTCCAATAGTTGGATGGCGCCATGAGTTAGATGAGCTTAAACGTGAAGATGTGCTAGAGTTTTATCGCACATACTATTCACCAAATAATGCAATTTTAATTGTTTCTGGTGACGTAGATCCAAGGAATGTTGAGTTATTAGCAAACAATTACTACGGTTCTTTAAAAAATACATCTAATCTTGGCGCAAGAAAAAGACCCACAGAACCTCCCCAAATAGCTCAACGACGAATAATATTTGAAGATGAGAGGGTTTCTCAGCCTTATATTACTCGAACCTATTTAGCAAAAGAACGAAATGCTGGTCAGCAAAGAGAAGCAGCCACACTAACACTTCTTGCAGATTTAATTGGTTCTGATGGAATACAATCGCTCTTGGGGAAAAGCTTACAATTAGACAAAAAGGTCGCAATTTATACCAGTGCTTATTACGGTGGGCTATCTTATGATGAAACACATTTCAGCTTTATTCTAGCACCAAATAGTGAAGTGTCTCTTTCTGAAATCGAATTAGAATTAGATAATATAATTGATAAATTTATTTTGGATGGCATTGATGAAAGCCATTTGGAACGAATTAAATTCCAGTATAAAGCTCAGCAAATATATTCTTTAGATAGTGCCTATTCGCAGGCTAGACGTTTTGGCGTGGCTTTAACCTCTGGCCTGACTGTTGATGATGTTTTGTCTTGGCCAGATTTAATCCAGGATATAAAACCTTCTGAAATTTTAAACGCTGCTATTTCATTATTTAAAAAAGAAAAATCAGTTACAGGCTGGATTAGAAAACCAGCTGAGGAGCGTTAATGAAGCTATTTTTTATAACTGTATTTTCATTATTCATTTTGCTGCTAAAACCACTCTATGCTGATTTAAAGGTTCGTGAGCTTAAATCACATGACGGAATAGAGTTTTGGTTAGTTCAAGAAAAAAGCATCCCTTTCATTGCACTGGAGATTAGATTTCGAGGAGGAACCTCGATGGACGAGCATACAACCCGTGGAGCGGTTAGTTTTATGACAGCAATGTTAGAAGAGGGCTCTGGAGAATTAAATGACCAAGAATTTTTGAAGGCCCGTGATAGCATAGCAGCATCTTTTAATTTTGATGCCTCGCGCGATAGTTTGTCTGTTTCTGCAAGATTTTTGAGTAATAACAAGAGTGAAGCTGTTGAATTGCTTAAGGGGGCTTTAACACGGCCACGTTTTGACCAAGAACCAATAGAGAGGGTGCGAAGACAAATTATTTCGTTAATTGAGTCAAATCAAAAAAATCAAAAGAAATTGGCTCAATCTAAGCTTTTTGAATTAACTTTTGGTAATCATATTTATTCATCGAGCGATATTGGCACTCTCAAAAATATGAAGTCTATCAGTAGAATGGATTTAATTGAGGCTCATCACGTCGCAATTAATAAAGACAGAATGTCGGTTTCGATTGTGGGCGATATCAGTGAGGATCAAGCGTCAATAATGTTAGATACATTATTTGAAGACTTGCCGCTAGCTTCAAAACCCCTTCCACAAAGTGCGAACATTAACTTAGATTTAGGAACGGTGTTGGTGGATTATCCAAGCCCTCAATCTGTCGCATTTTTTGCACTTAAGGGTATCAAGCGAAATGATAAAGATTTTTTTGCAGCTTTTATTATGAACCACATCTTGGGTGGAGGTGGTTTCAATTCTCGTTTGATGAGAGAAATTAGGGAAAAACGAGGTTTGACCTATTCGATTAATACTTCTCTAGCTCAATATGATCATGCTGAGCTATTTTTAGGAATGTTTCAATCTTCGAATGGAAAAATTTCTAAGGCGATAGAAATCCTGAAAAAAGAGTTATCACTTATGGCAAGTAATGGAGTTACGATAGAAGAATTAGAGGCAGCTAAGAAATTCTTAATTGGGGCATATCCATTAAGGTTTGATGGAAATGAAAGGATTGCTAAAATTCTTGCTGGTATGCAATTTATTGGCTTAAACAAAGATTACATGGTGTATAGAAATGAGATGGTTAACGCAGTGAAGCCGGCGGATATAACGAGAGTTGCAAAACGCTTACTTTCAGAAAAAGGATTTACTCTTGTGGTTGTGGGTAGGCCTGACGAATTAAAACTATCCAACTAATCTAATAGAATAATTTTTAAAAATCATTTAAGTTATAGTTATGAAAAAATTGGATGGCCATAAAAATATAGTTAATCGAAAAATTTTGCAGCTTAGTGAAGTTGCTATTAATAGAATAGCAGCGGGTGAGGTTGTTGAAAGGCCAGCTTCAGCGATTAAAGAGCTTGTTGAGAATTCATTGGACGCCGGCGCAACCACAATAGATATTACCTATTCAGATGGCGGTAAGAAATTACTGAAAGTTGTAGATGACGGTATGGGAATTCCTTCTGAGTCTCTGGAATTGGCAGTATCAAGGCATGCTACATCAAAAATTGATGGATCAGACTTACTGAATATTAATACTTTTGGATTTAGAGGAGAGGCACTTCCTTCCCTTGGAGCTGTAGGTTATCTTAAAATTACGTCTCGAGAGGTTGGATCTGCCTATGCCTCGGAGATTCATGTGCGGGGTGGGCTTATTGGTGAGATTAAGCCAGCGGCGCTTGAGATTGGAACTGCAGTTGAGCTACATGATTTGTTTTATGCTACGCCCGCAAGGTTAAAATTTTTAAGAAGTGAGAAGGCAGAAAGTAAAGCAATTCAAGATATAATTAAGCGTTTAGCAATAGCCGAGCCTTCAGTAAATTTCATACTTAGAGATATTTCTAAGGGCGGTGATGGCCGGACTATTTTTAATTTTAGACAGCAAGAGGGTGATAGAGAAAAAAGTATACAGGGTCGTCTAGCTCAGGTTTTGGGTCCAAACTTTACAGAAAACAGTATTTTTATTAATACTGAACGTGATGGTATCAGATTATTAGGTTATGCTGCTTTGCCCACTTATTCACGCGGAGCGGCAGTTCAGCAATTCTTTTTTGTAAATGGCCGACCTATCAAAGATAAGCTTTTAATTGGAGCTCTTCGTGGAGCATACTCAGATCTATTAGCTCGAGATCGCTATCCAGCTGCCGCTCTTTTTATTGAATGTGAGCCCCAAAGAGTTGATATGAATGTTCATCCAACAAAAGCGGAAGTTCGTTTTAGAGAGCCAGGAATTGTTCGCGGCTTAATTATTTCAGGTTTAAAACACGCTTTGGCAGAGGTGGGGCATCGCACTTCATCAACTATCGGGATGGAGACACTCGGTGCCTTTCGAAAGGATGAGTTTTACACCAATACAAGGGAAAGAAATTATCAGTCAGTTACCATTACTGATAGACAAGTGAATTTTAAAAATTTGGAAAATAATGCTTCCTTTGAGGATAGTTTTAACAATGAAACTGATAACATATTGGATATTGAAGAGAGGGAACATTTTGAAGAATTGCCACTAGGCATAGCGAGAGCACATTTGCATGAAAATTATATTTTGGCTCAAACAAATGATAGTTTGGTTTTGGTTGACTCTCACGCAGCTCATGAACGAATTATTTATGAAAAACTTAAATGCCAGCTTGAAGATAAGGCAATTAATTCCCAGGCTTTATTATTGCCAGAGATAATAAATCTGTCCGAAGATGATGCATCAAGATTATTAGAAATTTCAGAAGAACTCAAATGTTTAGGACTTTTGATTGAACCTTTTGGGGGTGGTGCTGTTGCAGTGCGAGAGACGCCAGCAATCCTGGGTCAAGTTAATGTTGAAGATTTAATAAAAGATATCGTAGATGAATTAAATGATAATAAGCGCAGTCAAATTTTGAAGTCTAACATTGACTCTGTCTTAAGTAGAGTTTCCTGTCATGGTTCGGTTCGTTCGGGTCGAAGATTGAAGATAGATGAGATGAACGCTTTGTTGAGGGAAATGGAGGCGACACCACATTCTGGCCAGTGTAACCACGGTAGACCTACCTTTGTTGAGTTAAAGTTATCTGATATTGAAAAATTATTTGGGCGAAAATGATGCAAGATTTATTTTATGATAATTTAATATTTTTAGCAATATTAATGGTTTTGCTAGCTATTATTATGATTATGCTAAAAGTGATGAAGACTTTTTTTAAACCAGCGAAGATAGAACCTTTACAAGATACAATTATTGGTTTGAGTGAGCAGGTTAGAATACTTGGGGAGGGGCAACAACAATTAACTGGATCGCTTAGAACGATAACCGAAGCTCAAGCAACAAGCCAAACAAAATTAGTCTCTGTAATAAATGAACGTCTGGCAGAGGTTCAAAATAAAATGGGTGAAAGTTTACAAGGAAGTGCGACTAAAACCGCAAGATCTTTAGGTGAATTACAGCAAAGACTAGAGACAATAGATAAAGCTCAAGAAAATATAGAAAAGTTATCTGGAAATGTTTTATCTTTACAGGATATTTTATCAAATAAACAAACACGAGGTGCTTTTGGGGAAATTCAATTAAATGACATTGTTTCTAAAGCCCTTCCGTCAGATTCTTACTCTTTTCAAGCAACACTGTCTAATGGTAAAAGGGCCGATTGCTTACTGAAATTACCAAATCCACCAGGTTCAATTGTTATCGACTCTAAATTTCCCCTTGAGGCTTATGAGAACTTGAGGAATGCCGAAAATGATAATCAATTAGTAGAGGCGAAGCGTATGATGAAAACCTCTGTGAGAGCTCATATAAAATCAATTTCTGAAAAGTATATTATTGAAGGTGAAACCGCAGAGTCAGCAATGATGTTTTTACCATCAGAGGCAGTTTATGCAGAATTACATGCAAATTTTTCTGAAATCGTCAGAGAAGGTTTTGAAGCTAAAGTCTGGATAGTGTCCCCTACAACTTGTATGGCTACTCTAAATACCATGCGGGCCATTTTGAAAGATGCACGAATGAGAGAGCAAGCTGGCGCTATAAGAACAGAATTAGGTTTGCTTTTTAAGGATGTAGAGCGTTTGAGTGACCGAGTTACAAACTTAGATCGACATTTTGTAATGGCATCAAAAGACATCGAAGAGATTAAAATATCAGCCAAAAGATCTGGAAATAGAGCAAGAAAGCTAGACAATTTTGATTTTGAAGAGATTTCAGTTGATCCAACTATTGTGCATTTGCCAAAAAGTGAAAAAATATGAGATTATTTTATTTTTTCAAATGGTCAATTATTTCCAAATGCTGACATAATGAACTTACCATATCCATCCATTTTCTAACTATATTTGGCGAGTCGGGCGTCGATGAGACCCCTGTCATTATTTCACCAGATTTTATCAACTCAACAGCCTTGGCTACAGGTATTGAGACCAATCTGGCCATAGCGGTGCTCTCGTTAGTTCCCCAAGCATCTAAAACATAAGTCTTATGATATAAGGGGCTATTATTTTTGTTTGCCTTCAATGAGACGCACAGGATAACCCTATCTGGTTCCCCTTCATCATATGCATTTTCCTTCCAAAAATTATTTGACATTTCCTGAAGTCTTGCGTCTCCTTCAGGAAAGGAAAGATTTTCAATTTCTTCAAACACATCCGACCAGGCATCTGCCCAACCTTGTAATCTAAGTGTACCCCGCACAAATTGGTGGATGTTCCATTCCTGATTAAAATTATATTGTGATATAAATGGGAGACTATCACGATTTGGATAAACCTCAAATTTTTCAGGTTGTGGTAGTGGAGCAACATAACTTGTGATTGCGTCCCATGGGCGCTCTACGTTCCATTCAATTCCGTTTTTAATTGATTTTGAAGGGGATTTAAGAGCCTTAAGCACACCTGCGGGTGACCAACTAAATTTATATCTAAATGGATTTGGAGTTTTAGGCACACCACCGCAGTAACTTATAAAATCAATAGAAATGTCTGAATCTAAATCATGACTTTTAAGATCTTCAACTAAGTAATGTGCCATTGCGTGGTCAATTCCGGGATCAAGGCCAACTTCATTTACACAACTCAAGTTTAATTCGATAAATTTTTGATTTAAGTCTAGCATTTCTGGAGATATGTAGGATGAAGAAACAAAGTGGGATTTTTTCTCCAAGCATAAATTTGCTAGGGGTACATGCCATTCACCAGGAAGCATGGAAACTAAAATATCATTACTATTTAATTGAGTTTTTAATTTATCCATGGAGAATTCTTGAATTTCCACATTGAAGTTCTGCAGAGCAATCTTTGCTGTTTGCACAGTTCGGTTCCATACAATAATTTGATGCCCATCTTGAATTAGTTTTTTAATTCCAGGTATTGCAGATAGTCCAGTTCCAACCCAGTGGATAGTTTGCATTTTAAGTCTCCTAAAGGTGTTTTAAATATATTTCATGCGCGTTCGCCCAGACACCTTGATTGATATTCTTTAATTCAAACAAGGTAGGTAAAAGCTGAGCGGCAAAGTCCTTGCTACTTTCAACGGGCAACATTGATGGAAGATTGTCAATTGCAGTAACGTCGAGTGGTGTTTTTTTATCTGATACACGAATAACTGGGTTAGCAAAACTAGTAGCCGTGTTGTAAATAGGTATGGGATTATAAGGACTATCTGGATCACATGAGACGTCAGATATTACACTCAACTCTCTAGATGAATTAATCGCAGAGCTTGGCACAAATATTGGAACCCCCGGGCGTGCTAAAATACAATTTATAAAAATATTGTGGTTTAAAATTTCTGGAAAAGGTCCACCTTGTTTGGTTTCATTTATATCCCAATTAGTAACCTTTAGACCTAAATTTTTAGCAAGTTCAGTAGCTCCTTTGCCAACTCTTCCTAGGGCACCAATAACTATTATGTTTGGTTTCTTATGTTTGCGTAAACTATCACTCTCAAATTCAATCTCTAATTCCCTCACGAGTTCATCACGACCGGAGTAAACATTTATTTGTTTTGGCCCTAACGAAAGATTAGTTTTTTGGTGTAACCATACCTTCAAACCAACAGCTGCGCCGGCAAATCCAGCCCAGTATCCAAATGCAGCGATTCTTGAATTATTTTTATCCAAGAGATACTCCAGATCATATAGGGAACCACCACCATTTTTAAACTTATCTAAAAGTTTCTTCGCTCCATCCTGACCTTTGTAAGCGTGCCCAAACATTATATGTCTGTGTTTTAGAGTATTTACTTCCTCTGGAAGCTCCTTAAGGCCAAAGATCAAAGCATCTTTTGGAGCGGTTTGCCAGCTATTCCCAACTGCGATATTTGCGCCTGAATTTTGGTAATCTTTTATTGGTATTGCACGATGTTTTGACTCTTCCACCGTAATTTTAAAACCTGCAGCTATTAATTTTGTTACGGCTTCTGGCGTAATTCCAACACGTTTCTCAAAATCCCTGACTTCCGCTCTGATCCATATGTGCATTATGTAATCTCTATTTCTAACATGATTGATATTTGTTTATAATTTTTTTATAATGAAGAAGCAATTTTAAATGAATTTTTAAAAATCAGAAATCCATTTAAAAAATTCTATACTTACGTAGCGTTAAGCTGAGTTACATTTTAAGATTTCAGGATATTCATCAATTTTATGACTTTCAGAATCTTAGATTCATATGTATGAATGTCTTCACAGAATCGGTTTAACGATCATTTAGATGTTCCCTGGGGAGGGTTATTTGCCAAATACTTTAGAGCCGTTCGACGGCTACTATACTGTTCCGAGATTATTAGAGCGAAATGCTAGAGAATTATCTAATAGCCCGGCTTACCGAGAGAAAGAATATGGAATATGGCAAACTTGGAGTTGGAAACAATCTGAAGAAGAAATTACTGCCTTAGCTCATGGCCTCATTTCTTTGGGAATTCAGTCCGGAGATAAACTAGCAATCGTCGGAAGAAATAGGCCTGCGCTGTATTGGAGTTTTATTGCGGCACAAATGGTAGGTGCAATACCAGTTCCGATTTATAATGATGCCGTAGGTGATGAGATATCCTATGTTCTGGAGCACTGCGGTGCTAAATTTGCAATAGTTGGTGATCAAGAGCAGTGTGACAAGCTGCTTGATATAAAAGATAAATTACCGGAATTAACAGAGATAATTTATTTAGATCCTAAAGGTTTAAGGAAATACGACCACTCACATTTGCATGCGTACAAAGATGTTCAAATTTTGGGCCGTGAAAAAGCAGCATCTCAAAGTGCTACTCTTCAAGAGCGTTTAGCGACTCAAACTCAAGATACAGTATGTGTTATGCTTTATACTTCAGGTACAACTGGTAAGCCTAAAGGTGTGGTTCTTACGTATAAAAATGTTTTATCTGCCTCAAAGGCAGCGTCTGATTTCGATAATCTGAAAGATAGTGACGAAATACTTGCTTATTTGCCAATGGCTTGGGTTGGTGATTTTATTTTTGCTAATGGTCAAGCTTTATGGGTTGGGTTTTGCGTGAACTGCCCTGAGAGTGCTGAAACCATGCAAGGTGATCTCAAAGAAGTTGGACCAACTTATTTTTTTAGTCCGCCAAGAATTTTTGAAAATATGTTAACAACAATTACAATTCGAATGGAGGATGCAAGTCGTCTTAAAAAAAGAATATTTAGTTATTTTATGTCCCATGCAAAAAAAGTGGGAAATGATATTTTGGATGGAAAAAATGTGGGTATGTGGAACCGAGTAAAGTATGCGTTTGGTGAATTTATAATATACCAACCTCTAAAAAATTCTTTAGGATTGAGCAGAGTCAGAGTTGGATACACGGCTGGAGAAGCTATAGGCCCAGAGATTTTTGAATTCTATAGATCTTTAGGCATAAATTTAAAGCAACTGTATGGTCAAACTGAAGCTGGTGTATTTGTAACCCTTCAGCCAGATGGAGAGGTTCGTGCTGATACAGTTGGCATCGCATGCCCAGGAGTTGAGTTAAAAATAGGTGAGACAGGAGAGGTTTTTTATAGATCGGATAGCTCCTTTCAATCTTATTACAAAAATCCTAAAGGAACAGCGGAAACAAAAGATAAAGATGGATGGGTTGCAACAGGTGATGCAGGTTTTATCGAAGAGGGTACTGGTCACCTAAGAATTATAGACAGAGCCAAAGACGTTGGAAAAATGTTAGATGGAAGTCTTTTTGCTCCCAAATATGTCGAGAATAAACTCAAATTTTATCCAAATATCTTGGAGGCCGTGTTGTTTGGAAATGGTAAAGACCATTGTTGTGCTTTTATAAATATTGATCTTAATGCTGTTGGAAACTGGGCAGAAAGAAATAATATTTCATATTCGAGCTATCAGGAATTGGCAGGCCACCCTGATGTTGTCCGGCAGATACAAGACCATATCGAAGAAGTTAATGTGTCTTTAGCTTCAGATAAAATGTTATCAGGTTGTCAAATCCAAAGATTTTTGATTTTGCACAAAGAGTTAGATGCTGATGATGGTGAAATGACGAGAACCAGAAAAGTACGAAGACGTATCATAGAGCAAAAGTATGCTGATCTTATCGAAGGGTTGTATTCAGGTAAAAGCCAAATATCGACAAGCACTGAAGTTACTTATGAAGATGGTAGGAAGGGTAGTATTTCAGCTGATCTTGAATTGCGTGATGTTACTTTGGCTACAGAAAAGGTAAATGCAGCATGAGCGATACAAATACAATGACTGCGACTGAAGGTGTGAGTGATCGAAGTTTTGGTGAGCCAATAATGGAAATGAAAAATATAACTATGCGATTTGGTGGTGTGGTAGCTATTCAAGATATTTCATTCGATATTTTAGAGGGTGAGATACGCGCAATAATTGGTCCCAACGGCGCAGGTAAGTCTTCAATGTTAAATGTGATTAATGGATTTTATCATCCACAAGAGGGTGAAATTTGGTTTGGTGGTGAAAAGCGATCACCAATGAAGCCTTACCAGATTGCTTATCAAGGTATT
>Ga0209631_10000322_pt1 | contig 63544 bp, 59 predicted proteins | sample COG_08_FD_184752 | JGI IMG/M metagenome (GOLD analysis project Ga0209631, IMG submission 184752) | Pelagic Microbial community sample from North Sea - COGITO 998_met_08 (SPAdes) (version 2) | ecosystem: Environmental > Aquatic > Marine > Neritic zone/Coastal water | place: Helgoland, sampling... | reverse complement strand
CTGAGGGATGTCCAACAGCAAAATTTTCAATTTCAATAGAACTTATCCATTCTCCTCCAGATTTTATTACATCTTTTGTTCTATCAGTTATTTGCATGAACCCATCTTCATCAATAGTGGCTACATCACCAGTCATAAACCAATCGTCATCGCCATGAGTTTCACTTTTTTCTATATTAAGATATCCAGAACATATCCATGGCCCTCTAATCCAAAGATTACCAAAATCTTTACCGTTATTTGGAAGTGTAATATCATTCTCATCCGTTATTTTTATTTCTACACCGTATACCGGTCTTCCTTGTTTTACAGCCACATCTAATCTTTCTGAAAAGCTCTGACCATAGTGCTTAGCTAAGGGTCTATTTATAGTTCCTATCGGTGAAGTTTCAGTCATTCCCCAACAATGTAAAACTTCTACACCATATTTTTCATAAAATTTTTCCATCATAAATCTTGGACAAGCTGAACCACCTACAACGCAACTTTTTAGTGAATCTAATTTTTTACCGGATTGCTCTAAATATTCAAAAAGCATTAACCATATAGTAGGAACTGCAGCAGTAAAAGTAACTTGCTCATTTTCAATTAGGTTTTGAACGCTTTCTCCATCCAGATTCCTTCCAGGTAAAACTAATTTTGCGCCTACCATAGTGGTCACATAGGGAATGGCCCATGCATTAGCATGAAACATTGGAGCAATTGGCATTATTACATCTCTAGCCGATAAATTCATAGCATCAGGAGCAGCAGCGGCAAATGCGTGAATAACAGTTGATCTGTGAGCATATAAAACGCCTTTTGGGTTACCTGTAGTTCCAGACGTATAGCACAATGAAGAGGCAGTTTTTTCATCAAACAATGGCCAATCAAAATCACCATTTTCGCTATTTATTAAATCTTCATAGCTTATTAAGTTTTTAATAATAGAAGAATTTGGCATATCCTTTTTGTCACATAAAACAATAATTTTTTCTATTTTTGTTATTTTATCCATTAGTTTTTCAATTAATGGTATAAAATCTATATCAATAAATAAAAACTTATCTTTAGCATCATTTATGATGAAAACTAATTGTTCAGGAAATAATCTAGGATTTATAGTATGACAAATAGAACCTATTCCAGATACTCCAAAATATAATTCATAATGTCTCAGATTACTCCAAGCCATTGTAGCTATAGTATCTCCCTTTTTTGCACCTAGTTTAATTAATGCCTGTGCAAGTTTTTTTGATCTTATATTAACATTTTCATAGTTTGACCTTATAGTTTTATCTTTACTGTCTACACTAATAATTTCTGTATTTCCATGATACCTAGCTGCGTGCTCTAATAATGAAGAAATTAATAGTGGTCTATCTGATATTAATCCATGCATAATTGCTACCCTTTTTCGTAAAAAAATAATTAAAAATAACTTTTTTAATTATTTACCTTGAATATAATCTATATAAAAATTAAGAGTATGATATGAATTTAAAAATTGCAATAATTGGTTCAGGTCCTTCAGCATTTTATACAGCCCAGTCACTTATTAAGAAAAATATAAATTGTGAAATAGATATAATTGAAAAATTATTTTGTCCTTATGGATTAATAAGGTTTGGAGTGGCGCCTGATCATCAAAGCACTAAAAATGTCTCTAGAGTATTTGAAAGGGTTTTAAATAATCCAAATGTAGAGTTTTTTGGAGGAGTTGAAATAAATGATTATCCATCTATTAATGAAATTCTAGAAATTTATGATTCAGTAGTCATAGCTACTGGTATGGCAAAGGATAGAGTATTAAATATAAATGAAAAAAACAAAACTGGATACTTTGGTGCTACACAATTTGTAAACTGGTATAATGGGCACCCTGAATATAAAAATTTAAACCCTTGCCTAAATACAGATACAGCTATAATCATAGGTAATGGAAATGTTGCTATTGATTGCGCTAGAATACTAGTTAAGACTATTAAAGAATTAGAAAGCACAGATATTACACAGTATGCAATAGATACACTAAAAAATTCTTCAATAAAAAATATATACATAATTGGAAGACGTGGTCCATTAGATGCAAAATTTACCACTGTAGAGATTAGGGAAATGGGAGAATTATTAGATTGTGATACTATATTATCTCCTGGTACTAAAAATAATATCGATAAAAAATTACTAGATGGTGACTTAGCAAAGCAATATAGAATATTAACATCATTTGATGAAACCAAACCTAAAAATTCAAATAAATCTAAAACTGTAGAATTTAAATTTCATCTAAGTCCTACTGGATTTATAGGAGAAAATGAAATAACTGGCTTAAAGTTTAAAAATAATCTTTCCTCTAATGAAGACTGTATAACTATTAATGCTGGTTTAGTAATCAGTGCAATCGGATACCAAGGTGATGAAATAAAAGGATTAAAATCTGATGAATCAGGTATGATAATTCATAAAAATAATATTATAGAAGATAGATTATATGCGGCTGGATGGGTTTCTAGAGGGCCAAGTGGGGTTATTGGAACTAATAAACATGACGGGGCTAGAGTTGCAGAACATATAGAAAATAATGTTAAAAGTAAGAATAGTTCTGGGAGAGAAGGTTTAAAAAAATTATTAAACTTAAAGAATAAAAAATATATATCTAAAGAACAATGGTTTAAAATTGACCAAGAAGAAATAAAAAGAGCTAATAAAAGTTCTCCAAGAATAAAATTTACTTCACATGAAGATGTTTTGAATTTTATAAATTCTATTTAGCCAAAGGAGATATTAATGGCGCTTGATAATAATTCATTTTCTCTATTTTTAGATACCATTAAAAGATTTGTTGATAATAAACTTATACCGCGAGAAGAGGAGGTAGCTGACACTAATAATATACCTAATGATATAGTAGAAGAAATGAAAAATATTGGCTTATTTGGAATATCTATTCCGACTGAATATGGAGGTTCTAATCTCTCTATGGAACAAGAAGTTGAATTAACATTTGAATTAGGTAGAGCTTCTCCTGCTTTTAGGTCTATGGCTGGAACTAATATAGGTATAGGTTCACAAACAATTGTTATGTCAGGAACAGATGAACAAAAAAGTAAATATCTTCCAAAATTTTCTACAGGTGAAATAATAGGCTCATTTGCTCTTACAGAACCTGACTCTGGTTCTGATGCAATGTCAATTAAGACGACAGCTAAAAAAAATGGTAATAAATATATAATTAATGGTACTAAAAGATATATTACTAATGCTCCTATTGCAGGAGTCTTTTCGGTTATGGCGAGAACTAAAAAAGAGAAGTCTTCATCATCCATTTCCTGTTTTTTAGTTGATTCATCCTTACCAGGAATTACCATTGGTAAACCTGATAAAAAAATGGGACAAAGTGGAGCTTTAACCGCTGATATAATATTTGATAATTGTATCGTAAATGAAGATACTTTATTAGGAGCTGAAGAAGGTATAGGCTTTACTACCGCCATGAAAGTTCTTGATAAGGGTAGGCTACATATCTCAGGTATATGTGTAGGTTTATCAGAAAGATTATTAAGCGAAGCTCTTAAATTTGCTACTACTAGGAAGCAATTTGGTGAAGAAATTTCAAATTTTCAATTAATACAAGCAATGATTGCAGATAGTAAGTCTGAAATTTTAGCAGCGAAAGGATTAATAATTAATACAGCAAAAATGAGAGATAAAGGACAAAATGTAACTTTAGAGTCTTCATGTGCAAAATTATTTTGTTCAGAAATATTAGGGAAAATAGCAGACCGTGCTGTCCAAATTCATGGAGGGGCAGGTTATATGTCAGAATATGCAGTTGAACGATTATATCGTGATGCTAGATTGTTTAGGATTTATGAAGGAACTAGTCAAATACAGCAATTAATTATTGCAAGAGAGACTATAAGAAGGTTTAAAGCTTAATAAATTTTTTCTAATAAATTAATTTTATCTTTTATATTGTCTGATAATGGACAGGACTTATGGCTTTTCTGGTCAGAATTAACCCAGATTACTTCACCAGTTGCTAAACAATTATCTTTGTCTTCCGGATGAATCTCTATGTAAAACGTTAAACTCGAATTACCTATTTTTTTAACTCTCAAACAAACATCAATAATTTGATCAAAATAAATTGGAGATTTATATTCTACCAAAGTTTTTACTGTATGAAAATCTTCGTTTCTATCCTTTACTTCATTTACATAATCATAATTAATATGTCGCAAATACTCTGTCATTGCTGTATCAAAAAAAGTTAAGTAGTGAGCATTAAATACTATACCCTGAGCATCTACTTCTGAATATCTTATTCTAAAAGAATAATGAAAGTTAAATTGTTCTCTACTCATTTTGATTTTTATGATTAAAACTGTGAAGTATTAAAAGACATCTCAGCTGGAGAAGTTATAGCTTCTAACATAGAACTACTATTAACATCATTTAACATTGATTCAGAAACATATATCTCTGCCAGCTTTAAGGTATTTTTAATTCGAACTACACGAGCGTTAATAGGGTCTATACCATTTAATGTTTTAAGTGCCAACCTAACTGCTTCATCTCCATCTTTCATTGGAATAGGAATTTTTCCTCCTTCTAATTTAGAACTTGCAACAACATTTGCATAGGTAGTAGGAAAATCAATTTTATCAAATAATTTTTTAGTTATAACATCTGCAGCAGCAAAACCAGTTGCATTACCTTTTGTTTTATCGGTCAGATCTAATAAAACTATTTTAGAAACATTAGGGTTTTCAAAACCTGGCTCATTTTTATTACCAGTAATATTTGGGTCACAGCCTCCCCCACTAATTTCTTTTCCAATTTCATCAATCACTAATACATCAATTTGATCAAAGCATATCTTTCCCATTAATTTTTTAGCCATAGTCTGCAAATTAGCTTCTTTATCAAATAATTGATCAGATGGAATAGCTTCAACAATTGCAGTATGATCATAAGCATCTTCTACTAGACCAACTCCAAATAAAAAATTAATTTTTTTAAGTAAATGTTTAGCTGCATTGGGTAAAGCTGTACCAAAATTACTCATAGGGTATGAACCATGAAGTTCACTAGCTCCGTTAATTTTTCCCATACCAATAGTCATCATTTTGACTATTCCGCTTTCTATTGCTCCTCTAAAATTTGTATGCGGTTTAACTCTATTAATTAAAATCACTCCATCAGCTTCATATGCAAATTTATCCATATGTACTTTTGTACCATCATCTAAAACAACAGGTACAACAGTTTCCATTGTTGCTCTTATCTCTGCTCCAACTTTATCTTCCGTTACGCCATAGCCCGCTAAAAGTGCTGTTTGATTTTCTACTGTTCCTCCTCCATGACTTCCCATTGCAGGAAAAACAAATGGAACTGCACCTAATTCCTTAAGTGATGAGACTAATGACTTAACAGCAATATCTATATTAGCTACCCCTCTACTTCCAACTCCTATTGCGATTGAAGCGCCTGCTTTAATAGTTTGAGTTATTTCAGGTTTTAAAATTTCATTTTTTACTGCTAAAGCCACATCATCAATTTTATGATCTTCAAAATTTTGTTTTACTTTAATCATTTTTGGAACATCAAAATTTAATCCACCAGGAATATTTATTTGTACATTATCAAACATGCTTCACTCCAATTTTATAAAAATTTTATAAGTAGAAATAATTATATCATAAATAAATATAATTTAAATTTATTCTTGCATAATATATGAGAAAGAATGATCATATCAATCCATATTTAAAATAGATGCGGAATTATTATGAAAAATATTATAGAATTAGATACTGGAACTAGACAATTATTATCTCATATACATGGAAATGTAGGAATTATAACATTAAATAGACCAGAGGCAAAAAATGCCTTATCCGATGAACTAACCCCTGCATTAAGAAAACAAATTTCAAACTTTAATATAGATGGTAGAGTGAATGTTCTTATAATTACTGGTGCAGGAGATGCTTTTTGTGCTGGGGGTGATGTAAAATCTATGAATTCATCAAAATCCAAAAAAGGTGGTTGGAGTGAAGAAGAATCTGAAGAAAATGTTATTAAAAATTTACAAAAAAAACAAATGACATTAACACATAACCTCTATAATTTTAGTAAGCCTACAATTGCAGCTCTCCCAGGTGCAGCTGCAGGAGCAGGATTATCAATAGCACTAGCATGCGATTTTAGATATGCTAGTGAAAATGCTTTTGCTATAGCAGGTTATGGGAAAATAGCTTTAACTGGTGATTATGGTATGTCCTGGTTATTACCAAGATTAATAGGGAGTTCTAAGTCTAAAGATATGATGCTGAGTAATTGTAGAGTATTATCTAAAGAAGCCTTAAATATTGGATTATTCGATAAAGTAATAGAAAGTGATAAATTATTAAAGCATTGTCTAGAATATGCCAATATTTTGAGTAACTTCTCGCCAATCGCTCTTAAGGTTATGAAAAATAATATTCAAAGCTCTTTCCATTTAAGTCTGGAAGAATCATTAAATCAAGAGGCTGTTGAACTCATTAGAATTTCTAAATCTAATGATCATAAAGAAGGAATAAAGGCATTTGTAGAAAAAAGAAAACCTCAATTTACTGGAAATTAAATGGTTTGGTTTGAAAATAGTTTCACAAAAGCTCTAAAAATTAAATATCCTATTATACAAGCGCCTATGGCCAGTGCAGCAAGTATAGAACTTGCAGCAGCAGTTTCTAATGCTGGTGCATTAGGATCACTTGGATTAAGTTATCATAAAATTGAAAATATATTATCTGATTATCATAAAATATTATCCAAAACTAATCATAGTATAAACCTAAATTTTATGACACATAAAGAACCTAATAAAAATGATATCAAAGCTAAAAAATATATTAATGAAGTTAAAAAATATTTTGAAGAATATAAAATTACTGAAATACCAAAATTAGTAAATACAACCGAGACTTTTAATAAAGAACACCTTGATTTATTATTAAAAATGAATCCTAAGGTTGTTAGTTTTCATTTTGGTTTACCTGATGAAAATTATATTAAATCTATTAAAAATCAAAATATATATATTATTAGTTCTGCAACTACTGTAGAGGAGGCAAAGATATTAGAAAGTTCTGGAGCTGATGCAATTATTGCTCAAGGCTATGAAGCAGGAGGACATAGAGGAACTTTTGCATCAACTTATAAAGAAGGAGAAATAGGATTATTTTCCTTATTACCTCAAATTGTAGATGCAACATCACTTCCTATCATTGCTGCAGGAGGAATAGCTAATGGCAAAGGAATAGCGGCAGCAATGATGTTAGGTGCAAAAGGAGTTCAACTTGGTACCGCATTTTTATCTTGTCCCGAAGCCTCAGTTCATCCACTCTGGAAAAAAGCTTTAAGTGATTCATCTAGTAGAGAAACAAGAATAACATCTGCATTCACAGGCAGGCCAGCTAGGGGAATAGTAAATAGATTAATAGAAGATATGGAAAATAAAAATGATATAATTCCAGACTTTCCAACGGTAGGTTCAATTATTAAACCTTTAGCTAATATTGCAGCAGATCATGGAAAAGATGATTTTCTATCTCTCTGGGCAGGTCAATCAGCTCCTATGAATAGGAATGTAACTTCTCAAAAATTAATAGAATTATTAGTGGAAGAAACATCAACTACTTTAAATAATTTTTATAAAACTTAAACTATTTATTTACTAAAATAGATGCCATTTTATCTTTTAGTAATAACATGCCTTTTAAAGGTCTTACCATTACTTTAAAAGTAATTATTTTATTATTATCCCATGAAATAATATCAATACCGTTAATATATATATTATCAAGTTTACACTCAAATTCGCATATAGCATGATTATCTTTGTGGATTTCATTTATATATTTAAAAGAATTACCAAATAGAACTTCTGCTGCTGCTTTTAAATAAGTTTTAGTTATTTTATCTCCTCTTTGAGGAGAGTGCACTACTGGTGAATAAAAAACTGCATCTTCTGATATTAAACTATCAAGAATACTTGCATCTTTTGTTTTAACAAAATTATGCCATCTTTCTAAGACCATATATCACCTTGTTAATTTAAATTATTATTTAATATAGTAATTAATTTAACTTGACGTAACAATATTATTATAAGAAATATTGCTCATGAGTCAGTTAACAGAAAATATAAATAAAAGAAGAACCTTTGCTATAATTGCTCATCCAGATGCAGGTAAAACTACACTAACTGAAAAATTATTACTTTTTGGAGGTGCTATTCAACTTGCTGGAGCAGTAAAAGCAAGAGGTAATCAAAGAAGAGCTACCTCTGATTGGATGAAAGTTGAAAGAGAAAGAGGTATTTCTGTTTCATCTTCCGTTATGACTTTTTCTTATAAAGAAAAAATATTTAATTTACTCGATACTCCTGGTCACCAGGATTTTTCTGAAGATACGTATAGAGTTTTAACAGCTGTTGATTCAGCAGTGATGGTTTTAGATGGTGCTCAAGGTATTGAAACGCAAACAAAAAAATTATTTGAAGTTTGTAGATTAAGAGATATGCCAATTGCAACATTTATCAATAAAATGGATAGAGAGTCAAAAGATCCATTTGATCTAATAGATGAAATTGAGCAAACATTACAAATAGATGTTTGTCCTGTTAGTTGGCCAATTGGAATGGGTAATAGATTTTTAGGATGCTATGACCTTATTAAAGATCAACTAATTTTAATTAATAAATCAGATAAAAATAAAAAACCTGAGATTATAGATACTTTAAAAGGTTTAGAAGACCCAGAACTAGAAAAGAGAATACCTGTAGAAGCACTTAAAGAACTTAAGGAACAAATAGAAATGGTGAAAGGCTTATGTAAACCCTTTGATAAAAAGGCTTACTTAGATGGTAATTTAACACCTATTTATTTCGGAAGTGCTATAAATACTTTCGGAGTTCAAGAATTATTAAATGGCCTTGCTGATATAACTCCTTCTCCTCGAATACAACCTTCTATTGAAAGAGGTGTAGTGCCAGAAGAAAATAAAGTGTCTGGTTTTATATTTAAAATTCAAGCCAATATGGATCCTAAGCATAGAGATAGAATTGCTTTTATGCGCTTATGTTCTGGACACTTTAAAAGAGGAATGAAACTTAAACAAATTAGAACAGAAAAAAGTATAACTCTCCATAATGCTATACTTTTTTTAGCACAAGATAGAGAACTAGCAGAAGAAGCATTTGCTGGAGATATAATAGGTCTTCCAAACCATGGTAATTTGCATATTGGAGACACCATAACAGAAGGAGAAAGTTTAAATTTTACTGGATTACCTAGTTTTGCTCCGGAGTTTCTCCAAAAAGTGAGACCTGAAGACCCTTTACTTACTAAACATTTAGGAAAAGCTCTTCAACAACTTGCAGAAGAAGGAGCAGTATCCACTTTTAAAAGGCACCTAGGTGGTGATTGGATTGTCGGCGTAATTGGGCAATTACAATTTGAAGTTCTCGCGGATAGAATTAGAACAGAATATGAAGTACCTGTTATATTTGAAAATAGCAATTTAGTTACAGCTAGATGGATTAACTGTGATGATAATAATGTCTTAAATAATTTTCTTAAGAAACATACCGATGCTACTTGTGACGATCATAAAGGAAACCCTGTTTTTTTAGCTAGAAATAACTGGCATTTAGATCATACCATAGAAGAATGGCCAACAATTAAATTCTTAAAAGTTAAAGAGCATAGTAATTAGTTATCTTTTTACATTAGCTCCCGTACTTGGTATACCAAATTCATCATAGCAAATTTGAGCTAAATGGCTTATACCGTCTTTAATAATTTCATCTTTTGGATTAGCAAAACATAGTCTGATTTTATTTATACCTTCTTCTGATTTACTAACCCACTCTGAGCCAGGATTAAGTGCTACTCCTTTTTCAGAGGCAACTTTAAATAGTAGATTAGTATTTATAGTAGCTGGAAAAGTAATCCAGATAAAAATTCCTCCTTTAGGTTTAGTAAATTCTGCTATAGAACCAAATTCCATATCAAGACATTGCATCATTAAATCACATTTTCTTTCTAACTCTATAACAAGTTCATCCGCATGTTTTTTATAATTATTTTTACAAAAATCTGCTAAAATCATCTGTTCAATTGCACCTGATCCTCCGTCATTTTTGTAAGCTAATATTTTACTTATCGCTTTCCAGGAAGCAATTATATAACCTACTCTTAAAGCAGGTGCTATTGACTTAGAAAATGATCCACAATAAATAACTCTATCTTCATCACATAAAGAATATATAGATTTAGGCCTTTTTCTATCCCATGTTAAATCAGCATAGCAATCATCTTCAAAAATAAGAAAGTTATATTTTTTTGCTATTTCAAGAATTTCTCTTCTTCTTTTTTCAGGCATAACTGTAGCAGTTGGATTTTGCACTGTTGGAATAGTGTATAAATATTTTGGAGAAATATTTTTTTTCTTTAACATTTCTAATATTTTTATTAAATGTTGAGGACAAATACCTTCATTATCAAGTTTAATACCTATATGTTTTACTCCTAAACTTTCTATTCTTGAAATTGCTCCTCCATATGTAGCTTCTTCTACTAAAACAGTATCGTCTTTTTTCAAAAGTAATTTATTTACTAAATCAAGTGCTTGAAGAGAACCAGAAGTAAGTAAAATATTACCAGTATCAATTTTCATTCCTGTATGTTCATCTAAATAAGAAACTAAAAATTCTCTTAACGCTAAATTACCTTGTGGACCACTATTATGACCATACAGAGCTAAATTTTTTCCTTCTTTTGAAAGTACACTTTCTGCTGACTTAACTAATTCTTTTATAGGAATATTTTTTTCAGAGTTATGCCCTCCAACAAAATTATACTCAGGAAAACCATTATAAGCTCCGGTTGCATCAGGTAAACCTGTAGCAAAAAAATTTTCTAGTTTGTAAGTCATTATAGTTCAACTCTATTTATATTATATTGATTAAAAGCTTTAAATGTAGTCTCAACTGATCCAGGTAGATCTACTGGCTTTGTAGCATTCATAATAACGTACGTATCAAAACCAGCAATTACTGAATCAATTGCGCTATAGGCAACACAGAAATCTAATGCAAGTCCGCATACAAAAACTCTTTTTACTCCCATAGTCTTTAATGTGCCTTCTAATCCTGTAGGCGTAACCCTATCATTTTCCCAGAAGGCAGAATAGGAATCTATCTCTTTTCTAAATCCTTTTCTAATAATTGTATTAGCTTTTATAGTGTTTAGGTCCTTATGAAAGTCCGCACCATTAGTTCCCTGTATACAGTGAGCTGGCCATAAAGTTTGCTTTCCATAAGGCATATCTATAGAAGAAAAAACTTCTTTATCAGTATACTCAGTTATAAAAGAACTATGGTTTTTAGGATGCCAATCCTGAGTTAAAGCAACATTTTTAAAGCTTTTCTGGATTGTGTTAATATTTTTTATAATTTTATCTCCATCCTTTACTCCCAAGCTTCCTCCTGGGCAAAAATCATTTTGTACATCTATTACAAGTAAAATGTCACTTTCTATACCTACATTTAAACTTCTTAAGGATATATTAGTATCTGAAGCATAAGTATTAGAAATACTACCCCCTGTATGAGTAACTAATGATGAAATGATAGAATATTTAATAAAATTTCTTCGATTTAGAACCATAATAACCTTCCAAAAAAATTAAAAATAAAAAAAACATTATAGCATAATATATTTTATTATAATATATTTTAACTGTGTTTATATCAAATAAGAGAATTATAAAAAATATTATTTTATAACGGCGTGGTAAATTAAATATGAAAAAAATTATGTTATTAGGATCTGGAGAACTTGGAAAGGAAGTTATTATAAGTGCACAAAGACTAGGATGCGAGGTAATTGCTGTCGATAGATATAATAATGCTCCTGGCATGCAAGTTGCAGATAAATATGAAGTAATCAATATGCTTAACCATCAAGAATTAAAAAACTGTATACAAAAGCATAAACCAGATTTAATAGTGCCAGAAATAGAAGCAATTCGTACAGAAGTTCTATTAGAAGTAGAAGAAGAAGGACAAACAGTTATTCCTACTGCGAGAGCTGCGAACCTTACTATGAATAGAGATAGAATCCGAGATCTTGCAAAATCTATTGGATTACCCACGGCAAAATATCAATATGCAGAAAATATTACTGATTTTACAAAGGCAATTGAAGAAATTGGGATCCCTTGTGTTGTTAAACCAGTAATGAGTAGTTCAGGAAAAGGACAAAGCACTGTTAATTCTTCTTCAGAAATAGAAGAAGCCTGGAATTACGCCATAGAAGGCGCTAGAGGAGATAGAGCGAGAGTAATTATTGAAGAATTTATAAGTTTTGATTATGAAATTACACTTTTAACTGTAAAACAAAAAAATGGTCCAACCGTATTTTGTCCTCCTATAGGACACTATCAAGAAAGAGGAGACTATCAATATAGTTGGCAGCCTCAGGAGATGGATAAAGATGCAATTATACAAGCACAAGATATAGCAAGAAAAATTACAAATGAATTGGGAGGAAAAGGAATTTTTGGAGTAGAGTTTTTTATTAAAGATAATAATGTTATTTTTAGTGAATTAAGTCCTCGTCCTCATGATACTGGTATGGTTACAATGAAAACTCAGAGATTAAACGAATTTGATTTGCATGTTAGAGCTTTTCTAGAACTACCAATTACACAAAATATGATTGATGATAATTTTTCTCAAGGAGCAAGTCACGTGGTACTAGCAGAGAAAGAAGGAAATGTTCATTCTTACGAAGGAATAGAAGAAGCTCTAATGAATGAAAATATAGATGTTAGAATATTTGGAAAGCTGACCACCAGAAAACATAGAAGGATGGCAGTTGTTTTATCTCCATCACTTGATGAAGCTATAGAGGCGGCTAAAAAAATTAAGGTTATAATTAAATAATAATTTAAGCTTCTTTATGTAATCTTTGTTCTAATTCTATTCTTTGTGATTCTAATTCATTAGGCATGAATTCACCAAATCTATTAAAATGTTCCTTTACTTCATGAATTTCTCTAAGTCCTTCATTTTTTGGAACCTCAATTAAAGATGAAAACTTTTCACTATCAAATTCTAGACCGCTCCATATAATATCATCAAAAAAAGGAACTAAACCAAAACTATTACTTTTTGCAGATACTTTTCCTTTAACCCTATCTACAATCCATTTTAATACTCTCATATTTTCACCGAAGCCTGGCCATATAAAATTACCATTACTATCTTTTCTGAACCAATTTACTCTAAATATTTTTGGAGAATTTTCAGTATACTTATGACCTAGATCCAGCCAATGTCTCCAATGTTTAGCCATATTATACCCACAAAAAGGAAGCATTGCAAAAGGATCTCTTCTTATTGAAGCTTGGTTGATAGCAGCAGCTGTAGCCTCAGAACCCATTGTAGAAGCCATAAAAATTCCATGGTCCCAATTAAAGGATTCATATACTAGAGGAAAAGTTTTTGATAAACGTCCACCAAATATAAAAGCTTCAATTGTTACCCCTTCAGGGTTTTCCCAATCCTTATCTAATGAAGGACATTGTGAAGACGGAACAGTAAAACGTGCATTAGGATGAGCTGCTTTAAGATCACTATCGGGAGTCCAATCATTTCCTTGCCAATCTATTGCGTGAATAGGAGGGTCACCGTCCATTCCTTCCCACCAAACATCTCCGTCATCTGTTAAGGCAACATTTGTAAATATACAATTATTTTTTAGCATCTCCATAGCATTAGGATTCGTACTATATGATGTTCCTGGAGCTACTCCAAAAAAACCTGCTTCAGGATTAATAGCCCTAAATTTTCCATCTTGGTTAGGTTTTATCCAGGCAATATCATCTCCAACCGTTTTAACCTTCCAACCTTCAAAACCTTCAGGGGGCATCATCATAGCTAAGTTTGTTTTTCCACAAGCACTAGGAAATGCTGCTCCTACATATGTAGTTTCACCTTGAGGGTCCTCTAAACCAAGTATAAGCATGTGTTCAGCTAACCAACCTTCTTCGTTTGCCATTTTAGATGCAATTCTTAAAGCAAAACATTTCTTACCTAAAAGAGCATTACCTCCGTAACCTGAGCCATAAGACCATATTGACCTGTCTTCGGGAAAATGAACTATATACTTATCTTCAGGGTTTGGAGCACATGGCCAACTTATATCAGGTTGATCAACTTCAAGTGGCATACCAACTGAATGCATACATTTGATAAAATTATTCTTTTCTCCCAAAATATCTAAAACTTCTTTTCCCATTCTTGTCATTATTCTTTGATTTACAACTACATAAGGACTATCCGAAATTTGAATTCCAATATGAGAAATTGGAGAATTTAATGGGCCCATTGAAAATGGAATAACATACATAGTTCTTCCTGCCATACAGCCTTTAAATAAATCATCTAATTTATTTTTCATTGATCCAATATCTGACCAATTATTAGTTGGGCCTACATCTTGTTCCTGAGAAGTACAAATAAATGTTCTATCTTCAACTCTTGCAACGTCACTTGGATGAGAACGTGCTAAATAACTATTAGGTCTTTTTTCACTGTTTAGCCTAATAAAGGTTCCAGCTTCAACCATCTCTTCACAAAGTCTATCATATTCTGCTTGGGTGCCATCACATATATAAACATTTTTAGGAGTGCAAAGCTTTTCAATTTCTTCCACCCATTCTTTTAAAAATAAATTATTAATTATCATGAATTGAAACTTTCCTTATTAGCAATAAAAAATTAATTAGAAACATGAATCTAAATAGAAATCAACCATTTATTACTACAAAAATATTACAGTAAATTATGATAATAGTTTATGTGATGAAGTATTTAATTTTTTAATATCTAAATTATAATCACAGCTGCTTAAACACGGCTTTCCTGAACATGATAAGCAAGGAGAGGCATTATTTTTTATTGCTGCGTATGATGTTAATGCTTTAGTAGGGTTTTTATAATCTAGAGCATACATCTTAGACCTCATTACATCAGATATTTTAACATCATTTGGACAAGAATTTTTGCATGCTCCGCATCCTGGCGGACATATGCTTTCATGATTTAATTCATAATACTGCTTTAATAAAGAAAAAGATTTATTATCTGTAAATTTTTTATTGGATATACTTGTTAATTCATCAATAAGTGAATTTGAAGTCATAGAAATAATTGCTGCATCAGCATAATCAGTATTTAGTGCCCACTTAATAGCAGCTTGAGCGTATGTAAAATCTTCATTTTCATAAGGTCTCATATCATTAAGTCTTGCTCCAGCTAAAGTTTTCATGGCGATTATTCCAATGCCTTTATTTTTAGCTTTTAACAGTACTTCAGGTAATCTTGGATTAATTGCTACAAAATGAAAAGTATGTCTTAACTTTTCAAAAAACTTTGGATCTTGAGCAAAACTAAAAGCAGATAATATTACATCAACTAAATTTCTATCAATACAATATTCTAAACAATCTGCTAAATTGCTGCCATGTCCTGAAACTCCACTATATCTTATCTTTCCTTCAGATTTTGCTTTATCAATAAACTCCCACCAATCAGTATTTTCTAATCTAGAAATAGAGTTTACTGCATGATTATAATATATATCTATATAATCTGTTCTAAGTCTCTTTAAAGAATCTTCAAGAGATTTCATATAATCCTTTTTATTATTATATGTGCGCGCTTTAGTTTTGGTTCCAATAACTATTTCATGTCTTACATCTTTTAAGGCATTACCAATAGAACTCTCGGAATCTCCTCCAACATATGATTCTGCAGTATCGAAATATCTAATACCATTCTTGAAAGCATGCTTAACAATGTTTTCATCAGATGTACTTGATGATCCATATCCGATATTTGGTATAATTAAGTCTGTATTTCCTAATCTTACTAATTCTGTTTTTAGAGTATTTCTTTTTGCATTAGCAATTTTAAAATTACCTGATAATAATGTACTTAAAAGAAAGGACCTTCGATTTAATAACATAATATATACCTCAATATTATTTCTTATTAAGTTTTAATATATAATATTTATTCTTTAGAATAATTAAAGTAATAAATAGAAACAATCCTAATACAAAAATTTTATTTATCATCCAACTAGTATCCCAAATACTCCAATTAGGTGATTCAAAAAAATTATATAGTTTATACAAAATAATTATTAATTCTAAAAAACATATTAATAAACCTATATAATAAGTTTTGTGAGATATATTTAAAAAACTCCAAGCTAACCATAAATGAATCACCCACCAAAAGTCCCACATTACAAATCTGGTAAAACTTTCACCATAATTCAATGCATACATAATAGGAAAACCAAATTTTATAAAGACAGTCCATAAAGCAATCATGGACAACCAAGCGGAAATAAATACGGGTAATTTATATTTTAATGAAAAAATTAATTATGCTCCTTATTCTTTAGCCTTATCTTTATCAAGCATTATGTTCTTCTTTTTAATTCTTTTATATAAAATATAGCCTCCACCTAATAAAGCAGCTGAAACTATAGCTTTTCCAATAACTCTTGTGATAAACATTTTACACCTATAATTAAAATAATAATTGCATAAATTATAAATCATATAAATAATAATTAGAAGCTAAAAGGATATATATATGAAAAAAATAACAGGTCGTTCTGCTTTTTTATCTATTCTAAAAAGTGAGGGAGTTACTCACCTTTTTGGTAATCCAGGAACAACTGAACTTCCAATAATGCACGCTTTAAAAGAATATCCTGAGATAAAATATATATTAGGGCTTCAAGAAGCAATAGTAGTTGCTATGGCAGATGGTTACTCTAGAGCTACTGGAAAATTATCTGCTTGCAATGTTCATGTAGCACCTGGATTAGGAAATGCTATGGGTGCTATATATAATGCTAAATTCGTAGGAAGCCCAATAATTATAACAGCAGGACAGCAAGAGCAAGGCCATGGTTTAATGGAACCAATGCTTTACGGACCATTAGTCAGAATGGCTGAACCACTAGTAAAATGGGCTACAGAAGTCACTAGACTAGAAGATTTACCTAGGATCATGAGAAGAGCTGCTAAAATTGCTCTTTCTCCACCTACTGGCCCTGTCTTTATATCTTTACCAGGAGACATTCTTAACACTGAAGCAAAAATAGATTTAGGTAGCCCTACTAGGATTATAGATTCATATAGACCAAGTCATAAATCAATTGAATTGATAGCAAAAAAAATTACTAAATTTAATAAGCCTATAATTGTAGTCGGTCATGAAGTAGCTAGCTACGATGCTTTTAAAGAGGTGGCTAAGTTTGCAGAACTTTCAGGTTCTGCCGTATATCAACAAACTGTTCCTCATGGGTCACACTTCCCATCTGAACATATTGCATTTATGGGCGCTCTTCCAAGATTACAAAATCCTACCAAGAAGATATTAGAAAACTATGATCTTCTCATTTGTGTAGGATGTGACGGTTTAAGGATGTCCGTTTGGAACGATACCGAACCTCTTCCATCAAAAATGCCAATAATTCACATAGGTATAAATGAATGGGAAATAGGAAAAAATTATTTCACAGAACTAGCCATAATAGGAAATGTTAAAAACACTTTGCATGATATTAATCAATATTTAAAAAACACTCTAACATCAAAAGAAAGTGTGAAAGCAAAAAAAAATTTAGAGCATATAGCTAAAAACAATTGGACCGTGAAAAAGAAAAAACTCATTTCTAAAACATTGGATGATAAATTAAAAAAACCTATTACTCCTAATTGGTTGATGATGAATATAGCTAATAATATTACAAAAAATAATATTGTAGTGGAGGAAGGACTTGTATCTACAAGAGCTCTTCTAAATTATTTACCTTATAAGAATAATAAAGACTTCTATGGCTTAGCAAGCGGAGGTATTGGATGGGCTGTATCTGGAGCAATAGGTATTGCATTAGCTAACCCAAGTAAAACTATTATAGCAATTATTGGAGATGGAAGTTCTATGTATGGAATTCAATCACTATGGTCTGCAGCACATTACAAACTTCCCATAGTCTATATCATAGCTAATAATCAAAGTTATAGAATAATTAAAGAAAGGCTAGAGGCTTTTCATAAAAATACAAATTTTGTAGGAATGGATTTTAATAAACCAAAAATAGATTTTTCGAAACTTGCTAATTCCTTAGGCATTCAATCTGAAACTATTAACAACCCAAAAAATTTAGATAGTATCTTCAAAAAAGCATTTAAATATAAAAAACCATACCTACTTAATGTGATGGTTGATAAAGGCTATTAATACATTATCCATTTGGTGTTATAATTATTTTCCCTGAACGATTATAAGTTGCTGCATGTTTAACTGCCTTTTTAATTTCTTCTAAAGGATAAGTTTTCTCTATTGGGACATGTAATTTTTTAGATGCTATTAAACTTGCAAGATGATTATACATTTCAAAAATTTCTTGCCTTTCCATTTTTTGTAACCACGGCATTAACCAAAAACCTGTCAGAACTAATCTTTTAAATACAGTTTGATAGGATGTCATCTCGATATTTTTACCAGATAATAATCCATAATTTAAAATTGTAGCTTCTTCTGCCAAGCAATCTCCAATTCTAAGAATAATATCACCTCCAACAGCATCAATAGCTAATTTTATATCACTGTCATTAGTTAACTCTTTTACTTCAGAGGCCATATTTGGAGTATCCAAAATGACAAAATCAGCTCCTATTTCTTTAAGATCATTGGCTAACTCTTTTCTCCTTACAATATTAATTGTTTTAATTCCTTCTATCTTGGCAAGTCTAATTATATACTGTCCAACAGCTGAATTTGCAGCATCTTGGATTATCCAATCACCTGGTTGCAATTTTACATATTTTTTTAACATTAAATATGCCGTTGCTGGATTAACCTTCAACATAGATAATTGAATAGGGTCTATATCATCCGGAAGTAAAATAAGATTTTTTTCATCTACTATTTTTTGTTGCACCCAATTTTCTCTGTCTAAAGGTAAAACAATATCACCCTCTTTAAATCCTTTAACTGAAGCTCCAACTTTTTTAACTTTTCCTACACACTCAGCTCCTAATCTTGCCGGAAGTTTAGCTTTAACTCCATATCTTCCTTCAATATTTAAAACATCTGCTGGATTTATAGGACATGCTAAAACGTCTATTAAAACTTCATTTTCATTTGGATCTCCTAAATCGTTCACGTCTATACAATCTATAACTTCATCTGGTTTACCGAAAGAAGAGAATTGAGCAATTTTCATTTTAATATTCCTTTTAAATATATATAAAAGCGTTAAATAAGTTTAAATAATAAAATACTGTAAGATAATAAAAAGAAAAATGATATGAATTTTTTTTACAATATATTCACTAATAATATTTATAAAATTTTTGAACTGATAATACTTAGTTCTATAGTTCCTTATATTGTTTTAGTTATGAAATTATTTAACTTAATAATTCCTGTTCTACTTTTGGTATGTTCTTATTGTATAATTATTTATGTTATAGAACATAAAAATATCATTTATGAATTTAAAAAAATATTTAATATAGATATAAAGGTACTTGTAAAAATTATATTACGTTGGATGTTTGCCAGCTTTTTATTATTTCTTATAACTTTCTATTTCTTTAACGATAAATTTTTCATGATTCAAAATAATAGACCAGAAATTTTATGGAAAATAATGATTTTATATCCAATTTTTTCTGCACTACCTCAAGAATTCATATTTTGTAAATTTTTCTTTTATAGATATAAAAGTATTTTTAAAAGTGATAACAATCTAGTTATTTCTAGTGCTCTATTTTTCTCTATTACACATATACTGTTTTTAAATTTTATAGCGCCTATTTTAAGCTTTATTGGAGGTTTATTATTTGCAAACACTTACAATAAACATAGATCATTACTATTAGTGTCGATAGAGCATGGTTTATATGGAAATACACTCTTCTTCATAGGACTTGGTTGGTATTTTTGGGGTGGAAGCTTAAATTACTAATGATAAATTTAACTAAATAAAATAAAACTAAACTATTTAAAATATGCCATAAAAAATGAGTCCCATATAAATTTATATCACAGTAAACTTTATCAATAATTCTAAAAAATATTGATATCAAAAAAATAATACCAGCAAATAAAATATAATTATTAAAATTTTCTTTTTTAACTAAAAGGTAAAAATATATCAAATTTAAATGTAACAAAATGACTATATAAAAACTTGAATCACCAACTAATGATATGTGTTCTTTTAATGAGCTTCCCAAGTAATAATATAATATAGGCGAAGCCAAAGATAAAAATAAAGCATACATTATTGTTAATTTTAATACTTCTCTGTAAAGAATATATAAAAAAAATATAATAAAAAACAAAATAAACATTACATCCACTAAAGCTGTAATCTTAGAAGGAATAGTATGTAAAATAAAACTACCTATACCAATACAGAAAATTAAGCCTGAAAAAATTAATCCATAATCATAGTTTTTATATTTTTTGAAAATCAAATAAGAAATTAATATGAAAGAAAGGTTAGTGATGCTATTCAGAGGTTCTGAAAAGATATCAGCTGCAGTTCTCTCACAATAATAATACATATTAACCTATTTTTTATAATATCAGTTTGCCACTTATAACTCTTAAAAGTATATATTAAACTTTTGCTTTATTAATAGAAAAATTTTTATGCTAACAAAAAATATAAATAATGATAACATAAGCTGGTCTATTATATTTGGGCTCTGGTTAATTTACTTTTGTTTTGGTTATTCTGTTTCCTCTATTGCACCTATAGTTCCATACATTACACATGATTTAAATATATCTTATAAACAGATGGGGTTAATTCTTGGTGCATGGCAATTTACCTATATATTTTTTGCATTACCTGCAGGTTTTATTATAGATAGATATGGATTAAAAGTGTCAATTTTCTTAGCGGCATTAATAATTACTTTATCTCTAATATCAAGAGGACTATCTAATAATTTTTATCATATGTGGCTAGCAGTTGCATTATTTGGAATTGGAGGTCCTCTAATATCAGTAGGTATTCCTAAAGTATCAAGTTTATGGAAAGACGAAAAAAGTAGGGCTATATCTATGGGTATTTTATTTACTGGACCAATGTTTGGTGGAATATTTTCATTATTCACTATGAATTCGTTAATAATGCCTCTATTTAATAATAATTGGAAATTAGTTTATTTTTTATATAGTTTAGCGCCATTTTTAGCTGGGTTGATATGGCTTTTCATTACAAAAAATAAAACAGTATTAAATAAAAAAGAATCTACCATATTAAATATATCACATAGTATTTCTATATTTAAATTAATAATTACAAAAAAAAGGTTTATTAATATATTAATTCTAGGTACTGGAGGGATGTTTTTAGTTCATAGTATTACTGGTTGGCTTCCTAAAATTATAAATTCTAAAGGTATAGATATAAGTTTATCTAGTTCATTAGCAACAATCCCAATATTTGTAGGTATACTATCCGCTTTAATTATTACTAGATATTCTAATAATTTAACACGTATTAAAATACTTACTATTTTATTTATAAATGCAGGGTTATCTCTATTTTTTATTCAATCTTCTAGTCTAGTAATTATTATTATAGGGCTTTTATTTCTTGGATTATCTACAGGAACAATTATTGTAATTATTTTAAATCATATGTCAGAATCTAAAAATATAAGCTATAATAATATAGGTATTGCAGGAGGAATATTCTTTTCAATAATACAGATAGGTGGAGTATTAGGGCCTTTTTTTATAGGACTAATATATGATATATATAATAATTTTAATATCGCCCTGAGCGTATATTCATTAATAATGTTTATTATGATATTTCCACTATTTATTATAAGAAATGAGAAATAATATTTATATACCTCTCCATTTATTGGTTTGATGAGATTTACCAAATTTTTCAATATGATTTATAATAATTGAAGCTATATCTTTACCAGTAGCTTCCTCAATACCTTGTAAACCAGGAGAAGAATTCACTTCTAATATTTTTGGGCCACTATCAGACCTTAATAAATCTACACCTGCTAATGATAATCCCATTACTCTTGTTGCTCTTACAGCAATTTTTCTCTCTTCTTTTGATAGTTTAACTTTAAGTGCTTTACCTCCTCTATGAATATTAGCTCTAAAATCTCCATCTTCGCTCTGTCTCTTTATTGCTGCAACTACTTTATTTCCTACTACTAAACATCTTATATCTGTACCGGAAGATTCTCTTATAAATTCTTGAACTAGAATATTTGCCTTTAATCCACGAAAAGCACCAATTACTGATTCTGCTGCTTTTTTAGTTTCTGCTAAAACTACTCCTCTGCCTTGAGTACCTTCTAATAACTTTACTACTAATGGAGCACCTCCAACAAAACTAATTAAATCATTAGTTGCTTTAGCAGATCTAGCAAAACCAGTATTAGGCATATCTATACCAGACCTTGCTAATAATTGATGAGCATATAGTTTATCTCTAGCAGCACCTATAGAAGCTGCAGAATTTAGAGTATAAACACCCATTGCTTCAAATTGTCTAACTAAAGCCATACCATAGAAAGTAACTGAGCTTCCAATTCTAGGTATAATTGCACTAAACCCTTCTAAAGATTCTCCCCCAATATAAACTTCCGGTTTATTAGATGTAATATTCATATAACATCTAGTGGTATGAATAACTTGTACTAAATGATTTCTGTTTTCTGCCGCCTCTATTAACCTTTGAGTAGAATAATTATTAGGTTCTCTACTAAGAATTCCAATTTTAAGGCTAGTAAAATTATTTTTTTTCTTATCCGTTTTATAAACTTCTAATGATTCATCACCTTGAACAAATGATAAATTTGGATCAACTATTATATTCTCTTTAAGTGCTGATCTACCTATAATCATTCTATATTGCATAGTTTCTCTATTGGTCAGTGAAACTTCTATAGGCCATTGTTTAGCTCCTATTTTAATATTTGTTTCAATAACATATCTAACTTCAGTCTCACCATTCGAACTAGTTATTTCTCTCTGATCAATAATTCTTCCTGAACTAAATATAATAATATCTGATCTTTCAGGTATTGGGTGTACACCAAACCTAACTTTTTTAACTTCGCCTCTTCCATAAGTTTCAATCATAAATGCATGAATAGCTGAGGTTTTAGCACCTGTATCAATTTTAACTTTTATAGCTGGAACATCTAAATTAGGTAAAGACGCCCATTCTTCCCAACCTAGAATAAATTCTTTATTATCAATATTACTTTTATCCAATTTATAGAACCCTTATATTAATAGTTATTATATTTATCCTATAAATTAATTTTTATAAAAATCTATTAAATAATAAATATTTAATTTGGAGTTACGTAAGCTGATAAACCTTTAACATTTTCATTATAAGATAACTGTCTACTGCTTGGTGGAAATGCTCTTTGTCTGCAATCAATTCTTGGACAACTTCTACATGAAACTCCTACTGGTACAATATTTTCAGAAGAATCTAATAAAACCCTTTCGCCATAAATCATTTTACTTGCATCATTTAATCTACATCCTAAACCAATTGAGTAAAAACTTTCGGGAGAATCAAACCCACCGCTCCGTTTTTGAAAAGCTCTAGCTATACAGAAATATTTCTCTCCATTAGGCATCACAGATACTTGAACTTTTATTCTATCCGGAGTTGTGAATGCAGAATATATATTTAATCTAGGACATGCTCCACTATATCTTGAAATAGATATACCTGAGGCTGAATAACGTTTTGAAATATTACCTGCAATATCTACTCTCATCATATGAAATGGAATTGCTCTTGAACCAGGCTTATTTAGTGTGGTGAGTCTATGACATACTTGCTCAAAGCTTACTTGAAATCTATTTTCTAATACTTCTATATCATACTTAGTAAATTGTGCCTGTTCAAAAAAGTTATCATACGGTAATATTATAGCTCCTGCAAAATAATTAGATAAAGCTAATCGTCCAAGTTTTCGTACTTCTCCATCTTCAATACTACTCTCATCTAAGATTTCATTTATTTCATCATCAGCTAATAATAGCCCCATTTGCTGTGCTACTAAAAAAGTTCTACTTGCTTGGGGTAGCCTATCGCTTATTACAAGTGTTTTTGCCACAGGGTCATAATATCTAATTGTATCATGTTTAATTTCAGGAGGAATTGTTGCTACCCTTATATTATGTTCGGATGACAAATATTCAGATAAAGGAACAAATAAATTTATATTTTTAGGCTTATTCAATTTAAGAATAATTTTATTAGCAGCTTCCTCCAAACTAGGAAAATAATTAGATTTTTTTTGTATTAAATCTGATATTATCTCAGCAGAAATATTATTTGTCATGCCTTCACCAGTATATTGATCTCCATCTAAGTCTGAAATATCTCTTAACCTAATCTGACTAGTTTTATGTATATCATAAAGCCTGATAATAGCTCTTGCAATTTCTGGCTGACTGGAAACTAAATCCTGAATATCATGGTTTTTTAAATAATTATCATCAAATACTGTATCACTAAAAACTTCCATTAAATCTGATAATAATCCCGAATCATTTTCATTACCTATCTCAGATAATTCTATATTAAATTCTTTTGCTAAGGTAATTAATATTTTTCCAGTTACATTTCGTCTATTATTTTCTATCAAATTTAAATAGGGAGTAGAAATTCCAAGTATATTAGCTAAAGCCTGCTGACTTAGCTGTCTTTCTCTTCTTAATCTTCTAATACTTGCACCTAATCTTATATCTTGATTATTATTATTTTTCATCATGCACCTATAATTTTGTAAATATTTACAAAATAATTAAAATTTACACAATTTAAATAACATGTTTACAGGCAAAATCAATAAAAATGTTGGATTTATTATGTTTTATTTAGTAAATAATTTACAAAATTATTATATTAACTATTAAAAAAGTGGATAAAATTAATGGACGACACAATTTTAGAAGGACTATCTCCTAGCACAAATACAACTTATGACCCTCACAACAATGGCAGTGTTACTGCAAAGACAAGTGATAATAATGAGTGGGAAGTTCCATCATGGGCACATGATCGCTGGGCGACTATAAAAAGAGACTATACTCTAGATGATGTAAAAAAACTTCAAGGTTCTGTCAAAATTAAACACACTTTAGCAGAAAATGGTTCCAAAAAATTATGGAAATTACTGCACAAAGAAGATTATGTTGCGACATTAGGTACGTATACTGGTAACATGGCTGTTCAGCAAGCTAGAGCTGGATTAAAAGCTATATATCTTTCAGGTTGGCAAGTAGCAGCTGACGCTAATAGTTCTGGCCAAATGTATCCTGATCAAAGTTTATATCCAGTAAATAGTGTTCCAGACATTGTAAAAAGAATAAATTTAGCATTCCAAAGAGCTGATCAAGTTCAACATATGGAAAAACTTGAAAATATAGATACTACTGATATTGACTTTTATCTTCCAATTATTGCTGATGCGGAGGCTGGTTTCGGCGGACCGCTAAATTGTTTTGAATTAATGAAGTCCATGATTGAAGCAGGGGCAGCTGCAGTACATTTTGAAGATCAATTAGCTTCAGAGAAAAAATGTGGTCATTTAGGTGGAAAAGTTTTAGTGCCTACTGCAACTTTTGAAAGAACTCTTAATTCTGCTAGGCTAGCTGCAGATGTAATGGGTGTTCCAACATTAATAATGGCTAGGACGGATGCTGAGGCAGCTAGATTAATTACTAGTGACATAGATGAAAGAGATCAAAAGTTTTTAACTGGTGAGAGAACTACTGAAGGTTTCTATAGAATGACTGGTGGAATTGACTGTGCTATAGCAAGAGGTATAGCTTACGCTCCCTATGCAGATTTAGTATGGTGTGAAACTGCTACCCCAGATTTATCAGAAGCGAGAAAATTTGCAGAAGCTCTTAAAAAAGAACATCCGGATCAAATGCTCGCATATAATTGTTCTCCATCTTTTAATTGGAAAAAGCACTTAGATGAGGCTCAAATGAAAGTCTTCCAAAAAGAAATAGCAGCAATGGGTTATAAATTCCAATTTATAACTTTAGCAGGGTTTCACAACCTAAACTATTCAACATTTAAACTTGCAGAAGCTTATAAAGAAAATGGTATGGCTGCCTATTCTGAACTTCAACAAAAAGAGTTTGGTGCTGAAAAAGATGGTTATTCGGCAACTAAACACCAAAGAGAAGTAGGAGTATCTTATTTTGACGCTGTATCTAATGCAGTTACAAGAGGCCAGTCTGCTACTACGGCAATGGATGATTCAACTGAATCAGATCAATTTTAAAAAATTTAAATTTACTTTAATAATAAATTTATTTTCCCCAATATCACAAGGAGTAATTAATTTTATTCCTTGTGATTCTATTTAATAAATATAAAATCATTTAATAAATTATTTACCATGAAGGAATTAAAATGTTCAATGCTCTCGTTTTAAATAAAGAAGAGGATCAAAAAGCTACTGGTGAAATACAAGAAATAGATATTTCGCAACTACCAGAAGGTGATGTTCTTGTTAAAGTTGATTATTCAACTATAAATTATAAAGACTCATTAGCAATAACTTCTTCTTCTCCTATAATTAAAAGTTTTCCAATGGTTCCAGGAATAGACTTTGCTGGAACAGTAGAAGAAAGCACTAATAGTAATTTTAATGAAGGTGATAATGTAATTTTAAATGGATTTGGAGTTGGGGAAAAATATTGGGGCGGATTAGCTCAAAAAGCGCGAGTAAATGGTGATTGGTTAATTCATATGCCAAAAGAATTTACGCCTAAACAGGCAATGGCCATAGGAACAGCTGGATATACTTCTATGCTATGTGTACTGGCTCTTGAAAATAACGGAATTACCCCTGATAAAGGAGAAATATTAGTAACTGGCGCTACTGGTGGTGTTGGAAGCGTTGCAATATCCTTATTATCAAAACTAGGATATAATATTTGTGCATCATCTGGAAGAGAAGAACATTCAGAATACTTAAAATCACTTGGAGCAAGCAATATTATTAACCGTAATGAACTCTCTGAAAAAGGGAGACCTTTAAATAAAGAACGATGGGCTGGTGCTATAGATTCTGTAGGTAGTCACACTCTTGCAAATATTTGCGCTTCTCTAAAATATGGAGGTACAGTTGCAGCTTGCGGTTTAGCTCAAGGATATGATTTACCATCAACGGTTATGCCTTTTATTTTAAGAGGAATTACTCTTGCAGGCGTTGATAGTGTCTATTGTCCTTTAAAGGATAGAATAACTGCTTGGGATAGATTAGCTAGTGATTTAAATATAGATCAACTTAATGATATGATTAGTACTATTCCATTATCAGATGTAGTAGATTCAACTCATAATATGCTAGCAGGAAAAACACACGGTAGAATTATAGTTGATGTTAATAGCTAATACTTTTATTGATTTATTATAATATTTTGTGCTCTTGTTATATCTAAATAATTAGCGTCAACAAAATTTAAATCAGAGTCTAACTCTACTAGCAAAGGGTTTCCTGTAGGGATTTCTAATTCATTAATTTTATCGTTAGATATATTAAATAATAATTTACATAATGCTCGTAATGAATTTCCATGAGCAGCTATAATTATATTTTTTCCATCTAATATTTTAGGTTTAATACTTTTATTAAAATAAGGGATCACTCTTTCATACGTATCTTTTAATGATTCAGTATTTGGAATATTGTTAAAACTAATGTCTTTATATATTAAATCATTTCTAGGATTAAATTCACTATCTTCATTTAATTCTGGTGGAGCAATATCCCATGACCTTCTATAAATTTTAATCTGTTCTTCACCCAACTTTTCTTTCATTTCAGATTTATTTAATCCGGTCAAACTCCCATAATGCCTCTCATTAAGCTCCCAAGACCTAGTATAATCCATATTTTCTAAGCTCATATTCTCTAAGAGAATTTTTAAAGTGCTATTAGCTCTTTTTAAATAAGAAGTATAAGCAAAATCAATTCTAATATTATTTTTTACTAATAATTCCCCTGCTTTTTTAGCCTCTAATAAACCATTTTCAGATAATTCTACATCATACCATCCAGTAAAACGATTTTGAAGATTCCATATACTTTGTCCATGACGCACTAAAATTAATTCACTCATATCTTATTCCAATTATTATATTTAATTTAAAAAGTAACTTAATGACGTATTTATCGATTATCAATTTATATCTTTTATACTTACTTTATCCCTTTTAAGCCAATTACCTCTTTCAACTGTAGAAAGAAAATTTTGAATTTCTCTATTAAATGCTGCTGGTTCTTCTAAATTTATTGCATGACCCGTTCTAGGGCATATCCATAATCCCGAGGTTTTTATTTGTCTTTTTAAGTATATATTTATCTCTAAACATAACTCATCCTCATCTCCAACTGCTAATAGTACTGGAATATTCATTTTCTTAAATTCATCTTCAAAATCCATTAATGAAGGTCTTAATGCCTGATATTGTTGCATAGTGAAAGCACTTCCTATATTAGAATGCTCTTCAAGATGCTTTCTAAACTCAACCCATCCTCTTATGTCTTTATTTTTTAATTGTATTCTAGAACCTGTATTACTTATAATACTTGCTGTTTTTTTTGAACCTTGCTTTATAAAGTTATCCGCTAAATCGTTTGCCATAGAGTGAAAACTTTTTCTATGTTGAGGCATTGCTCCTGAACCAACCCCAGCTATTATTAATGACTTTGCCATTTTTTTATATTTTAACCCAAATAGTAAAGCAGCATACGCCCCCATACTTAAACCAATAATATGAGCCTTACTGATATTTAATTTATTCATTAAATTAGCTATATCATCAACTGAATATTTATAGCCATATTGCTTAAAGTCTGTTGGTACTTCAGAAGGTGGATAACCTCGCGCATTAAAGGTTATACATTTATACTCTCTAGAAAAGTATCGAACTTGTTGTTCCCATTCCCTTAAATCTGAACCAAATTCATGTACAAATATTATTGGATAACCTTCTCCAGTTTCTTCATAATACAATTTGACTTTATTTGACTTTACATATGGCATTTATTCATCTCAAAATTATTAATGTCCTTTAAATATAGGCTTTCTTTTTTTAGAAAAAGCTAAACGTCCCTCTTCATAGTCTTTACTTGAGAAACAAATACGCTCTAATTCTTTACACTTTTTTAACATTTCATCATCCAAAGGATCTGCATCTATTGCTAATTTTGCTGAAGAAATAGTTAATGGAGCATTATTATTAATTGAGTTCAAAACGGACATGACATCTGAACTAAAACTGTCATTTTTAAATACTTCCTCTATAATTCCAAATTGTAGTGCTTCATTAGATGAGAATTGCCTTGCTGTATAAAATATATATTTAGCTCGTGCTGGGCCAACAATTTCTCTTAACCTTTTAATACCTAAATAGTCATAAGCTAAACCTAATTTTGCAGCAGGAATTGCAAAAGTACTTTTTTCAGAAGCAAGCCTTAAATCGCAAGATAATGCAGTTGCTAACCCTCCCCCAATACAATAACCATCTATAAGAGCTATTGTGGGCTTAGGAAACTTTTGAATCCTATCAAGTGTATTTTTTGAAACATTATCATATTGTATTACAGCTTTTTCCCTAGCTCTATTATCATTAAATTCAGAAATATCTGCTCCTGCAGAGAAAGATTTATTTCCTTTACCTCTCAGCACTACACATCTTAAGTTTTTATCATCTTCAAATGTAATAAGGGAAGTTCCTATTTTTTCCCACATAGATAATGATATTGCATTTAATCTATTGGGGTTATCTAAAATGATATATCCAATCTTATCTTCTATATAAGAATTTATATCACCTAATATAACATTATTACTCATATAATATTCTCCATTTTAAAACTTTTTATATCATCTTCACTATATCCAAGCTCAATTAAAACTTCTTTAGTATGTTCACCTTTTTGAGGCGCTGCTTTTTTTAATTTACTAGGAGTCCTACTTAATTTAATAGCTTGTCCTACTAATTTTATTTTACCTAGCGTTGGATGCTTAACAGATTCAGCAATATTAGAGTGTATAACTTGAGGGTCATTAAAGACTTCTTTTATATTATTAATTGGACCACATGGAATACTCGCTTCATTAAGCTTTTTAATCCATATTTCTTTAGTATCTTGAGATAGTGCTTTTGTTATAACAGAAGTTAATTTAATTCTATTTTTAGTTCGAGCAGAATCATCTTCAAAATCTTTATCATCAAGCGCATCTGTAATATCTAATGTTTTACATAACCTTCTCCACATTGCTTCTCCAGTTGAAGCAATATTAATATACCCATTAGAGGTTTGATACGTGCCCATGGGAGACATAGTAGGATGATCATTTCCTGTCTGCCCTGCAATTTCATTTGAAACTAAGAATCTTGAAGCCTGAAAATCTAGCATTGCTATTTGTGACTCTAATAAAGAAGCGCTAACACATTGACCATATCCGGATTTTTCTCTTTCATAAAGAGCAGTTAATATACCCAAAGCACAATGCAAACCTGCACTCAAATCAGCAACAGGAATTCCTACCCTTAGGGGGCCTTTACCATGATGGCCAGTAACTGACATTAAACCACCCATTCCCTGTGCTACCTGATCAAAACCTGGAAGGTTAGCATATGGACCACTCTGTCCAAAACCAGAAATACTAGCATAAATAAGACGAGGGTTTAGTTCTTCTAAAGTTTCATAGTCTATACCAAGTCTTTTTTTTACATTTGGCCTAAAATTTTCAACTAAAATATCAGCATTCTTAATCAATTCTTTAAATATTTTTAGTCCACCTTTATTCTTTAAATTAAGGGTAATACTTCGTTTATTTCTATGTAAATTTTGAAAATCAGACCCATCTCTTCTTCCTCCTAAATCTTCACTTCCATCAACACTATCTGGTGTTTCAACTTTTATAACATCTGCACCCCAATCAGCAAGTTGCCTAACTGCTGAAGGTCCAGACCTCACCCTAGTAAGATCTATTAACTTAAGTCCTTGTAATGCTTCATTCATACCTATATACATACCTTAAAATATTAATTTCAATATTATACTATATCTATAAGTTATAAGGTAAATTAATTTGGAACATTTATTAGAAGTTTGGCTTTATAATGAAAATGCCCATTTAAAAGGACTTGCCTTCGGTTTAGTTCATTCTTCCATCATGCTTATTGGTTATTATACTGGATGGAGTATAAATAGATTTTTTAAAATAATTTCTAATGGCTTCATTGCCGGAATTATTGGTGCAGCTCTATCTCATATTATTGCAGATATAATAGCATCATTAGTAGATCCTCACCTGCGATCTGCTGTTTTTGGAATTGCTTTAGGAGGTATTATACCTTTACTCTTTATCCCAATTTTAGAAAAACTAGTTACAAAAAGTCAACATCATATAGTTATTGGTGACCATGAAGATATTAAAAAAGATATTAAACTGAAACACAAATAGTACTTTCTACTCTTGTAAAAGCTAATAATAATCACCATATATTGAATGATGATGCCTAGCGGGTCATCTTTAGTTATCTAATTTAGATTAGATATTTTATTAATAGAAAGTGCCAATATTAGGGCTTTCGATATTAGTCGCTCAAGGGAGGGCAAATAAAATGAATACATTTGATTTAACACCTTTTTATCGTCATTCTATTGGATTTGATCATTTAGAAAATATTTTTGATAGTATGGTTAAAATGAATGAAGTAACTGATAACTATCCGCCATATAATATTCACTCAAATGGCAAAGATAATTATACTATTGAATTAGCTGTAGCAGGTTTTGATGAAAAAAACCTTTCTATAAGTATGGAAAATGGAATATTAACTATAACAGGCAATAAGGACGAAGAAAATGCCCAATATGTGCACCGTGGTATAGCAAATCGTCCATTTAGAAGAACCTTTAGGCTTGCAGAATATGTTGAAGTAACAGGAGCAGGTATGCAAAATGGAATATTACAAGTACACTTAGAACGAAAACTTCCTGAAGAACTTAAGCCTAAAAGCATAGAAATTAAAACAGGAAATGCATTCAAGAAATTTCTTGATAGTGCCTCAAAGACTATCGACGGACACATTTCTAAATAAATTAATATAGAGGGAGGTAATTCCTTACCTTCCTCTATTATTAAAGCTATTATTTGTAGAGATTCGAATCACTTAAATATTATTTAAAAATATAAAATAGGCACGGAATGCTAGTATATTTAGCACTACTTCTCTATCCCTTATAAAATATAATATCTTTTTCTCTATTTATGCCTAATTTTAAGGCAATATTAATTAATTGACGATTAATAAATAATCACTTATAAAATAGATATCGTTCATCTCTTAATTAAAGAGACGGAAGTAGACTTAAGATAAGTCGAAGGAACGCATGCAAAAGTTACTATTAATTTGTTATAAATTAATAGAGAGTGAACTGAAGGATAGCGAATTCGTTCAACCTAGAAATAGGTCGGAAGTAGGTTAATAACCGAAGGAACGCGCCAACCAATAGTATGCCCTCAAGACTTAGCATGAAATTATAATAAACAGGCTATTCTGTTTATTTAACAATTTTATGGAGGTTTACATGAAAAAACTATATTTAATCACATTTTTATTCACATCAATTTATACATTTAGCTCATCCGCTGGTCCAACTGGTGAAAAAGCATTTGATCCATTAATAACTAGCTATCTAACAGCTGTAGAACTATCAAAAGATGGTAATATAAATGCTGTTAAAAATAGAGAAGTAATCTATAGCTTTTTAAACAAAGATCAGCAGTTAGTAGTTCACAATATTTATATGAATAAAGTAGAAAAAGATATTGCAGCTAAAAAGCTGAAGAAAATACTTAATTCTAATAAATTCTTAGAAGTTCACTATACTGGAAAAGAACATACAAAACTTTCATATTTAAAGTCAATGAAAGCAAATAACTTTATATTCTTCTAATCCACAAACATATCTTTTCTCCTCCCAAGAGTGATATGTTAAACTCCCAAAACGCCATAACCCTTTTGTTATGGCGTTTCCCTTTAATCTCTGCGAAATAAAATAAAATGACAGAATTTTTAATTATTAACCTAAAAACTATTATTTATGGCTTATTATGCGCCCTACTTTTATATCTTTATTCTAATAAAAAGTTAAAATTTATTTCTTGTTGGGCGGGACTTACATTATCCGCCTGGTCTTTTTTACATATAATGTAATTAGAGCTTTGTAGGATTAGGCATATTTTTATATATCTTATCAGGATCAAATGATTTTTCACTTTCAATAAATTTTAGTGGTTTATCTATATTTTTTTCTCCAACCAGAACTTCTCTATAAAAACAACTTCTATACCCTACATGACATGAAGCTTCATTTCCTCCTAGAAGAGGTTCCGCTAAAGAAACTTCTATAACTAAACTATCTTGATCATCATCAATAAGCATTCTTTCAACTTTTTGAAACATACCTGAAGTTTCACCCTTCTTCCATAAACTTTGTCTAGATCTAGACCAGTAATGAGCTAAACCTGAAGATATAGTTAGCTGCATAGCTTCTTCATTCATGTATGCAAACATAAGGACTTCTTTTGTTTTAGTGTGTACAGTAATACATGGAATAACTCCATTATCATCAAATTTAGGAGCAAGCTGCACTCCTTCTTCAACCTGCTCTATAGAAATTCTTTTTTTAAAGTTCATTTAATAAAACCCAAATAATTAAAATTAAACATTATAATTCTCTGATACTTACATAAAAAACACATAAATTAAAAGAAATAATCTTTGAAAATTACTAATAGTACGTATATATATTACTATGCTATATTATATTAAGTATTTCATTAGATTACGGAGCCATAATGATTAAGGATAAAACTATAAATAGGCCTATTGCAAAACCGACAAGAGAAGAAGCAATGGATGCAGTAAAAACAATGATTGCATGGGCAGGCGATGACCCAAATAGAGAAGGTTTACTAGAAACGCCAAAGAGAGTTATTAAGGCATATGAAGAGTTTTTTGCGGGTTATGAAATGGACCCTGATGAAATTTTAAATAAAACTTTTGAAGAAGTAGCTGGATATGATGAAATGATAATAATCAAAGATATTCGTTTAGAATCTCATTGTGAACATCATATGGTTCCAATATTAGGTAAAGCTCACCTAGCTTATATACCTAACAATCGAGTAGTAGGAATAAGTAAATTAGCAAGAGTTGTAGATGTATATGGTAAAAGACTTCAAACACAAGAAACTATGACTGCGCAAATAGCTGAAAGTATAAATAGAGTACTTAAACCAAAAGGAGTTGCAGTTGTGGTTGATGCAGGTCACCAGTGTATGACCACTAGGGGAATTCATAAAACAAATGCTACAACTATCACTAGTCAAATGCTAGGTGTTTTTAGAAGTGATTATAGAACTAGATCTGAGTTTATGAATTTAATAAATAGTTAACTTTGCAAATATTTTAATCGGAAAAGTTTATGGGTAATGCAACTATTACACCTTCAATTCCAATCATTTTGGCGTCAGCTTCAAAAATTCGTTCTAAAATTTTACAAAAAACTGGTATGGAATTCTCTGTAATAATTGCAGATATAGATGAAGATAAATTAAAAGAAAATATTATTAAAAAAAGCATTCCAGAGATGGCAATTATATTAGCTTCAGAAAAAGCATTAAATGTCAGTAAAACCAACCCAAACAGTTATGTAATAGGTGCAGATCAAATTTGTAATTTAAATAATAATATATTTAGCAAACCAGATACTATGGATAAAGCAATTGAACAATTAAAAAAGTTATCAGGAAAGACCCATAAACAAACTAGTGGAATAAGTTTATATTTTAATAGTAAACTGATTTGGTCAGGCTATGAAGAAGCAGAACTTACAATGTATGAACTTAAAGAAAAAGAAATAATAAAATATTTAAAAATAGATAAGCCGTTTAATAGTTGTGGTTCATATAAATATGAATCTTTAGGAATTAATTTATTTTCTAAGGTCACTGGTAATAATGAAACTATTCAAGGTCTACCTATAATAGAGCTTTTAAAGCAATTGAGAAAAAATAAAGTTTATTCGATAAATAATATTAAGGTTTAGTAAGAAATGAGTATTTTTAAAATACATAATACGTTAGGAAACAAAAAAGAAGAATTTATTCCTATAGATAAAGACCATATAAGAATTTATGCTTGCGGGCCAACGGTGTATAATTATGCACATATTGGAAATGCTAGAATGGCTGTGGTATGTGATTTACTAGTAAGGTTTATGCGATCTATTTATCCAAAAGTTACATATGTTTCTAATATTACGGATATAGATGATAAAATTATAAATGCTTCTTTAGAAACAAATACTCCAATAAAAGAATTAACTACTAAATACGAAAAAATCTATAATCAGGATATGGGGAAATTAGGAGTATTAAAACCAGATATACAGCCTAGAGCGACAGACCATATTAAAGAAATGATTTCTCTAATAGATCAATTGATTAAACAAAATAATGCCTATGTGTCTGATAATCATGTTTTATTTAATGTTTCATCTTATAAAAATTACGGTTTATTATCTGGAAGGAATAAAGAAGATCAAATTGCTGGAAGTAGAGTTGAAGTAGCTGACTATAAAAATAATTCAGGTGATTTTGTTTTATGGAAGCCTAGTTCTGAAGACCAGCCAGGCTGGGACTCCCCTTGGGGTAAGGGACGTCCAGGTTGGCATATAGAATGTTCAGCAATGTCTGAAAAAACTCTTTCTTTGCCTTTTGATATCCACGGAGGGGGATTAGATTTAACTTTCCCTCATCATGAAAATGAAATAGCTCAAAGTTGTGCTGCACATAAATTTGATGACCCGCAAGATTATGCAAAATATTGGATTCATAATGGGTTTGTAACTATGGATGGAGAAAAAATGTCTAAGTCTCTTGGTAATATATTTTTAGTGAATGATTTACTAAAAAAATATCCAGGAGAAACTCTTAGACTTACTCTAATTTCTTCGCATTATAGACAACCATTAAATTGGAATTCAAAAATAATTGAACAGGCTCAAAAAAATCTTGATCGTATATATAGGATTCTTAAAGATAATGAAAACATAGCCATTGATGAAAACATTCATGTGCCTGATAATATAGTTGAGGCTTTATCAGATGATTTAAATACTTCTAAAGCAATGTTTGAAATTAATTTAATTGCTGATAAATTATCTAAGAGTAATAATAAAGATAAGAGTGCCTTAAAAGGAGAACTAGTCTCATCTGGAAAAATACTTGGCTTATTTCAACAATCTCCCAGTGAATGGCTTAAATATGGAAAAACTAATAATAATTTAGATAGTAATTTTATAGAAGAGTTGATACTTAAAAGAAATAAAGCAAGAGAAGTTAAAAATTTTCAAGAAGCAGATAAAATTAGAGATGAATTGACTAATATAAATATAGAGATAGAAGATACTATTAATGGTACAATCTGGCGTAGTAAAAATTAAAATAAAGTATAAATGATAATATAATGACTAATAATAATACAAAAATTTCAATTACTTTTCCTGATGGTAATTCCAAAAAATATGATAAAGGAATTACAGGTTATAAAATAGCTGAGAGTATTGCTAAGTCTCTTGCTAAAGAAGCAATAGCTGTAGAAATAAATAATGAAATATCTGATTTATCTTTAGAAATAAATAATGATTCAAAATTAAAAATTATTAAACGTAATGATGATGAAGCTTTAGAACTTATTCGTCATGATTGCGCTCATGTCATGGCCGAAGCTGTACAAGAATTATTTCCTGAAACTCAGGTCACTATAGGACCAGCAATTGATAATGGATTCTATTATGATTTTGCTAGAGAAAAAGCATTTACTACCGATGATTTAGAAATAATTGAAAAGAAGATGCATGAAGTTATTAAAAGGAATTTTTCTTTTGTCAGAGAAGTATGGAATAGAGATGAGGCAATCTCTTTTTTTAAAAATAAAAATGAAGAGTATAAAGCTGAATTAATTTCAGATTTACCTAAAGATGCAAATATAACAATTTATAAGCAAGGAGAATGGACTGATTTATGTAAGGGCCCACATTTACCCTCTACTAAACATGTTGGTAAAGCATTTAAATTAATGAAAGTAGCTGGAGCATATTGGAGAGGAGATTCTTCAAATACAATGCTTACAAGAATATATGGGACGGCATGGAGAAATGAAGAAGAGCTTAATAATTATCTTATCATGCTAGAAGAAGCTGAAAAACGTGATCATAGAAAGCTAGGACGAGAAATGAACTTATTTCATTTCCAAGAAGAATCTCCTGGTTCCGTTTTTTGGCATACTAAGGGTTGGCTACTTTTTCAAACATTAGTTAATTATATGAAGAAAAGACAAGATGCAGCTGGTTATGAAGAGATAAATACTCCTGATATTATGGATCGCTCACTTTGGGAAAAATCAGGACACTGGGATAAATTCGGGGAGAATATGTTTACTACTGAAGAAAGAGAAGATAGATTATATGCTCTTAAACCTATGAATTGTCCTGGAGCTGTTCAAGTTTATAAACAAGGAATTAAAAGTTATAGAGATTTACCATTAAAATTATCTGAATTTGGAAAAGTCCATAGATATGAGCCTTCTGGTGCTCTTCATGGATTAATGCGAGTAAGAGGCTTTACGCAAGATGATGCCCATATATTTTGTACAGAAGACCAAATTACAGAGGAGTGTAAAACTGTATGTAGCCTAATTATAAGTATTTATAAAGATTTTGGTTTTGAAAATATTCATATTAAATATTCTGACAGACCTGAAAAAAGAGTAGGAAGTGATGAAATATGGGATAAATCAGAAGAAGCACTAAAAATAGCAATTGAAGCAACCGGTTTATCTTATACACATAATCCTGGTGAAGGAGCTTTTTATGGCCCAAAAATAGAATTTGTTCTAAGAGATGCAATAGGCAGGGATTGGCAGTGTGGAACTCTTCAGGTGGACCTAAATTTACCTAGCAGACTATCAGCTAATTATATAGCTGAAGATGGACAGAAATATGCTCCGGTTATGCTTCATAGAGCATTGTTTGGTTCAATTGAGCGCTTTATAGGTATTCTGATAGAAAATTATTCTGGTCGTTTACCATTATGGCTCTCTCCTACTCAAGTTGTTATAGCTACAATTACTTCTGATGCGGACTTATATGCTAAAGAAGTTTTAAAATTATTTAAAGAAAATGACTTGAGAGTAGAAATTGATATTAGAAATGAAAAGATAGGTTATAAAATCAGAGAGCATAGTACGGCTAAAATACCTATATTAGTTATTATTGGTAAACAAGAAGCTGAAAAAAGAGAACTATCAATTAGAAGGTTAGGATCTAATAATACAGAGACTAATAGTCTAGAAACTGTGGTAAATGATTTAAAAATTCAATCTAAATCGCCGTAATAGCTTAATATGATAAAATATATATTTATAGGTATTATAAAATTATATCAATATATTGTATCTCCAATGTTGGGATCTCAATGTAGATTTAATCCTACCTGTTCAAACTACGCAATAGAATCAATAAAGAAACATAATTTAATTAAAGCAATTTACATTTCATTTCGACGCCTATTACGCTGTCATCCTTGGGGAAAATCAGGAGATGACCCAGTTCCTGATTAATAAATAATTGACGTTAAACAGGATATTATTCCTATTACTACTAGCCAACTTCCAAATATTTTAGAGCCAATAAAAATATATTTTCTACCTATAAATTCAAATATATATATAAATAAACCTGTAAGCATAATAATAATTATTATGTTTCCTCCTGGATAATTTATAAAACTTTTTATAGAAAATGCTTCAATATCTTTTAAACCTATATGCAGAGAACTAATAAAAGAAAATAATATTACAATCAAATATTTCAAAATAATTTTATGAGGACTAAACCACAATAAAATACCGATAAATATATTTAACATATATAAAATTATTAATGGAAATTTATCAAATCCAAAAATAAAATCGATATTATAGTAAAAAATAAAATCTAAAATTATATTGAAGAATATTTGACACAAAATAAATATAAATAGAAATATAGTTAATATAAAAAATAATAATTTATTCTTACTTTGAATTAATAATAATGAGACGCCCAATATACTTAATAAAAATATATAATTGCTCAGGATGTTATATAAGCCTGATAAAAATAATCCATAATCTTTTATAGGAGTAAATAATACTTTAAAAGTAGATAGTGAAACTAAAAATACTAATACACTTACAATTATTAAATTAATATTTTTATTTAGCATCAAAAATAATTTCTTAAAATAAGAAAAACTCCTGAAATAAAAATAAATATACCTAACAATCTAGAAATTTTACCATCATAAAAATTATTCAGAATATAGCCCAATAATATACCTACTAAATGAATTAACCCTGTAGATATAACAAAACCAACTATAAAGCTTAGAGGATCTATTGCTTTAGGTATTTCATTTCCATGAGCATAGCCATGAAATATTGCAAAAAAAGATATTATTAATAAGGCAATAATTTCATTTGGAAACCATTTAAGAAATATAAATAAACCTAAAATTATTACAGATAAAGCTATTATATGCTCAACATAAATAAATATAAGTATATTTGATATAGATATTATAGCCCCTATACACATTACAAGAGGAAAAGATACTGGAAGTGACCACATACGTCTTCCACCCATTTGGGCACCCCAAATACCAATTCCTAACATAACTAAAAAATGGTCTAGACCTAATATAGGATGACTAAAACCGCTTCCAAATCCAGAACTATTAGATGTTATTGAGTGAGCATTAGCTTCATTAAGAAGTATTAATGTAATTAAAGGTATATTTAAAATAAAAATAATTAAATATCTCATAAATCCAACCAAAATATATTTTATATTAATAGTCTAAATTATTTTTATTAAATATCTACTATTACTTGACTAGAATATATTTTGTGACATGTTGCCTTGTGTATCTAGTTTACTTTTTATAAAGAAGCCAGTTCATATAATATTTAATCTCATTAGAAAGAATAATATGTCTGAAGAATTACGTAATATTGCAATTATTGCACACGTTGATCATGGAAAAACTACATTAATTGACTCTATCATGAAACAAAGTGGAATGTTTAGAGAAAATGAAAGTGTAAGTGAAAGATTAATGGACTCTGGAGACTTAGAAAAAGAAAGAGGTATTACCATACTAGCAAAACCAACTTCAATTTCCTGGGATAATATTACTATTAATATAATTGACACACCTGGACATGCAGATTTTGGGGGAGAAGTAGAAAGAGTTTTAGGTATGACAGATGGAGTTATACTTCTAATTGACGCTGCAGAAGGTCCTATGCCACAAACTAAATTTGTTCTTGGGAAAGCATTAGCCCAAGGGCTAAAACCTATTGTAATAATAAATAAAGCTGACAGAGCTGATGGAAGACCTGACGAAGTTTTAGAAGAAATATTTGATTTATTTATTTCCTTAGATGCAAATGAAGAACAATTAGATTTTCCAACTCTATATGCATCAGGTAGAGCAGGATGGTGTGTAAATGAATTAGACGACCCACATGAAAACTTACATCCACTTTTAGATTTAATTATAAAACATGTTAAAGCACCAAAAGTAAATCAGGACTTACCATTTGCTATGCTAGTAACTCTACTAGACTCTGATCCATACTTGGGAAGATGTCTTGTAGGGAGAGTAGAACAAGGTTCCGCAAAAGTTAATGATACTGTCAAATCTATAAATTTGAATGGTGAAAAGATTGAAAATGGAAGATTAACTAAATTACTAAAATTTGAAGGTTTGAATAGAATTCCAGTAAATGAAGTATATCCAGGAGACATAATATGTGTAGCAGGACTAGCTAAAACTTCAGTTGCTGACACAATTTGTGATTTATCATTAGAAACTGCAATGAAATCAACTCCTATTGATCCTCCTACTATGGCCGTAACTATCACCGTAAATGACTCTCCTTTTGCAGGCACAGAGGGTAAAAAAGTTACATCCACACTAATTCGTGAAAGGTTATTGGCAGAAGCAGAAACAAATGTTGCTATTACTTTTTCTGAAAGTTCAAATAAAGACTCTTTTGAAATTGGCGGAAGAGGAGAATTACAATTAGGAGTGTTAATTGAAACAATGAGAAGAGAGGGTTTTGAACTTACCGTTTCTAGACCAAAAGTTTTATTAAAAAAAGATGAGAATAATAAAATTATTGAGCCTATAGAAGAAGTAATTATAGACGTAGATGAGGAATATGTAAGTTCCGTTGTAGATTCTATGAACAAAAGAAAATCAGAAATGCAAGATATGAGGTCATCTGGAGCCGGTAAAACGCGGCTTATTTTTTATGCTCCATCAAGAGGGTTAATAGGATATCAAAGTAAGTTTTTAACTGATACTAGAGGAACTGGTGTTATTAATAGGCTGTTCCATTCATATGATTCCTATAAAGGAGATGTTCCAACCAGAAGAAATGGTGCACTAATATCAACCGATACAGGAAAAGCAGTAGCATTTGCTATATGGAAACTTCAAGATAGAGGTCCTATGTTTATTGGACATAATACTGTTGTATATAAGGGAATGATTGTAGGAGAACATTCAAGAGATAATGATCTAGAAATTAATGTACTTAAAGGAAAGCAATTAACTAATATGAGAGCTTCTGGCTCCGATGAAGCAGTGGTTCTTGTTCCACCTAAGATAATGTCATTAGAAGAAATGATGGCTTATATCAACGAAGATGAACTTCTTGAAGTAACACCCTTGAATCTTAGACTAAGAAAAAGATATTTAGACTCTAAAGAAAGAAAAAAGAGTGCTAAATAAATTTTTTAGTACATACTATAGCAAAAATAATCTACGGAAGAATTATGGAAAATAAAAATACAAATATTTTGCAACCAATACTTAATTTAATAGAATTGTTAGCTGGAAATTTTGGAACACTTTTAGTCAAAACTTTTCACTATCTTGCCTTATTTTTAATAGGAGCAGCAATTGTATGGTCTGCATCAGTTGAATTTTTATCCATGATGGATAAAGGGGCTGCATCTATTGAAGATATATTATTACTTTTTATATATTTAGAATTAGGAGCTGTTGTTGGAATATATTTTCAAACAAATCATATGCCAGTTAGATTTCTTATATATGTAGCTATAACTGCTTTAACACGTTTACTTCTTGAGCTAGTATTTGAATGGCATAGTATTGAATATATAAATATAATTATCGTATGCGGTGGAATACTTTTATTAGCAGCAAGTATATTAGTTTTAAGGTATGCTTCCCATAACTATCCATCTAATTAAGTTATTTAAATTAGTTTGGAGTCAATATAGAAGAACCAATAGTTTTTCTTTCTGCAAGATCCTTATGTGCAAGACCAGCTTCATCTAGAGAATATTTCTGATTAATATTAATTTTTAAAACTCCACTATTAATTAATGTGAATAAATGGTCTGCATTTTTTTGTCTTTCAATAGCATTTTTTGTATAAGTTAGTAATGCTCCAGTTGCTATTGAGCCAGAAAAAGATCTTATTTGAGTAATATCAATAGGTTCTATAGGACCTGATGCAAAACCATAGCAAACTATTCGACCTCTTTCCCTTAGACAAGTCAGCCCCTTACTAAAAGTATCTTTACCAATAGCATCATAGATTACGTGAACTCCTAGTCCGTCAGTTATTTCCTTTACCTTATCTGCAAAATTTTCCTGAGAATATAATATGGTATAATCGCATCCATTTCTTTTTGCATATTCTGCTTTTTCCTCAGAACCAACTGTACCTATTACTGTTGCACCAATATGCTTTGCCCATTGACTTAATATTAAACCTACACCTCCTGCTGCAGCGTGAACTAATACTATTTGTCCAGGTCTTAAACTCCATGATTCATGTAATAAATATTGCGCGGTAAGCCCTTGAAGGGTAGCTGCAGCTGCTATTTCTAAAGATGTATTTTGATTTAATAAAATTAATTTATTAGCATCTATTAACATTCTTTCGGCATATGCCCCTATATTCATACAATGTGAAACTTTATCTCCTAATTTGAAGCCATTCACACCCTCACCTATGGCTTCAATAGTTCCAGCTCCTTCCATACCTAAAGTTGCTGGAAATTCTTTAAAAGATATTGGATGCTTTCCACTTCTTTGCATTATATCTATATAATTTAATCCAATATTTTCATGTTTTATAATAACTTGCCCTATACCCGGTTCAGATATTGATATATTTCTATACTTCATCTCTTCTGGACCACCAACCTGATCGATTTGGATAACTTTACTTTGCATATTTTCTCCTAATTATACGTAATTTATAAAACTATATCAGTTTTAGGGTCAATAAAATGGAAATTTAAACTATCAAGATATAAAGTTATTACCGTTCCATTTTTTATAGTATTATCTGGAGATACCTTTCCACATATTTGAGAATTATTTATAGAAAAATAAACCATAGTTTCCATACCTAATGGCTCTACTATATCAAGTTTAGCTTCAATTTTAAGAGCCCCATTTTGTTTATTCTCAGAAATATGCTCTGGCCTAATTCCTAAAAGTAATGTTTTATTTACATACTTAGAAAGTATTTTACTTTTATCTTGTTTTATAGCAAAAAATATATCGTCAGTTATTTTTGCAAAAAAACCTTGTGAGCTTTTTTCTATTTTACAAGAAATAAAATTCATAGATGGAGAGCCAATAAAGCCAGCAACAAAACCTGTAGCAGGCTTATTATATATCTCATCAGGTGAACCTACCTGCTCTATTTTTCCATTTTTCATCACCACTACTTTATCTGCTAAAGTCATAGCCTCAACTTGGTCATGAGTAACATATATAGTTGTAGTATTAAGATGTTGATGAACTCTTTTAATTTCTATTCTCATTTGTCCACGCATTTTAGCATCTAAATTACTAAGAGGTTCATCAAACAAAAATACTTTCGGGTTTCTCACTATTGCTCTTCCCATAGCAACTCTTTGTCTTTGTCCGCCAGATAATTGCTTTGGTCGTCTATCCAATAATTCAGATATACCTAATACCTTTGCTGCTTCTTGTACTCTATCTTTAATATTTTCTTTACTAAACTTCCTTAACCTCAGACCAAAGGACATATTTTCAAAAACAGTCATATGTGGATATAAAGCATAACTTTGAAATACCATAGCTATATCTCGGTCTTTAGGCGGAATATCATTTACTTTATTATCCTCTATAAAAATTTCTCCTTTAGTAATGTCCTCTAATCCAGCTATCATCCTTAGAACAGTACTTTTACCACATCCAGAAGGTCCCACTAAGATTACAAATTCTTTATCTTTAATTGATAAATCAATTCCACTTACTGCCTCTGTTCTATCAAATATTTTATGTAAATTTTTTATTAATACTTCTGCCATACTCTTTACCCTTTTGTTGCGCCTGAAGTTAAACCAGCAATATAATAATCCATTAAAAAAGCATATATTATTACAGGTGGTGCAGCTGCTAATAAAGCACCAGCCATTAAACCACCCCAATGAAAAACATCTCCCTTAATTAAGGTAGTAACTGTTCCTACGGTCAATACCATCTCACTTTCAGAGTAAATAAAAGCTAAAGGGTAAAGAAAACCTGCCCATGAAACAGTAAATGCAAAAATTGTTGCCGCTATTAAACCTGGCATTGCAACAGGTATGAATACCTTTAGTAGCATTTGCATATGATTTGCTCCATCAATTAGAGCAGCTTCATCAATTTCTTTAGGTATAGAAGAAAAGTACCCAATCATAAGCCAAGTACAAAATGGTACGCTTAAAGTAGGATATACTAAGACTAGCACCCAATAACTATTTAGCAAACCTAGCCAACCTACTATTTTAAAAAGTGGAATAAATAATAATGTCTCTGGAACTAGATATGTAAGAAATATGCCTGTTGCTAATACTCCAGAGCCCCAGAACTTTAACCTTGATAAAGAATAAGCTGCAAGTACGCTAATTATCATAGTAATAATTACAACACTAATAGTAACAATAATTGTATTTTTAAAAAATGTTAAGAATGGTGTTTTCGTAAATAAATAATTGAAATGTTCAAAAGTAATCCCTTGCTTAATTAGCCAAGGGTTCGTTGCCATTTCTGCTATTTCTTTATTAGTCTTTAAAGCAGTTATTAACATGTAATAAGGAGGAAATAAAAAGAAAATCACAAAAATAATTAAGAAACTATAAGCTGCAATTAATGCCCATCTTCTATTTGCATGAATACTATTTTTTACATTTAAAAAATTATTTTTAATTTTAAACCTCTAATGCTCTTTTTCTTACACTTCTTAAAATAATAAATGCAAGAATAGCTAATATAGGAAACATAAAAAGTGATACTGAAGCACCTAAGGGGATATCTCCTGATTCAATTCCAACTCTAAAAGCATATGTCGCAAAAAGGTGTGTCGTATCTATTGGTCCACCTCTAGTTAAAACTCTAACAATATCAAAGTTGGCAAATGTAACAATTATTGAAAATAAAATTGTAATTGAAATAATGTTTTTCATCATTGGAAGTGTAATATAATATAGCTTTTGCCTATAGTTTGCTCCATCAATTGATGCGGCTTCATATAAATCTTCAGGAATAGATTTTAATGCAGCTAGATACATAATTAGAAAAAATGGAGCTCCAACCCATATATTTACCAAAATAATAGAAAATCTTGCCCAAAAAGTTTCACTTAACCAGGGTATAGCAGGAAGTGAGATTTCTTTTAAAAACCAATTTAGTGCACTATAAGTTGGTTCAAATAACCACCACCATCCAAGTGTTGATAATGCCGGAGGAATTACCCATGGAATTAATAGCATTCCTCTCCATTTTCTTTGACCTTTACTTGGTATAGCATTAATTGAATGAGCAGCAATAAAACCTATAAGTGCTTTAAAGAAAACAGCAACTAATGCAAAAAATATTGATTGTTGAACGACCAACCAAAAAGTCTCTCTCTTAAATAAAAATAAATAATTTCCTATACCTACAAATTTTGTCTCCGCTTTATTTAACATTGATAAAAATATAGAATATATAAAAGGATATATTATTAAACATAAAACCATAAGAATAAGTGGTAGGCACATAAAAAATGCAATACGTGGTTTCTGCCTTAACCAAATATATAAAGCGTTATTTTTCATTATCAGCGCATAATACCTTCTAACTCATTTTCGGCCCAGCTAATTGCTTTTTTAAATGATTGACCTTTAGCAGTAACTCGTGCGGTTAAATTAGCTATCACATAATTTGTACTTATTTGAGATGCTATTTCTGGAGGAGCAGGATGAGCAACTGCTACAGGCTTTTCATCACCAATCATAGGGTAATTATATAAAACTCCATCAGGTGGGCTAGCTTCTACCCAAGTTTTATTATTATTAAAATGTGATATAATTAAAGGAATATCATATCCTTTAGAAGCCTTAACACAAGCATCTACAACATGACGTTCAGCAATATACCTTAATAAGTCTTTTGCTGCTGATTTATTTTCTGCAAAGTCCCATAAACCCCAAAATTGAGAATTATCTGGACGATATCTCCCTTTAGGACCCCTAGGAACATCATGATGCCATAATTTTTTAGCAATTTCAGGGTTATCACGCTTAGCAACTGCCCAAGCACTTGCAGGATTAAAAATTGCAGAACCTTCTCCCGATATTAGCCAACGATTATTACTTGAATCATCCCATGCATAAACACTATCTGGCATAAATTGCGTCAACTTACTCATAAACTCTAGTACTTGTCTCACTTCATCAGAATCTACAGTAATTTCTCCATCTTTATTTACAAGTTCTGCACCATATGAAGTAAATAATGCAGCTAGCCATCGACTATCTGGAGTAGCTGCAATTGTTCCTCCAAAAGGTTTTCCTGCGTTATATAATTTTTCTGCAGCTATTAAAAAAGATTCCCAATTCCAATCATTTATGAGGTTAGCATCTCTTTTATTATTTGCAGGAAACAATGTTTGCAAATCAATTCCAGCATGTTCTTTAAATAAATCTATGCGTGAAACCATTGAGTCAAAAAAAGAACCAGTCGGTGCTGGAGCACTTCTCCAATGTCCATCTAGATGGGCATAATATTTTGCAGAATCTAATAATGGCCCATGTTTAGCAATAATATCTTCTACTACATCATCCAGAGGCTCTAATCTATTTTTAAACATAGAAGTCATCCAAACTCCCATAGAAAAAACATCATGGCCAGTTTTGGCTCTTGATTCTGCTTGAGCAGTAAGTAATAACTTATTTCCAATAGATGTGATAAAATCTACTTTAACTTCAACACCATTTTTTTCACCCCAAGAAACTAAAATATTTTCAAGAATATTATCAGCACCAGGTATCCAGTGCGACCAAATACCTAATGATAGTTTTCCGGCAGAATATGCCGTTTTTACATATGGAGCGGCTATTGTATATCCACCTGCTGCACTTATACCCTTTACAAATTTTCTTCTATTTATAGATGTTTTTTTCAATTCCTTTTCCTTCTCAAAAATGAGTTTAATTTGATATAATTACAAATAAGGTTTTTAAGTATAATAATACTTTAGACAAGTTTACAAATAATATTTAAGAAAAATGGACTAATACTTCACTAAATTGTATTTTCATAAAAAAATATTTTAATATAAGTGAAAATAAATAAATGAAAATTACTAACTTTATAAATATATTATTTTTAGTAATATTTATCTTTAATATAAATTATGTTAACTCCGAAGATGATATAATTTCACTAAAAGATTTGTATAAACAACAAAATTTAAAGTCAGAAATAGGAAAACTAAAGTATCTTTCACATTTCTCTTTACAGTGTAGCAGTTTATTTCAAGCTATTAATGAAGTATTGCCAAATAATAATATACTATTAGCCTCCATAAACCTTCGAGAAGGGGCCATTATTTCTAAAATTATGCTTCAAAAAACAGAGCAGAGAAAAATTAAAGAAGAAACAGATGAACAAATAATATTTATGAAAAATAAATATTTATACTTGATGAATAAAAATAAAAAAGCTAATGGAAAATATATTAGTAGTTCAGATATAATATCTAATGATCAAGAAATATGTAAAAAATTTGTTCCTAGATTTTATAAATTTTTAAAAAGTAATAGTTTTACAATTAAAAAATAATTTCGATAAGAAATGGTCCATTTTTTTTTATACCAATATCTAATGCATCCAAAAGGTTTTTGCAGCTATTAACTTTTATTGCTTCTACTCCCATTCCTTTTGCTATATGTACCCAATCTAAATATGGCCTGTCCAATGTTAACATATCTACTGCTCTTGGACCGGGGTTTTGAATACCAACATTGGTAAGCTCACCTCTCAATATTTCATAAGTACGATTGGCAAATATTAATATGGTAATATCTAAATTTTCTCTAGCCATAGTCCACAAAGACTGAACTGTATACATTCCACTTCCATCACCTTCTAATAAAACTACTTTTCTATCCGGACATGCTACTGCTGCGCCTATGGCAACAGGCATGCCATAACCTATAGCTCCTCCTCTATTATTTAACCAATCATGAGGTGGTGCACCAGAAGTTGCAGGAAAAAAATCTCTTCCAGTAGTAACGGATTCATCTACTACGATAGCATTTTCAGGAAGTTTATAACCTATAGCTAAAGCTAATTTTTCCTTAGTAATATTTCCATTTGGTACTTCTGGCCTTTTATATTCTGCAAGGAATTTAGGAGATTCATTTATAGCACCTAGTTCAACTGCAAGATCAGTTAAAGCAGACAGAATATCTTCATCTACATCCGCTAAACTCATTATAGGAGTATCTTCCCTATATAATAAACTTGGTTTATCTGGATAACCAAAAAATGCTACAGGAGGCTTAGAACCTACTAAAACTAATTGTCCAGCTTTATCTAACATAGCTAGTGCTCTATCAACTACTCCTGCTCCAGGTATTCTCAGCATATCTAATCTACCTGCACCTCTAGATAAACGAGCATTAGCTGCTTCCGTGATTATACCACATCCAGTCTTTCTTGATATTTTACCAGCCAGTAAAGTCGCTTCTACCGTTAGAGCCCCTCCTCCTAAAAGAAGAGTAGAATGCTTACCATTAGAAAGAAACTTAGCTATATTTTGTATAGTTTCTTTATCAACTTTAGTTCTATAAGCAGAATCTTTAGCTTTAACAATATCACCTCCTTCTCCCCATGCCATGTCAGCTGGTAAAATAAGAGAAGATATTTGGCCAGGTGCTTTTTTAGCATTCTCTATGGCTTCAGCACCATCTTTAGATAATTCTTCAGATTTTTTGGTAGTTTTGACCCAATGCGACATAGGTTTCGCTATTGCTTCTATATCAGATGTTAATGGGGATTCAAGTTCCAGATGCTGTAAAGTATGCTGTCCAATTATATTAACCATTCCTGAATTAGCTTTTTTAGCATTATGAATACTAGCTAATCCATTAGCTAAACCTGGTCCTAAATGTAATAAAGTAGAAGCAGGCTTTCCACTCATTCTAAAGTATCCGTCTGCAGCACCTGTAATAACACCTTCAAATAAACCCAACACACATCTAATTCCAGTAACTTTATCTAAAGCTCCCACAAAGTGCATTTCAGATGTTCCAGGGTTGGAAAAACAGACATCTACTTTATTATGTACAAGAGTTCTTACTAAACTTTCTGCGCCATTCATTTTTAGTTCAGATTTCATTTTCTATATTAATTAACCTTTAACTTTTTTGACATACTAGAACATTTTTTTGAACAATATTTTACTTGCTTCCAATTTAATTTCCATTTTTTTCTCCACTTGAACGGTCTTTTACAGATAATACAAATCTTTTCTGGAAGCTCACTTTTATTCATTTAAAATATTTATTCTTAAATAATTATTTTTTTGCATCAGCAATCTCTCTTTTAGATGCTTGCGTTAAAAGGGCTGCATCTGCAGAAATTGTTCCTAAATCATATCCTAGATTAAAACGTTCTTTAACAGTCTTACCATCTGGACAGTGAATGCCAGTTCTAATATTATATTTTTTACAAGTATCTGCTATATATTTTATGCAATCCTCTACTTCTTTCTCATAAGTGAATGGAACATACCCCATCGTAACAGCTAAATCACTTGGACCTACATACACAGCATCTAATTCTTCTACAGATAATATTTTATCTAAATTATCAACTGCTTCAGATGTTTCAATCATTGCGAAGTTAAGTAAAGTATCATTTGCATGCTGAAAATAATCATCCCCTGCGTAAATTCTTGCCCTTACAGGTCCAAAGCTTCTATTTCCTCTTGGCGCATACCTACATGCAGAAACAAACTTTACGCATTCTTCTTGTGTATTCACCATTGGACAAATTATACCATAAGCACCTGCATCTAAACATTTCATGACCATACTAGGATCATTCCAAGGAACTCTTACCATAGGAGTTATATTATAAGCGGATATAGCTTGTAACATTTCAACAACCTTTTGATACCCTACTAGTCCGTGTTGCATATCGAGCGTAATACTATCAAACCCAGAAGCAGCCATTATTTCAGAGCTAAAAGTATTTGCTATTGAAGACCAGCCATTTACTATTGATTCACCTTTATCCCAAGCATCTTTTATTCCATTTTTTTTCATAATATCATCCCCCTAATTTTTAGAGCCTTTAATTTATCATGAAATAAAACTATGTACCACAAAATGTTTGAGTAACTATTTGATTTATATCAGGAGGAACTTGAAATTTTTTATATTCATTCTGGTCATTGTACGGTTTATTTAAAACTTTATTTAGTAATTCAAAATATGAATAATCACCCTCTAATGCTTTCTCTATTATTTCTTCTATTCGATGATTTCTTGGAATATAAGAAGGGTTAATTGAATTAATTAATTTAGCAATATCTTTTTTTTCTTTACCTTCTTGAGATATCCTATGTCTCCAATTATTAATCCATTCATTTATTTTATTCTGATTTGAAAAATATTTTTTAAACTCCAAACTATTACTATTAGCTAAAGTACTAAGACCTCTAAATGTTAAAGTAAAATCAGTTTGATCTGTCTCCATTAAATTTAATAAGTTATTAATTAATTTTTGATCATTTTCATATACTTTTGATAACCCTAATTTATTTCTAAAAATTTTAATCCAATAAGATTTGTATAAATCGAAAAATTCATCAACTACATTTTGCGCTAAACTTATTGCTTGTTTTTCATTCTCATCAATTAATGGTAATAAACAAGAAGCAAAACACGCTAAATTCCATTTTACTATTTCTGGCTGGTTTTTATATGCATATCGTCCCGTTTGATCAATTGAACTAAATACTTTATTAGAGCTATATTCATCCATAAATGCACACGGTCCATAATCTATTGTTTCGCCATATATAGATGTATTGTCTGTATTCAATACCCCATGAATAAATCCTATTCCCATCCATTTTGAAACCAGAAGAGCTTGACGTTTAATAACCTCTTTTAATAAACTTAAATAAGGATTTTTATCGTTAACACAATTCTGATAGTGCCTATTTATTACATAGTCAGCCAAAATTTTTAAACCTTCTAGGTCTTGCCTAGCAGAAAAATATTGAAATGTTCCTACTCTTACATGACTAAAAGCCACTCTTGTTAAAATTGCACCAGGAAATTCTTTTTCTCTATATACACTTTCCCCAGTTGATATTGCTGATAATGCTCGCGTAGTTGGAACACCCATATTTTCCATTGCTTCACTTAAAACATACTCTCTTAAAATAGGACCCAACCAAGCGCGCCCATCTCCCATTCTTGAAAATGGAGTTGGTCCACATCCTTTAAGTTGGATATCTCTTCTGCATCCATTTGTATCTATTATTTCTCCTAAAAGTACAGCTCTACCGTCACCTAATTGAGGAACCCAATGACCAAATTGATGACCGGCATAAGCCATCGCAATAGGTTGAGAGCCTTCTAATAAAGAATTACCTGAAAAAAACTTTTCAGGATCTATATTATTCAGTTTTATTCCTAAATTATCTGCTAATTGTGTATTTAATTTAATAATATTAGGATTTTTTACAGGCGTAGGATTAACATTAGCATAAAATTGTTTTGGTAAACGAGCGTAGCTATTATCAAAGGTTATAGAATTTAAATTCATAAAAAAAATGATCCAATATTTAATAAAATAGTACTTTATTAATTATATTACCTTATATAATTTATTTTTAAATACTTAGATATATTTTAAAATAGTATTAATTATAATTAATAATGAATAAATAGACAGTATAATGAAAAATAGTGATTTACTTAAGAAGTTTGTTAGTATCAGAAAAAAAACGCTTTCTCTATGCAAATCTCTTGAGATAGAAGATTATGTGGTGCAACCTAATAAAGAAGTAAGCCCTATTAAATGGCATTTAGGCCATACTTCATGGTTTTTTGAAGAAATTATTTTATTAAAATTTAAAAATAATAAAAAAAGATATAACGAAACGTATAATACTATTTTTAATTCTTATTACAAATCAATCGGTAATCATTGGACACAAAACTTGAGAGGTCAATTATCCCGTCCAACAGTTCAAGAAATTAAAAAATATAGGAATTATATTAATAAAGAAATCAGTAAAATTATTACTTCCAATAAAAATAATAAAAAAATTAATTTTCTTATACAATTAGGAATAAATCACGAAGAACAACATCAAGAATTAATATTAATGGATATTAAATTTATATTGAATATAAATTTAAGTAAGATAAGTTTTTCAAAAAATAAAATTCCTAAAATAAAGCGTAAATTAGAAAAATGGAAGTATTTTGATGAAGGTCTATATTTAGTAGGTGCAGATAATAGGATGTTTACATACGATAATGAAAAACCTCAACATAAAGTCTATATTAATCCTTTCAGAATTAATAAACAATACGTAACAAATAATGATTATAAAAAGTTTATAGCACAAAAAGGTTATCAGAAACCTCAATATTGGTTAAGTAAAGGTTGGGAATGGGTTAATTCTAATCAGATAAGTTGCCCTCTATATTGGAACTACAATAATAAGGGTACTATAAAAGAATTCACTTTACATGGCTTATATTCTTTAATTGGAGATGCTCCTGTATGCCATATAAGCTATTATGAAGCCTCTGCATATGCAAAGTGGGCTAATAGTCGTTTACCTACCGAGGAGGAGTCAGAAATATTTTTAAAAACAATAAACTCAAAAAATAAAAACCTAAATATGAGTAAAAGTATTTACCATGCTAGTGATATAAATTTATCAGTAAATAATCTGTGGTGGTGGACGAAGAGCCATTATTCATCGTATCCTGGTTTTACGCCTTTTCATGAAGAAATAGAAGAATATAATGAAAAATTTATGTGTGGGCAATTTGTACTAAAAGGTGGCAGTATAGTTACACCTTCAGAACATATTAGAAATACATATAGAAACTTTTACGAACCTCATCAAAGATGGATGTTTTCTGGAATTAGATTAGCTAGAGATATTCAATGAGAATAATTAATTTAGAACAAAGTAAAAAGAAACAGAAAGTATCTAAACTTAATACTTTTACAATAGACGTTGAAAATGGCTTGAACTTAAAAAATAAAGCTATTTCTTCTAAATATTTTTATGATGATACGGGATCAAAAATTTTTCAAAAAATTACAAAACACCCAGATTATTATCTTACTAGAAATGAAATAGAAGTATTAAATAAAATAAAATTTAAATTACCAACTTTACTAAAGTTAAAAGAAATAGATATAATTGAACTTGGTCCAGGTGATGGAAGTAAAAGTAAAATTATCATTAACGGTTTTTTAAAATGTAATTATATCGTCAACTATTATCCAATTGATATATCTAAAAAAGCACTTGAATTATTAAATAAAACTATCAAAGAAAGTAATAGACTTAAAATTAATGGAATAGTAAGTGAATATTTTGAAGGTCTACGTTATGTTAAAACTATATCTCAAAATAGACAATTAGTTCTATTTTTAGGCTCAAATATAGGAAATTTTGAAAGATCTGAGTCAATTAAATTTATGAAAAAAATATATAATAATATATCAAATAATAGTTATATATTTGCAGGCTTTGATTTAAAAAAAGATATTAGGAAGCTTAATAAAGCTTACAATGACTCAAGCAACCTTACAAAAAAATTTAACTTGAATTTGTTAAAAAGAATTAATAACGAGTTACAAGGTAACTTTAATTTAAAAACATTTATACATTATGGGAAGTATAATCCATTATTAGGGGCTATGGAAAGTTTCTTAATTTCCACTGAAAAGCAGCAAATACATTTAAAAAAATTAAACAAAAGTTTTAAGTTTAAATTATTTGAACCAATACATCTAGAATATTCATTTAAATTTTCAATAGAAGATATAGAGAAAATAGCATTTAAAACAGGGTTTTCTATCGTTGATAATTATATGAACAAAGATAAAGGATACCTAAATTCATTATGGAAAAAATAATTATTTTCCTGATAAGTAAGAGTGTATATCTAATATTTCATCGTCTGAAAATTTGCTTTTGAATGAACCCATCATTGTACCAGCTCTGCCGTTTTTAACTATCATTAAGAATGTAGATGAATTCAATTTAGTTCCAATTATATTAGGTGCCGTTCTCTTATGACATGTAGCACAGTTTCTGTTAAAAAGGGATTCACCAACTGTACTATCTGCATAAGAGAAATTGGGCACTAAATAAACTAGTAATAATAGCAGTTTGAACATTAACTAAGTATTTCTATTGTTTAGTATATAATTTAGTTTCTAGCTTTCTTAAAAATTTCTGCTGTAAAAAACACGCCTATAAGTACTAAAGTATGAACTACAGCTGAAGGTCCAAAAAATTGCATTGATCCAATCCACATGGTGAATATAAATGACCACATGAATGCTAGAGTTGTCATTAATTGAAAACGTACCATTTTAGGCAATCCTTTTAAAGGATTTGAATTAGGACTCATTACTAAAGCATAAGATTCTTTAAACATTATAAACTCCTTTTTTCTATTAGTTACGGAGTTATTTTTATATTAGATCAAATATTTTATTAAAATAATTATAGAGAGTAATAAAAAAATATAATACATTTGTAAAATGATTTGGATAATTGATGATAAGTAATAAAAACATTTATGATTTAGTAATTATTGGAGCAGGTTTTGCAGGACTATATAGTTTATATAAAGCAAAATTAGCTAAACTGAATGTTATAGCAATAGAACGAGCTTCAAACGTAGGAGGAACATGGTATTGGAATAGATATCCAGGAGCACGATGTGATGTTGAAAGCATGCAATATTCCTACCAATTTTCGAATGATCTTCAAGAAGAGTGGGAATGGACAGAGAAATATGCTACTCAGCCAGAAATACTAAAATATGCAAACCATGTAGCAGACCGTTTCAAATTAAGAGAAAATATTCAGTTTAATTCTGAAATCAAGTCAGCAAAATTTAATTCAGATAATAATCATTGGGAATTAATTAATAATACAAATCAATCAATTAAGGCAAAGTTTTGTATAATGGCAACAGGTTGCCTTTCTACTTTAAATAAACCCAAGTTTAAAAATATAAAAAGCTTTAAAGGAGAAATTTATCATACAGGTAATTGGCCGCATCATCATATTAATCTTAAAAATAAAAAAGTAGGTATAATAGGAACTGGATCCTCAGCAATTCAATGTATTCCAGAAATTATAAATGAAGTCGAACATCTTTATGTTTTCCAAAGAACTCCCCATTATACAGTTCCAGCAAGAAATAAACCTCTTAAATACTTAAAAGGTAAAACTAAAAAATACATGAGAGAACCTGTAGGATACGATAATGATTTATTTATAGAAGAAGTTAAATATAATTATTCAAATTTTAGATTAAAAGCACAAAATTCAGTAGCCGCAATGGCTTTACCTATTAATCATCAGTCTGCATTAAATGTTTCTAAAGAAAGAAGAGAAACAGTATATGAAGATAGGTGGAATAAAGGTGGGGTTCCCTTTATTGCAGCTTTTGAAGACTTAAACTTTGATAGAGAAGCTAATGAAACAGCTGCTAAATTTGTAAGGAATAAAATAAAATCTTTAGTAAAAGATTCACATGTTGCTAAGCTATTAACTCCAGATTACCCCATAGGCTGCAAAAGGTTAGCTGTAGATAGCAATTATTATGAAACATATAATAAGTCTAATATTACTCTTGTTGACCTGAAAACAGCTCCTCTTGAAGAATTTTATACAAAAGGAATAACTACTTCTAAAAATCATTATGATCTTGATATAATTATCTTAGCAACAGGCTTTGATGCTATGACGGGGACCTTATTCAATATTGATATTGAAGGAAAAAATAATATTAAATTAAAAAATAAATGGTCTGAAGGTCCTAAAAATTATCTAGGTTTAGCATCTTCAAGTTTTCCAAATTTATTTACTATTTCAGGTCCAGGAAGCCCGTCAGTTTTGACAAATATGATAGTTTCTATCGAACAGCATGTTAACTGGATATTTGATTGTATTGAATACATGAAAAATAATAATAAAAATTTTATAGAAGCATCTTTGAAAGCAGAAAATGAATGGTATAAACACAATCAAGAAGTGTCTATAGATCATGTTCGTTCTTCCTGTAGCTCATGGTATATTGGTGCTAATATAAAAGGAAAGGCTAAAAACTTTATGCCTTATGTGGGAGGGTATTCAAAATATGTTGAAAAATGTGATGAAGTTTCTAAAAATAATTATGAAGGATTTATATTAAAATAATAAAATATTTATAAATTTAATTATGAGCTTTACCATGAAAAGCATCATCTAAATTAAGTGAAAATTTTCTTTTATTAGACTTTTTTTTAAAAGTTAAATTACTATTTTTTACACTATTATTTTTTGATTTTTTATCTTTACGTTTATTTGGTTTTGTACTTAGTTTCTCTATAGATTGATTATTATCTTGTTGTATTCTTTTTTTTCTCTTTTCTGCAAAACGTTTTTTTGCTTTCTTACTAAAAAGTTTAGCTGAATTTCTTTTTTTTGTACTCTTAACTACTTTATTACTATTTAATTCATTTTTAGTATTAATTTTATCTTTTAAAGTAGAATTTTTATTAGTGTTACCAAGTATCAAAGTTTCTGATGAATTTAATACCTTTGCATACAGAGAATAACCTATCAGTTTTTCAATCGATTTGAGCTTTCTTTTTTCAGATACATCACATAAAGAGATTGCTATACCACTTTTCCCAGCTCTCGCTGTTCTTCCTATTCGATGAATATAAATTTCAGATTCATTTGGCATGTCATAATTTATAATATGAGAAATATCATCCACATCTATTCCTCTTGCAGCTATATCTGTAGCTATTAAAATATTTAATTTTCCAATTCTAAAATTTTTTAATGTTCTAGTTCTTTGACTTTGACTTTTATCCCCATGAATTGCATCTACATCTATTCCTGATATTTTTAATTTAGTTGCTAATTTATTTGCACCTATCTTAGTTCTGACAAAAACTATAGACCTATAAATATTATGATTATCAAATATATCTTTAAGAAATTTAAGTTTTGTTTCTCTCTTAACTATAAAAACTCTTTGATCAATTAACTCTATTGGTCTCGCAGTAGGTGCAACGTTTATTTCTTCAGGGTTGTTTAAAAATTCATTAGCAAGACTTCTAACTGCTTTGGGCATTGTTGCAGATAAAAGTACTGCTTGCTTTGATTTTGAAATATTAGACATAATTAATTTTATGCTTGGCATAAACCCTAAATCTAACATTTGATCTGCTTCATCTAAAATTACAGTATTTGTATTATTTAAATATGCAACTTTAGATTTTACATGATCTAATAATCTGCCTGGAGTAGCAACTACTATATCGGCTCCATCCTTCAGTGACTTTATTTGAGGTCCAGGTTTAGCACCTCCTACTATTAAAACAGCTTTCGGCCTAATAATTTTTCCATAAGTTCTAATTTTATCAATAATTTGCATTGCTAGCTCTCGTGTGGGAACTAATATAAGTACAGGAAATGATTTAGGTGGATTTTTTTTATTTTTCTTTATCAACCTTTCCAATATAGGCAATACAAATGCAGCTGTTTTTCCAGTACCTGTTTGAGCTATTCCAACTATATCATGATTATTTAAAAATTTTGGAATGACAGCATTTTGTATAGGAGTTGGTTTGTCATAATTTTCAGAAGCAATTGCTTTGAGAATCGGACCTGTTAAACCTAATTCATTGAAATCCATAGAGTTATACTTTCAGTTTTAAGAATCCAAATAATCTATAAGACGCTTATTTTGAGCTTAATAAGATAAATGAAATAAAATAAAATTTATAAGGGGCGATATCACATGCATAATTTAATAGCAAGATATTTAAATAAAGATGATTATGTTTGTAATGATTAACAACTAAAATTATAATAATATAGAAACTTTAATAATATGGATATATAATGCAAGCTCTACAAATACTTAATGATGTATTTGGATATAACTCTTTCCGTTCTGGACAGGAAGAAATTATAAACAATTTACTCGATAAAAATAATATACTTGCTGTAATGCCTACTGGAGCAGGCAAATCATTATGCTATCAAATTCCTGCATTAATATTTTCTAGAGGTACAATTGTAGTTTCTCCTTTAGTAGCTTTAATGGACGATCAAATTTTATCTCTAAAAGAAAACGGAGTTGCTGCAGATAGAATTCATTCTCATATATCAGAAGAATTAAATAAAAAAACCTTAGATAATTTTAAAAAAGGAAAAATAAAAATATTATATTTATCTCCTGAAAATTTGATGAGTGAAAAAACTTTAAATGAACTTAGTGACACTGATGTAGCTATGTTTGCTATTGATGAAGCTCATTGTATTTCAAAATGGGGTGTTAGTTTTAGACCCCAATATGAAGAGCTATCTCAATTATCTACAATATATCCTGATTCTATTATTGCTGGCTTTACAGCTACAGCTGATAAAAACACAAGAGAAGATATAGTTAAAAAACTTACTAATTATAATTCAAAAATATTTATTCAAGGGTTTGATAGGCCTAATCTAAGTCTTGCTGTAGAACAAAAGGATGATTGGAAAAAACAAATACTTATATTTTTAGAAAATAAAAATGGTGAGTCAGGTATTATATATTGCCTATCAAGAAAACAAACTGAAGATGTCTCTTTATTCCTTAATAAAAATAATTATAATGCAATACCTTATCACGCAGGCCAAGATAGTAATACACGTAAATCAAATCAAGAAATTTTTATGAATGATAGAGGTGTAATTATAGTAGCTACAATTGCATTTGGAATGGGAATAAATAAATCAAATGTAAGGTTTGTTGCTCACCTCAGTCTACCCTCTAGCATTGAAGCATATTATCAAGAAATTGGAAGAGCAGGTCGTGACGGGAATCCGGCTGAGACTTTATTACTCTATGGCCTTAATGATTTATTTCAAAGACGCCGCTTCATAGAAAATGATGGTGATGATATACAACATAAATTAAGAGAGAATAAAAGACTTGATAGCCTATTAGCATATTGTGAGACACCTATATGTAGAAAAAAGTCTTTATTATCATATTTTGATGAAAAGGTAGAAGACTGCAATAACTGTGATAATTGTTTAATTCCTCCTAAAATGCTTGATGGAACAAAATTAGCACAAATGGCTCTCTCTGCAATATATCGGACTGGGCAATTTTTTGGAACAATTCATATAATAAACATTTTATTAGGAAATAAAACTGACAAAATAATTGAAAAAAAACATGATAAAATTAAAACCTTTGGTATAGGAGAAAATTATAAAAAAGGTTTTTGGCAAGGATTTATTAGACAACTAATTTCTTCAGGACATCTAATAATTAATATTAAAAAATTTGGTTGTTTACAGATCACAAAATCTGGTCTTGAAATTTTAAAAGAGAAAAAATATTTTAATTATAAAGAAATAATAGTAAAAGAACCAAAAAGTGCACAAAATAATAAAATAAAAGTAAATACAAATATAGATGATAATGATTTGAAAATTTTAACCTCATTAAAAGAGCTAAGGTTATATATTGCAAGAGAAAAATCTATTCCAGCATTTGTAATTTTTACAGATTCAAGTCTTATAGAAATGGCAAAAATGAAACCAAAAAATTTACAAGAAATGATTAAAATTAATGGTGTTGGGCCAAGTAAACTTAAAAAGTATGGGAGCAGTTTTCTAGAAGTAATTAATCAATAATTATATTATTAACTTCAACAAAGGCTTCATATTCTTTTCCATAAGCAACTATAGCTATAGATTTTATATTCTTAGGATTTATTTTTTTTGCTAGCATAATTCCTGACCTTTTAAATTCCTCAAGTTTTATATTTTGTATTGCCCATGCATTAGTAGCTAAAAATGGAGCCTGATAATATTGCCAAGGTAAAATAGTTCCGCTAGTTCTAATATGGATAAAATATTCTTGATTATTACCTCTTACTTCTATTTTTATGGCTTTACTATCTTTAGATAAAGAATATTCTAACTTCTTTCTTATTTGAATAAAGCCACCATTATTTTCTAAACTAACTATTCCAGTCATTCGTGCAAAGCTTTTGTCATCTTCTTTGATAAATTGTATTTTTCCATAAGATTCGCCACCCATAACCTGATCAGTTATAAACTCCCATTTTTTTTCAGGGTTTTTAATAAAGTTTTCAAACAAAACTTCTTCTCCAATACTCTGTTTTATTAGAACTAGATATATAATAAAAATGAATCTGACCATAATGTTCCTTAATAAAGGTGATTAAATAATAAAAAATAACTATTAAAAATATAATATCAAGATATGAATGTTATTTTAGAACCATCTTTTTTATTAATTGCTATTACAGATGATCTTGGTACTGAATTTTTTCCTCCAGGGAAATGACTATTTCCCCTCTCTCCTGGATGTTGCAAACCTACAAATAATGTTTTGTTATCTTTGCTCCATGTCATACCAGTTACCTCACATTCTTTTGGCCCCACTAAAAATCTTTTTATTTCTCCAGTTATAGGATTGCCACATAACATTTGATTATTACCCATTCCAATATATTCTCCTTCATTGGAATATCTTCCATCTGTTTGTATTAGTAACACTCCTTCTTTATTAAAGCCTAGCCCATCTGGAGAGTTGAACATATTATCTTTATCTATATTTTCTGTGCCAGCATAATTATTATTATGGATTAAAGGGTTTCCTGCCATAGCAAATAAACTCCATTCAAATAAATTAGAACAGTGATCATTATTATTTGGATTCCATTTAATAATCTGCCCATATATATTATTTTTTCTTATATTTGGACCTAATAAAGGTGTAGGGTCACCACCTTTATTAGGTTTAATACCTCTATTTCTATTATTTGTTAAAGAACAATAAACTTCTACCTTATTAGGATTTGAAGCCACCCATTCAGGACGATCCATTGTTGTTGCACCTACATTTGATGCTGCAATTCTTGTATAAATACATATTTCTGCTTGTGTTTTAAAACCAGTTGTTTTTGGATTTAATTCAATCCATTCTCCTCTACTATGGTCATGAAATTTAGCTACAAATAATTTTCCATTATTTAATAAGTTTCTATTATCTCCATCTTTCTTATATTTATTTTCTGACACAAATTTATATAAAAACTCTCCCCTCTCATCATCACCCATATAAACAACTATCCTACCATCTTTATTAATTACAAGCTCTGCATTTTCATGTTTAAAGCGTCCTAAACTAGTTAATTTTTTTGGAATACTGTTGGGGTTAAGAGGATCTATTTCAACAATATATCCAAATCTATTAGGTTCATTAGGATGAAGAGATATATCAAAACGCTCATCGTAATTAGCCCAATTATATCCCCAATCATTTGTACTTATTCCATATCTGATAAATTCATTAGATAACTTTATTTTTTTGTCATTACTTGCAAAATATCCATTAAAATTTTCTTCACAAGCAAGATAGGTTCCCCAAGGAGTCTTCCCATTACCACAGTTATTCCAAGTACCTAGACATTTTGTTCCATTTTTATCAAAAGATGTTTTTAATAGTTCATGTCCTCTTGCATATCCAGATAGTTCCATAGGAGTATCCGCAGTAATTCTTCTATTAAAAGCAGAATCCTTTACAACCTCCCATTTTTTGTTAAATGAAAGTTCTACTATACTTATACCATGTGCAGCTTTACCTTTATTAATATCATCTATATTTTCTGCGCTTTTACTATCTCTATTCCCATAAATAATTTTTTGATTAGTATATTCATTATTAACCACTAATATATTATGCCCATTATGATTAAATAGGTGCATTCCATCATTATTATCTCCAAAAGATAATTTTTGAGAATTAGCATTACCTCGAGAAAAATTATTAAATTCCTCTCCTTCAGACCACATTGGGTCTCCCCACCTAATAACTGTTTGCCACGTATAGTTATCTGGTAAAGTAACTGTATCCAGTGTATTAGATTTTACTTGATTAAAGTCAAAGCTAGTTTTTTTATTATCTGCTAGAACAGATTTAGACGCTGTACCTAATATAAAACTTGATAACCCAAAAGATATTCCGCTTTTTAATAAGTTTCTTCTAGATATAGATTTAGTTACTAATAATTCAAAATCAGAAATTTTATTTTTGGGCTTTATTGTTTTCATTATTATATCCCTTAATATTTAATTATTAAATAATATGTCTTTCCTCAACAAAGAATTTGTTTTTGTTGAATAAGGAGATTTCAATTGCAAAGATATTATACTTTGAGCCCAATCAATTGATATTAAGCCAAAGTTTTCCGAAACAACTAAATCTCCTATCTGCATACTATCCTGTTCTTCAACTTTAAATTTTAATGGTTTATTTAAAGAGCTAGACGTTAGTTCATAAATATTAATATTATTACTCAACTCTTTTTTATATAGAGCCCCAACATGTCTATCTCCAGAAATTATTAAAGTATAAGGGTGGTTAGTATTATTAATTAAAGAATATAATTTTCTTTGTTCTAAAGGAAAATTTCCCCACTTTTCCCAACCATGGTCTTTTGGTAAAACTTGAAAAGAAGAAACAATAATTCTTAAATCAACTTTTTTCTTCAATTGTTCTTCAAACCATT